>JACXTT010007034.1_pt1 | contig 15955 bp, 17 predicted proteins | sample 9270951 | NCBI WGS metagenome assembly JACXTT01 (sample SAMN15532306, study PRJNA645909) | rock metagenome | isolation source: weathered quartz diorite | place: Puerto Rico | collected 2017-06-21 | reverse complement strand
TCTGCGCGGATGCGGCGTCCTCGGTCGGCGCAATAGCGGCTGCTATTGCGGCCTCCCTGCGTCCTTGCCCCGCTTGATCCGGCGCTCGCCATCCGCACACGCGGGGTTCTGAAACAGGTCCTTAGACGCTGACCCGGGCGCCCGCGTCGATGCAGGGCTGCTCGGGTGCGCGAACCGATCCGCCGCGCCGCCGACGCCCGCCTGGCCGCCTGGGCACCCGCCTCGTGCAGCGAGGCTCGGCCGGGGTGGCCGAGTGCGGGCAGACCGGGGCGACCTTCGCGAACAGGAGGATGTGCTTGGGCGGCGCCTCGGATGCTGCCCGCTCGACCTGGCTTTCGTCCTGCTCGAGCAACTCGTAGGCGCCGAGCGTGGCGAAGTCGGCGGCTGCACGCAGCCGCAGGCGGAGCTCTTCTCTCAAGTGATCGCCGAGTGATTCGGCCGGATCGTGGTTTTGATCGCTCCAGAACATTCGTTCGCCCAAGCTAGGAATGGGGTCGGACGGAACATACGTTCTGCAAGGCACCTTGCAGAGTTCTCCGTGAAACGCTACCGCTGACAGCATCGGCGCGCTCGCTCAGTCCCTTAATTCCGCTCCAGGAAGGCCAGAATCGCCTTCGAGAGCTGCGCGCCGCGCCAGGCCAGCGGGGAAGCGCCCGGCTCCTCGACGACGAGCTCGGCGCGGGGGATCCGTCGCGCGTACTCCTCAGCGACCGCGTAGGGATGCTCGGGGTCGAGCTCGTCGCGGCTCGCGACGACCAGGGTGGGCACGCTCACCTCCGCGAGCGTCTCCGGGCCGTCGAACGGCCGAGAGCGGGGCACCACCCGCAGCGCATCCGCGACGGCCTTTGGGTGCCGATGGCGCTCGATCCGCTGACGAACTGCCTGCAGGACCAGGCCCCGGAAGCGCTCGGGCACGGGCGGCTCTCCGTACGCACGCATGAATCCCTCGACTCCATCCCGTTCGAGCCCGTCCGCGAGCGCATCCCACCCGACGGTGCCGTACTCCTCGCGGGGCCGGCCGAGGTGCGCCGGCGTCACCTGCACCAGCGCCCGCACCCGCTCCGGCCACCGGAGGGCGTATACGAGCGCGGTGGCCGCGCCCATCGAGACGCCCACGAGCACCGCCTGCTCGACCAATCGCTCGTCGAGCACCCGCCTCAGGTCGCCGACCAGGTCCTCGTAGTCGTAGGCACGAGGGTCCGGCGCCGGGTCGGAGTCGCCGTGGGCGCGTGCGTCGTAACCGATCGTGCTGTAACCCGAGCGCACCAGCAGTCTCGATCCGTGGACGACATAGCGCCGCGTCGCCGTGAGCCCGTGGGCGAGGACGATCGGCGGCCCGTTGCCCGCCTCTTCCACCTCCAGACGGACCTGGCTCACGCGTCCAGGCCCGACCAGATCTCGAGCTTGGTGCGCACTCGGGCGACGACCTCGTCGGTGAACTCGGTCGTGCTCGCGTGGCCGCCGAGGTCAGGTGTCCGGACGCCCGCCGCCACGGCCTCGAGGACCGCCTCGTAGATCGCCCGCGACGCGCTTCCGGCCTCCGGCAGGCCTTCGCCCTCCGCGATGTAGCGGAGGAGCGCGGCGACTGCGAGGATCATCGCCATCGGATTCGCGATGTCCTTGCCTTCGAGTGCCGGCGCCGTCCCGTGGGGCGCCTCGGTCATTACGACGCGGGTGCGGTAGTGCTGGTCGAATGAGAGCAGGACGGACTCGGCGCCCGCGATCGACCCGAAAAGGCGCAGCACGAGCTCCGAGAGCGCGTCGCCGTCCCGGTTCAGTGCGGGAATCACGAGCGGGGAATCCGCCCCGGCGCCACCGACGAGCCCGGCGAACGTGACGTCGATCAGCTGGGGCTGGTACGGCACGTCCGGGTGGCGCTCGGCGGCGGCGTCCATCTCCTCCTTCAGCATCCCTTCGTAGTGAGGGCTGACCGTCCACTTGGGCCCGCCGTAGACCCGGGCGTGCATCCTCGCCGCGGTCTCGAACGAGTATTCCGCGACCGCGCGGCAGATCGAACGGTGGATGCGCTCCGTCCGGAAAGCGAGCTCGTCGTCTCCCTCGGCTTCCCGGCGCTCCTCGGCGCCGTACGCGTCCTCGACCGCCATCCGCACGACCGCGATCGGGTGGTGGACGCCGGCGACCGGCGAGACGCCCGGGATCCGCCTTCCCGTCCGGATGATGACCCGGCCGTCGATCTCCGCCCGCAGGATCTGGTTGGGGCTACCCACGTCGTCGCGCCCCTCGGGCGTGATCGTGGCTGCCTTCACGCCGTACCCGGACTCACGCATCGCCCGCGCCGCGCTCACGACCACCTCGTTTGCCGTCTTACGACGGTTTTCGAGCGAGAGGTCGTACTGATCGAAGCCGAGCGTGAGCCGGCAGACCGCTGGGTCGAGCAGCCGCAGCGCCTGGTCGAGCAGCTCCTGACCGGTTTGGTCTCCCTCCAGGACGATAATGCGAGGTGCGCCCGCCATCGGCGGTGAATCTATCGAGAGGGGCGATCGCGAACGCGTCACGAGAACCGGCCGACGAAGCCGCGGTCTGCAGCTGGTGCGGCAATCCGATCGAACGGGGGGACGGCTACCGGCTCACGGAGCGCGCGGGGAGCCGGCGAGCCGCGTTCTGCCGCCTCGAGCACGTCGTCCCCTGGGCGATGCGGGGCGCGCACTGGGAGGCCGGCCTTTCGTTGGGCGAGCCGCTGGACGCCCGCGGGCCCGACGCCCGCGGCGAGTGCGCTCACTGCGGCGCGCCGCTCGGAGACGCCCTTGTGGTGTTGGTCCACCACCGCAACGACCACCGGATTCCGGATCGCTTCTGCTCCGTCGATCACCTGCTCGAATGGGCAAAAGCAGGGGGACGCTGGCGCTCATAGAAATCTGAGGGCGAGTGTTACCCTAATCGCGGCCGCACGAGGCGTCGGGCAGCCGCAAACCGCCGCAAATGGATCGGTTCACAATCAGACGCGGAGGCGCGCGGGCGAGCGCGGTGGTGCCCGCACCTTCGAGCCACGCCGGCACGATGGAAAAGCTCGTGATCGAGGGCGGATACCCGCTCTCCGGGACCGTTGTCCCTGCAGGAAACAAGAACGCCGCCCTGCCGATTGTGGCGGCTTCGCTCCTGACCGAAGAGGAGCTCGTGATCGAAAACGTCCCGCGGATCAGGGACGTCGACGCGATGCTCGCGCTGCTCGAGGACCTCGGCGTCCGCGTTATGTGGCACGACGACCAGCTGTCCTTGCGTGCCGACTCGATCCAGGACCACACGGTGGACGCCGAGCTCGCAAGCCGCATCCGGGCTTCGTTCCTGCTCGCCGGGCCGCTCCTGGCACGAGTGGGTGAAGCGCGGATACCGTCGCCCGGTGGCGACTTCATCGGCCGCCGCCGCCTCGATCCGCACCTCGATGCGCTCAGCGCACTGGGCGCGCGGATCGAAGCCGAGCGGGGTTACACGATGAGCGCGCCGAAGGGACTGCGCGCGTGTGACTTCTTCATGGACGAGGCAAGCGTGATGGCGACGGAGAACACGCTCATGGCGGCTGCGTTGACGCCGGGGAAGACCACGATCCGCAATGCCGCATCGGAGCCTCACGTCCAGGATCTCGCCCGCTTGCTCGTCAAGATGGGCGCTCGCATCCAGGGCATCGGCTCCAACGTTCTCACGGTGCACGGCCAGGAGCGCCTCGGCGGCGCGCACCACGTGATCTCTCCCGATCACATCGAGGTCGCAAGCTTCATGGCGCTCGCCGCCGTCACCGGCGGGGAGCTGCGCATCAAGGACACCGTTCCCGAGGACCTGGAGATGATCCGGATGGTGTTCGAGCGGCTCGGCTTGAAGTCCTACCAGGACGGTGCCGACCTGCTCGTCCCACCGGAGCAGCGGCTGTGCGTCAAGGACGACGCGGGCGACGCGATCCCCAAGATCGACGACGGCCCCTGGCCCGCCTTCCCCGCCGACCTCACCAGCATCGCCCTGGCGGTTGCCACGCAAGCGGAGGGAACCGTGCTTATATTCGAGAAGATGTTCGAGAACCGGCTCTTCTTCGTCGACAAGCTGAGCTCGATGGGCGCTCGGATCGTGCTCTGTGACCCACACAGAGCGATCGTCAGCGGTCCGAGCCGTCTTCATGGCGAGCGCATGGAGAGCCCCGACATCCGTGCCGGGATGGCGATGCTCATCGCAAGCCTCTGTGCCGAAGGCGTGTCTGAGATCGGCAACGTCGGGCAGATCGACCGCGGTTACGAGCGGATCGACGAGCGCCTTCGTGCGCTTGGCGCCCGCATCGAGCGCGCCGCGGCCTGAGGTCCAGAGACTGGGCCTCGTCAGGAGGCGTCTCTCATGAGCTATCCGATCCCGCCGGGAACGCGTGACATCCTGCCTGACGAGATGCGCGAGCTGCGCGCGCTCTCGACTGCGGTGCTCGAGACATTCGATCGGTTCGGCTACGGCGAGGTCTGGACGCCGACCCTCGAGTACGAGGGCGTGCTGGTCAAGGGCGACGAGCGAGCCGCCGGGGCGAGTTACCGGCTGTTCGACGAGCACGGGCAGGTCCTGGCGCTGCGGTCGGACATGACGATTCCGATCGCCCGCCTCGTGGCGACCCGCTTCGACGACCAACCCGGCCCGCTGCGGCTCTGCTACCTGTCCCACGCGTATCGCGCCGTGACGCCGCAGCGGGGTCAGCAGCGGGAGTTCCTTCAGGCCGGTCTCGAGTTGATCGGGGCGGAATCGCCGGACGGGACGGTCGAGGTGATCGAGGTGCTGTGCGCGGCGCTCGACGCCGCCGGGTTGTCGCGAGCGCGCGTTGGTCTGGGCGACGCAGGCCTGTACCGCGGCCTCCTTCAAGGGATGGGAGCCGATAGCAACGGCGCGGGGGCGGTCCTGCTGGCGCTCGAGCGTCACGACTTCGTCGAGCTGGAGGCGCGCGTGGGAGACCTCGGCGTGAGCGGCAAGCGGCAGCAGACCCTGACCGGGCTGCCGCAGCTGCGCGGGGGTCCCGAGGTGCTGGATCGCGCTGTCGAGCTCGGGGGCCACGACGTCCGTCAGGCCACGCAGCGCCTGAGCGACGTCGCCGCCGGTGTGGAGGCGCGGGGCCTCGCGGAGCGCGTCATCTTCGACTTGGGGCTGGTGAGGGACCTCAGCTACTACACGGGCGCGATCTTCGAGGTCTACGACCCCGCTCTCGGCCACGTGATCGGAGCCGGGGGCCGCTACGACGATCTGATCGGCCGCTTCGGCAGCCCTCGGCCGGCTTGTGGATTCGCCCTGTTCGTGGAGCGTCTCCACGTGGCGCAGGCCGAGGAGGAGCGGCGGGAGACATGAGCGAGCCGCTCCGTCTCGCCGTGCCTCGCGGCGCCCTGTTCGAGGAAACCGTGGACCTGCTCGATGTGATCGGCGTCGACAGCGCGCCCCTGCGAGCGGACTCGCGATCCCTGCTGTTCCCGGGCGATCAGGTGACCGTGCTGACGCTGCGGCCCAGTGACGTGCCCACGTATGTCGAGGCCGGCGCCGTCGATCTCGGGATCACCGGTAAGGACGTGCTCATGGAGCAACAGGAACGGATCGTCTACGAGCTGCTCGATCTGGGCTACGGACACTGCAAGATGGTCGTCGCGACCAGGGCGGGCAATCGTTTCGCGGACGATCTCGAGCGTCGCCTCGGCGCGATCCGGATCGCCACGAAGTATCCGCGCGTCGCGGTCCGGTACTTCGAGGAGAGCGGGCGCCAGGCCGAGGTGATCGAGGTCAAGGGCTCGGTCGAGCTTGCACCGATCGCCGGCCTCGCCGATGGGATCGTCGACCTCACGGCAACCGGAAGGACGCTGCGCGACAACGCGCTCGAGGTACGCGAGGTGATCGCCAACTGCACGGCGCGGCTCGTTGCCAACCGGGTCGCCCACAAGCTCAAGCAGCGCGAGATCGACGACTTGGTGGAGCGGATCGGTGCGCGCCGTTAGATACGAGTTTCCTGGGGTTACGGGGAACGAGCTGCGGGCCCTCGTTCCCGAGCCGTCGGACGTCCGCGAGCGAGTCGCCGAGATCGTCGGTGACGTGCGGGCGCGCGGCGACGCAGCCGTGCTGGAGTGGACGCGGCGATTCGATGGGCCCCAGCCGAGACGTGTCGGCGATCGAGAGCTGCGGGGCGCGCTGGAGTCGCTCGACGCGCAGGTGCGCGAGGGGCTCGAGGTGGCAATTGACAACATCCGCAGCGTCGCGGAAGCGGAGGTGCGGGAGTCGATCTTCGTCGACCTTCCCCAAGGCCGGCGCGTCGAGCTCCGGGAGCTGCCGGTCCGTCGTGCCGGGATCTATGCGCCCGGCGGCCGTGCCGCGTATCCCTCGACGGTGCTGATGTGTGCGGTGCCCGCCCGGATCGCAAGCGTCGAGAGCCTCGTGGTGGCAACCCCGGGGAACGACGTGGTGCTGGCGGCCTGCGCCCTCAGCCAGGTGGACGAGGTCCACGTCATGGGGGGCGCTCAGGCGATCGCGGCGCTCGCGCATGGCACCGAGACGATCGAGGCGGTCGACGTGATCGTCGGTCCGGGCAACGCCTACGTGCAGGAAGCAAAGCGTCAGGTCGTCGGCGCCGTCGGCATCGACGGCATCGAGGGCCCGAGCGAGCTGGTCGTGGTAGCGGACAGCGAGGCAGAAGCGGCCGTGGTGGCGCTCGACCTCGCCGCGCAGGGCGAACACGGGCCGGAGACGCTGCTCGTGCTCGCGACGCCCAGCGAGGAGCTTCTGGATGCTGTCGAAGCGGAGGCGGCGCGGCTCTCCGAGCGGCAAAGCGTCTCGGAGGCACCGCTTGCGCTCGTGCGGACCGCGAGCCTCGAAGCCGCGGTCGAGCTCGCCAATGCGATCGCCCCCGAGCACCTCGAGCTATCCGTCGCGGACCCTGAAGCGCTCCTGTCGGCCGTCCGCTCCGCCGGAAGCGTGTTCCTGGGCCGAAACGGCGGCGCGGCGTTCGGCGACTACGTCGCCGGCTCGAACCACGTCCTCCCGACAGGCGGCGCCGCCCGCTTCGCCGGGCCGCTGGGCGCGAGCACCTTTCTGCGCAGACAGGCGCTGGTATCGTTGCCGGACGGGGCGGCGAAAAGGCTCGCGCCGCACGTCGGCAACGTCGCGCGCGCGGAGGGCTTCCCCGTTCACGGCGAATCGGCTGAAGCCAGATCCAGAGCATGAACAACTCAGGCCCACCACGCGCGGCCTCAGTCGAGCGCTCCACCAAGGAAACGAAGATCCGGCTCGAGCTCGAGCTGGACGGGTCCGGGCGCGCGCAGATCTCCACCGGCGTCGGCTTTTTCGACCACATGCTCGACCTGCTCGCGCGGCACGCCCGCATGAACCTGTCTGTGACGGCGAACGGCGACCTCGAGACCGGCGCGCACCACACCACGGAGGACGTCGGCATCGTGCTGGGGCAGGCGCTCGACCAGGCGCTCGGCGACCGTCGCGGGATCACGCGGTACGGCGACGCGATGGTGCCGATGGACGAGGCGCTCGGTGCCTGCGCGATCGACGTCAGCGGGCGCCCGTACTGCTCGTTCGAGGCGGACCTGCCCGCGACCTCGATCGCGGGCTTCGAGACCGAGCTCACGGAGGAGTTCTTTCGCGCCGTCGCCAACAACGCGAAGCTGACCGTGCACGTCCGAGCGCTCGAGGGCACCAACGCCCACCACAAGATCGAGGCCTGCTTCAAAGCGTTTGCGCGGGCGCTTCGCGAGGCGGTCGCAGTGGACGAGTCGGAGAGCGGAATACCCTCGACCAAGGGTGTGCTTTGAACCCCGAAGAAAGACCGGCGATCGCCATCCTCGACTACGGGATGGGCAACCTGCGCTCGGTCGAGAAGGCGCTCGAGCGGATCGGGGCAGACCCGATCGTGACCGCCGACCACGAGGCGATTCGCAGCGCCGACGGAGTGATCCTGCCCGGCGTCGGTGCATTTCCAAAGGCCATGCGGAACCTGCGCGAGCTGGAGCTCGACGTGGTGATCGGAGACCGTCTCGCGAGCGGCGTGCCGACGCTCGGGATCTGCCTGGGCCTGCAGCTTCTGTTCGAGACTTCGAGCGAGAACGACGGCGCCTGGGGTCTGGGCCTTCTTCAGGGACGCGTCGATCGCCTGCCGGCGCCCGGCCTGAAGGTTCCACATATCGGGTGGAACACGGTGCGCTGGACCAAGCCCTCCCTCCTGACGGCGGAGCTGCCGGACGAGTGCTCGTTCTACTTCGTGCATTCGTACGCGCCGATCGTGGCCGCCGAGGAGGACCTCCTGGGCACCGCGGCCTATGGAGAGCCGTTCACGTGTGCGGTAGAGCGCGAGCCTCTGTATGGCGTCCAGTTCCACCCCGAGAAGTCGAGCACTCACGGCCTGAAGCTGCTCGCGAACTTCGCGGGCATCTGCGCCGCGGTCGGCGCGACCTCATAGGGGACGGGGTGGAGCTCTACCCCGCCGTCGACGTGCTCGGCGGGAAGGCCGTGCGGCTCGAGCAGGGGGACTTCGAGCGCACGAAGGTGTACGACGCCGAACCGCTCGATGCCGCCCGCCGCTGGGTCGAAGCGGGGGCTCGCCGCTTGCACGTCGTCGACCTCGACGGCGCTCGCGCCGGGAGACCGGTGAACCTCGGGCAGCTCCAGAAGATCGCGAGCGCGCTGCCGGTCCCGGTTCAGTACGGAGGAGGTCTGCGCTCGCTCCGCGACGCCGAGGCGGCGCTCGGCGCGGGCGCGGCCCGCATAGTGATCGGCACGGTGGCCTTTCTCGACGAGCGCCTTCTGACCAATCTCGTGCTCGAGCACGGTGAGCGGATTGCGGTCGGGCTCGACGTCCGCGGCGGACGCGTCGCGATTCAGGCGTGGAAGGAACGAGTCCGGGTCACGGCCGCGGTTGCCGTGGACAGGCTGGTCGCCAAGGGAATCGAGACGATCGTCTACACCAAGATCGACTGGGACGGCACCATGCGAGGAGTCGATCTGGCGATCGCGCGCCAGCTTGCCGAGGCCGCGCAGGGGGCGCAAATCCTCTACTCGGGCGGCGTCGGCTCGCTCGACGACCTTCGGGCGCTTGCGAGCCTTCGGCTCGAGAGCCTGAGCGGCGTGATCGTGGGCAAAGCCCTGTACGAGGGCCGGTTCACGGTGCAGGAGGCGCTGGACGTCCTATGAGCGTGCTCAAACGTGTGATCCCCTGCCTGGACGTGGACAAGGGGCGCGTCGTGAAGGGCACGAACTTCGTTGGGCTGCGCGACGCGGGCGACCCCGTCGAGCTGGCGGAGCGCTACGACGCCGAGGGCGCGGACGAGCTCGTGTTTCTCGACATCACGGCCTCACACGAGGCGCGCGGGAATATCGTAGATCTGGCGCGCAGAACTGCGAGCAATGTGTTTATCCCATTCACGATCGGCGGGGGCATCCGTTCGCGCGAGGACGCTCAGGCGGTGCTCGACGCGGGCGCCGACAAGGTGTCGGTGAACTCGGCCGCCGTCAAGCGGCCCGAGCTCATGTCCGAGCTTGCCGACACCTTCGGCGCGCAGTGCGTGGTGCTCGCGATCGACGCCAAGCGGCGCGGCGAGGAGCCCACCGACGGATTCGAGGTGTTCGTCAACGGGGGACGCGTTCCGACCGGACGCGAGGTGGTCGAGTGGGCGCGCGCAGGCGCCGAGCTGGGGGCGGGGGAAATCCTGCTGACGAGCATGGATCGTGACGGGACGGAGGAGGGGTACGACCTCGAACTCACTCGCGCGGTCGCCGCTGCCGTCGACATTCCCGTGATCGCGTCAGGCGGTGCCGGTCGCCTCGAACACCTGAGTGAGGCGATCGACGACGGGCGCGCGGACGCAGTCCTCTGCGCGTCGATCTTTCACTACGGAGCCTTCCGGGTCCGCGACGCCAAGGAGCACCTGCGCAGGGCCGGCATCCCGGTGCGGATTTAACTCAGCGCTTCGGCTGGGTCTTCGGCCGGCGATGTCCCGACCTGGCCGGCTCGAGCGCGTCTATCGTGTTGTAGCCGGTGATGTAGATCGTCTTCCCGTCGGAGGTGGCGGGGTTGTAGGCGCCGCCGTGGTGTCGCAGCTCGATCCTGCCGGAGCGCACGTTGGCCCCGAAGGTGGACCTCGAGTCGAGGTCGGACCAGTAAGCGAGCTTGCCGATCACGGTCACGCCGCCCGAGATCCGGCCGCCGGGCCGCGCGGTCCAGCGGGTGTTCCCGGTGCGCGCGTCGAGCGCGTACATGGTCCCGTCGTAGGAGCCGATGTAGACCGTCGGGCCGACCCCGGCCACGTCCACGATGGCAGGTGAGGAGTAGACGTATCCGCCGGTCGACTTCGACCAGGCGAGCTCGCCGTTCTTCGTACCGAACGAGTACACCTTGCCGTCGGTGTTCCCGGCGAAGACGCGCCCGAAGCCGACGGCCGGCGTCGAGTAGAACTGCCCGGACGCGAAGCCGAACTTGCTGCCCGAGGTGCCGGTGGACCACCGCTCGTGGCCGTTCCTCGCCCAGAGCGCGTACATGCGGCCGCTGTAGTCCCCGACGTAGAGGGTGCCGCCGACCAGCGCCGGGGATCCCTTGACGGCGCCGCCCGTGCCCGCCCGCCACTTCGTCCGGCCCGACTTCGCATAGACCGCGTAGATCCCGCCCCCCTCGGTGCCGAAGTAGAGCACGCCCTGGTGCACGATCGGCGATGACTCCGAGCGGCTCTGGAGGGGCATCTGCCACAGCCGCTTCCCGTCCCGCGCGCGCAGGGCGACCAGGCGCTGCGGCGACAGCGTGGTGAAGAAGAGCATGCCGCGCCAGTAGGCCGGGGTGGAGGCGGCCAGGCTGCCGATCTGCCGCTTCCAGTGGATCGCGCCGGTCTGAGAGTCCACCCGGTAGGCGCTGCCGTTGTTGCGGACGAAGAAGACGCTGTTCTCGGCCACCGTGGTCGGGAACTCCATCAGCACGTGGCCCCGGAACGACCACTTCACGCGAAACGGAGGCTTGAGCTTGGAGGGAAGGTAGGCCGTGTGGGCGAGGTCGTAGTGGTAGAAGGGCCACTGCGTGGTCGCATCCTTTGGCTTCGGCTTGGCGTTCGGGTTGAACTCGACCTTGGTGCCGTTGTGGACGTCCTGATTGCGGTTGCTCACCCAGATGAAGGCCGCGATCGCAAGCGCGACCACGCCCAAAACGGCCGCGATCACGCGCCGCGAGGGCCGGCGCCGCCGGTGACGCTCGGAGATGAACATGCAGCGCTGCAGGGTAGAGATGGCATGCGCTGGATTCGCCGGTTGTAGCCTCGTTTCCCATGAGACCGGCGATTGCCCCGGAACGTGCCTGGCAGAATCGCCGAATGCGCTGGCGCACGTTCCTGTTGCTGCTCGGAGTCCCGACTGCCCTGCTCGCCGGCCTCGTGTTGGCGATCCGAGACTTTCAGTCGACGGTCCGCGAGGGCGTCGGCAGCGGCTCCGCGGACCCGCCGGGAGCGGTTCCGGACGCCTCCACGGCAAGGATGGGAGTCCGTCTGGTGCGCGTCGGGACTTTCGACAACCCGGTGTACGTGACGGCGCCGCCGAACGACCGGCGGCGCCTGTTCGTCGTCGAGCAGGGGCTCCTGTCGATGGCATTCGCGCCCGACTACTCGCAGAGCGGACGCTTCTACGTCTACTTCACGGACCGCGGCGGCAACGTTCGCGTGCAGCAGTTCCGGCGGTCAAAGGCCAGCCCCGATCGTGCCAACCACGATTCGCGCCGCCAGGTCCTGTTCGTGCGCCATCCCTACAGCAACCACAACGGCGGGCTCCTCCTCTTCGGTCCCGACCGTCACCTCTACGTGGGAATCGGGGACGGCGGCTCGGAAGGTGACCCGCGCGGCTACGGCCCGAACGTCCACACGCTCCTGGGAAAGTTGCTCCGGATCGATCCTCGCGCGGGCGGCGGCTATCGATCGCCACGTTCGAATCCGTTCGCCGGTGGGCGCGGGCGCCCGGAGATCTACGCATACGGGCTCCGGAACCCTTGGCGGTACTCCTTCGACCGCAAGACAGGAGACCTCTACATCGGCGACGTGGGGCAGAACAGGTGGGAGGAGATCGACTACGCGCGGCGGGGCGCCGCCCGCGGCCGCGACTACGGGTGGAGCTGCTGGGAGGGGCGCCATCGATACAACGGCGCACGCCGATGCCCGCATCCGGCATTTCCCGTGCTCGAGTACTCGCATGCCGGTGGAGCGTGCGCCGTCACGGGCGGCGTCGTCGTCCGCGACGTCCGTCTGCGCGCCCTGGCCGGGCGCTACGTCTACGGCGACTTCTGCACGGGGGTGCTGCGGAGCTTCAAGATCGCGCGCGGGAGGGCAACCGGCGGGGGGCGCGTGGGCCTCACGGTTCGCAACCTGAGCTCGTTCGGCGAAGACGCCTCCGGGCGCGTCTACGCGATCTCCCTCAGCGGGCCGGTGTACCGCCTGCAGGGCCGTTAACTCCTCCGCTCATTCGAGCCGGCGCGCTGCCAGCCTATGCCAGATTCGCCAGGCTCTGGAAGCGGCTGAGCTCGAGCCTTCGACACTGCTCTTCGAGAAACTCGGGCGAGTTGAGCGCCTCGAGCGCTTCACGCAATTCCGGTGTGCGGTCCAAGAGCGCCTGGTCGGCGAGGATCCCGACACCGCAGAAGCCGGGGACGCTGCTCCACTCGAGGCTCACGTCCGTTTCCGCGAGGAAGTCCTCGACCGCGGTGCGGACGCCGTTCCGCGGCGTCCCCTCGACCAGCGCGTTCTGGACGCGGCGGTTTACCCCCCGCTCGCCGGCGAGCTCGGCCACGCCAGGAAGGATGCCCCCCTTGCTGTGCGGCTGCCGGTGCTCCGCGGGGATGGTCTCCGGGTCGTGGTACATGTCGCGGCGCCCGTAGGGCCAATCGACGTCGTGGAGGAGTGTCAGCGGGTACGGCCGGCGCTCCTCATGGGCGACACGAGCGAGCGCTTGAAGCTCTCCGTGGACCGTGTACCAGTTGTGATCGCCGTCGATCAGCACGACGTCGGCGTCTCGGATCGTCGGGAGGGCGTCGAGGCTACGGGCACGGTGGAAGACGAACCGGGCGCCGGATCTCGTCTTCAACTCGTCGACATCTACGACCGGCGCCGGGTCGATCCCGTGCACAACTGCGTTGTGGGCGTCCGCCCACTCGAGGAGCCGGGTGGTCGTCGCGCCCGATGCGATGCCCACCTCGACGATCACGCGCGCGGTTGCGGCCACGAGCAGTGGTCTCACGACCGATGCCCAGTGCCGTCTCACGCGGTTGCGGGTGCCTCGACCCCGGTACCAAGGCCTCAGACGGGGCACGCGGCGAGCGCGGCGATTGCTTCCTCCTGGTCCCGCGCCTCGCCCGGCGAGGTCACCTGCTTCCAGGCGACGTTCCCGTCCTTGTCGATCACGTACGTGGCCCTGGTCGCGAACCCGAGACCGTCGAGATAGGCGCCGTACTCCTGGGCGACCGCGCCCTTCGGCTCGAAATCCGAGAGCAGGTGCGGGGTGAGCTTCTCGTGATCGCGGAACGCCTTCAAGGTGAACGGGCTGTCCACCGAGACGCCGAACACCTCTGCGTTCGCGTCGCCGAACTTGCCCTCCAGGTCCGTGACGTCATGGAGCTCCTTGGTGCAAAGCGAGCTGAACGCGAATGGGTAGAAGATCAGCACGACGTTGTGCCCTCGCAGGCTCGAGAGCGTGACCTCTTCGCCGTTCTCGTTCCTGAGCATGAAGTTCGGGGCCGGGGATCCGACTTCCACCGCCATGGGCGCCCTCCTCGATCGGTCGTTGAAGGGCAGATGTTATTCGCGCGCGGGCGTCTGCCGATATTGGGCTCATGACCCGAGCCCAGAGGATCGCGGCCGCCTGCGCGGCGGTCGCCGGCGCGAGCATCGTGCTTGCCTATGCGAACGGCTCGACCGGCGATTACCCGTCGGACGCCGGGCCCACGATCCGAGCGCTGCTCGACGGTCACGTGGGCCGGGCGCTTGGTGCCCAGCCGATCATGGGCTCGCTCTCAGTGCTCGTGCGCCTGCCGTTCGCGGCCCTCGCCGACCTCACCGGTGGCGGAGGACTTGCGATCTATCGGATGGGCTGCATCCCGTGCCTGGCGGTGCTCGGGCTGGCCGGCATCGAGCTGGCCCGCGCGATGCGTCGCGCCGGCGCGAGGCCGGCCGGGTGCGTGGCGGCCGCGGCAATCTGCGTCGTGAACCCACTCACGTGGGAGGCCCTGCGCCTCGGACATCCTGAAGAGCTGCTGGGCGCGGCACTCGTCGTCTTGGCCGCCTTGTATGCGGCCGAGAACCGCCCGGCCGCAGCCGGGATCGCGCTCGGCCTCGCGCTCGCGACGAAGCAGTGGGCAGCGATCGCCTTCCTGCCGGTGCTTGCGGTCGCGCCGGTCCGCAGGATCCGGCTGGGGGTGGTCGCTCTCGCAGTGGTGGCGGCGCTCACGCTGCCGGCCGTGATCGGGGATGCGAGCGGCTTCTACACCGCCAATCGGCAGGCCGGCTGGTCGGGTCAGCGCGTGCACCCGTTCAACGCGATCTGGCCGCTTGCGCCCAACCAGGACCGGGTGATCTCGGTGGGCAGCGACACGTCGATCGTCACGGTCCGGGTGATCCCGGCATGGCTTGCGCATCTCCTTCATCCGGCGATCGTCTTGCTCGTGGTTCCCCTCACGGCCGCAGCGATGTTCGTGCGAAGGCGCCTTCGAGCCGAGGACGTCTTTGCGCTGCTGGCGCTCGCCTTCTTGCTTCGCTGTCTGCTGGACCCGGTCGACAACGCCTACTACCACGTGCCCTTCCTCGTCTCTCTCGCCTGCTGGGAGGGCCTCGCGTGGCGGCGCGTGCCGCTCCTCCCGCTGCTGGCGTCGCTGGCGATCTGGTTCGCCTTCTACAAGGCGACCATGTTCCACTCGATCGCGCTGCGAAACGCCGTCTATCTGGCGGTGACAGTGCCCTTCCTGCTCTCGCTCTTCACCGCCGTCTTCGCGCGGAGGGAGGGCGCCCGGGAGGCGCGCCGACGTGAGCTGCGAACTGCCGCCGCCACCGGCCGCTAGCTTCTCACGCAGACCGGGCATCTCGTCAGAGACTCTTAGAATCGACCGGGAGCACGATGAGCGCGACGGTCCCGGTCCAAACCCTGATTCTCTCCCACGCCAACGTCGACTTCGACGCGTTCGCCGGGATGCTCGCCGCGCAGCTGCTGTATCCGGGCGGGCGCGTGTGCCTGCACGGTGGGGTCAACCGGAACGTGCGCGAGTTCTTCAACCTGCACGCGGACCAGATCCCGAGCGTGGAGCCCGCTGCCGTCGACCGCGAATCCGTCCAGCGGCTCGTGCTGGTCGAGGTCACCAGCGCAGATCGCCTCGGCGAGTTCGCGTCGCTTTGCAGGCGGCCGGACGTCGAGGTCGTCGCCTTCGACCACCACCGGGAGGCGGCCATCGAGGACGGAACCGCACTGGTCGGCCGCGACGGCAGCGTCGTGACCGGGATGCTGAAGCTCCTGCTGGAGCGTGACATCGAGATCTCACCCACTTACGCGACCGCGTTCGCGCTCGGAATCCACGAGGACACGGGCTCCCTCACATACCCCTCCACGACGTTCAGGGACATCGAGGCGCTCGGGGCGGGCGTCCGCATGGGCGCGAACCAGGAGTTGTTGGGACGCTATCTGCGGGGGCCGCTCCAGCCGGGGCAGCGAAGCCTTCTCAGAGTCCTCGCCGCGAACCGCTCGGAGCGCGAGGTGAGGGGTCTTCGCGTGGTTTCGGCCTGGGCCTCCGTGGACGAGTACGTCGAGGACGTCTCGACACTCGCGTCCCGGGTGGGCGAGGTTTCGGACTGGGACGTGCTCCTGCTCTCGGTCGAGATGGAGCGCCGCGTGCTGCTGGTGGGGCGCAGCCGGACGAGCGCGCTCGCGGTCGACGAGGCGCTTGCTCCGTTCGGGGGCGGCGGCCATGCCCAAACCGCTTCGTCCTTCGTCCGCGCGG
>JACXTT010007033.1_pt1 | contig 15956 bp, 13 predicted proteins | sample 9270951 | NCBI WGS metagenome assembly JACXTT01 (sample SAMN15532306, study PRJNA645909) | rock metagenome | isolation source: weathered quartz diorite | place: Puerto Rico | collected 2017-06-21 | reverse complement strand
GCGCGGCGGCCGCCGGACGTGGCGTTGCGACGACGACGGGCGTCGCGGCCGGGCGCGGCGTGGCCGCCGGCCGCGGCGTCTCGGTGTGGCGCTTGCCCGGCACGGACTTCGTCGGCGTCGGCGTAGGCCCGGGCGTCTCCGTCACGGTCGGCGTGCCTTCCGGCGGCACCGCCGTCGGTGTGATCTTCGCACGCTCGGCCGCATCGATCGCGGCGTTCACGTCGGCCGGTGCGGTCATCAGCACGAGCACCTCTTCGAGCTTCGCGAAATCGACGGCGGGAATCACGTCGGCGACCTGGAAGAGGCCGACGTCCTTCCGCGTGACGCCGCTCACGCGGCCGATCAGGATGCCCTTCGGGAAGATGCCGTCGAGGCCCGAGGTGACGACCAGGTCGTCGATGTCCACGGGGTCGCTGCGCTTGATGTACTTCATCGAGCAGGCGCCGGTGAGCGCGCCCTCGACGATGCCGCGGGCGCGTGTCCGCTGCACCAGCGCGTCGACGCCGCTGTTGTGGTCGGAGATCAGTAGGACGCGGGACGCATGCGGGCTCGCCTGGGCGATCCGGCCGACCACGCCGTCGGCGCAGACGACCGCCATTCCCGGATGGATCGAGTCGATCTCGCCGCGGTCGAGCGTCAGGCTCTGGAGCGCGCCCGTGGCGTCCTTGCCGATCACCCGCGCGGTGATGACCTGCGACGGCATGTCGCCGCGGTAGTCGAGCAGGCGCTGCAGGCGTTGGTTCTCGAGCTCGATCTCACGGTCGCGGTGATGCTCGGCCTGCAGCGCGCGCAGGCGCTCGCGCAGGTTCTTGTTCTCGGCCTCGACGCCGACGAGCACGAAGTAGTGCGACCACACGCCGCCGACCTGGCCGGTCGTCCACGTCGCGCCGATCTGCAGCGGTGCCAAGCCCTCGAGGAAGAACCGGCCGAGCGGATCGATGCGGCGGGTCCCGCCGCGATTCGCGGTCAACAGCCCGAACGAAAGCGCGAGGAACAGGACGGAGCTGAGGAGGACCTGATTTCTCCGGAGGAACTCGAGCATGACGGGTTACGGCGCTCGAAGCTCCGCCGGCATCGCGCCGCCCCGGCCGCCGGAGCACCGCAACCTACTTATTGGATGGTCACGTCCTTGAGAAGGGACAGCTCGTCCAGCACCTTGCCCGCGCCCATCACGACCGCGGTCAGAGGATCTTCGGCGAGCGTGATCGGCAGCCCGGTCTCGTCGCGCAGCAGCACGTCGAGGTTCCGCAGCAGCGAGCCGCCGCCGGCGAGCACGATGCCCTTGTCGACGATGTCGGACGCGAGCTCCGGGGGCGTCCGCTCGAGCGCGATGCGCACCGCCTCGACGATCTGGTTGATCGGCTCGAGCAGCGAATCGCGGATCTCCTCGTCGGAGATCTCGACCGTCTTCGGCACGCCGGCCACGAGGTCGCGGCCCTTGATCTCCATCGTCTGGATCTCGTTCCCGGGGAACGCGGAGCCGATGGTGATCTTGATCAACTCGGCGGTGCGCTCGCCGACGAGCAGATTGTACTTACGCTTGATGTACTGGATGATCGCTTCGTCCATCTTGTCGCCGCCGACGCGCACGGAGCGCGAGAAGACGACGCCCGACAGCGAGATCACCGCGACTTCCGTGGTGCCGCCGCCGATGTCGACGATCATGTTGCCGGTCGGCTCGGTGATCGGCAGGCCCGCGCCGATCGCGGCCGCCATCGGCTCTTCGATCAGATAGACTTCACGCGCGCCCGCCGACTCGGCGGACTCGCGCACGGCGCGCTTCTCGACTTCGGTGATGCCGAACGGCACGCAGATGATGATGCGCGGCCGCACCAGCGTGCGCCGGTTGTGGATCTTCTGGATGAAGTAGCGGAGCATCGCCTCGGTGATCTCGAAGTCGGCGATGACGCCGTCCTTCAGAGGCCGGATGGCGACGATGTTGCCCGGCGTACGGCCGAGCATCTTCTTGGCTTCCGCGCCGACGGCCAGAACCCGCCGGCCGCCGCGGGCGTCTTTCTGGACGGCCACGACCGAGGGCTCGTTGCAGACGATGCCCTGGCCTTTGACGTAGATCAGAGTGTTCGCGGTGCCGAGATCGATCGCCAGATCGTTGGAGAAGAGTCCGAGGAGCGAATCCAAAATCATAACGTTATCCTCTGCCGTTCCGCCGCCTAAATCCCCACCACCACAGCAGTTTTTACTGCCGAACCGCGAGTATCAAATTTCGTCACCGAGGGCAAGAAAAAACCGTTATTATTTTGCGGTGCTGCGCCCATTCAGCGCCCCCTGCCGAACAGCCCTTCGAGGCCCTTCTTCAGGAGCTCGCGCTCGGGGTGTTTCATGTCCGGCGTGGGTGTGACGCCGGGCGGCAAGTTCTTCTCCTTACCGAAGATCTTTTCAAGCCCCTTTCCGACCACGGCACGGGACAGCGCCTGGGTGATGAACGCGGCGTCGGGCTTCGGCTTCACGTTCGGCAGCGAGCCGGTGATGCGGAACGGGATCTCGATCTTGCCGTCCTGGTTCGTGATGTACTTCGCTTCGCGCACGTCGGAGATGACGTCGTCGGACAGATCCCGCGAGCCGACGAGCGACGCCGTGAAGTCGAGGTGGTTGTCGAGCGCGAACGTGCCCTTGCCGAGCATCGCGTAATCGCGCGCGGAGATCGTGAGATCGTCGGAGCGCGCGACGCCATCGGCGATCTGCACGCTACCGCCGAGCTTGTCGAACTTGGTGTCGCCGGTCGCGAACAGTCCCGGATGCCGCTGACGCACGCGCGGCGAGATCAGGTTCGAGAGTCCGCCCATGCCGGTCACTCCCTGCAGCACCTGATCCGCGATGTTCACGTCCTTGATCGTACCATCGCGCACGTCGATTTTCCCGTCGCCGCGGATCTGATTCCGCATCGCGTCCCAGTTCTTGCCGGAGCCGGCGAGCTGCACGTCGGCGTCGAGACGTCCTTCGATGCGCTTCTCCGAGCCTGGCGAGCGATCCGCGAGCAGCGCCTTCACGTCCATGTCGCGAATCGTCGAGCGGAAGTCGAACTTCGGATTCTCCTTCTCTCGCATGTCGTAGCGGCCCGCGCCGTCGTAGCTGCCGTCGAACGCGCGCAGCGAGAGCTTGGTGAGCGTCGCGATCTGATCGTGGAACGTGAGGTCAGCGGCGAGATCGCGATAATCGAAGTCGCGGAGGCTCCCGTCCGTGGAGCGCAGCGTGCCCTGGAACTCCGGCCCGCCCGCCGCGGAGCGGAACTGCCCCTTGATGTCGAGACCGCGGAGCAGCTCCTTCTTCGTCGCCGCCGGGCTCGCGAACGCCAGCGACGACGCCGTCAGCTCGGGCGACTTCAGCGTGAACGTGGTGACGAGCGGCGTGAAGCTCGGGATCTCCGCCGAGATCTCGACGGGCGATCCCGACAGCTTGAACTTCGTCGGCGGCACCGACGCCGCCGCGCCCTTGAGCTCGATCCGGCTGGTCAGGTCCTCGATCTCGTACGGCGAGCCCTGCTGCTTCGCGGACACGCCGTCGAGCGCGACGGTGCCGTTGATCAGCGGCTTCGCGCCCGCGCCGCTCGTCGAATTCACGCGCACGTGCACCTCGGACGTACCCGACACCGTGTGCCCCGCGAACGCCGGCAGCAGCTTGTCCCAGCCCGCGAGCGGCGTCTTCTCGCTGTCGATCTGGAGATCGATCGGGCCGCCGGGCGTGGAGTCGATCTTCCCCTTCCCCTTGAGCTTCAGCTCGGAGAGGCGGAGCGAGAGATCCTTCACGGCGAGCAGGTTGCCGGCGCGGTCCGCGGCGATGTCGAGCTTCAACGGCACGCCCTTCGGCTTCTGGAAGCCTTGCCCGTAGCGGATGCCCGCGTCGCTGCCGTCGAACGAGGCCACCAGGCTCGTCTGCTCGAGCGTGCCCGAGACCTTCGCGGAGAGCGTGACCGGATCACCCGACGAGAGCTCCGGCGGCAGCGCCTTGGCGAGCGCGGCGACCTTCTTCATCTCGTCGACGACCACCGGGCCGAGCACCATCTTCAGATCGAGCTTCGCCTGCTGCACGTTCGGCGGCGAGCCGACCGGTCCGAGCGTTCCTTCCACGGAGAGATTCTGTTTCGACGCTCCGAACAGTGCGGTCGCGAGCTTCAGGTGGATCGGACGATCGAGGCTCACGTCGGACGCGGAGAAGTCGAGGTCGCCGATGCGGATGTCGTCCGGCGGCGTGGTCGAGCGGTCGACGAAGCGGAACTGTCCCTTGTCGATGTCGATCAGCGAGACCAGGAACTCGGCGCTCTTCTGCGCACCGCCGGTCGCGGTGGGCTTCTCCGCCGGCGGCGCGGCGCTCGGCGGAGCCGTGCTCTTCGTCGTGCCGCCCGAGGCCGGCGGCGCTTCCTTCACCTTGCCGATCGAGTCGTAGTTGAAGCCCGCCTTGGTGCGGATCACGTTCACGACCGGCTGCTCGAGCACGATGCGCGAGACTTCCGGGTGCCCACGGAGCGTCGGGATCAGCTCCACGTTCACCTCGACCGTGCCCGCCTTCACGAAGTCGTCGGTCGAGTACGCGGGGTCGTCGGAGATGCGCAGATCCTTGATGCGCGCACCGAAGCCGCCGAAGATCTGCACGCCGATCTCCGAGAAGCTGACCTTGCGGCCGAGCGCCGCTTCGACCTGCCCCGCGAGCCAATCCTTGTTGCGGTTCAGGTAGGAATTCAGGTTCACGAGCGCGAGCGCGGCCGCGCCGGCGATCAGCACCAGCAGCACTCCGAACCCGATCAAGACCTTGCGCATGCGTGGACTCCTCGATGGATGGGGCGTTCCGCGTAGGAACCCGGCGCGGCCGGTCTCCTCTCGGCGCCCTCAGTCCTTTCGGAACAGACGATCGAGCGCGGTGCGAGCTTCACCCGTGCCCGACGGCGCCGCGGCGCGCTTCGCCGCGAGCTGGAAGTCGTCGCAGAAGTTGAGCATTTCCCTGTCCGCGACGGGCTCGGTGCGAGGCTCGCGACAGTCGTTGCGGAGCCCCGGTTGATGGTGCTGGCAATTCTTGCAGCAGTGCAGGTACGCGCCGCATCGTGCACAGACGTCGCGGACGGCGATGCGCTCGGCGGCGACCGCGGCGCCGCACGCATGGCAAGCGCCGGTCAGCGTGCGGCGCTCTCGATCTCTCGAACGAGCCAGGCGCCGAGATCCGCGAGCAGCTCGTCGAGGTCGCTGGGTTTCGAGAAGCGGTGATCGGCGCCGGGATAGATCTTGAGCCGCGCACGCGCCCCGAGCGCGGCGGCGATCTCCTCGCCGTCGGAGCAAGGCACGACGCGATCCGCGTCGCCGTGGGTGACGAACGCCGGGCACGCGATGCGCGCGCACGCGCCGATCACGTCGAGCGTCTCGACGTCGAGCAGGAAGCTGCTCTTCAGCCGCATGCCGCCGAGCGAGAACACGCCGTCCTTCCGCCAGCGGTCGAGCTCGGTCGGGCGGAGCTCTTCGAGCGCGCGCGCCGGCCGGCCGACGGCCGCGATCGTCGCGACCGCGTGGACCGCGGGCTCGGCCGACGCGAACAGCAGCGCAACCGCTCCGCCCATGCTCGAGCCGACGATCGCGACTTTCCCCGACACGCGCGTGCGCAGGTAGTCCCAGGCCCCGCCGAGATCCTCGACCTCACCGGAGAACGTGAGGTCCTCGAAGCTCCCGTCGGACTCGCCGACGTACGAGAAATCGAAGCGCAGCGCCGCGATGCCGCGCGCGGCCAGCCACTCCGCGAGCCGGCGGTGCTTCGTCCCCTCCTTCGTCGACTCCATGCCGTGGCACAAGATCACGGCGGGCACGTCACCCGTGGCCCGTGCGCCGTGGAGGACGCCGACCAGTCGGTTGCCGCGCCGGCTCGGAAAGACGACGCGCTCCTCTGCCTCGACCGTCGTTGCTGCCACGCAAGGGCAGAGCTACCATACGGTCCCACACGGGGCCATTGCCGGATGCTGCGAGAGATCGAGCTCTACATGCGCCATCTCGGCGCCGAGCGGCACGCCTCGGCGCACACGCTGAAGAGCTACCGGAGCGACCTCGAGGAGCTCCGTGCGTTCCTGCTGGGAAATGCAGACGCGCGCGATGCCGAGGCCAAGAAGCGCGACGTGAAGCTTCGCGACGTGCGGGTCGACGATCTGCGCGCGTTCGCCTCCGCGAAGCTCGCGACCTCGCGCCGCTCGACCGTGTCGCGGAAGGTCGCCGCGATTCGCGGCTTCTTCGCGTTCCTGGTCACGAACGGCGTGCTGCGAAAGAACCCGGCGCTGCAGCTCGCCGCACCGAAGGCGGAAAAGCGCCTGCCGACGTTCCTGCCGATCGACGACACCGAGCGCCTGCTGAACGGCATGCCCGAAGGCGACGCCTGGGCCGAGCGCGATCACGCGATCCTCGAGACGCTGTATTCGTGCGGGCTCCGCGTGAGCGAGCTGACCGGCCTCGACTGGACGCACGTCGATTTCGACAACGAGTGCGTGCGGGTCTTCGGAAAGGGCCGGAAGGAGCGCATCGTGCCGATCGGCGAGATCGCGCTCGACCGTCTGCGCGCGTATCGCGTCGCGCTGCGTGACGCCGGGCTCGAGCGCGACGCCGTGTTCGTGAATCGCCGAGGGGGGCGGCTCACCACCCGAAGCGTCGCCCGCTTCGTCGAGCGCTACGTGCGCGCGTCCGGCACGCCGATCGACGCGAGCCCGCACTCGCTTCGCCACAGCTTCGCAACCCACCTCTTGAATCAAGGCGCCGATCTGCGATCGATTCAGGAGATGCTCGGGCACGCGAGCCTGTCGACCACGCAGCGCTACACGCACGTGAACCTCGAGCATCTGATGCGAGCCTACGACGATGCCCACCCACGAGCGAAGTGACCCGATCCAGATGCACGGCACGACGATCGTCGCCGTCCGGCATCAGGGCAAGGTGGTGATCGCGGGCGACGGCCAGGTGAGCCTCGGCCAGACGGTCATCAAGCGGAGCGCGCGGAAGGTGCGGCGGCTCGCGGGCGGCAAGGTGCTGGCGGGATTCGCCGGCGGCACGGCCGATGCGATCACGCTGTTCGAGAAGTTCGAGGCGAAGCTCGAGCAGCACCAGGGGAACTTGAAGCGTGCGGCGGTCGAGCTCGCCAAGGACTGGCGCTCCGACCGCGTGCTGCGCCGGCTCGAAGCGCTGCTGATCGTCGCCGACGGCGAAAGTTCGCTGCTCATCACCGGCAGCGGCGACGTGCTCGAGCCCGACGACGGCATCGTCGCGGTCGGCTCCGGCGGGAACTTCGCGCTCGCCGCGGCGCGCGCGCTCGCCGCGCACTCGCCGCTCGACGCGCGCGGCATCGCGCTCGAGGCGATGAAGCAGGCGGCGGCGCTGTGCGTGTACACGAACGACGCGATCGTCGTCGAAGAGCTCTGAGGTAGTCGAATGGCGATCGGATTCTCCTCCTCCACCTCCACCCCGGAGCGACTCCCGGAGCCGAGCCCGAGCCCACGCCGCGTGAGCGAAGCCGCGCCGATGACTCCGCGCGAGATCGTCTCCGAGCTCGACCGCTACATCGTCGGGCAGAAGGCGGCGAAGCGCGCGGTGGCGATCGCGCTCCGCAACCGTTGGCGCCGCCAGCAGGTCTCCGAAGACCTCCGCGACGAGATCGCGCCGAAGAACATCATCATGATCGGGCCGACCGGCGTCGGGAAGACGGAGATCTCGCGCCGCCTCGCGAAGCTCGCGCAGGCGCCGTTCATCAAGGTCGAGGCCTCGAAGTTCACCGAGGTCGGCTACGTCGGGCGCGACGTCGAATCGATCATCCGCGACCTCACCGAGCTCGCGATCGGCATGGTGAAGGAAGAGGAGAAGGAGAAGGTGCAGATCCGCGCCCGCGAGCACGCCGAGGAGCGCATCCTCGACCTGCTGCTACCGAGTCGGCAGCTCGGCATCCGCCCGGAAGGCGCGGCGCCCGAGCGCGACGACGACTCCAGCGGGACGCGCGAGAAGCTCCGCCGCCTGCTTCGCGAGGGCAAGCTCGACGAGCGCATGGTCGACGTCGAGATCACTCCCGCCGCGAATCCGATGTTCCAGATCATGACCCCGCAGGGCATGGAGGGCATCGAGCAGAACCTGAAGGACGTGTTCTCGAACCTGATGCCGAAGAAAACCAAGCGGCAGAAGGTGAAGGTGAGCGAGGCGATGGAGCTGCTCACCCAGGAGGAGGCCGGGCGCCTGATCGACATGGACGGGGTCTCGAAGGAGGCGGTCCGGCGCGTCGAGCACGCGGGCATCGTCTTCATCGACGAGATCGACAAGATCGCGGGCCGCCAGGGCGCGCAGGGTCCGGACGTCTCACGCGAGGGCGTGCAGCGCGATCTGCTACCGATCGTCGAGGGCTCGACCGTCAACACGAAGTACGGGATGGTCCGGACCGATCACATCCTGTTCATCGCTTCCGGCGCGTTCCACGTCTCGAAGCCGTCCGACCTGATCCCGGAGTTCCAGGGCCGCTTCCCGATCCGCGTCGAGCTCGAAGCGCTGACCCAGGCCGACTTCGTGCGCATCCTGACCGAACCGAAGAACGCGCTCGTCAAGCAATACGTCGCCCTCATGGCCCCCGAGGGCGTGACGCTCGAGTTCGGCGACGACGCGATCGAGGAGATGGCGCGGATCGCCGCCGAGGTGAACGTGCGGACCGAGAACATCGGCGCGCGCCGCCTCCACACGGTGCTCGAGCGCCTGCTCGACGAAGTCTCGTTCGCCGCGCCCGAGATGCGCGGGCAGCACGTGCCGATCAACGGCGCATACGTGCGCGAGCGTCTGCAGTCGATCCTCGAGGATCAAGACCTCAGCCGCTACATCCTGTAGTCGGCCCCGACGGGCGACGAGCGGTTTTTTCATCGCCGCGTCACGAGATCGCAGCGAGATCGTCACCGTGGGCGCGAGCGTTGCATGGCATCGCGGAGGGGCGAAACGCTTCGCGAGCGCGGCGGCCGAGATGCCCGGGAAGCCGCCCGGGATGCGGTTGACTCGCCCGACAATCCGAGTACACCCTGCTTGTTTTCCGAGATCCCATGATCGATCGAATCTCCGAAAAGGCTGAAATCCTCCTCGAAGCGCTGCCCTACATCCGTCGCTTCAACGGCAAGACGTTCGTCGTGAAGTACGGCGGGCACGCGATGGTCGACGAGGAGCTGCAGACGAGCTTCGCCGAGGACGTCGCGTTGCTCAAGTACGTCGGCATCAACCCGGTCGTCGTGCACGGCGGCGGGCCGCAGATCGACCGCATGCTCGAGAAGCTCGCGCTCGAGCGACGCTTCGTGCGCGGCATGCGGGTCACCGACGAGGCGACGATGGACGTCGTCGAGATGGTGCTCGGCGGCACGACGAACAAGCAGATCGTCACGCGCATCAACCGCCACGGCGGGAACGCGGTCGGACTGTCCGGCAAGGACGGAACGCTGCTGCTCGCGCGCAAGATGATGGTGCGGGTCGAGGAAGCCGGTAAGCCCGTCGAGACCGTCGACGTCGGGCAGGTCGGCGAGATCGTCAAGGTGAACGTCGCGGTGATCCGCGCGCTCGACCAGGCGAACTTCATTCCCGTGATCGCACCGGTCGCGGTCGGCGAGAACGGCGAGAGCTACAACGTGAACGCCGACATCGCCGCCGGCAAGATCGCCGAAGCGCTGTCCGCGGAGAAGCTGATCCTGCTGACCGACGTCGAAGGCATCAAGGACGGCCAAGGCCAACTGCTGCGCACGCTCTCGAGCGACCAGGTCGCCGACCTCATCCACTCGGGCGTGATCGGCCAGGGCATGATCCCGAAGGTCGAGTGCTGCGTCGAGGCGCTGCGCGGCGGCGTGCAGAAGACGCACATCATCGACGGCCGCAAGCGCCACGCCGTGCTGCTCGAGATCTTCACCGAGGAAGGCATCGGCAGCGAGGTCACCTGGCAGACCCGCAAGCGCTCGACGAAACGCGCCGTGCTCGCGAAATGACGAACCGCAAGATCATCGACGCGACCGACACCACGCAGGTCGGCGTGTACGCCCGCTTCCCCGTCGCCTTCGTGCGCGGCGAAGGCGCGCGCCTCTTCGACGCCGACGGCAAGTCCTACCTCGATTTCTTCACCGGGCTCGCGGTCAACAACCTCGGGCACGCGCACCCGCGCGTGATCGGTGCGATCCGCGCGCAGAGCGAGCGGCTGCTCCACACCTCGAACGTCTATTACAACGAGCCGGCCGCGAAGCTCGGGAAGCTCCTCGTCGAGCATTCGTTCGCCGAGCGGGTGTTCTTCTGCAACAGCGGCGCCGAGGCGAACGAGGCGGCGATCAAGCTCGCCCGGCGCTGGGGCTCGCGCGAGCGCGGCGGCCGCTACGAGATCCTCACCATGCTCGGCTCGTTCCACGGCCGAACGCTCGCGACGCTCTCGGCAACCGCGCAGGAGAAATACCAACAGGGCTTCCAGCCGCTGCTCCCGGGCTTCCGCTACGTGCCCTTCGGTGACGCCGACGCGGTGGCGAACGCGGTCCGCGACGAGACGATCGGCATCCTCGTCGAGCCGATCCAAGGCGAAGGCGGCGTGAACGTGCCGCCCGACGACTACCTGAAACGCCTCCGCGACCTCTGTGACGCCAAAGGCCTGCTGCTGCTCTTCGACGAAGTACAGACGGGAATGGGCCGCACCGGATCGATCTTCGCGTACGAGCAGACCGGCGTCGTGCCGGACGTGATGACGCTCGCCAAGGCGCTCGGCGGCGGCACGCCGATCGGCGCCATGCTGACGACCGCGAAGATCGCCGCCGCGCTCGATGCCGGCGCACACGGCTCGACGTTCGGCGGCAACCCGCTCGCCTGCGCCGCGGGCGGCGGGGTGATGCAGGCCCTCCTCGAGGACGGCGTGCTCGACAACTGCCGCGCCATCGGCGCGCGCTTTCGCGCGACCGTCGAATCGTGGAAGGCCAAGCTGCCGATGATCCGCGCCGTCCGCGGCCGCGGGCTCATCCTCGGCATCGAGCTCGACCGCCCCGGCCGCAGCATGGTCGCGAGCGCGCTCGAGCGCGGCCTCGTGATCAACTGCACCGCCGACAAGGTCATCCGCCTGCTCCCTCCGCTCACGCTCACGGCGAACGAGGCCGACGAAGGCCTCGCCATCCTCGAGGGCGTGCTGCGGGATTCCGCATGAAGCGGGATCTCCTGTCGATCGCCGACCTGTCCCGCGCGGACTGCGAGGCGATCTTCGCGCTCTCGAAATCGCTGAAGGCCGCGCAGCGCGCGCGCCGCAAGCACCGCCGCCTCGAGGGCCGCACGCTCGCGATGATCTTCGAGAAGCCGAGCCTGCGGACCCGCGTCACGTTCGAGGTCGGCATCGCGCAGCTCGGCGGCGGCGCGGTCTATCTCGCGCCAAACGACATCCGCCTCGGCGAACGCGAGTCGGTTCCGGACATCGCGCGGAACCTGTCACGCTGGGTCGACCTGATCGTCGCCCGCACGTTCTCGCACGAGGCGGTCGTCGGGCTCGCGCAGAATGCTTCCGTCCCGGTCATCAACGCGCTCTCCGACCGCGAGCACCCGTGCCAGGTGCTGGCCGATTGCTTCACGCTGCTCGAGAAGCGGAAGAAGCTCGCGGGCACCGTCGTCACGTTCGTCGGCGACGGCAACAACATGGTGCACTCGTGGATGCTCGCCGCGGCGCTGCTCGGCATCGAGTTCCGCCTCGCCTGCCCCCAGGGCTACGAGCCGGATCCCGCGATCGTCGCCGCGGCGCAGAAGACGCGCGGAGCACGCATCGAGATCACCTCCTCGGTCGACGACGCCTGCCGCGGTGCCGACGTGCTCTACACCGACGTCTGGACGAGCATGGGCCAGGAAGCCGAGACCGCGCGGCGCCGCGAGGCCTTCCGCGAGTACCAACTGAACGCGCACACGCTCGGCCTCGCGAAGAAGAACGCTCTGGTGATGCACTGCCTCCCCGCCCACCGCGGCGAGGAGATCACCGAAGACGTGCTCGACGGCCCGGCGTCGGTCGTCTTCGACGAGGCCGAAAACCGTCTCCACGTACAGAAGGCGATCATGGTCTGGCTGTCCGGTACGGCGCGCTCGCGAAGGAGTCTTCGAAGGAGCCGTTGAAGGAGTCTTTAGCGAGGGAGGTCAGGGACGCCGCGAAGCGGCGTGCGTGACCTCCCGACGGCCATCGGAGGAGCGCTACCGCGCTCCGCACGGGGCCTATGGCGTCAGCCTGAAAGAGGACATCGAACATGAGCGATTCCGTCAAGAAAGTCGTACTCGCCTACTCCGGCGGCCTCGACACGTCCGTCATCCTCAAGTGGCTGATCGAGACCTACGGCTGCGAGGTCGTGGCGTTCTGCGCCGACCTCGGCCAGGGCGAGGAGCTCTCGCCGGTCGAGGGCAAGGCGAAGCGCACCGGCGCGAGCGAGATCTTCATCGAGGACCTCCGCGAAGAGTTCGTGCGCGACTTCGTGTTCCCGATGCTCCGCGCCGAGGCGATCTACGAGGGCATCTATCTGCTCGGCACCTCGATCGCGCGCCCGCTGATCGCCAAGCGCCAGGTCGAGATCGCGCGCCAGACCGGTGCCGACGCCGTCGCGCACGGCGCGACCGGCAAGGGCAACGACCAGGTCCGCTTCGAGCTCACCTGCTACGCGCTCGAGCCGCAGATCCGCGTGATCGCGCCGTGGCGCGATCCGAACTGGCAGCTCACGTCGCGCACCAAGATGATCGAGTTCGCGAACCAGCACGGAATCCCGGTGCCGGTCACCGCGGAGAAGCCGTACTCGATGGACCGGAACCTGCTCCACGTGAGCTACGAGGGCGGCATCCTCGAGGACCCGTGGAACGCGCCGTACGACGACATGTTCCAGATGACCGTGTCGCCGCAGAAGGCGCCCGATCAGCCCGAAGAGGTCGAGGTCGAGTACGAGGCCGGAAACCCGGTCGCGGTGAACGGCGAGCGGCTCTCGCCGGCCGCACTGCTCGCGCGCGTGAACGAGCTCGGCGGCAAGCACGGCATCGGCCGCGTCGATCTCGTCGAGAACCGCTACGTCGGCATGAAGTCGCGCGGCGTCTACGAGACGCCGGGCGGCACCATTCTCCACGCCGCGCATCGCGCCGTGGAATCGCTCACGCTCGACCGCGAGGTGCTGCATCTGCGCGACTCGTGGATCCCGCGCTACGCCGAGCTCGTCTACTACGGCTACTGGTTCGCCCCCGAGCGCGAGATGCTGCAGACCGCGATCGACGAGTCGCAGAAGGTCGTGACCGGCACCGCGCGCTTGAAGCTCTTCAAGGGCAGCGTGATCGTGACCGGCCGGAAGTCGCCGCGAAGCCTCTACCGCGCCGACGTCGCGAGCTTCGAGGACGCGACCGCCTACCGCCAGGCCGACGCCGAGGGCTTCATCCGGCTGAACGCGCTTCGCCTGCGCACGCGCGCGATCGTCGACTCCAAGCGCTGAGCCGGCTCCACGCGGCCGCCCGACGGCCGCACCCGGAGAACCTCTGCGCGGAGCGCCCCGAGGCCGAGCCTTCGCACGGCCTCTCGGTGGACTCCGTCGCTGGGCGCACGCCCGAAGCGCCTCCGATATCGCTTCGACATCCACCGGAGCGCGTGCACAACGGCCCCCGAACCTGCTAGAGGACGCCTCGCTGCGGGGCGGTGCCGATTCCGTGGAGTGGGCACTCGGATCGCAGTGCAATCAATCACGGATGAAGAACGCGAGAGCGCCTCGGGCGCGCAGGCTCCGCCATGGGATCCTCGCCGCGATCTTGCTCGCGGGCACGGCCGCGAGCGCCGGCACGTTGTCGGTGATCGAAGAGAACGACGGCATGTTCTCGGAGCAGGATCGCCATTACACCCAGGGCCTGCGCATCGATTACGTGACCGCGCCACTCGAACGCAGCGGCCTCCCGAACGCCTCCTTCGACGCGATCGGTCTCGTGCTTCCGATGTATCGCGACGATCCGAGCGCGCGGCGCGAGCTCGAGGTGGAGGCTCTGGGTCAGAGCCTCTTCACCCCGGACGACACCCGCAAGAAACACCCCGATCCGAAAGACCGGCCCTACGCCGCTTGGCTCTACACCGGCCTCGCTTGGCTGCAGGAGAACGACGGGCGGAGCCTGAACGGTCTCGAGGCCCAGCTCGGAGTGGTCGGCAAGGCGGCGCTCGGGCGGGAGGCGCAGAACGCGTTCCACTCGATCACCTGGTTCCCGCGAGCGAAGGGGTGGAGCCACCAGCTCGACAACCGCTTCGCCGCCCAGTTCTCGTACGACCACAAGCGCCGCCTGGCCCTCGGCCTGCGCGGCCGATACGACTTCGACCTCGTGCCCGAGGCCGGGCTGTCGATGGGCACCGCGCTGCGCTACCTCGACGCCGGCGTGCTGCTGCGCTTCGGTGACGCGCTCGGCTGCGACTACGGCGCGGAGCACATCCGGCCCGCTCCGTCCGGCACCGCGTTCGTCGAGCCACCCGCGGTGGCGGTTGGAGATCTCCGCTTCTACGTCTACGCCGGCGTGCAGCAGCGCTACATGCTGTACAACGTCTTCATCGACGCGGCCGACGAAGTACAGCCGACGAATCTCGAGCGCACCGACTGGGTGACCGACATCGTCTGCGGCCTCCGCCTCTTCCTACCTTGGGGACTGCGCGGCGACGTCGCGGTGATCGAGCGCAGCCGCGAGTTCCACGGCCAGGAAGAGCACGATCGCGTGGGCTCGGCGTCGATGTCGGCCACGTTCTGACGAGGGGCGGCGCCCGCGCACGGATCCACCCGAAAGCGCGATCGCGGGTCCTCGTTCCGGCATCGGCTCCACACCTCGGCCGCGCCTTCACGCGCGGGCATTCCGTGCGGCATGATAGGGACGTGACGACGCGAAGCTTCCGTCCCGGCAAGCGCCGCCGCTCGGCGGCCGAGGTCGACGCCGTCGTCCGCGAGGCGCGCGCGCGAGGCCTCGACTACCGCGCACGCTCGCTCGCCCTTCACGGATGGATCTGCGCCCGCTGCGCGCGCGAGTTCGACGAGAAGAACCTACACCTGCTGACCGTCCACCACCGCGACGGCAATCACGACAACAACCCGCCCGACGGGCGGAACTGGGAGAACCTCTGCGCGGAATGCCACGAGGCGGAGCACTCGCGCGGGCTGCTCGCGGACTACGTCGCGAGCGCGCGGAAGAAGCCGCGCTGAGCCGCGGCTACTCTTCAACGTGCAGCGGAGGTACGACTCCGAGCAGAGCCCAGGACGTCTCGATCGTGACGAAACTGAGGTGCGACCCACTTGCAGGCGTGCATTCCGGTTGTTGGCCTGGAGTCGACGGACAGCACTTCTGGGTCACTGCGTCGAAACGCATCCGGCTGCGTTCCCGCCCTGTGACGACAGATCCCCGTGGACCTCGAACTTCGCAATCACACCCGCAAATCGTCGGTGCCCAGGCCGCTCCCGCCGCCAAGAGGGCAACCCACCCGGCTCCGGTTCGTAGCAGAAGCTGCCTCATCGACCGCCTCTCGGTTCACTGCTCGGCGTGCAGCGGGGGTGTGATGCCGAGGCCCGACAACGTCATCGCGGTCGCAGGCAGTCCGATCTGGGGGCTCCCTCCCGTGATCGAGCAAGAGGGGGGAGGCTGGTTGGGATCGACCGGGCAGCAGATCGAGCTGAGCTTCAGGAAGGAGGTCACGACGGCGCCGGGATCCGGGCAGTACAGATTGCCGTCGCCTGTCGACGTGCAATCGTCCACGACCGCAGAGCTCGTCTGGCCCGGGAGCTGACTGGTGCCGATGTAGCTTTTGCCGGTGCAGGTGAACCCGTCGAAGTAGACGCAGGCGCCGGAGGTACACGAGGGGCCCGACTTCCGTACCCCGGGAAGGCGATAGAGAAGGCCACCACCAGCGTCGATCACGACGCTCTGGTCGCTCGCGTCGTACGAACCGACGATCTTGCCGCCAGCATCGACGAGTCTCGGGATCTTGGCCTTCACGGTGTA
>JACXTT010007032.1_pt1 | contig 15957 bp, 14 predicted proteins | sample 9270951 | NCBI WGS metagenome assembly JACXTT01 (sample SAMN15532306, study PRJNA645909) | rock metagenome | isolation source: weathered quartz diorite | place: Puerto Rico | collected 2017-06-21 | reverse complement strand
GATTTAATTATGGTCGTTATTCGTTTAGCTCGTGGAGGCGCCAAGAAGCGCCCGTTCTTCAACATCGTTGCAACGGACTCGCGCAATCGCCGCGACGGCCGCTTCATCGAGCGTATCGGCTTCTACAACCCGATGGCTTCCGGTGGCGAAGTCGGTCTGCGCATCACCGCCGACCGTCTGGCTTACTGGCAAGGCGTTGGCGCACAATTGTCGCCAACCGTTGCCCGTCTGGTCGCTCAGCAGCCAGCCGCTCCAGCAGCAGCGTAATTCTTCAGGCATTTTGACAGATTCATCAGCAGGGGCGCAGCCCGCCGACCTGGTCCAGGTCGGATACGTTTCAGGTCCGTATGGCGTTACCGGTTCGATCCGCGTGACACCGTTTTCGACCGATGCCGACGCGCTGATGAACGTCAAAACCTGGTGGCTGAGCAAACCAGCCATGCAGTCCGTGCAAGTGCGGACCGCGAAAATTCACGGCGGCGACGTCGTGGCCCAGTTGGTGGGCGTGGTGGGGCGCGATGCCTCGGAGGCACTCAAGGGTGCGGCCGTGTCGATTCCCCGCAGCGAGTTCCCGCAACTGGCCGAAGATGAGTTTTATTGGTCCGATCTGATCGGGCTGAACGTGGTGAACCTGCAGGGCGAAGCGCTCGGCGTGGTGAACGACATGATGGACAACGGCGTGCAGTCGATCTTGCGCATCACGCCGCTGCCGGTGGAAGGCCAGCCTCCGAGCGAGCGCCTGGTGCCGTATGTCGACCAGTACGTCAAGTCGGTCGACTTGGCCAACAAGTTGATCACGCTCGACTGGGGCCTTGATTATTAATCGGGCTTGCCATGCAGTTTGACGTCGTCACCCTGTTTCCAGAAATGTTTGCCGCGTTGACGCAGTCGGGTGTGACCCGCCGCGCGCACGGGCAGCAGAAGTGGAATTTGTCGCTGTGGAATCCCCGCGATTTCACGACGGACAATCACCGCACCGTGGATGACCGCCCGTATGGCGGCGGCCCCGGCATGGTGATGTTGGCGAAACCGCTCGAGGCGGCGATCGCGGCGGCCAAGCAGCGCCAGGTCGATGCCGGTTTGCCGGCGCCGCGGGTGGTGTTCATGTCGCCGCAAGGCGCGCCGCTGACGCACCGCAAGGTGATGCAGCTGAAGAACGAGCCGGGCCTGGTCGTGCTGTGCGGCCGCTACGAAGCGGTCGATCAGCGATTGCTCGACAAAGTGGTCGACGAGGAAATCAGCCTCGGCGACTTCGTGCTGTCGGGCGGCGAATTGCCGGCGATGGCATTGATGGATGCGGTGGTGCGGCAATTGCCTGGCGTACTGGGCGACGATGCGTCGGCGATCGAAGACAGTTTTGTTAACGGTTTGCTCGACTCGCCCCATTACACCCGTCCCGAGAATTACGACGGCGTGACGGTACCCCCGGTTTTAATGGGTGGCAACCACGCCGAGATCGTCAAGTGGCGCAGAAACAAGATGCTGGAAGCGACAGCGACCAAGCGGCCCGATTTGCTGGCGGCGGCGCGCGCGGATGGCATTCTCAGCAAGGCTGACGAAAAGTTTTTGGCGGATTTCGCAAAATCCGTAGTAGCGAAGTAAGACCCGGCGGGCATGTTGCCCGTCCGTTTCAACCCCATCCTCTACCGGGCAAAGAAGCAAGCAGCGCCGGCATGATGGTAATAGGAGTTTTATAAAATGAATCTGATTCAAACTCTCGAGCAGGAAGAGATTGCCCGTCTGGGCAAGACCATCCCTGACTTTGCACCAGGCGACACCGTCGTCGTCAACGTCAACGTCGTCGAAGGCACCCGCAAGCGCGCCCAGGCATACGAAGGCGTGGTCATCTCCCGTCGTAACCGTGGCCTGAACTCGAACTTCATCGTTCGCAAGATCTCGTCCGGCGAAGGCGTCGAGCGTACGTTCCAACTGTATTCGCCACTGATCGCTTCGATTGAAGTCAAGCGTCGCGGCGATGTCCGTCGCGCCAAGCTGTACTATCTGCGTGAGCGTTCGGGCAAGTCGGCACGTATCAAAGAAAAGCTGCCACAACGTCGCGTTGCAACGCCAGCAGTCGCCAAGTAATAATAGCGACAGCGTTGCGAACGAAAGACATCTTCGGATGTCTGGAAAAAGGCATCCTCGGATGCCTTTTTCGCTTTTACCGAGGACCCCGGTTTTGCCCAAGCTTCCCTTCGACCCCGAGCAGTTACCGATCGACAGCATCGCCGGCGAAGCCGCGGTCGCGCCCGACCGCCTGACCGTGCAAGCCCTGCGCCACCGCTTCGGTTCACCGCCCCTGTGGACGCCGGAAGAACTCGACGAGTCGGTGGGCCGCCGTCCCGTCATGACGCCGGCCGCCGTGCTGATCCCCCTGGTCGACCGCCCCGACGGTCTGACCATGCTGCTCACCCGCCGCACCGCCCACCTCAACAACCATCCCGGCCAGATCAGCTTTCCCGGCGGTCGCGCCGAAAGTTACGACGCCGGCGCCGCCGATACCGCACTGCGCGAAGCGAAGGAAGAAATCGGCCTCGATGCCCGCCACGTCGACATCATCGGCACCATGCCCGACTACCTGACCGGCACCGGCTATCATGTGGTGCCGGTGGTGGGCCTGCTGACGCCGCCATTCGAACTGGCTGCCGAGCACAACGAAGTGGCGGACATTTTCGAGGTGCCGCTGGCCTTCCTGATGGATGGCGCCAATCACCAGAGGCTGTCCTACGTGCTGCCCGCCGGCGGCCGGCGCCGTTTTTATGCCATGCCCTATGAAAATTTCTTTATCTGGGGCGCCACTGCCGGCATGATCCGCAATTTATTTCATTTTTTGCGGGCCTGACACTTCCCCTATCGTTGTTGATTCCGCCACTGCTCTGCGCTATCGTAGCGAAGCCGGGCCAATGCTGCTTTCTATCAAGGACTTCGATGACTTTTCTCTCCATTCTGTGCGCGCTGCTGATCGAGCAGTTGAAACCTCTGCGCTCAGATAACATGATTTATGCCGAGATCAAAAGTTTCGCCATTCGCATGGAAACCTGGTTCAACGCCGGCAGCGCCGCCGATGGCCGCCTCGGCTGGTTCCTGATGATAGGCGCCCTGATGGTGCCCACCGGCGCCATCTACTGGGTGCTCAGCCATTACAACTTGACCTTCGCCGCCTTCGCCTGGAACGTGCTGATCGTCTATCTGACCCTGGGTTTCAGGCACTACAGCCATTACTTCACTTCGATCCAGATGGCGCTGAACGCGGGCGACGAGCCCACCGCGCGCGCCCTGCTGGCCGATTGGGCCAAGATCGACACGGTCGGCATGGAAACCAGTGAAATCGCCCGCATCGCCGTCGAAAAATCCCTCGTCACCACCCACCGCAATGTGTTCGGCGTGTTCTTCTGGTTCCTCATGCCGCTCGGGCCCGCCTGCGCCGTCATGTACCGCGTCGCCGAGTACCTGGCGCGCGCCTGGAACGAGCCGGACCACATGCACAACGAGGCCTTCGGCGAATTTGCCGCCAAGGCCTTTTACTGGATCGACTGGCTGCCGGTGCGCATGACGGCGGTGGCGTTTGCGGTGGTCGGCAATTTCGAGGACGCCATTTATGCATGGCGCAATTTCGCCCACCGCTGGACCGACGAAGCCAAGGGCATCATCCTGACGGCCGGCGGCGGCGCCATGGGCGTGCGCCTGGGCTCCCCGTACGAAAACGCTTCGGGCGTGGCCCTGACACCGGACGCCGCCACCGTCGATTCCTCGGATGCCGACGCCGACGTGCTGCCCGGCGTCGAGCCGAATGTGCGCGCCTTGCAGAGCACCGTCGGCCTGGTGTGGCGCGCCTTGTTGCTGTGGATGATGATATTGTTGCTGTTGTCCGGCGCCGTCTGGTTGGGCTGATCGGGCAGGAGGGGTAGGGGGAGACAGGCGGGCGCTGGCGCAGGGCGCCCGACCATAAAGGGGACTTCAAGTCTTCTATAAGATATAATACTGCGTCAGCCGCCCCGCATACCGTGCCGGGCCCTTCCACGCCGCATTCTCTATCGAGACCCGTCGCCCCATGGCCGAAACACCGCAAACCACCATCGATGTCGCCGAGGAATTCTTTATCCTCGGCTTGACCAGCGACGGCAAGCAATTTCGCCCCAGCGACTGGGCCGACCGTCTCAGCGGCGCCATGTCCTGCTTCCAGCCTGAAGGCTCGCGCAACGCCCGCCTGGCGTTTTCCCCGTATGTGCGCCCCACCATGCTCAACGGTGTACGTGCCGTCGTGGTCGACAAGGCCCTCAAAAACATCGAACCGCTGGCGTATCACTTCGTCGTCGATTTTGCCAAGGACAACGATTTGCAGGTGGTGGAAGCGTGCGAGATTCCGGATAACAATCCGAACAAAGCCACCAAGTAGACCGCTTCCATTTGCCTGAATCTCGTCTATGCTAAATGCATGGGCGGCGCGACGCCGCAAGGAGATCACCATGCGCATCGGCGAAATCTGCACCACCTCCACCATCTATTGCACCCGCGACGATTCGGTCCAGGACGCCGCCCTCAAAATGCGGCAACACCACGTGGGAGACTTGGTCGTCATCGACCAGCCCGACGATGAAAAGCTGCCTGTCGGCATCCTCACCGACCGCGACATCGTCGTCTCCGTCATCGCCCTGGCGCTCGACCCGGCCAGCCTGCTGGTGGGCGACATCATGAGCGACGACCTCGACACTTGCAGCCTGGACGACGACGTCTACGAAACCATCGAACGCATGCACCACCGCGGCGTACGCCGCATGCCGGTGGTCGACGGCGACGGCCGCCTGTCCGGCATCGTCAGCGCCGACGATTTACTGGGTTTCCTGGCCGAGGAGATGAGCGAGCTGGCGAGAATAGCGCCGCATCAACAGGCGCAGGAGAGAAGGGCGCGGCACTAAGGTTTGCATAAGGTCTCTCTGCTACTATCCGGGCATGCGCCGTCTTGGGCGCACGGCCCATCACGCGAGAGACCATGACTTTAACGAACCACGCGCGCCATGCCTGCGCCTTGCTGCTGGCCGGCGCCGCCGCTGCTCTTTCCGCCAATGCCGCCAATGCCGCCAACGCCGCACCCGTCAAACCGGTGCCGCTGCCCAAAGGCGTCACCCTTGGTCCCTCGGTCGAAGGCATCACCGAATACCGGCTGCCGAATGGTTTGAAGGTGCTGCTGTTCCCGGATACCTCGAAACCCACCATCACCGTCAACGTCACTTACCTGGTCGGCTCGCGCCACGAGAATTACGGCGAGACGGGCATGGCGCACTTGCTCGAGCACCTGATGTTCAAGGGCGCTTCGCACAATCGCGACATCACCCAGCAGTTCGCCGAACGGGGCATGCAGTTCAACGGCACGACGTCTCTCGACCGCACCAATTACTATGAAGTGTTCCAGGCCACGGGAGATAACCTGCCGTGGGCGCTGCAGATGGAGGCGGACCGCATGACAGGCTCCTTCATCGCCCGCAAGGATCTGGACTCCGAGATGACGGTGGTGAGAAACGAGTACGAGAGCGGCGAGAACTCGCCCTCGTCCGTGCTGATGAAGCGCATGCAGAGCGTGGCCTACGACTGGCACAGCTACGGCCGTTCGACCATCGGCAACCGCAGCGATATCGAGAACGTCGGCATCGGCAATCTGCAAGCCTTCTATAAAACCTGGTACCAGCCGGACAACGCCGTGCTGCTGGTGGCCGGTAAATTCGACAGCGCCGCCACTCTTAGTCTGATCGCGCAAAAGTTCGGCGCGATTCCCCGGCCGCGCCGCGAGCTGCCGAAGTTCTGGACGGTGGAACCGACCCAGGATGGCGAGCGCAGTTTCGAAGTGCGGCGCCAGGGCGACGTGCAGATCGTCGCCCTCGGCTACCACGTGCCGTCTTCGCTGCACGACGACAGCGACATCCTGGCGTTTTCCGCCGACATCCTCGGCAACGGCCCCGCTTCGCGCCTGCATAAACTGCTGATCGACAGCGGCATGGCCAGCCAGGTGTTCTCCTTCGGCCAGACGGGATATGCGCCCGGCCTGCAGGTGTTCGGCGCGGTGGTCAAGAAGGGCGAGCCGGTCGACAAAGTGGCGGCCACCATGACGAAGGCGATCGAAAATTTCGCGGCGACGCCGCCGACGGCCGAAGAAATGGAGCGGGTGCGCCGCAACATCAACAACGAGATCGACAAGAGTCTGAATGACCCGCAGCGGGTCGGGGTGGCGCTGTCGGAAGCGATTTCGCTGGGCGACTGGCGGCTGTATTTCGTCGGGCGCGAGCGCGTGAACACCATCAGCGCGCAGGAAGTGGCAAGGGCGTCGGATGCCTATCTGCGGCGCGACAACCGCATCACCGGATACTTCGTGCCGGACGAAGCGACCCGGCGCGCGGAGATTCCGGCGGCGCCGGCGGTGGCGTCCCTGCTGGCCAACTTCAAGCCGAAGGCGGCCTCGCTGGTGTCGGAGGATTTCGATCCCAGCCAGGCCAACATCATGAAGCGCACGCGCTTGATGACCATCGGTGGCGTGCGGGTGGCGCTGCTGCCGAAGAAGAACCGCGGCGAATCCGTCTCCGTCGAATTCGTCCAGCACTTCGGCGACGAGAAGACCCTGTTCGGCAAGGGCGCGGTGCCGGCGCTGACCGCCTCCATGCTGGCGCGCGGCACCACAAAGTATGACAGGGTGGCGCTGACCGATGCCTTCGACAAGCTGCGCATGACGGGCGGCCCGCACCAGTTCGAGACCACCCGCGCGAATCTCGCGGACGCCCTGCGCCTGGCCGCGCATGTACTGAAGGAACCGAGCTTTCCGGCGACCGAATTCGAGCAGCTGCGCGCGCAGACCCTGGTGGCCATCGAGTCGAACCGCAGCGAACCGCAGGCGGTGGCCTCGCGCGCGCTGGCCGAGCATTTCAATACTTATCCGAAGGGCGACCCGCGCTACGAGTCGACCATCGAGGAGGATTTGCAGGAAACCCGCGACGCCACCCTCGATCAGGTCAAGGCGTTTCACCGTGCCTTTTATGGCGCCGCGCCTGCCGAGCTGGCGATCGTCGGCGACTTCGATGCCGACGCCATCGTGCCCGTCATCGAGGAGCTGTTCGGCAAATGGCAGCCGCCGGTGCCGGTGTCGCCGCTGCTGCGCCGTTTCGATGCCATCGCGCCGACCCGCCAGCAGCTCGACACGCCGGACAAGGAAAACGGTTTTTATATCGCCCGCGAGAACCTTGATCTGAACATCGACGATCCCGATTATCCGGCGCTGACCATCGCCAATTACATTTTCGGGGAGGGCGGGCTGAAATCGCGCCTGCTGGACCGCATCCGCCAGAAGGACGGCCTGTCCTACGGCGGCGGCTCGCAATTGTCGGCGGGAGAACTGGACCGCGCCGGCGCTTTCATGATCAGCGCCATCGCCGCGCCGCAAAATCTGGCCAAGGTGGAAACTGCCGTGCGCGAGGAGCTGGCGCGTACCCTGAAAGGCGGCTTTACCCAGGCCGAACTGGCGGGCGCCAAGTCCGGCCTGATGCAGCAGAGATTGCAAAACCGCGCCGACGACGGAGTGCTGGCGGCCGGGTGGACCGCCTACCTGTACCGCAATAAAACCTTCGAATGGAGCCGCGAGTTCGAGCAGCGCTTGATGGCGGTGACCTTGCCGCAGCTGAACGCGGCGTTTCGCAAGGCCATCGATCCGGCCAAACTGTCGGTGGTGATTGCCGGCGATGCAAAAAAGTCTAGACCTGCAACAAAATAGTGCGTTGTTTGTTGCTTTAATGCACTTTTCGAATTGCCTACTCCGCAATGGCGCAGTATGATGTTGCCGTAGAGAACGATTAAGTTCTCTTGTTCAACAACGGAGTAGGCAATGGTCGGCAAGATTAAACAGCAGCACGAGAAAACTTTCGATGGCAAAGTGGTGATGGTGACCGGCGCCGCTGCCGGCATCGGCCGCGCCACCGCACTGGCCTTCGGCCGCGCCGGCGCCTGCGTGGTGGTGGCCGACACCTCGGTCGATGGCGGCCACGCCACCGCCGCCATGATCGTCGAAGCTGGCGGCAAGGCGCTGTTCGTGCAGGCCAATGTCGCCAGGTCCAACGAAGTGGAAGCGCTGATCGACAAGACGGTGGCGTATTACGGCCGCCTCGATTGCGCCTTCAACAACGCCGGCATCGAAGAAGAATCGCTGCCGCTGGCCGAAGGCGAAGAAGCGCTGTTCGACCGCATCATCGACGTCAACGTCAAGGGCACCTGGCTGTGCATGAAGTACCAGATCCGCCAGATGCTCAAACAAGAGGGCGGCGGCGCCATCGTCAACACGGCGTCCGTGGCCGGCCTGGTTGGCGCGCCGACCCAAGCCGTGTACGCCGCCAGCAAGCACGCGGTGGTCGGCATGACCAAGACCGCCGCCGCGGAATATGGCCGCTCCGGCATCCGCATCAACAGCGTCTGCCCTGGTGTGATCAATACGCCGATGCTGGCGCGCGCGCTCGAGCGCGATCCGGCGCGCGAAAAAAAGCTGCGCAATCTGCATCCGATCGGCCGCTTTGGCGAGGTGTCCGATATTGCCAATGCGGCGTTGTGGTTGTGCTCGGAGCAGGCGTCGTTCGTGACTGGCCACCAGCTCACGGTGGACGGTGGCTTGACTGCTATTTAAGCAGCAGGGGGACTGGCACGCGCGGAGCGCGGTGCCTGTCCCATGCCTGCGGACCTGCAATGTCAAACTTTGGCGGTATTCGAAAAATGGGACAGGCACCGCGCTATGCGCGTGCCAGTCCCCCTGCTATCGACGCCGCTGATTATTTCGGCCGTGGGCGCTTCAGCCTGCGGTCAGGCGCCGACAAACGTCCTTCGCGTAGCTCCTTCACTGCGCAAGACACCGCCCGCGCGACATTCCTCACTTCTTCCTGAAACGCCTGGTCCGCATCGAACACGTCGTGGCTCTCGGCATACGATTCGTAGTAGCCGATGAAGCGGTCTAGCCGCGCGAAGGTGCCGGCGTCGATCAAACCCATCCAGTCGAGCCAGTCCGATAATCCCCGCCGCACGCCCTCGATGCCGGCGACGTCGCCGTGCACCACCAGGCCGTAGGTGCGGTCGGCCAGGTGCTTGGGATAGTCCCAGCCGGCCAGTTCGAGCGCCTTGGCTTCTTCCGCCTTTTTGCCGTGGGTGGTGGTGGGATCGGGGTTGCCGCCGTCGGCGCATACCAGCCGGTCTATCATCAGTTTGAGAACGGCCGGCGTCTGGTACCAGTACACCGGGGTCATGATGATGACGCCGTGGCAGGCCACCCATTTTTCGTAGATCTCGTTCATCCAGTCGGAGGTCTGGTGCAGCGAGTGGTTCGGGTAGCAGCTGCACGGCCAGTGGCACAGCGGCATGGCGGTCGAGGCACAGCCTTTGCAGGGATGGATGTGGCGGTCGTAGTCGGAGGTCAGCAGCGACAGGTCGAGCAGTTCGACCTCGATGCCGTCCGCTTCCAGGATCTCGCGCGCCAGTTGGGTCATGCGGTAGGTCTTCGACATCTCGCCGGGGCAGCTGCCGTCGTTGCGCGCGGAAGCGTTGATCAGCAGGACGCGCGAGCGGGTGGCCGGATCCTTCTGCTTCTCTTCGACGGCGATCAGTTTGTCGCGCGCGGCTTTCCATTCGACCGACATGTCGTAATCGGGATCGGCAAATTCGGCACCCGCCTTGACGGTGACCGGTGCCTTGCGCGAATCCTGGTAGTTGGAAAAGGCGATCTCTTCAATTTTCGCCAGTTCGCCTCGCACCTCGTCGAAGCGGGGATCGGCGAAAGAGCGCTTGAACACCAGGTGAAATTCATCCTTGCCCAGCTTGGCGGGGGCCTGGCCTTTGCGCACTTCGCTCATGTGATCCTCGATCCGTTATATAAAATATGTGGATAGAGTATTGCCGAAATTGCTCGCGGTTAAAGTACGCCAACTAACCGATGCGCTTGCAGCAGGCGTAAAAAAGCCGGGCAGGCGCCCGGCCCTTCGTCGCGACGGCGACGTAATTACCTATTTACTTACTTGCCAGCCACCGGTGCGGCAGCGGGCGCCGGTGCGGCTGCCGTGCCAGCGGCCGCGCGGTTGGTCCACAGCGCCCAGTAACGGGCCAGGTCGGCGCCGCCGTCTTCGCCTTTGACGGAGTCGAAGGTTTTCAGGGCTTCGGCCTTGCGGCCGGCCTTGGCGTAAGCCATGCCCAGGCGCAGCTTGTAATCGTCCGGGCGCTTGTTGATGCCCTTGGCGATGCCTTGCTCCATCAGCGGGATGCCCTTGTCGTACTGGTCCATGGTCACGTAGGCGTAACCGAGGTTGACCAGGCCGACACCGTCCTTGGCTTTGGCGGCGCTGGCTTCGCCGCTGGCGATGTTCTTGGCGTCGTCGGCCGCGCCCTTGGTGGCGCGGTCGCGCAATGCCTTGTGCTTGGCGCTGTTGGCGCCGGTGCCCAGCACGCCGGCGGCGTAGCCCGCATCGATCACTTTTTTCGCTTCGGTCGGAAAGCCCGCCTGCAGATCGAGTTCGGCCAATTCGGTGTATTCTTCCGGCGCCAGCTGCTTCTCTGCGATGAATTGCAGGCGCAGGATGTCGATGTCGTGGGCCTGGTTGAAGCCAGGCTTCGAAGGGAGGCGGTGCAGCAGGTCGGTCCACAGATCGTCGGTCGGATATAGCGCGACCAGCTTTTCCAGGGTGCTGACGTAGACTGCGTTGTCCTTGACCTTGGTGGCAGAACTGGCCAGCAGGCGCAGGTCTTCCGAGCTTGTAGTCTGGCCGGCCTTCTCGGTATCGGCGACAAAAGTCACCAGCATGGTCTTGGCGGTGGCGAAGTCATTGTTCAGATAGTATGAGCGGATCAGGGCTGGCGTGACCTTGGCGGGCGTGGTGCTTTCCTTCTGGTAGCGCTTGAACCATTCGATGGCTTTCGGATAGTTCTTGCTGTTGTAATAGGAATTGCCCAATGCCTGGATGAAATCGGCCTGGTCGGCTGGCGCCAGTTTCCCGGAATTGATGGCGCCTTCGAGCGAGCTTGTCAGCATCGCTTCGTTGCTGGTAGCCGAAGCCAGTGCGATTTTCATGCGGTCGAGCACATAGGTTTCGTACGGCGTCTTGTTCGGAAAGGCTTCGGCCTGGGTCACGCGGCTTTGCAGTTCGGTGTAGTTCTTGGCGTCCAGCAGTTGCTTGACGGCGGCCGGGTCGAGCAGCTTGAACAGTTCGGGACGCACGGTGTCGGCAGGCGCGGCGGCGGCTGGGGCGGCGGCCGGGGTTTTCTGCGCGTGGGCGCTGGTCATCAATGCAGGTGCGGCGTTCAGGCCGATGGCGGCAAGCATCAGGCTGATGCGGGCAAGGCGGAATTGGGACATGAAAAACCCTTCAATCAAAGACAAATAATAAATGCCCGGCTACGGCAGGGTGCGGACGGCGGGGCGATTTGAAGCTGACAAATAGACAACAACGCCCGGAAGTGCGTATTGTCCCATAAAGGCTGTGAACGCCGCTCGCAATTGTGTGCAACAGATTGTGACGGCGCAGTGCGCCTTTAATTAAAACCCGGCACCGGCGCGCTGCCCCGTGCTTCCAGGCTGCCGGACAGCCAGCCGTTGACGGCATCCAGCGCCGGCTGGGCAAAACCGTAGGTGATCAGCGCCGGGGCGTCGATGTCCAGCGCCTGGTAGGGGTTCCACAAGGCCAGGTGCAGATCCGGCCGGAAGCCGGCTTTGGCGTGCGGCCCATAGCGCAGGCGCGAGGTCGACGCCAGCAAGGTAAAGCGGCCGTCGGCGGGAAGGCTGGCCCAGTCGAAGTTTTCGGCGTCGGCGTAGGTGACCAGGTCGACGTCGTACAGGCGGGCCAGCGACGCTGCCATGTTGGCCGCCGACACGCCCGGCTCGGAGACGCCATCGCTGACCCGGTCCTGGCGCATCACCAGCCGCACCGCGCTGCCGGGCGCCGGCGGGCGCACGTCGCCGCGCGCCGTCAAACCGCGCCGCCAGCCTTCATTCATCAGCAGGCGGTCGGCCTGGTCTTCCCGGTAGGCGCGCGGCGCGCAGGGATATTTTGCCGCCAGCGCATCGAGGCGCGCCAGCTTTTGCGCGACGTCGGCGGCAGACAAAGTGCCGTCGTCGATGGCGGCGGCGATCGCCGCAATCGTCTCTTCCTGGATGGCGGGGGAGCCCAGCGCCATCACCATGTCCGCGCCGGCCGCCAGGGCGTTGACGGCGGCATGGCCGGCGCCGTAGCGATGGGCGATGGCGTGCATGTCCATGGCGTCGGTGATCACCACGCCCTGGTAGTGCCATTCCTCGCGCAGCAGGCCCGTCAAAATCCGCCGCGACATCGTGGCCGGGAATTCGGCATCGAGCGTCGGGTAGACGATGTGGGCGGTCATCATCGCCGGGGCCACGGCAGCCGCCTGGCGGAACGGCGCGAATTCGAACTGTTCGAGTTCCGCGCGCGGCTTGTCCACGGTCGGCAGATCGCGGTGCGAATCGACGCTGGTGTCGCCGTGCCCGGGAAAATGCTTGACGCAGCAGGCCACGCCGGCGCTCTCGCTGCCTGCCATCCAGGCCATTGCCAGTTCGGTGGCGCGCTGCGGATCGGCGCCGAAGGAGCGCTCGGCGATGACGGGATTGTGCGGGTTGTTGTTCAGGTCCAGCACGGGCGCGAAGTTCCAGTTGAAACCCAGCGCCTTGACCGCGCGGCCGACGGCGGCGCCGGTGCGTTGCGCCAGATCGAGGTCGTCGGCGGCGCCCAGCGCCATCGCCGACGGCGGCGCCGGCACCCAGGTCGAGCGCACCACGGCGCCGCCTTCCTGGTCGAGGGCGATCAGGGCGCTGCCGCCCATCACCGCCAGCAGCTCGGAGTTCAGGCTTGACAGCTGTGCCTCATCGCTCATGTTGTTGCGGAACAGGCAGGCGCCGCGCACTGCATTCGTTTGCAGGAAGCTGCGGGTGGCGGCATCGAGCTCGGTACCGGTGATGCGCACCATGATCAGGCGGCCGGCCAGCTGGCGGGATGTGTAATTGCTCATACTGTTTAGTTGGTTTTGGTGACTTTGCTCAAATGGCGCGGACGGTCCGGGTCCATGCCGCGCGCTTCGGCCAGCTTGGCCGCCATCACGTAGAACGATTGTACGGCGACGATGGGGTCGAGGTCCGGGGTGGCGGCCACCGGCAGGGTGAGGTCGCGCTCGGCGACGTCGGCGGGAGCGGCCAGCAGCACGCGCGCGCCCCGTCCGCGCATCTCGCTGGCCAGCTGCACCAGCCCGGCCTGGGTAGGGCCGCGGGTGGCGAAAATCAGCAGGGGATAACCTTCTTCGATCAGCGCCATCGGGCCGTGCTTGATCTCGGCGCCGCTGAAGGCCTCCGCCTGCAGGGCCGAGGTCTCCTTGAATTTCAAGGCCGATTCGAGGGCGATCGGAAAGCTGATGCCGCGTCCCACCACCATGATGTTGCGGGCCGGGGCCAGCACTTCAAGCGCCGGCGACCAGTCGGCCTGCGCGCCTTGTGCCAGCGCTTCCGGCAGGGCGTCCAGGCCCGCTTTCAGGTCCGGGTCGTTTTGCCAGTGGGCGACCAGCCGCGCGCCGGCCACCAGGCTGGTGATAAAACTCTTGGTGGCCGCCACGCTGTGCTCTTTGCCGGCGTGCAGGGGCATGGACCATTCGGCGGCGTGGGCGAGCGGCGAATCGATGTCGTTGACCAGGGCCACCGTGGTGGCGCCGCCATCGCGGAAGTAGCGGGTGGGCTCGACCACGTCGGGACTCTGGCCCGATTGCGAGATGGCGATGGTGAGCGTGTCGCGCGTGACCAGCGGGGACTTGTACAAGGTAAGCAGCGACATCGGCAGGGAAGCGACGATGCGCCCCAATCTCGCCATGATCAGGTAGGCGCAGTAGTTCGAAGCGTGGTCCGAGCTGCCGCGGGCGATGGTCAGGGCGGTATTGAAATTGGTGGAGCGCAGCTTGCGTCCCAGTTCGGCGTAGCGGTCCACGTCTTGCGACAATTGACGGCTGACGCATTCGCTTGCGGACAGGGCTTCTTCCAGCATTTTAGAGCTCACAGGCTTCTCCTTCGATATACACGGCTTGAATTTTTAAGTCGCGGTCCAGCACCACGAGGTCGGCGAAGCAACTGGGCGCCAGGCGTCCGCGCTCGGCTTCGCCAAGATAGTCGGCGGCGTTGGTCGACACGCGCTTGGAAGCGTCGGCCAGGTCCAGGCCCAGGGTCTGCACCAGGTTGCGCAGCGCCTGGTCCATGGTCAGCGTGCTGCCGGCCAGGGTGCCGTCGCCCAGCCGCACGCCGCCCATGCACTTGTGCACCACCTGGCGGCCCAGCATGTACTCGCCGTCCGGCATGCCGGTGGCGGCGGTCGAATCGGTCACGCAGTACAGTTTCGGGATCGAGCGCAGGGCCACCTTGATGGCGCCTTCGTGCACGTGCAGCAGGTCGGGGATGATCTCGGCGTAATCGGCATGCGCCAATGCGGCGCCGACCATGCCGGGGCTGCGGTGATGCAGCGGGTTCATGGCGTTGAACAGGTGCGTGAAACCGGCGGCGCCGTGCTTGAGCGCGGCGACGCCGTCTTCGTACGAGCCGGTGGTGTGGCCGATCTGCACCCGCATGCCGGCGTCCGTCAAGGCGCGCACCAGTTCCAGGTGGCCGGGCATTTCCGGCGCCACCGTGATCAGGCGCAGCGGCGCGTGCTGCTGCAGCTCGTCGACATCGGCTTTGCTGGCGACCTTGGCGAAATCCGGCTGGGCGCCGAGCTTGCCCGGGTTGATGTACGGCCCTTCCAGGTGCACGCCGAGAATACGCGCGCTGCCCGGCCGTGGATGGGCGCAGGCCTCGCCGACCGCTTTGAGCGCGGTGACGATGTCTTCGGGCGGCGCCGTCATGGTGGTGGCCAGCAGGCTGGTGGTGCCGTGCCTGGCGTGCACCGCGGCGATCACGTGGGCGCTGTCGCCCCCTTCCATCACATCACGCCCGCCGCCGCCGTGCACGTGCAGGTCGATGAAACCGGGCAGGATGTACGGGTCGCCGTTGTCGTCCGGGTGGGCGGCGGGACCGTGGATGGCGACGATGCGGCGGTCGAAATCGATGCTGCCGTGGACCCAGCCGTGCGGGGTGAGGATGTTGCCGGTGACGGTTTTCATGGTCTGCTCTTGTTCTCGAGGTGGCGGGCGATCAGGCGCAGGGCGCCGCTGGCGGCGTCTCCCTGAGGCGTGCCGCAGCGCGCGGCCAGGTCTGCCGGCAGATAAGCGCGCAGGGGCGCACCCAGGCCGCCACACAGGGCAAGCGGCAATTTTCCGCTGGGGTCGAGCGCGTGCGCCAGGCTGGCCACTTCCAGGCCGGCCGCCGCCAGCATGGCGCGCGCCGTGCCGTCGTGCGCGGCGTGGGCGACGACGATGGGCGCCAGCTGGGCGTAGGCGGTCTGGTTCGCGCGGCCCAGCCAGACCTGGATGGCGTCGCGCTGGTTTTCACCAAATCCGCCGCAAGCGGCTATCAGTTCATCGGCGAAGGCGGAAGAAGGCGCGCGGCCGTCGATCACCCGTTCCACCAGATTCACGGCGCGCAGGCCGATCCAACCGCCGCTGGCTTCATCGCCGGCCGGGAAGCCCCAGCCGCCCGCTTCGCGCAAGCTGCCATCAAGCAGCTGCGCCTGACCCACGCTGCCGGTACCGATGGCGACGATGACGCCCGGCGCGCCGGCGTGGGCGCCCAGCAAAGTGGTGGTGGAATCGGTGGCCAGCTCGATGGCGCCGTAGCCGGGATTGGCGGCGACGAATTCGGCGGCCCAGATTTTATTGTGGACGCCGGCCAGGCCCAGGCCGATGGCGACCGTGGACAGCGGCGGCATCGCCAGTTGCGCTTCGGCGAAGGCTTGCGCGACCGCGCTGCCGATATTGGTCCAGGCGCTGGCGATGCCGTGGGCGAGGGCGGAAGGGCCGGCGCGGCCCTGGCCAAGTTCG
>JACXTT010007031.1_pt1 | contig 15958 bp, 10 predicted proteins | sample 9270951 | NCBI WGS metagenome assembly JACXTT01 (sample SAMN15532306, study PRJNA645909) | rock metagenome | isolation source: weathered quartz diorite | place: Puerto Rico | collected 2017-06-21 | reverse complement strand
GGCCGCCGCCGCAGCGCCGCCGTGGGACAGCCCGGCAGCCCCGGCCGAAGCGCCGCGCCCGCCAGCCGCGGATGTTGAAGAAGACGGCCCGCCCGACTGGGTCATGGAATTTTCCGACGACAGCGCCGTGCCCTCGGCCGCCGCGCCGGCGCTCGCGCAGCCCGCCGTCCAGCGCGCACCCGACGTGCCGAAACCGCCCTATGTGATCACGCCCGTGCCCGCCATCGACTGGGATGGCAACTGGCCGGCCCTGGCCGCCACCCTGGCTTTGCGTGGCGTGGCCCAGCAACTCGCCATGCAGACCGAGCTGGTCGAGTGCGTCAGCGACGGCCACCAGAGCACCTTCCGCCTGCGCGCGCCCATCGACACCCTGCGCGCCAGCGGCAATACGGAAAAACTGGCGGCTGCCTTACAGGAGCGCTTTCCCGCCACCCGCATTGCGGTCGAAGTGGAAATCGGCCCGGTCTGGTACACAGCCAGCGTCGAAGCCAAGGCGTATCGGGAACAGGTCCTGCAGGAAGCCGAGCAGACCGTGGCCGCCCATCCTTTCGTGCAAGAGATGGGCCGCCAGCTGGGCGCCTTTGTCGTGCAGGGTTCGGTGCGTCCGCCCGCCCTCAGCTGATCCAATCAGGCGGGCACCCCGATGGCGCGCCCGCTATACTTTATAGTGCCCCTTTTTAGATTTCGGAGAATCTCACCATGATGAAGAACCAGCTCGCAGGCTTGATGAAGCAGGCCCAGGCCATGCAAGACAATATGAAAAAGGCGCAGGACGCGCTGGCGCTGGTGGAAGTGGAAGGCCAGTCGGGCGCCGGCCTGGTCAAGGTTGTCATGACCTGCAAGAACGACGTCAAGCGCGTCTCCATCGACCCGTCCCTGCTGGCCGACGACAAGGACATGCTGGAAGACCTGGTCGCCGCCGCCTTCAATGACGCTGTGCGTAAGGCCGAGGCCACCTCCGCCGAAAAAATGAGCGGCCTGACCTCCGGCATGTCGCTGCCGCCTGGCTTCAAGATGCCATTCTGATGGCGCCAGCCTGCGCGTTGAACGCATGCCGCCGTGCGCGGCGCGGGGGCTAGCCATGTCCAAGTCGCTCGATTTTCTCACCGAAGCCCTGCGCCGCCTGCCCGGGGTGGGGCCGAAGTCGGCCCAGCGCATGGCCTATCACTTGCTGCAGCACGACCGCGAAGGCGCGGAGATGCTGTCGCGCGCGCTCTACCAGGCGGTCGATACCGTCCACCACTGCGCCATGTGCAATACCTTCGCCGAAACCGAAGTATGCGAACTGTGCCAGGACGAAACGCGCGAGCGCAGCCTGCTGTGTGTGGTTGAAACGCCGGCCGACCAGATGATGATCGAGCAGACGCTGACCTACAAAGGCCTGTACTTCGTGCTGATGGGACGGCTCTCTCCGCTCGACGGCATCGGCCCCAAGGACATCCATCTCGACAAACTGATTGCGCGCGCGGGCGACGGCGCCGTCGAAGAAGTGGTGCTGGCGACGAATTTTACGAACGAGGGCGAAGCCACCGCCCACTACATCAGCGAGATGCTCAAGGCCCGCGGCCTGCGTGTGTCTCGCCTGGCACGCGGCGTGCCGGTGGGCGGCGAACTGGAATACGTCGATGCGGGCACCATCGCCCGCGCCATGCTGGACCGGCGCACGACCTGAACGCGTGAAAATGGATGCGCGTGTCCGTTTGAGTGAGCGCAATCGGAGCTGAAATCGCACTGCTATCGTGGACCTGTCCATCACGGGGCCCGGCATGCATCTCCTCGATATCACCATGTTTTACGCGGCGGAAGGCGGTGGGGTCAGCACCTACCTGAACGCCAAGGCGCGCTGGCTGGCCCGCAACAGCAGCGTGCGACACAGCATCCTCAGCCCGAATCTGCGGGGTGTCCGCGGCCACGCGCCGGCCCTGCTGGAAATTCCCGCCATTGCTTTTCCCGGCATTCACGGCTACCGCATGCCCCTGTCCGTACGTGCCCCCACGCGCCTGATCCGCAGCCTGCATCCTGACCTGATCGAGGCGGGCGACGCGGGGCACTGCGCCTGGGCAGCGCTGCGGGCCGGTCAGACATTGGGCGTACCGGCGGTGGCCTTCTATCACTCCGATCTGCCGCGCCTGCTGCGGCGGCGCTTCGGCGCCAGCGCCAGCCGCGGCGGCAGCCGCTATCTCGCGAGCCTGTATCGCCAGTTCGACCTGGTGCTGGCCCCCAGCCGCGCGATGGTGGAGCAGCTGGCCGAGATCGGCATCGACGACGCCATCCACCAGCCGCTGGGTATCGATGCCAGTGTGTTCCACCCGCAGCGTGGGCCGGGCGGCCTTCGCGACAAATTGAACCTGCCCGCCGACGCGCGTTTGCTGGTCTACGCGGGCCGCTTCACCGCCGAAAAAAAGCTGGATCTGTTGATCGACGCCCTGCATTTGCTGGGTCGTCCCTACCACTTGCTGCTGATCGGCGGCGGCGCCGAGCAGCCGTCCAGCGGGCAGATCACGCGGCTGCCGTTCTGCCGCGACCAGCGCGTGCTGGCGCGCCTGCTGTCAGGCTGCGACCTGCTGGTCCACCCGGGCGACTGCGAAACGTTTGGTCTGATCGTACTCGAGGCAATGGCTTGCGGCCTGCCCGTGGTGGCGACGGGCGGCGCCGTGACGGAATTGGTCGACAGCAGCTGTGGCCTGGTGGTGCCGCCCGACAGCGCCACGCTGCTGGCCGAAGGCATCAGCGCCATGTATCGGACGGACCATGCTGCGCTTGGCGCCGCCGCGCGCGAGAAGGCGCGGCGGCATTACGACTGGAACCGCATCGCACCCCAGCTGATGCAGCGTTACGCGGGCCTGCTTGCGCGCCATCACCAGCGCGGCTGGGACGGGGAGGGCGTGTATGCGGCCGAGTGATTTATCATCGGCGCGGCTTGGGGCCATGCACCAGCGCGATGGCGACGGCCCGGCCGCCGGGCTGCAGTCGCACGAAGGTGCTGCCATGGCGACACAGCGGTGGCTGTGCGTATCCATTCATGACGTCGCGCCCGCCACCTGGTCCGATTGCCTGCGCCTGCTTGAAGCGGTGCGCGCGGTGGCGCCCGATCTGCCTCTCACCTGGCTGCTGGTGCCCCGCTACCATGGCGATGCGGCTTCTTCTCCCGCTATGGAACAAGCGCTGTCTCAGTTGCTGGCGGAGGGTCACGAGCTGGCACTTCACGGCTACACCCATCTCGACACGGCGGCGCCCCGGCCCGGCTGGCGCGACCACTTCCTGCGCCGTACCTACACGCAGGGAGAGGGCGAGTTCGCCGCGCTGGGCGAACAGGAGGCGCTGCACCGCATCGATCTGGGACTGGCCTGGTTCGTCCGCCACGGCTGGCCTGTCGACGGCTTCGTGCCACCCGCCTGGCTGGCCAGCGCAGGCACCCGCCGCGCGCTGCGGCAGCGGCCATTCATCTACACGACCAGCATCAGCCGCTTTTATTTCCTGCCCGGCGAGCGCAGCGCGTGCTCGCCTTCGCTGATGTACACGGCCCGCAACCGCGCGGGGCGCTGCATTTCTCCGTCGCTGGCGCGCGCGGTCGCGCTGTCGCTCGCGCTGCTTCGCGCACCGCTGGTCCGGTTGGCGCTGCATCCCGCCGATGCCCGCCACCCCGCCTTGTTGCGTCATGCCCAGGACTTGATTGCGCAGCTGCTGCAGCGACGCCGCGGCATCACCAAGCGCGCGTTTGCGCTGCGTTATCTGGAAGGGGGCGGATCAAACACGGATGACCTTCGGACCAACGGCACTGGCTTCACGAGTACGTCGGCGGCCGTAATAAACGGAGACAGTCAGCGAGTGACAGTTCCCCCTGCCGTTGGCGCGAACATATCGGGGACTGGCTCCGAAGGTGCCTGTCCCGGTTCGGGACCGCGGCCGGTGCAAGACCGTTGTCGAAACTGACGCCGCGGTCCAACAACGGGGACAGCCAGCGAGTGACGGTCCCCCTGGTGTTGGCGCGAACAGATCGAGAGCTCACTCCAAAGGTGCCTGTCCCGGTTTGGGACCCGAAATGGGGAGGAGTATGGGACAGCCGGGTGAAGCATGCGAAACGGGAGGCGACAAACAACTGGCGATCGAGGCTGACGAAACGGTGCTGGGATTCGACCCTACACTGGACCGCTCGGCGAAGCGCCTGAAGGTATTGCGGGGCAAATAGGACCAGCACGATGACCAAGGTACGCAAGGCGAGCAAGGCCAAGCTATCAGTCAGGCAAGGCAAGGCCGGCCACGCAGGCAAACCAGGCAAGGCCGGCCAGGCAGGCAAACCAGACAAGGTCGGCCCGGCAGGCAAACCAGGCAAGGCCGGCAAGGTAGGCAAACCAGGCAAGGCCGGCAAGGCAGGCAAACCAGGCAAGTCAGGCAAAGCTGCCCAGACAGGCAAGACAGGCGCGACAGGCAAGACAGGCAACCCAGGCAAGGCAGGCAAGACAGTCACGGTAGTCAGAGCAAGCGCGCATGCGACCGCTCCGGCAGGCAAGCCCACCGCGCACGCCTGCCTCCGCATCGTCGATGCGTGCTTGTCACCGCCCCCACCAGCCGCCGCCGCCCCAATAACCCCGTCCACCCCAGCCGCCGTACAGATAGGCCGCATCGCCGTAGCGCTCGATCTGGTCCTTGGTGCTGAGCTGAATCACACAGTTGCGCCAGGGATCCGCGTTCGGCAGGTAGCCCAGTCGCGTGCAGGCGGGGCCGAATTCGATGATCATGCGGTCCATTTCCGCCTGCTGCCGCAAGGCCCTTTCCTGTGGCGTGGTGCAGGCCGCCAGGCACAGGGCGCCGGCCGCTGAAGCCAGCATGACCTTGGCGAAGCGAGGCAAACAAGCCATGGCGATTTCTCCTTCAGTCGATACCCTGAGGTTCAGCATAGGCGCCGTGGTGGGCTTACCCATGATGCATATCAATCGTGCCAGGGAACCCGCGCTGGCGCCATGCATGCAGAACGGTTTCGTAAAATGCTAGTCTTCTGGCAAGATTGGGGATTGCATACGGGGAGCAGGAATGGGAACACGCAGGCAAACGGGGCGGCGCTGGCGGCTGGTCAGGATAATCGTCTTGAGCTTGCTGCTGCTGTTGGCAGCAGCGGTGCTGGCCGCCTGGCTGGGCTTGCGGGCCAGCCTGCCGCAGCTCGACGGGGTGCGCCAGGCGCGCGGGTTGGCCGGCGCCGTCACGGTGCTGCGCGACGCCAACGGCGTGCCCAGCCTCAGCGCCGCCAACCGCGACGACCTCGCCTACGCCACCGGCTTCCTGCACGGCCAGGAGCGCTTCTTTCAAATGGACTTGATGCGCCGCTCGGGGGCCGGCGAACTGGCCGAACTGTTCGGCCCAAAAGCCTTGCCGCTGGACCGCAGCCACCGCCTGCACCGCTTCCGCGCCCGCGCTGCCGCCCTGCTGGCGGTGATGGACGCGGGCGAGCGGAACTTCCTCGAACGTTATGCTGCTGGTGTCAACGACGGCGTCCAGGCGCTCGGTGCGCGCCCGTTCGAATATGCCCTGACGGGGAGCGCGCCGCGGCCATGGCAGCCGGCCGATTCGCTGCTGGTGGTCTTCGCAATGTACTTCGATTTGCAGTCGATGCAGCAGACGAGAGCACTGGCGCGCGGCTGGATCGCCGAGCATAGCGATGCCGCCCAGCGCGCTTTCCTGCTGCCTGCTGCGACGACGTGGGACGCGCCGCTCGATGCCGACGCCATCGCGCTGACGCCCGCGCCTCTGCCTGCCAGGGCGCCCGCCTGGTGGGGCGCGCCGGCCCGGTCCGACACGCCGGCGCTGGCCGCGCTGGATCGCCACGAAGCCTTCGCCGATGCCGTCGGCAGCAATAACTGGGTGGTGGCCGGCAGCCGCAGCGCCAGCGGCCGCGCCATTCTCTCCAACGATATGCACCTGGGCCTGCAGCTGCCCAACACCTGGTACCGCATCGTCATGCAGTATCCCCAGGCCGACGGCCGCCAGCGCCGCCTGGTGGGACTGACCCTGCCGGGCGCGCCACCCGTGCTCACGGTAGGCAGCAACGGCCGCGTGGCCTGGGGCTACACCAATGCCTACGGCGACTTCCTCGATCTGGTCGCGGTCGCGAAGGATGGTGCTGGCGCGCTGCCCGTCACCACGCAGCCGGAGACCCTGCACGTCAAGGGCGCGCCCGACGAGACGATGCAAGTGCGCGAGACGGCGCTGGGTCCTTTGCTCACGGTGGCTGGCCGCGACTACGCGGTGCACTGGATCGCCCACCAGCCGGGCGCCATCAATATGCGCCACCGCGCGCTGGAGGAGAGCGACAGCCTGGATCAGGCGCTGGCGATTGCCGCCACCATCGGCATCCCCGCGCAGAATTTCGTGGCGGGCGACGCCGACGGCCATATAGGCTGGACCATCACGGGCCTGCTGCCGCGCCTCGCCGCGCCGATAACGCCGGCCGATGGCCTCGACGCCAGCTTTCCCATCGCGGCCGGCGGCGCGGTGCGCAGCTGGGACGGCGTGCTCGCACCAAGCGAGTATCCGAAGGTGATCGATCCGGCCGGCGGCCAGCTGGTCACCGCCAACAGCCGCCAGCTGGCGGGTGCCCAGGCGGCGCTGATCGGCGATGGCGGCTTCGACCTGGGCGCGCGGACCCACCAGATCGGCGACGACGTCAAGGCGCTCGGTGCGCGCACCGATGTCGCGGGCGTGTATGGCGTGACGCTCGATGACCGCGCTGTCTTCATCGCAGCATGGCGCCAGCGCGCGCTGGCCGTGCTCGATGCGGCCGCGCTGAAAGACCATCCGCGGCGGGCACGCTACGCCCAGCTGCTGCGGGACAGCTGGAGCGGCCGCGCCAGCGCCGATTCGGTGGGCTACCGGCTGGCGCGGGGGTTCATGTGGACTTTGTTCGAGCAGGCTTACGGCAGCGCCAATGCGTCCATGGCGGCGCTCGATCCGAAGGCCGATGCCCACGCCGCCAGTTCGCGCTGGCCGGTGGTGATGGCACGCCTGCTCGATGAACAGCCGGCCGGCTGGCTGCCGCCGGGCGTCGCCAGCTGGCGCGATTTTCAGCTGGCCGCCATCGACCGCCAGATCGCCGCGCTCGCGGCCAGCGGCCAGACGCTCGAAGGCGCCAGCTGGGGTCAGCGCAACACGGCCACCATCGGCCATCCCATCGCCATCGCACTGCCTGCCCTGAAAAAATTCCTGTCGGCGCCGGCGGACCAGCTGCCGGGCGACGCCAACATGCCGCGGGTGGCGGGACCGAAGTTCGGCCAGTCGGAGCGGCTGACTGTCAGCCCCGGACGGGAAGAGGAGGGCGTCTTCAATATGCCGGGTGGCCAGAGCGGCCACCCTTTGTCGGCGAATTTTTTACAGGGCCATGCCGACTGGGTGGTTGGCCGGCCCACGCCTTTGATGCCGGGAGCGGCCGTGCACAGCCTGCGTTTCGAGCCGGCCCGGTAGAGCACTGCCTCACTTGACTTCAGCCGCATCGGCGCAGGGCTGCAGCAGGCGTTCGGCAATCGACTCGTGCGGGGCAGGGTGGCCCAGATAAAAGCCCTGCACCATATCGCAGCCGTATTCCTGCAGCAGGGCCAATTGCGCATCTGTCTCGACGCCCTCCGCCACCACCACCATGCGCAGGCCGTGCGCCATGGCGATGATGGCGCGGGTGATGGCCGCGTTCTCGGCATCCTGTGGCAGGCCGCTGATGAAGCTGCGGTCGATTTTCAAGGCCCGCACGTCGAAGCGCTTCAGGTAATTCATCGAGGAGTAGCCGGTGCCGAAGTCGTCGATCGAGAGCTGCACGCCGATGGCGCGCAGCTGCTCCATCGTCGCCATGGTGGCGCGGGCGTCGTCCATCAAGGTCCCTTCGGTCAACTCCAGCTCCAGCAAGCGCGCTTCCAGCCCGCTGTCGTGCAGGGCCGAGACGACGATCTGGCTCAGATTCTCGTCCTTGAACTGTTTTGCCGACAGGTTGACGGCCATGCGGATGCTGCGGCCCGCGCTTTTCTGCCAGGCGCGCGCCTGCTGGCAGGCCGTGCGCAACACCCATTCGCCGATCGGCACGATCAGGCCCGTGTCTTCGGCCAGGGGAATGAACTCGTTGGGCGAGATCAGGCCCCGTTCCGGATGGCGCCAACGCACCAGCGCCTCGACGCCCACGATGTCGCCACTGCGCACGTCGATCTGGGGCTGGTAGAGCAGGTACAACTCCTGGTTCTTGAGCGCCCGGCGCAGGCCCACCTCCAGCTTCACGTGGCTCATGATCTGCATGGTCAGGGAAGAGCTATACAGCTTGGCGTTGTTCTTGCCGCAGTTCTTGGCGTGGTACATGGCCGTGTCGGCAAATTTCAACAGGGAGTCGCAGTCGTCGCCGTCTTCCGGGAACAGGGAGATGCCGATGCTGGCTGTGACGAAAATCTCGTTGCCCTCGATGAGGAAGGGGCGGCGCATGGCGTCCTTGACCCGGTCGGCCACGTTGAGGGCATGGTCGACCCGGTCCAGGTCCGGAATCAGGATGGTGAATTCGTCGCCGCCCAGGCGCGCCAGGTTGGTGGTCTGCTCGCCGCGCGAGACCAGATCGGTGGGCCGGATGGTTTCGCGCAGGCGCTCGGAGACGACTTTCAGAAGCACGTCGCCCACGTTGTGGCCCAGGGTGTCGTTGATACGCTTGAAGGCGTCCAGGTCCATGAACAGCACGGCGAATTTTTTGTTGCCCAGCTTGGAATGGTGCAGCTCACGTTCCAGCGTCTCCAGAAAGGCCTGGCGGTTGGGGATGCCGGTCAGGCTGTCGCAGTAGGCCAGGCGGCGGATCTGTTCTTCCGTGCGTTTGCGCTCGCTGATGTCGCGCACCAGGCCCAGCACCTCGCTGGGTCCTGTCGCCACCAGGCGCGCTTCGAAATGGTGGATCGCGCCGAAGCGGCTCAATTCGTAATCGACGGAGCGGATCTGCTGGGTGGCCAGCACGGCCTGCATCTGTTCCAGCAAACGGTCGGCGATTTCTCGCGGCAGCACTTCGGTGATGTGCTTGCCGATGCAGGCTTCGGCCGGAAAGGAGGCGCCCATGTCGATGGCCGCTCGAGCGCTGCCGGCGCGGTTGCGCTTGAGCCCATGCGGATCCTGCATGGGCCATTCGCGGCCCGGACGTTCGTGGCCAGGCTCGTAGTCCAGATAAAAGCCGTCGCCATTGAGCCTGAAGAAGGTGTCGGGGATGGCCGCCAGCACGGCGCGGTTCTGGGCGTCGGCCATGCGCAGGCGGACGATGGCGTCGCTGGCGCGCAGCACATATAACACCCGGTGGCCGAGGATGGGCCAATTGATCGGCTTGGAGACGAAGTCGGTGGCGCCCACTTCGTAGGCGTTGGTGACGGCTTCGATGTCGTCGCCGCCCGTCACCATGATGATGGGGACGGCGGCGCCGGTCTCGATGCGGCGGATCTCGCGGCAGGCGGAAAAGCCGTCCATATTCGGCATCTCGACGTCCATCAGGATCAGGTCGGGCGCCATGCTTTGAAAATACGTCACGGCCTGCACGCCGTCTTCGGCCTCGATGCCGTCCAGGCCCACCTGGCCCAGCATTTCGAGCATCAGGAGGCGCATGACGGGATCGTCGTCGGCCACCAGGACGACGCCGCGCTTGTTGGGAGGGAGTGAGGCCATGTCAAATTTCCTTCTCTAGGATGGCGCTGAGCGAAAGCCGGACAGCCTGGTATTCGTGCGCCATGTCGGCGAGGATGCCGGCGGCGCCCTCGGTGGTGTTGCTGCGGCCAAGCAGTTCGAGGTCCTTGCACAGCTGCGCCAGCGCCTCGGCGCCCACGTTGGCGCTGCTCGATTTCAGGCTGTGGGCGATCTTGCGCAGCGCGCCCGCATCGGCGCCCGCCAGCGCCGCCTGCAGGCTGGCGAATTGCTGGGGCGAGTCGTCGATGAAGGCGCCCACCACGCGCCGCACCAGCACGGCGCCGCGGTCGGCGGAGAGGGCGCGGATGTTGTCGAGGGCGTGGGTGTTGATGATGCCGCGGCCGGGCTGGGCGTCATCCGCGGGCGCGGGCACCGTGGCGGCAGGGGCAGCGGCCGTCGTCTGGCGCGCGCCGCTCAGGGGCATGCTCATCCAGCGTCCCAGCAGGGCCGACAGCTGCGTCTGTGTAAACGGTTTACTCAGATAATCGTCCATGCCGGCGGCCAGGCAGGTCTCGCGGTCGCCCTGCAGCGCATTGGCGGTGATCGCGATGATCGGCAGGCTGCGGCCAGCCTTGCTGTCCCGCTCCAGGCGGCGGATTTCGGCGGTGGCCGCCATGCCGTCCATCACCGGCATCTGGCAATCCATCAGCACCACGTCGTAGTGGCCGGTGCGCGCGGCCTGCAAGGCTTCGGCGCCGTTGCGGGCGCAGTCGACCGCCAGGCCCAGGCTGTCCAGCATGGCGGTGGCCACTTCCACATTGACGGGATTGTCTTCGGCGAGCAGCACGCGGCACGCTGCGGCGCCAGCGGCGGGTGGGTGTCCGGCCGGCGCCTGCAGTGTTGGGGGCCGTTCCGGCTGCACGCTGGTCAGCGGGCGCGCGCGCGGGGCGATGCATTCGAACAGATCGGCCGCCCGCACCGGTTTGATCAACTGGTAGGCCACGCCGGCTTCGCGGCGCTGCACCGGATCGGCGGCCAGCCGGTTGTCGGAGACCAGCAGGATGCGGGTGGCGCGGTTGACCGGTTCGGCGCGGATCGCCGCCGCCAGCGACAGGCCGCTGGTGCGGTCCAGGTCCATGTCGAGGATGGCGACATCGTAGGGGGTGCCGGCACGGGCTGCGGCGGCCAGACGCGCGCCGACGTCGAAGGCGTCGCCGGCGCTGTCGCAGGCCAGATGCCAGGCCGTCATCTGCTGCACCAGGGCGTCGCGGCTGGCGGGATGTTCGTCCACCACCAGCACCCGTTGTCCCTCGATTGGCGCGAGCGAGAAACCCGGTTCGTCGGGATCGACGCGGCGCTTGTCGAAGACGACGGTGAACCAGAAGATGGAACCCTGGGTGAGGGCGTTGTCGACACCGATGCGCCCGCCCATCAGTTCGACCAGCTGCTTGGAGATCGCCAGGCCCAGGCCCGTGCCGCCGTATTTGCGGGTGGTCGAGCCATCGGCCTGGGAGAAGGCTTCGAAGATACGGCTGCGCGCCTCGCGCGAAACGCCGATGCCGGTATCGTGCACCTCGAAGCGCAGCGCCACCGCGTGCGCATCCTCGCCCGTCACCTGCACGGTGGCGCGCACCCGGCCCGCATCGGTGAACTTGATAGCGTTGCCCAGCAAATTGGCCATGATCTGGCGCAGGCGGTTCGGGTCGCCGCAAATGGCCACGGGGATGTTGTTGGCAATGTCGAAGTCGAGCGCGATGCCCTTGTGCTGGGCCTGGGGCGTGTAGACGTTGTTGATGTCGTCGAGCAGATCCCACAAATTGAAATTGATGTATTCGACGGAGAGTTTGCCGGCCTCGATTTTAGAGAAATCGAGGATGTCGTTGATGATGACGAGCAGGTGCTCGCCGGAGTTTTTCACCAGATGGGTGTACTTGCGCTGGATGTCCGACAAGTTAGTACTGAGCAGCATTTCCGTCATGCCCAGCACGCCGTTCATGGGGGTGCGGATTTCGTGGCTCATGGTGGCCAGAAAGGCGCTTTTGGCGCGGCTGGCCGCCTCGGCCGCGTTCTTTGCCTTTTCCAGTTGCTCGGTGCGCACGCCCACCTGCCGCTCCAGCTCGTCGCGGTGGTGGGTCAGCGCGGCGCCACGCCCCTCGATGTGGGACAACATGTCATTGAAACTGTCGATCAGGGCGCCCAGCTCGTCGCTGCGCTGATGCGTCACCCGCAAAGTAAAATTCTGGGTGGCGGAGACTTTTTTGGCCGCATCGATCAGTTTGCTGACGGGATCGGTGATGCTGTTCTTGAAGCGGCTGGCCAGCAGCAGGGAAAACAGCAGCGAGCCGGCCATGGCGGCGGCAATCACACCCAGACTTTCGCCAATGTCGCGCCACATCGCCGTCAAGTCCGCCTCGATCATGACGACCCCGGCCGGATGATCCTTGCTGCTGATGTCGCGGTAGAGTCGCATGCGGGGCGACCACAGGGCCCGGCCCCGCTCATTGGCGGCGGCGATGGCCTCGGCGTCGGGCGCCACCGCATCGACGTCGGTGAACAATTCCTCGCTCCGGTCGGCGGCCACGTAGCGGGCAAACACCTTGCCCTTGCTGTCGAACAGGATGGCGCCGGCGATTTCTTCCTTGGCCTTGAGCGCGGACAAGGTGTTCTGGGCGGCGGCGCGGTCGTTGAAAAGCAGGGCGTCCACGCTGTTGGCGCCGATCACGCCGGCGAAGGAGGACAGTTGCATCGCCTCATCCTTGCGATGGTTCAGCACCGCGATCACGGCGAAGGCGGCGAAAACAAAGATCAGGGCGGCGCCTGTCGACAGGAACGAGATGATCGTCAGTTTCTGGTTCAGGCTCGAGCGCGCAAATTTCAGCATGGCACACCTGCGTGGACGAGGCGGAGAAAGGGGCGCTTGCAGGCGTCCTTCGCGGAGATAACAATTCCGGCAGAAAAAATATACGGGGAAAGGTTGGCGGCAAGCTTGATATGACGCAAACGCTTATGGTCTCCGCAGCAACAGAAGAGCTGTTAAATTTCCGTGACGAAAATTTGTGGCAGATGTCACGCAAATGGCGGCCCCGGCAGGCGTGCCGTCCATACAACATGCATGGTCAGTTCCATCATGCAACAGCGCTGGGCTTGGAGTACACTCGATCCAACGCGTCTTCCCCTGCACGGCACTCGAAAGGTTGCCTCATGGTAATAATTCCACTATGATGGAACCCATTACAGCCACCGGCATGCAGATGGTCGACCACGACAATTCCCGATTTCCTCTGGTCGACCTGCGCCCGGTCTCCAATAGCGTCCATCAGTGGGTGGCGCTGTCCGTGCGCATCGACCCCGCCGCTCGTACCGTGGACGATGGCGTCAGCGCTTTCGCCGCCGCCTTCGACGACGGCCAGCTTCTCACTGCCATCGCGCCGCTCGATTGCATCGTCCATGTTCCAACCGCAGCGGCTTTGAGCGCGCCCTTGCTCGCCAAGCTGCCGCCCGCGCGCGCGGTGCTGGCCATCGACGACGACGCCCTGCGGCAGGAGGGCGCGCTGCGCCGCCTCGGCGAGCTGCACGACCAGGGGTACCGGATCCTGATCGATGGCGCAGCGCAGGCGGGCATCACGGTGCCGCCTACCTTGCGCGCCGTCGCCCACGACGCCGCCACGCCGCTGCCGCAGGATGCGCCGCTGGCCGCCTTGTTCGGCCCCCATCTGCTGTATAACGCCGATACCCCGGCCCTGCGGGTGGCCGGCGGCAAGGCAGGCTTCTCCTGGTTCAGCGGGCGCCATGCCTTGCAGCGCACCTCGGCGCAAGGCGACGACGATGGCGGCATCACCGCGCGCCGCCTCCTCAAACTGCTCGGTCTTTTGTTGGCCGACGCCGAAACGCGCGACATCGAAGGGGAGCTCAAACACGATCCGGCGCTGTGCTTTCAGCTGTTAAAACTGGTCAATTCCGCTGCCTTCGCCCCCAGCACGCCGATCCACAATTTTGCGCAGGCGATCGACCGGCTGGGTCGGCGCCAGTTGCTGCGCTGGCTGCAGCTGCTGCTGTTTGCGCGGCCCCGCAGCGATGGCGGCGCCAATCCCCTGCTGCCGCTGGCGGCCCTGCGCGCCGCCCAGGTCGAGTCCCTCTGCAAGCAGCATGGCTGCCCCCGCGAAGCGCAGGATCTGTCCTTCCAGGTCGGCGTGTTTTCCCTGCTCGACGTTTTATTGGGCATGCCGATGCCGGAGATCGTCGCGGCCCTGCGCCTGCCGCCTGATTCGGCCGGCGCCCTGCTGGCGCGCAGCGGCACGGTCGGTGGTTTGCTGTCCCTGGCCGAAGTGCAGGCGCCCAGCGCTGCGGCCTTGGCCCACGAACACGTTACGCCCGCGCAATGGTGGCAAAGCCAGCTCGATGGCTACCACTGGGCCATCCAGGTCAGCCGGAATCTCTAGCATGGACAACGCCCCGGCCGCCGACTTCATCGCCAGCAGCGCCGCCGTGTGCGACGCCGTGCTGCGCTTGCGGGGCCGGGCGCTGCATGAGGAACTGGGACGCATCGCGCGCGTCCTGCTGGCCAGTCCTTACGGCGTGTTCGAAGAAGGATCGGCGCGCACCGAAGCGCCGGCAGGCGTGTGCCAGCTGCGCCAGGACGCCGTCTGCGGGCAGCGCTGCTTCGGCAGCTTTCTGGTGTTCGGCCGGGTCGAATACGGCGGTGCCGACCGCCACCATTTGTCCGCGCTGGCCCGCCTCACCGCCAGCCTGCTGCAGGTGCAGGCGCTGGCCCGGCACTCGAATCAGGCCCACGGCCAGGTCGAAGCGCAGCTGGCCCAGCAGACGCAAATCCTCGACCAGATCCAGGAGTCCGTGCTGACCCTGGACCGGGAAGGCTACGTCACCAGCTGGAACAGGGGCGCCGAGCGCCTGTTCGGCTACACCGCCGCGGAAGCCGTCGGCAGCCACATCCTCTTCTTGTATGCGGACGAAGATGCCAGCTTCCGCGACAGCTTCGCGGAGCAGGGCGGACGCATGATGGAAGTGCGGCGGCGTAAAAAATCCGGCGAGGTGTTCTGGGCCGGCATGACGCTCGCGCCCCTGGTCGACGGCGAGGGGCGGCAGACCGGCTTGATCGCCTATCTGAGCGACATCACCGAACGCAAACAGGCGGAGGAACGCCTGCATCACCTGGCCTACTACGACGGTCTCACCAGCCTGCCCAACCGCACCCTGCTCGCCAAGCTGCTCGACCAGGGCCTGGCCATGGCCCAGCGCAAGGACCTGGCGGGTTGCGTGCTGTTCCTCGACCTGAACCGCTTCAAGTGGATCAACGACACCCTGGGCCGGCGCATCGGCGACGAGCTGCTGCGCCAGGTCGCCCTGCGCCTGCGCGGCGCCCTGCGCGAAGAGGACATCGTGGCGCGCCTGTCGGGCGACGAATTCGTGGTGGGCCTGTTCGACGTGCGCCAGCATTTTGAAGCGACCACGGTGGCGCAGAAGCTGCAAGCCTCGCTGGTGGCGCCGTTCGTGATCGAAGGCCACGACCTGCGCGTGGGCGCCAGCATCGGTATCAGCGTCTATCCCCAGGACGGCAGCGACGCCGAGACCCTGCTGCGCCTGGCCGACATCGCCATGGCGCGCGCCAAGCTGGGTCACGACAGCCACGCCGACAGCGTCGCCTTCTACAGCCTCGATATGAACCACGGCATGCAGGAGCGCATGCGGATCGAATCGGGCCTGCGCCACGCCCTCGGCCACGGCGAACTGCTGCTGCACTACCAGCCCAAGTTCGCCATCGACGACGCCCGCATCATCGGCGCCGAAGCGCTGGTGCGCTGGCTGCACCCCCAGCGTGGCCTGGTGCCGCCGGCCGACTTCATCCCCCTGGCCGAAACGACGGGCCTGATCCTGCAGGTGGGCGAGTGGGTGCTGGAGGCGGCCTGCGCGCAGGCGGCCATCTGGCAAGGCGCCGGCCTGCCGCCCCTGCGCATTGCCATCAACGTTTCGGCCCGCGAGTTCACGCCCCACCTGCCGGTCCGCCTGGCCGCAACCCTCGCGCGCTACCAGGTCGGCCCCGAGTGGCTGGAACTGGAGATCACCGAGAGCGCCCTGATGCACGACATCGAGCGCGTGATCGCCATCATGGACCGCATCAACGCCCTCGGCGTGACCCTCTCGCTGGACGACTTCGGCACCGGCTACTCCAGCCTCTCCTACCTCAAACGCTTCCCCATCCAGAGCCTGAAAATCGACCGCTCCTTCACCACCGGCCTGCCCGACGATCTGAGCGACGCGGCGATTGCGACCACCATCATCGGCATCGGCCAAAAGCTGGGCCACCGCGTCATCGCGGAAGGCGTGGAAACCG
>JACXTT010007030.1_pt1 | contig 15959 bp, 12 predicted proteins | sample 9270951 | NCBI WGS metagenome assembly JACXTT01 (sample SAMN15532306, study PRJNA645909) | rock metagenome | isolation source: weathered quartz diorite | place: Puerto Rico | collected 2017-06-21 | reverse complement strand
TGCACGCTTATCCGCCGCGGTAACTAGTGAGAGTGGGTACTAGGCGGCTCACAACGACGGCGCAGTAGAACCGATAAGGCCAAACGGCACGATGGGAGCCGCTGTGGATCGCGCGTATTTGCGTCTTTCGATAATCGCGACAAGTACCGAAAGAGCCGCTGAATTCTCCTTCGCAGTGTTGACGCTTCTCTATGCGATCTTTTCCATGTCGATTCCAAGTGCTCCACTACAAGACCTTCCAAACCATCTGACACGCGCGCATATCATTAGCGACTTACTGTTCAATGGCGGTGCCATCTTCGGCAAGTCCTTCAAGTTCGAGCCCTTCTGGTGCCCTTATCTCGTTGGGGATCTTGTGCTCGCCGTATTAGATTGGTCTTTGGGAGCTGAGTGGGCTGCACGCCTTTGGACTGCAGCCGCAGTGCTGGTGCTGCCCTTTAGTGCCGTGTTTGCTCTGCGCGTCCAGGGAGCGTCTCGAGTAGCTGCAATGACAGGCGGTATCGTGGCGTTCTACACGGCCACCGACTGGTTCTTCACGACCGGCTTTCTCAACTACCAGTTGGCGAGCGCGAGTGCATTATTTACGTTCGGTTGGTATTTGAGAGCAAGAGATCGCAATGACCGAAAATCGTACTGCTGGTATCTGCTGATTCTGTTCGCGAGTTACTTACTACACCTATCCGCGCTGGTTTTTATTATAGCGCTCGTCGGAACGTCAGCCACGCTGTCCGTGTTGAGGCGGACCTTGTCAGTACAACGCGCGATGATTCTCCTGGCGGCTCCTTTGCTGTTATTCGTGGTACATTTCCTGCTCGTGCCCAATGTTACAATCGGCACCTACCCTACCAGCTGGGGCACGTGGCAGACAAAACTTCTGTTTCTGGTATCCCCGGCCGTGCGATTCGCGACTCAGCCCGAACTGGCACTGCTTATCTCGTTCATTGCTGTCTCGATGTTACCGCTAACAGTTGGCTCCGGAACCACTCTGGCGACCTGTGCGGAGCAACTCCTGCTCGCGGCAGTTTGCGTTGCGCTTTATCTAGTTATTCCGAGCTACACGGGTAACGTATTCTCCGTAGACGTCCGAGCTTTGCCATATGCTCTAGTGTTCCTTGTTTTCGCGGGGGCGATCGCATCAGATCGCTCGCCAAACCTCAGAACCGCGCAGCTCATATTGGCTTCCCTTCTAGCTTCCATAAATCTCGGCTACCTCGCATTTGAGGTCCTGCCACAGAACGAGGCAATGGAGCGCTATAAGGCGATTGCAAGTGCGGTCCCCAACGGGGCGAACGTGTTGCCAATCGATGCGCGCCCGCCGATCGGTCGCTACCGGCCATTCGTCCATGCTGGCTCCTACGCGACGCTGCGGCAGGCCGCGATAAGTCCGTACTTGTTCGCTGCCGATTCCAATCCGCCAATGCCGTACTTCCGATACGTTCACCGCGAATATGCGCCCGATCAGTTCTGGTACGAGAAGAATATCCCTCGCTTGACTCCCGATTGGAATAAAGTGATGCAGTCTTATCAATACATCTTGATAACGGTCCCTTGGGACGCCGCGCGCATCCCAGTTCCGTGCACGATCATAGAGCGTAATGACGTTGCGGCTTTGCTCAAAGTCAGCACCGCCCGCGGCCCGAGGTAGGTCGATGATGGAGCTCAGTGTAGTAGTCCCCTGCTATAACGAAGAAAGTGTCCTTCCCGAAACAGCCAAGCGGCTTGTGTCGTTGTTGCAGCACCTCATTACTTCGAGAGCCGTGACGGCGTCGAGCCGTATATTTTTCGTCGACGACGGTAGCAAGGATCAGACCTGGGCCTTGATTGAGACCCTTGCTTCTCAGGAACCGATGATCAAGGGCATTAAGCTATCCAGAAATTGCGGCCACCAGATCGCAGTGCTCGCGGGTCTATTGACCGTGCCCGGCAGCGCCGTCATCACAGTCGATGCCGATCTGCAAGATGATCTGGACGCGATTGAAGCAATGATCCGTGCGCACCAAGCCGGCAGTGAGATTGTGTATGGAATCCGAAGAAGCCGAAGAACCGATACGTGGATGAAACGATTTACTGCCGAAGCCTACTACCGATTCCTGGCCTTCCTTGGAGTTGAGATTGTCTTCAATCACGCCGACTACAGGTTGATGGGGCGTAGATCCTTGACCGCACTCGCTGCGTACGACGAAGCCAATGTTTTCCTTCGCGGACTGATACCGCAATTGGGGTTCCGGACTTCAACGGTGTACTACGATCGATCTGAGCGCTTTGCTGGTGAATCGAAGTATCCGTTGCGGAAGATGTTGGCGCTGGCTTGGGACGGAGTGACGTCGTTCTCCGCGGCACCTCTGCGCTTCATCACTGCCCTCGGGTTCGTAATCGCGTTTGGCAGCTTCATACTCACAGTATGGGCGCTGTGGGTTCGCCTATTTGGGCACTCCGCGGTTCCGGGCTGGGCGTCGTCGGTCGTGCCGATTTACTTTCTCGGTGGTCTCCAGCTGTTTTCAATCGGACTTATCGGCGAGTACCTCGCAAAGACCTACCTCGAAAGCAAGCGTCGTCCTCGGTTCATCATAGAGACAACCGTGTGAGCGCCAATCAACCGACAATCAACATTACAGGAGCGACGCGGCTGTACGCCGGCCCTTGAGCTTGATGCCGACTGCCTCCGCGCGCGATGCTACCCTTTAATATGGAGCTTGAGCGCGACCTTCGCGAACCGGAGTCTCATTGCCGCTTTCGACAAATGCTTTGTCCCCGGTTCTTCTAATTGCTGAAGCTGCCAACCCGGAGTGGGTAAGTGTCCCGCTCATCGGGTGGTCGCTCGCGCAGGCGATCTCCCGCAAAGTCCCGGCTCATCTCGTAACTCAAGTTCGCAATCGTGACGCTCTGGTGCGTGCCGGACTCGTGGAGGGAAAGAACTTCACAGCCATCGATTCCGAGCGGTTGGCCCGACCTCTGTACCGCGTGGGCGGTCGCCTACGAGGCGGCGACGGAGTCGGTTGGACGACCATCACCGCTGTGTCGACACTCGGGTACTACTATTTTGAGTGGTTGGCATGGAAACGGTTTGGCGCTGCAATTCAGGACGGCGAATATAGCGCTGTACATCGAATTACCCCCGTTAGTCCTACCACACCCAGCATTCTCGCTAAGCGCTGCGCTCGGTTGTCAACGCCGTTCATTCTCGGTCCGCTAAATGGCGGCGTGCCGTGGCCGCGAGAATTCGACTCGGTGCGCAGACAGGAACGTGAATGGCTATCCTATGTGCGCAGTGCGTACAAACTGCTGCCCGCGTACCGAAGCACGCTCAGAATGGCCGCGGCGATCATAGTCGGATCCCGAAGCACCTTGAACGACGTACCTGCTCGCTATAGGCACAAATGCGTTTACGTTCCCGAGAACGGGATCGACCCCACGCAATTCAAAACAGTTGGCGCAAGTGAGCCCTCCGGTGCTGTGCGCGCTTGCTTCGTCGGTCGACTTGTCCCGTACAAGGGCCCCGACATGCTTCTTGAGGCGATCGCACCTCAGTTGCGCAATGGAGACCTACTGGTGGACATCATTGGCGACGGCCCGCTAGCACCCGATCTTCGTGCCTTCGTTCAGAGGCACAATCTAGACTCCAGTGTGACATTCCACGGCTGGGTCACACACGACAAGTTACAGTCCATAATGACCAAGTCCCAAATCCTATTGTTCCCAAGTATCCGAGAGTTCGGCGGCGGAGTAGTACTGGAAAGCATGGCCCTGGGTATTGTCCCCGTCGTCGTGGACTACGCGGGACCTGCCGAATTGGTAACGGAAACGGCAGGATATAAGATCCCGTTGGGTACTAGAGGTCAGATCGTCGACCGGCTACGCAGCGTAGTCAGATCTATCTGTAATGAGCCCCGACAACTGCGCGCTAAGTCCATTTCTGCGCGCGAGCGAGTCCAAAAACTGTTTACCTGGGATGTGAAGGCGCGCCAGATAATTGAGGTTTACGCTTGGGCCCGCGGTACCAGACCCGACAAACCCGAATTCTTCACTTTGGGCTCCCCGTAGTCGGCACATCGGCGTCCACGCCACGGCAGTGCGTTTGAGCCCGGTGGGCACTGAGGTAGATATAGTCCATGGCTCAAGATGCGTGGGAGCCACTCAAAGTTCGTAACCAACGTACAGGCGACGACCAATCCGCACCAGGGCAACGTGCCGTGGTCGCGACTTGATCGCGATCCTACAGACAAGAAAACCATGAGCGCTGACCAGACCGAGTTACCGTGCGTCGGGACGAGGGGTCAGCCATGCCACTGTACGTTGCATCCGCAGAGCACCAGCTTTTCCCGTGTTGCATCGGCCCGCCGTGCAAGTGGCAGCCAGTGTGGGTGTCGTGATCTGCAAGCCGCACGGCTACGAAGCGCTCTGCGCACACCGTAGTGTGCGCGCGTTCGCCGAAACCGCTGCCGCACCCGGCGTGCCTGCGCTGCGCTTCGACTACTTGGGTACCGTCGGTTCCGCCGATATTGGCCCTGGGACCGATCAGCTCGAGGCCTGGTTGCGGGACGTGGCGGCAGCTGTTAGCGCGCTGGGTTGGCACTCGTGTGTGGAGCGTGTGTGCTTGCTCCGTTTTCGGCTTGGGGCGCTCCTCGACACTGGCCGCCGCACGCTGCGCCGCTGTTGCAAATCGATCTAACGACCCTCGCTGAGCAGCCTGTTTGCGACATGCTAGTCATTGACCGCAGTAATTTACGGCTGGCACACGGATGGAGCGAGATGTTGACCCGGCTCGCAGTCCGCAGCCACTATCTGGCGCTGCCTCGCTTATTCGAGATGGTCATAAGGACACCCCATTTGGCAGTCCTTCGGCGCGCCATTCTCGCAGCGACGCGCGACCGGCTGCTGCGGTTGCAAAGTGCTGCCTCGGCAGAGGCTGAGGTGCGCGAGGAGTCGCACCTCAGCGGCGCGGGATGTCGCCCAGCGCCTACACACTCGGCTGCCCGGCGATTTGGACTGGGAGCTGGGGGAGATCGCTGCACGCGGTGTCAGCGCGGTTCTATGTGTTCGCCAGCGGGGATCCGGGTATCGAGCTGCTCAGGATTCAGAGCGGATCGGCTGTCCAGCGACTCCGCGATCCCTGCCGCGTGCACATCATCGACAGCGCCGATCACACGTTCACCCAGAGCGGGACGAGGGCGGCCCTGGCACAGGTCCTCCGCGATGAGCTGTTTGCACGCCACGGGCGGACGTGACCCACATGTAAGTGCGATCGACGGATTCTCAAGCGAGAACTCAAAATGACTGGAACGCGTTTTAGAAAAGGACTACCCCCTCAAAGATTGCCCCTCGTTCTGCTGCTTCTGTTCAATGCGTTACTGCTGCTAGTGCCGAAATTGGCATTGATTGAGTTTTTCAACGCCAATCTTTGGGGAGAAGTCACCCGAACAAATCTGATTGTAGTAATAGCCCAAGACATCCTCGTTGCCTTGGCGGTATTCGGCTTGACTCTGTCTCTGTTGCACGCTTCCAGTGGAGCGCGATTGCTTTCGGTTGCCCTTGGCAGCGGTTTTCTTCTGCTGTTTTTGACTATGGACATGCGCGTACGTGAACTCTGGTTGAAACCTCTCGACGTGTCGATGATTCGCTACACATTGAATAACGCCAATAGTCTAAAGAGTGGCTTGGATTTTTTCTTTAAACGGAATGCGGTGTATTCACTCACATTTGAGCGATTTCTATTTTATGTCGCACTCACTTATGCATTCACCTGGCTCTTGATTGTCTGGAGCGTTGCGTCAGGCAATACCGCAACTACATCTCGTTGGACCTGGCTGAAAGTAATGATTGTGACCACAGCAACGTGCGGCCTCGTAATTCTTTCCTTCTCCGCGCCGCATTACCGCTATCGCATGAACGAGAATATGATCTCTGGACCTTTATTTGCTGGAATCAAATCATTATTTACCAAACAAGAATATGTAGATGAAAGACTAGCCGGGTCTTTCGAGCAAAGACCATTGCCATTGAATTTGCAACTGGGGGCCGCTAGAAAATTTCTAGAAGGGGTTAAACCATTCCGCAATGTTATCTTTATTGTTTACGAATCTATGCGCTGGCGAGATCTACACCTCCTGGGCGACGTGCCAACGCTTGCCCCAACTCTGGCCGGAATGGCTGCAAGTGGCATTATCAGCAAATGTTACGTGGCAGTACCGCACTCCGCGAAGGCTTATTACGCATTATTCACAGGTCGTTACCCTTATCCGGGTATCGAAATGCGTGAGGTGCTTAAGGAATCCAACGACACCATCTGGCATTACCTTAAGGACTCGCAGCGAACTAAGTCCTTCGCCATTAGTTCTCAGAACCTCGCCTTCGAGAGCATGGGTGCCTTGTTGAAGTCTTTCGGAATAGACTCTTACGAGACCGGTCAGCTTCCTGAGGCCAAGGGTATCAGTGTCCGCACGAAGTCGAGTTTTGGAACATCGGACAATTTGCTTTACTCGCTGGGCGCGCAATTCGTAAGTAAGGTCAACGGTCCCTTCGCCGCTGTATTCTTTCCGCTTGCCGCCCATTATCCCTACAACTGTAACGGATCCGATACAGCACGCCACAACTTGACCGACTACCGATTTTGCGTTTCGGAGTCCGATACCAACCTTGCACGCTTTTTGGCTACCCTTAAACAATTCGGTGTTATGCAAGACACTCTGTTTGTCGTAGTCGGCGATCATGGTGAATCTTTTGGGGAGCATGGTACATATATACACAACTCGTCGATGTACGAGGAGGAAGTGACGGTTCCGCTGGTATTTTGGTCCGAAGATGGTCGTCTGGGTCATCACGTGCTTGCTCCCAGCCGACAAATTGACATCGCCCCGACGATTTCAGATCTGATGGGCGCCATGCAGGCAACCGTACTGGTACAAGGCGTGAGTCTGTTGCGTCGACAAGATTCGACACCGGCCGTTTTCATGGCGACGTTCTTCGACGATTTGGGAGCAGCAATTGTCGAGCCGCCGTTCAAGTACATCTACGAGCAATCGACGGGCAGGGTACTCGCGTTTGATAATGCAAACGATCCGCTCGAAGAATCGCCTTTGGGATTGCCAGCAGAGAAGCAGCAAGCGTTGATTCAACGCATCCGCGCCTTCTTGGCCTATCAGAAACAGGTTTTTTAGATTAATCCAGCGAATGCACCTAGATGTAATGGACGCCGCCCGTCTCTAGATGGAGAGGAGCGCAGCACCAAGGCGGGACCCCCTGGAGCCGGAACGGCATCGTTGTGCCAGAGTGGAAGTATCTAGCAACCACTCAAGCACGTCGTTCCGAGGAGACAGTTTGCCGAACTCTGGCCTTCGGATTCACCATAAGAGTCTGCGGAATATGAAGCTAATTCAAGCAAAAGGTTCCACTCGTCTCTTGAGTCTACTTCTGCTTGCGCTCTTCCGCATTTCCGACACTTGGGGTGCGACGGCATTCAACGCAAAATCTCCGTTAGGAATGAACCTGGCCGGCGTGACTTACTATTCGTCGGAGCAGCCGTTCTTGAACATCTTCAAGACTAGCGCTGTCACTCAGGCAAATCCTACGCCCTGGGTCACGGGCTCAAGCACGACCAGCGACACGGGCGAAGAAGCTTATCTTCAGTTGGACACCAATGGGTATCCAACAACGCTCGCCGCATCAGCGGCCGATCCGAATCACCCGCAGCTCTATGACCGCGTCGGCGTCCTGTTGCTCTTCAATCTAAGCAATTCGAATGCAGGCCAGGGATTACCGTTCAGAACGGGACAGTACGTCGTGCTGTACGATGGCAAGGGGACGCTGCGCTACTGGGTTCCCGGAGGCTCAGTTGTCTCTCAAAGTCCGGGAAGGGACGTTGTCAACATCACGACGCCGACGGGCCTTGGCATCAATCTCTACGCAACGGACCCGGACAATAACGGAAACTATATTCGCAACATCCGCGTGGTGTACGCCACAGAAGAGAGCTTGCTAAAGGGCGGGGGCGTTTTCCGGCCCGCTTTCCTCTCCCTCTTACAGAATTTCCGGGTTTTACGATTTATGGACTGGCTGAGCACTAATAACAGTCCTTTGACGACTTGGTCGACCCGCCCGCAGATCGCTGATGCAGGATGGGCCTCGCCGCGTGGCGTACCGCTGGAAGTTGCGGTCCAGCTTTGCAATGCCGTGGGAGCAGATTGCTGGCTGAATGTTCCCCATCAGGCAGATGACGACTACATTACTCAGATGGCCGTTCTGGTGCACAGGAATCTGGGAACCAAACAAAGCGCGTATGTTGAGTTTAGCAACGAGGTTTGGAATTCAATCTTCAAACAATCCGCCTACGCTGCGGCCCAAGGCCAGATGATGTGGCCTAATTCCGGTCTAGGGAGCTACGAAATTGGCCTTAACTGGTTCGGTATGCGGACGGCGCGGATGTGCGATATTTGGAGGACAGCATGGGGTGCGGATTCCTCGCGGTTACACTGTGTGCTAGGCGCACAATTGGCTAACGCGTGGACCGCCACTACATCCTTGATCTGTTCGCTATGGGTGGGACAAGGACATGCGCCGTGCTCGGCGCACAACATCACCGACGTGGCAGTCGCTCCATACTTCGGCTTCGAATTTCCCGCTAGTTGGGCCTCGCTAGATCCCGCTACCCAACTCAATAACCTGTTTACCGAGTTAACGCAGGGAGGCCTTGTCGCAAACGATTATCTAGGCGGCGCGTTGAGACAGATTGCCGATCGGGAGGCATCGTTCGCGGCAGCATTGGTGCCATATCATCTTCCCTTCCTAGCATACGAGGGAGGTCAGTCGTTCCGAGCGTTTCCAACTTATGCCAACGGCTCGTGGGCCGTCTCCCTAACAACTGCGACCAATCGCGACCCCAGAATGGGAGACGCGTATGCGAAGGCTCTTAGCGACTGGAAGACGAATGGAGGGCGAATCTTTAACCAATTTGTCGACATCGGTGGACCCAATCAGTACGGCGCCTGGGGTGCTCTCGAGGGATTCTTGGACACTGTCATACCGTTGGCAAACGCTCCCGTAAAGTGGCAAGCACTGCAAAAATTCATTGCTAACAATGCCTGTTGGTGGCCAGGCTGCGTGGGGACAATATCCGCCGGCGTCCCTATGCCACCAACCGGTCTGACCGCTCACTAACCTTCGCAATTCGCATAGCACATACAACAAGCATACGGGGCGGATGTGAAAGCCCCCAAGTCCCCAGAACCACCGTAGGCTTCCCCGTCAAGCACACAGGCGAATAGTAGACTCTCCCGGGAAGTGAATGAGTTTGATTCTTGTCAGCCCACCCGCGTATTGTGCAGACGACGATCGCAGATGCCCGGCCTGCGCTCAATGCGACCGATGGTTGTACGGATGCACAAGCACATGAACGCAAAACGAGGCTTGTTGGGGACGGGGCACTGGCTCAGGGATCTTCGGCTGGTCTGATGTCCTTGATATACTCCTTTTGGCGCGTCAGATGAGTCTTATGGATCCATACCAATCGCTAAGTTCGCTCCGTGTCGAAGAGCGGGATGGCGTCTGGGCGTGCTCGCGTACCTGAAAGCGCAGATTATAGCCTTAGGCGCGACACGCTGGGTCCTTAGGGTGCGCTGAAGCCTAGCAGAGATCGCAGATCCGTTCGCGAACCCGTGACCCCTAACCAGACCATCCCGCCTCGGGCTTGGATCAATTCGGCTCCGAGCGGCACAAAGCCTGCCGAACGCGGGCAAGCCGCTTCCGGTGGGGATCGGCGCGACATGTCGGACACGGGTGTGGTCGTGATTGGCCGAAACGAAGGTGACCGATTGCGATGCTGTCTCGAGTCACTTCGCGCAATGAGCAGTCGCACCGTATATGTGGACTCAGGCTCCACCGATGGTTCCGTGGCGTTGAGTCGAAATGCTGGCGTATCGGTCGTACAACTCGATCCGACAAAGCCGTTCACAGCAGCTCGGGCTAGAAACGAGGGCTGGCGGCGACTCTTGGCTGAACACCCCACAGCGACCTACGTTTTTTTTGTTGACGGCGATTGCGAGGTCGCAGCAGGATGGACTGAAACTGCGGTGCGCTTTCTCGAGCAGCATCCGAGAGTAGCGGTAGTCTGGGGATTCCTCCGTGAGCGGTATCCTGACAAGTCAGTGTACAACTTACTTTGCGACATGGAATGGCAGCAGTTCCCAGTGGGGGAAACGAACGCGTGTGGCGGGAATGCTGTGGTACGTGTGGCCGCATTTCGCGAGGTGGACGGCTATCGCTCCGACCTCATTTGTGGCGAAGAACCCGAACTGTGCATCCGTTTGCGCCGTGCCGGCTGGCGTGTCTGGCGACTCGGCCAACCCATGGCCCTACATGACGCAGGCCTCGATCGCTTCAGCCAATGGTGGAAGCGTTCGTTGCGGGGTGGATACGGGTACGCGCAAGGTGCGGCGCTTTACGGTGCTTCGCCGGAGCGACACTGGGTAACCGAGTCTCAGCGAGCCTGGGTTTGGGGACTATGGATACCTGTAACAGTATTCGCCTTAATGGTCGTCGCTCGGTGGTGGGCACTCCTTGTGCTCCTACTCTACCCGTTGCAGATTCTGCGGCTTGCCCTAGGTGGGAAACGCTCACACCGCGAGAACTGGCTACGGGCGGGAGGGCTGATGTTGGCAAAGTTTCCAGAAATGCTGGGTCAACTCAAGTTCCTGCGAGACCGCAACCGTCACGTCCAATCCCAACTGATCGAGTATAAGTAGTGATGAGAGTGCGGCGTGAAGATCGCCTACTTCATCAACGATTACCCGAAGGTCAGCCATAGCTTCATTCGACGAGAGATCCTCGCGTTGGAGCGACTCGGGTTCGAGGTCCAACGCTTAGCGATACGAGGCTGGGCGGGGCCGCTCCCGGATGAGGAAGACCAGCGCGAAAGGGCACGTACTCGCTATGTGCTGCGAGAGGGACCCCTGGCGCTTATCGCCCCGACGTTAATGGCGCTGCTGCGCGCGCCGGCGCGTTTTCTCGACGCAGTGCGCCTAGCTCTAAGAATGGCGCGGCACTCGGATCGCCCGCTGCACTTTCATCTCGTCTACCTCGCTGAAGCATGCCGGATCCTCCCGTGGTTGCATGAGTTCGGAGCACGCCGGATACATGCTCACTTTGGGACGAACTCAACGGATGTCGCAATGTTCGTTAGTGCATTAGGCGGCCCGCCCTACAGCTTCACGGTTCACGGGCCCGAAGAATTCCTGAGGCCTATAGGTCTGACTGAAAAGATTCGCCGGGCAGACTGGGTCGTGGCGATTAGCTCTTTTGGCCGCAGCCAGCTCTGCCTGTGCACTGACTATCGAGACTGGTCCAAGATCCAGGTGATTCACTGTGGTATCGAGCGATCGTTCTACGAAAGCGCGCCCCGCCTGCCTGTGGTGGCACCGCGGCTGCTCTGTGTTGCGCGTCTCGCTGCGGAAAAAGGACAGTTGATGCTGATCGAAGCCGCCGCACAGTTGGCGGCCAAGGGTGCCCTGTTCGAATTGGTTCTCGCCGGCGACGGTCCGATACGTGCACAGCTTGATGAGCTTGTAAAGAGGTACGGCCTAAGCGAACGGACCCGGATCACAGGCTGGATAAGCAGCAACCAAGTCCGCGAGGAGATCCTCGGCGCTCGCGCGGTAGTACTCCCGAGCTTTGCGGAAGGACTTCCTGTCGTGCTAATGGAAGCTATGGCGCTACGCCGTCCGGTTCTGGCGACTTACATCGCAGGAATCCCGGAACTGGTTCGTAACGGAGAAACAGGATGGCTCATCCCAGCAGGATCGGTAGCTGAATTGGCGAGCGCCATGGAAGATTGCCTTGCAAGAACGGCCGAGGAACTCGCGGACATGGGCGAGGCAGCTTATCACCGTGTCATCGCGCGCCACTGCGTTGATAAGCAAGCAAGCAAGCTCGCGGCACTCTTTCTGTCGTCGGATGTCGCGCTGCAGAAACCTGACGGCGCTAGTCAGGATCGGAAACATTGATAACTCTATTTGAAACTCTACTCACTTGCGCCGCAATCCTGCTGATTACGCCCGTGCTTGTGTTGTTGGTCGAGGTGGTGTTGGCGATCACCCCCCACAGGCGTGAGGGAGTTGAGGAAGCCAAGCGGCCAACCATCGCGGTTCTGGTGCCAGCTCACAACGAGGCGTCTGTGATTGCTGCCACGATTCAATCGATCATTCCGCAGTTGTCCACTGCGGATCAGCTATTGGTCGTTGCCGACAATTGCTCAGACGAAACCGCTGCCATCGCTTTCGCGGAAGGTGCACGCGTCATCGTGCGCGCCGATGCAAATCGACTCGGCAAAGGTTACGCGCTGGATTTCGGAGTCCGTCACCTGCAGGCTGATACGCCGGACGTTCTGGTGGTGATCGACGCAGACTGTCAGCCGTCAACTGGAGCGATCGATCGGCTCGCGCGCGTGTGTGTACGGTCGGGACGACCCGTGCAAGCGCTCAACCTGATGAGCGCGCCTGCGGGCAGCAACCTACGCATACGAGTCGCCGAGTTTGCTTGGATCGTGAAAAACCAGGTTCGGCCTCTCGGGTTGCACAGGATTGGCCTCCCCTGCCACCTAATGGGAACCGGGATGGCGTTCCCCTGGTCCTACATCGCCCACGCGAGGCTTGCAACAGGCGATATAGTCGAGGATCTTACACTTGGCATCGACTCAACCCGCGCCGGAAAGCCGGTACTATTCTGCCCCGAAGCGCTAGTGACCAGTAGCTTCCCAAGTTCACCTGAGGGGCTGCGAACGCAGCGCACGCGGTGGGAGCACGGCCACCTCCGCACGCTTCTGCGTGAAGTACCGCGCCTGTTGTTCGAATCCGTCACCAGGGCGCGCCCTCGTTTGATGGCATTGGCCCTCGATCTCAGTGTTCCTCCACTAGCATTGCTGGCGCTTCTGCTCGGAGCAGTTTGGCTTGCGAGCCTGCTGCTCTACGTCACCACGGAGGCGGGCCTACCCCTGGCTGTTTCGGCGGCAGCGGTTCTAATGCTTATGATCACGGTATTCCTGTCTTGGCTGCGCTACGGGCGCCAGACGCTATCCCTGGGCGATCTCGCTTATGCAACGGTGTATGCCACTGCGAAGATCCCCTTGTACGTCAAGTTCCTCTTCTCTAGAGAAACAGCCTGGGTTCGCTCGAAGAGAGACCGAGAGGGACCGAGATAATCAGGCTTACCGGGCCGTGACCCTCCTCAGCCAGTTCTCCCATCGCACCTCACACCTCGGCTCTTTGGTTCACTCGGAGATTGTTCAAGAGGAACCTCGAGTCTTCGATCCCGGGGCTGTATATAGTAGGGCTGGCCTCTGCCAACAGCTTCGGCCCGCTGACACGCTTCTCGTGCGGCGCCGAGTTCACCGCGAAGCAACTGTGTCGCAGCGTACAGTGATTCAAGCAAAGGCGGTTTGAGATGCGTCGACCGACTAAAGCAATGCGAATCGGTTATCTTGTTCCGGCGTTTCCAGGTCAGACTCATAACTTCTTTTGGAGAGAGCTCGCCGCTTTGCGTAAGGAGGGCGTTGAGGCCGAGCTAATCTCAACGCGAAGACCGCCACCGAGCATGGTGTCGCCAGCATGGGCTTCGGAAGCGGAGCGTAAAACGCTCTATCTCAAGGACGAACTACTCGCGTCCGTACCCCTAGTTGTCTGTGAGCTTCTTCGGGTTGGTCCCGCAGCCTTGGTGCGCTGCACTAGGGCTATCTGGCTTTGCTCAGACAGCCCTCGCTATCGCCTGTGTGGGTTGGCTATCGTGGGTGCAAAGCTGTCCGCGGTTGCCAGGCGCCGGGGTTGGAAACACGTGCACGTCCACTCCTGTGGCGACGCAGCGAACGTTGCATCGTTTGCGGCGATGCTGTCGGGCTTGCACTACAGCATCACACTTCATGGAGCTCTGGCTGACTACGGTGGAAATCAGTGCCAGAAATGGAAGTTTGCTCAGTTTGCAATCGTGATCACCAAGAAGCTTTGTGCCGAAGTCCAGACCGCCCTGTCGGGGTTTCTTCCAAGGCGGATCGACATTGCCCCAATGGGAGTGGATCTGGACACGTTTCACCGCACTCGACCCTATCGTCCCTGGGCCACCCACGATATGCTGACAATATTTACTTGCGGTCGGCTCAATCGTACGAAGGGTCACGCGGATCTCATAACAGCAATTGCGATCCTGCGGCGTCACGGAATTGATGCCGAACTCACAATCGCCGGGGAAGAGGATGCTGCCGGTCCTGGCTATCGCCGAGAGCTGCATACGCGGATCGAGGAGCTGAAACTGGGACGCCATGTGCGCCTTCTTGGCTCAGTTCCTGAACACCAAGTCGTTCTCTGCTTAGAGGGCGCGCATATCTTCGCCTTGCTTAGTTTCGCTGAACCTTTGGGTGTTGCCATCATGGAAGCAATGGCGATGGAAGTGCCGGTTGTGGCGACCCGCGCTGGTGGAGTTTCCGAATTAATCGACGACCAGATCGACGGTTTATTGGTGGAGCCACACAGTCCTGAGAAGGCTGCCGAGGCGATCGAACGACTCGCCAGAGATGGCGGGTTGGCCACCCAAATTGGGGCGCGCGGGCGACCGAAGATCGCGAAAGAATTCCACAGCTCACGAAGTGCCGAGGTCCTAACGGCTGCGTTGCTCTCGAGCGACAAGACGACACCAGAGGTACGCTCCTGGTGAGGCCGCGACTATCGCACCGCCCCCAAATCCGCCTTAACCACCGGCTGCTCCGTCGCGCTGTGGGCTGCATACCCATAGTAGCCCTCCACGCTCGTGCTGTAGGCATCATTTATCACCAAGCCCTGCAACTTCTTCTCATCGACGTGTGCAATTGCATCGAGGATTGCCTGGCGCGGCGTCCGCCCCGCACGGACTACCACCACGATCTGTCCCGGTATCTGCGCGAGTGCCCGTGCTTGACTCGATGCCAGGAGCGGCGGCGAATCGAACAGAACCAGCCGCTGCGGGTTGCTACCGGTTAGTCGCGCCGCCACCTCGCGCATGCGGGCGCTCGCAACCAACTCCGCGACGTTCTCTACCCGAGCGCCTGCCGGCAGGATCTCAAGCCCCGGCACATCGGTACCTACCACGAGCGGTTCCACATCGCGCTTGTCATGCCGCAGCGCACCCACGAGGCCCGGCTCGTCTTGCACGCCGAGCACTCGGCTGACGTCCGCCCTGGATAGATCCGCATCGACGAGTAACACCGAGATGTCGCGCTCCCGCGCCATGCTCAGCGCGAGGTTCAATGCAGTGAATGTCTTGCCCTCGCCTGGGAGCGGGCTGGTGAGCAGGATGAGACGCAGATCCTCCGTAGCCCCCGGGCTCAGCGCTTTCTGGATAATTGGCCGCTTGATCCGCTCGCAGTAATCCGCAAAATGCTGCCGCTGATCCTCTTCCGGCAGGTAGCCCGCGGATCGCAGCTTGGACGAGCTGATCGAGATCTGCTTTCGGACGCGACTGGTCGCTCTGGGGATGCTCGGTTGCGGATGCATCGTGGACCGCGCGTCGGCTATGCCCGCCCGCGCCTCCGGACCCTGCGTGCGCCACAGCTTGGCGAGCGTGTCTTCTATAACACTCAAATTGACACCAGACGTTGCAAGGCCGGGATGTTCACCCTGACGCCGTTATGACTCAATGAAAGGACCACGATGAAAGCCACGAGTAGACACGCCGCGGCGAGTGAGACCGACCAGAGCTCTCGATGCCTGGCCTGCCGCGCACGCGTGGGGAACGCCGAACCCGCTGCCGCAATGACGTTGACTCCCGTGAGCTGCGCAAGCCTCCTGGGTGAGCCCACGATGGGTCGCAGTTGATCCAGCCAGGACGCGAGAACGCCGCCTGCCGCCAAAGCGGCAAACAGCACCAAAGTAAGCGACAGTCCCCGCCGCGGCCAAACCGGAAGGATGCTGGCGGTCGGGGGTTGCACAACCTCAAAGGTCACTGAGCCGGCG
>JACXTT010007029.1_pt1 | contig 15961 bp, 16 predicted proteins | sample 9270951 | NCBI WGS metagenome assembly JACXTT01 (sample SAMN15532306, study PRJNA645909) | rock metagenome | isolation source: weathered quartz diorite | place: Puerto Rico | collected 2017-06-21 | reverse complement strand
TCGGCGAAGGCCCAGACTCCGGGGGCCGCGACGGACATCACCGCTGCGCAGGTCCAGGCGTTTATTAAAGGCGCTCCTCAGGATCGCAACAGCGATCGGCCCATGCGCGTGATCGACGTGGGCGGCTACCGCGTCGGCGTCTTTGGCGTTTTCCGGCCCAAGGGTACTCCAGCCTCCGCGACGGTGCACCAGACCGACGTCAGCGAAACCTACTACATGGTCGAGGGCGCGGGAACACTGGTGACCGGCGGCACCCTGAAACAACCCGTGACGCCGCGAAAGTCAAACCTCGGAGAGTGGACAGACCAGGGGAGTGACGGCATCGAAGGCGGCGTGTCCCGCCGAGTCGCGAAGGGCGACGTGGTCATTATCCCGGGCGGCGTGCCGCATGGGTGGGCCAGCCTCGAGGGCGACATCACCTACTTGATTGTCCGTTCCGATCCGAGCAAGAAAGTCCCCCTGAAGTAGCGTGCAACGCTCGACGCAGTGGGCGGTTGGTTGCCGGGCTGGTTCGGTGTGCGCGGGTTGCGTTTCGGCGCCGCTCACTCCTGCCGTCCGGGAACGCCAATCTCCAGATTGGCGTCCTCTCCGCTCCTGAGAACCTCGATAACCCGATAATGCGCGCTACTCCACCGCCAACTCTCTGCCGTGGCAGCCAAGCCCGCCTTCACTGGATTTAGGTGGATATATTCGACGACTTGATTGAAGTGTAGCCGGTCGCGAATATACCGATCCCAATATTCCCGATGCCACACAGGCCCATTGGGCTTTTCACTTTTATCCCGCAGATCGTCACAAATCTGGCGTGCCGTGAACTTCTTCCACGAGGCTACGATTTTGGCGACCGTCCACCCGTTGACCGGCTCGAAGAGCACGTGCACGTGATTCGGCATTACTACCCATGCGACCAGCCGATAACGCCGGGAATCGAAGCTCAGCAGTGAATCTTGCACCATGTCGGCGATGTCCGGACTTCGAAGCATGCATGAGCCGTGACCGGCATCCATCCACGCGCTCACTCGCTTTCGGCGTTCGGCATCGCGCTTCTCGGCCGGAAGCGTCTTTAGTTCGGCTTCGAGCCGCAGCAGCGCCTCTTTCGGCAGGCTATCCGCCAAATGAAATGTCACATGTTGTATAACCTCTGGACGTTCAAAGTGCGGCAGGTATCCACGGCTATGCCATCTCCCCGGCCCACCGCTGAGAACGCCCCTGGGAACGCCATTCTCCTGAATGGCGTCTCTCTCCTCGCCAATCGGGAGATTGGCGGTCCCGGGATTGTTCCTGGAGGCGTCCATTAATCCACCGGGCGCTATTTCTTGTCAGTAGCTTTGTCCTGGCCGGCGGGGATGGCAACGGTATTGAGGTACGTAATGGCCTCGGACGGCACACAGAGCTGCTCTTCGTCGTCTTGATTCGGGATCCATTTGAATTTGTTCGTGGCGATCACGAAAGGCTTGGTGTAGATCTTCGGATCGTCGATCATCACCGTCAGTTCCAAATCATTGTGACTCGTGCGCGTATAGCGCTCCTCGACGTGCATGTCGACACTGTGCGGATAACCGCGCCGGTCGATCCAGGTTGAATCGTCCACACCGGTTGTCTCGACCACGAGCGTGTTGTCTCCGTCCCAATGGCCAATGGAGTAGCCGTACCATCTCGAATCCGGTCCGCCCTTGGCGCCCACGTTTTTGGGAAGCGCTCGCCCGTCCATCCACACCTGGCGCCACACCTTTTGATACTGAGTCATGATCACGATGCGGTCGGGCATCTGAGCGAAGGAGATTCCCCTGGTTTCGTTCGTCGCGCTGCGGGGAAACCCGAAGGGATCGCACGTCGCCCAGGGATCATTCGAGCGCGCACTGAAGGGGTCGGGGATATTCAGCTTGAAACGCGATTGCCCCAAAGACGTCATGGGAGGAACCTCGCCTGCTTTGGGCTCGAGGGGCCCCGCCCAAGACCCGGCCAGATCGCGAAGCGGAGCCGGCCCTCCCGGTCCCGTGTTCTGGATCTTCTGATACAGACTCGGAGGACGCTGCTCCGGCTCTCCCGGTCTGCTGAAAACCTGACCCTCTTGGGCCAGCGCGATCGAAGGAAGAGTGGTGAGTGCCGCCAGCGCGATGGGTGGGAATATCAAGAGATTTTTCATTTTCTCACTCCGAATCACTTGGAGATTGTTTCGCGAGTTTGCCTCGATGGTTCCGGGAGCTCGCGGAAGAGGCAGCGCCTTAAAGGCGAGACCGTCGGTGCGCTACTCGGGGTCGCGATATCCCAGCGCGCTGTCCTTCAACGTGGTGCCATCAGCCATCACGAGCTTGTTGAGACGCCCGACAGGATTGCCGTTCTTGGACGGATAGATATAAACGATGATCGAATCTCCAGGATGTAGCGCGCTCTTGCTCCAGCCAAGCAGGCCCAGCGACGCGGGGCTGCCCGATTCTCCAACCCAGTGCACGACGTTGCCCTTGTCATCCTTCACGTCGAACATGATGAAGGTATGCGGGTTGGCCCAGACGAACTTGGTAACGGTTGCATCCTTCAGCACGATCGCTTTGCCCGTTTCGTAAGCCGCATTCCCGTGATGCGCAAACAGCGGGCCGTAAACCGCCATCACACCTACAACCAAGGCAAAACACTTTGCTCGCCTCGTCTTCATGCGACACTCCTTTTTTCAGACGCGAAGGACTGCTATTAGTTCCGTATAGTACAACTGCGTGTGGTCAGCAAGCTACTTGTCTATGCCAAGGACGATTGGTTGCGAGCCAAGGCAGCAAACTCTGCCCGAAGATGGCAAGGAATTGAATAACAATGCCGGGGCCGACGAGACTCGCTTGTCCTGAGCCCCGCGAGAAGGGCTTGCCCTGAGCGCTGCGAAGGGAACTCGCGACGTCCCGTGTAACAATGCAAGCATGTGAAATTGGCGGGGCCGACGAGACTCGAACTCGCGAACTCCTGGCGGGTGGCGCAACCTTTCTCATCTTGGCCCAGCAAGAGCAAGTTCGCCGATGATTCCGCCCTACCTAACGGTCCCGCTCGAATCGATGGTTTGCCTTTGCGGGTGCCCGTTCCTTCGTGGGGTTCGAAAGGACGGGATTTTGGGTTGGACCTGAGCATCTGGGCACGTCGAGCATTCACTGGTTCAACATTGTTCAAAACAATGGCGGGGCCGACGAGACTCGAACTCGCGACCTCCTGCGTGACAGGCAGGCGTTCTAACCGACTGAACTACGGCCCCGCGGGACGGGTGCGGGCTGTACTTGCAGCCCGCCCTGAGTAATGATTCCGAAATGGTGGGCAGTGCGTGATTTGAACACGCGACCTTCCGGGTGTAAACCGGACGCTCTAACCGCTGAGCTAACCGCCCTTAAACCTTTGCGTACCGTAGATTACGCGACTTCAAAGCGTGCGTCAAATCGGGCCTGAAAGCTGGTTTCGAGGAGGCAAGGAAGCAAGAAGACAAGGCAAGGAAGCGGGAGGCAAGGACGCGGGGAGGCAGAGGGGCAAGGAGGCAAGGAGAACCGAAGCTTCGTAGCCCGACCGAGGAAGTCATGCTGAACGGTTGGATTCCGTTGCGCGCCTGCGGGTCGTACGAGTCGGAGAAGCAAGAAAATTTCACAGGAGGGTGTAGCGCAGTACCCGCACTACTCGGTGGAGAAGTACTTCCTTTTGTACTACGAAGAAGGTCGCGGCCGCGTTCGTACCACGCAATGTTACTCTTAGGCCATCGAAATGCCGAAACGGTAACTAAAAAATGTGCCGGACTGAAACAAAAAGCAAATCTTTTTGAAATTCGGATTCGGCCTGTCGATTGGATTGTTGATACGGTAGTTGTGCAGCTGGCGTACTCGCAAGTGGCCCCCCTTCCAACTTAGGTCCGCGTTTTTTGCGGACGCAATGACGTTTTCTTTTGGCGGAGCTTGCTCGCTCCGCCGATTCGCGCGTTTTGGGAGATGGGCACAGACATGGTCAACGCAACTGTGGGTGAAGCATGACGCCTCGCGGCAAGGTCTCGGTGTATCTCGTGGCCGGGAATCGGCTCTTGCGCGAGGCGCTCACGAGAATCTTGAACAAGACGGGAAGCTTCGACGTTCGCGGTGTGTCGCCGTTCGTGCCGGACGCAAGCTCGTGCATCGCAGATCTCGACACGGACGTGTTGATACTCGATGCGTTGTCCGTGGAACTCTCGGACTATGCATTTCTCCACGACATCGCGACTCGGGCGCCGGGAGTGAAGATCGTCCTGATCGATATGGATAGTGATCCGGAGACATTCCTGAAATGCGTGCGGGCCGGCGTGGCTGGATATCTCCTCCAGGACGCATCCGCCGCCGACGTGATTTCCGGGGTGCAGGCTGTGGCCCAGGGAGAGGCTGTATGTCCTCCGCAATTGTGCATGCATCTGTTCCGGACCGTCGCGCGCCAGTGGACTGCTCTTCCGAGCGCGCATATCAGAATGCAGCTCGGCCTAACGCGTCGGCAGCAGCAACTTGTGCCCTTGATCGCGCAAGGATTTACAAACAAAGAGATCGCGTGCCACCTGAACATCTCGGAACAGACGGTGAAGAATCATATTCATCGGATGTTGAGGCGCGTTGGCGCGACCGACCGGCTGCAAGTCATCGATATGACGCGCGGCGTCGCGATCCCTTCCTAAGAGATCCTAAGGACGACCGAGATTCTCTCCCTGCGCGATAACGCAAAAAACAGAGAGGAAACGTTACTCCGCGCCGAGAAATGCGTAGCGAAGCAGAAACAATACCGACAAGACCCAAATGAGCGGGCTAATTTCACGGATTTTTCCCGTCCCAATTTTGATGAACGTGAACGAGAGCAAGCCGAGGCTCAACCCGGTAGCGATGCTGAAGGTAAGCGGCGTTGCGACCAGCGTGATGAACGCAGGAAACGCCTCCGTGAACTCGTCCCAGCGCACCTTGGCGAGCGACGCGCACATGAGCGCGCCCACGAGTATCAGCGCCGGCGCAGTGGCATAGGTCGGAATCGCAGCCACCAGAGGCGCGCAGAAAATCGCCACCAGAAAAAGCCCCGCCACCACAATGTTTCCAAGGCCTGTCCGTGCACCCGCAGCGACGCCAGCCGCGCTCTCGATATAGCTGGTAACAGTAGACGTGCCAGTCAGCGCGCCCGCCATGGTGCCAAAGGCATCGGCAAGCAGAGCGCGGCTCGCGCGCGGCAATTTCCCGTCGCGCAGGAACCCGCCCTGTTCGCACACGCCGACCAGCGTGCCCACGTTGTCAAACAGATCGACGAAGAAAAATACAAACACCAAATCGCCGAGGCCCAGTTTCATGGCCGAACGGAAATCAAGCTTGAGGAATGTCCCGCTTGGGTGAGGCCAGGAGAGAAAGGTCGAAGGGATATGCGTGAGGCCGAGCGGGATTCCTGCGAGGGCAATAACCACGATGCCGATCAGGATGGCGCCGGTTACGCGGCGCGCCATGAGGATGGCGATCAGCACCAATCCGAACGCCGCGAGTAGCACTTCTTTGTCGGAAGCTTTGCCTAGACCGACAAAGGTGGCCGCGCTGGCCACAATAATTTTCGCGTTGCGCAGCCCGATGAACGCGATGAAGAAGCCGATGCCGGCGGCAGTGCCATGCTTCAGGCAATCGGGAATGTCATTGACGATGTGCTCGCGGATGTTGGTGAGCGTAAGAATCAGGAACAGCGCGCCGGAGAGGAACACGACACCAAGCGCCGTTTGCCACGGCACTCCGCGCCCGAGGACGATCGAGTAGGTGAAGTAGGCGTTGAGAGACATTCCTGGGGCGAGCGCAATCGGATAGTTCGCCCAAAGGCCCATCACCAGAGTCGCAAGCGCCGCCGAAATACAGGTTGCGAAGAGAACGCCGTCGACCGGCATTCCTCCTTCGCCGAGGATGCGCGGGTTCACGATCACGACGTACGCCATCGCCATGAACGTGGTGAGCCCGCCAAGTAGTTCGCGGCGAACTGTCGTTTGATATTCTCCGAGATGAAAAATTCGCTCGAGCAAGACCTTCCTCTTTGAAAAATGCGCCACTATAGGCCGGAGCAGGTTGCTGCGTCAACGGCCACGCCGGTGGAATAGGGGGCCGGGGTTTTGCAAGATAGCACGCAACCGGCAAAGGAGCGTGTGCGGGTTCCGCACGGATGGATAGGCAAGAGAGCTTGTGCTACTGGAGCCAGAAGTCTGTTCCAGAGAGCTCATTCGCCAGAACTGAGATGAATGATTGCCTCACTAGGCGGGATGCGCTCCGGTCAAAGCGACTTCCTTCGGCGGCCCGGAAGGTCCCGAGCCTGCTTGGGTTCGGCCAATTGCTGCAGAAATCTCCGCCACATCCTGCCCTGTCAGCTGGACGCTGGCAGCCTGAATCCATCCGTCCACCTGCGCAGGAGTGCGCGCGCCGACAATCGCTCCGGAAACTCCCGGCCACGAGAGCGCCCAAGCAATTGCAATCGACGGCGCCGAAACTCCGTGGCGGCCGGCGATGGGCCGCAGCGCGTCGCGCAGGGCGAGGTTGCGGCTGAGATTTGGCTCTTGGAATTCCTGGCCGCGGCGGCGCCAGTCGTCGCTCGCAAGCTTCGCTACGCGCTCGGCGGTGAAGCTCTCTGTCAGTATTCCGGACTGCATCGGGCTGTAGCAAATCACGCCGGTGTTGTGTTTTCTGCACCAAGGCAGGAGCTGTTCGCCCGCGGAGCGATTGATCAGCGAAAAGGGCGGCTGCAGTGAATCGACATGCCGGATCGCCTCGCACCGCTCGAGCAGCTCCACAGTAAAATTCGAGACTCCCACCGCGCGTACTTTTCCTTCTTCGATCAGCTGCAACATCGCGCCCCAGGAGTCCTCCACGGGCGTCCCGACTGCGTCGGGCCAGTGAAATTGGTACAAGTCGATGCGCTCGACGCGAAGCCGCCGCAGCGATGCTTCGCACTCGTTCCGGATGGACTCCGGGGTCAGAACGCGCCGCGCCACTTGCATGGGATTGTTGACGTCCCATTGGAGCCCGCACTTCGTGAACACGAGGGGACGCTGGCTCGCCGGCAATTCGTGGAGCAGCCGCCCCACGACTTCTTCCGAGTGCCCCAATCCGTAGACGGCGGCCGTATCGACCCAGTTCACGCCCAATTCCAGGGCATGCCGCATCGCCGCGATCGAGAGCGCGTCATCCTGAGGTCCCCAACCGAATGACCATCCGCCTCCGCCCAGGGCCCAAGCCCCAAATCCCACCTTTGTGATCTGCAATCCGCTCGAACCCAACGGACGGGTCGGCAAAATCATGAGAACCTCCCAGGTCTGGGCCTTCACAGCGGCGACGTTTCGAGCCGCAACAGTTTGGCCGCGATTCCAGCTGTGTTCCAGCGCTACGGTTTAGGCCACCGTCGCGGTTACCTGCCTATTTTGCCCAACAGATTTTACGTGTGAAGCGAAAAATCCGGGAAATTGCTGTCGACAGCAAGGGTGCATGCCGATAAACTTCGGCGCGGACCCACCCGATAGCACAAAGGAAGGCGAGGCACCGATCGTAGCTGCGTCGGGAGAAAGGGGGAACGATGCCGAATCGCAGAGATTTTATCAGAAGCGTGGTCGGTGCTTCGGCCGGAGTCGTTTTCGTAGGTTGCAACGTCTGCGAAGCGCTTGCCGCGGGGCGCCCCCCGCAAGTGGGAAGCGGCGTCAGGCACAAACCAGCCATGGTAGGGAAGCGCCGCGTGAAAACAATAGACGTTCACTGTCACGTGAGCGTCCCTGAAGTGGACGATCTGCTCAAGGGCACGAAGTTGGAGAAAGCGGCGCGCCCCGGAAGCGGTCGCGGCGGATACAAGGACGCGGGGTTGACTCCCGAAAGGGTTCAGGCCATGGACGAAATGGGCATCGACGTCCAGGCTGTGAGCATCAACTCATTCTGGTATTCGGCCGACCAGGAACTTGCCGGCAAGCTGATCGACCTGCAAAACGAAAAGCTCGCGGAGATATGCGCCGTGCATCCCGACCGCTTCGTCGCTTTCGCTTCGGTGGCGTTGCAGTTTCCCGAGCTGGCGGCCGAGCAACTTGAGACGGGCATGAAGAAGTACGGACTGCGCGGCGCGGCGATTGGCGGCAGCTGCGAGGGGAAAGAGCTTTCATCGCCCGAATTCGAGCCATTCTGGAAGAAGGCCGAGGAGTTGCAGGCCCTCATTTTTGTTCATCCGCAGGACGCGCCTGTCGCTACCGGGATCCGCGATCGCGTGAGGGGAAACGGAGTCCTGAACAACGTCATTGGCAATCCGCTCGAAACGACAATGTTTCTTTCCCACATGATTATGGAAGGAACGCTCGACAAGTTCCCGAACTTGAAGATTTGCGCCGCGCACGGCGGCGGCTACCTGCCGAGCTACGACGGCCGCCTCGATCAGGGTTGCCGCGTCTTCCCGCAGGAATGCGCGAAGAAGCTGCAAAAGCAGCCCAGCGAGTATTTGAAACAAATCTATGTAGACACGATTGTGTTCAATTCGGAAGGCCTGCGGCACTTGGTCGCGGTCATGGGAGCGAGCCAGATCGGCCTCGGCACGGACTATCCGTTCCCTTGGGCGTTTACTCCCGTCGACGACGTGATGAATCAGCCCGGGCTCAGCGACGCCGATCGCACAGCGATTCTCGGCGGCAACATGTCCAAGCTGTTGAAGATCCCGGTGTAGTGAGTGGGACAGGCTTTTTATCTTGAGGTGCGCCGAAAGGCAGCCTGTCGGTTTTCGTGCGAGAGAATTTCGCGACACGGCGAAGACAGAGGTCCTACACCGGGGACCAATGGAACATTTCAGCGGCAATTGGAATCCCAAAACGCGACCAGCCGCTTGCGCAGGGATTCGTCCAGCATCGGGCCAAGTCCCGCGCGGCAATTTTCGTCCATGTGATTCGGATTGCCGGTTCCTGGAATGACGCACGTAACCGCCGCATGCGAGATCGCAAATTTCAAAAGCACTTGGGACCATGTCTCGCAGCCAGCTTCTCGCATCCACGTCGGGACGGGCTTTCCACGCAAACTCCTGAACAAGTTCCCCGCCCCGAATGGCAAATTGACGAGCACTCCCATGCCGCGTTCCGCCGCAAGCGGCAAGAGGCGACGCTCCGCCTCGCGCTCATCGAGCGAATAATTCAGTTGCACTAAATCAAGCGCCTCCGCGCGCATGATTCGCTCCATTTCACTATACGCGCTCGAAGAATAGTGCGTGATACCGAGGTAACGAATACGCCCTTCATCCTTCCAAGCGCGAAGCGTCGCCAAGTGCGTGCGCCAATCAACCAGGTTGTGAATCTGCATCAGGTCGATACACTGGCGCTGCAAAAGCTGCATCGATCGCTTCATCTGATCGACACCCGCGCTGCGGCCAGAAGTCCATATCTTCGTGGCAAGGAACGCCTTGCCGTGCGATTGCGTTCCGCCCAGCAAATCGCCGACGACGCCCTCGGCGCGGCCGTACATGGGCGAACTGTCGATGACGGACCCGCCGTACGAAAAGAGCGTGAGAAGAACTTCCGACAAAGCCGCCCGATCCTTACTGTTGGAGCCGACGTCAAATGCCTTGTACGTGCCCAGCCCAATCACCGGCAACATCGCGCCGCTCGATGGGATCGGTCGCTTCTGGAACTGGTTGTTCATCACGGGCGGCGAATTTGCTCCTATGTTTCTTCGTGCCCTCCGCGTTTTCTCAATGCTATCTGTGTTAGAGCCCTTCAGAGAGGCTCAACACCGGGCACGGGGTGCACAGAGTCCCACAGAGCGAAGAAACAGTTACGGAAACGACGAATTTTGCTTGCTGGCGACCTTCCTTGACACTTCTTCACACGGGACAGTAAACTGCCTTTCCGATTTCTTCAAACGGATCGAAAAGATGCTGCTCTCGCGTGACTACGTCGGATACATGGCCGGAGAAGTAGTGAAGCGCTTGCTCGCGTCCAAGATGGTCGAGGCTTCGGCGCCCGTAGGCCTTACCCAGCGCGTGCGCGTCGCCATGCAGGAGGAAATCAGCGTCGAGGACCGCCTGAACGAAGAGGTCCGGGAAATTCTGAACAAGCATGCCGACGACATGCGTCGCGCGGGCGCTTCGTACCAGGAAATGTACAAGAAAGTGAAGGGCGAACTGGCCCGGCAGAGAAAATTGATCCTGCGATGAACCAGCAGGACAGGCTTTTTATCCTGAGGCGCGCCGAAGGACAGCCTGTCGGGTTTCTTTTTGTAAGCGCGGCACCCGACAGGCTAAAGATTGTCCTACCCGGACGAAAGGGCAGATCAACCAACCACTGATGCGACTCAGCCGCGAAAAGACCATTCGCCTTTCCCACGTGATTACTGATGTTCTGGTAGCCAGCGACGACGTTGAATTCATCGAAGACCGCGACACGATACGGCAGAAAGTCGTGCAGATCCTGCAGGATGTTTTGAAGGAAGAGGAAGGCGTGGACGCCGAGGTCAGGAAGAAAATCAGCTCCCAGAAAAAGGAAATTCTCGAAGGCAGCGAAGAATGGGATGTGCTCTACCGCAAGTATTACGCGGAAGAATTGCGCCGCATGGGAATTGCCCACCAGCCGAGCTCGTAGCCGAATCTCGAATCCACAAAAGCTAAGGTGGCGCAGGCTTCAGCCTGTGGGTTCTTAGGTCTTACAAGGACTACCGCCCCAGGTTGAAGCCTGCGCCACCTAACAGCCAATTTCGCTCTAATTCGTGCTGTCGTCGGGCCGCTTCTTGAGGACTGGGCGGTCGGGGTCAGAATCATCGCCTGACTGCGGCTGCTGCTTGTCCGTTTTATCTTTATCCTGCTGCTGTTCGGTGCGCGTGCGCAAGGTAGGCTTGTCCGCGTCCTTCTTCTTGTCGTCGAGTTTGTTTCTGCTTTCAATCCGGGCCAGGCGCGCTTTGACCATGTCAAATTCCGAAGTCGTCACAATGTATTCATTCCGCGCGGGAAGGATGGACGCGATTTCCTCCTGAGCCTTTTGCACGCGATCCGGTGTGGGCGGATGGTCCGAAAAAATCTTGGGTATGCTGCCGGGGCTGCGCCGGTCCTGGGCTAAGAGTTTTTCAAACATGCTCACGAACGCATTCGGGTCGTAACCCGCCTTGTACATATACTGGATGCCGAGATAGTCCGCTTCGCGCTCTGCATCCCGCGAGAATTTCAGGAAACTCATTGGGATCGCTAGGTTCAACCCTTCGTACAAACCGTACCCGGCCCAGCCTCCCGGTCCAAGCAGGATTAGAGGGATCGATGCCCACTGTATGAGCTGGCCCTTAGTTTCCGCCTTCGTGCCGTGGCGCGCCGCAACGTGCGCGATTTCGTGACCCATGACGCCGGCCAACTCGGCTTCCTCGTCGGCGTGGAGAATCAGGCCGCTATTTACGTAAAAAAAGCCGCCAGGGAGAGCCATAGCGTTAATTGCGTCCGAATCGATCACCTTGATCGTGAAGGGCACCTTGGCGTCGGAATTTCGCACCAGGTTTTGCCCAACACGATTTACATATTCGGTGACCACCGGGTCGTTGATCATCCGGGCAGTCCTTTCAATTTCCATGGCTGCCCCTTTCCCGAGCGCAATCTCCCGCTGCAGGGAATAGAGATTCACGCCCTTTCCTACGCCTCGGTTCCCGATGGCGTTCACGTCCTTTTCAGACCCGGGCTTGACGCCCTTCGGAATCTGATCTTCGTCCGAGGCTGGTTGCTCCTCCTGCGCCTGGGGCGCCTGCCCCTGCGCGGTAGGCTGTTCTTGCGACTGGGTTTGCGACGGTTGGCTTTGGTCAGCAGCCGCGGGCTGCTTAGTCTGCGTCTGGGATTGCTGCCGTGCCGTAACTCCGGCCGGCGCAACCAAGAGCAGTGCCACAATGAATCCCAGGATTCCGTTCAGGTTCAAGAGGCGTCTCATGGCTCCTCCTCAAGCTCTCGTAACCACAGTATACCGCAATCCTTCACCGCAGGGGCAGTCCACTTTGCATCTGATGTCCAGAGCCGGAAATAGGTTTTCTGTTCGGTCTGGAAAACGCAGTTGTGACGAATATTTGACACCTGCCTCTGTTCTCACTAACCTGATTACGGACTTCAGGACACAATGACGGCCCAGCTGATTCGGATTGGACAGGTTTGGAAGAGGGTTGGAAGCGACGAGACGTTCCTCGTCACCAAGCTCTACAACGAGGCTCTGTCCACCATTGCCGTCCTACGGCCAACGGGAGCGGCGACAGAAACAATGATTCGCGTGCGCGTCGAGCGGCGCGGCGATTCTCAGACGCTGCCGGGCTATACCAGGGCGGAAGGCGAGGGCCGGTAGCAGGCGCCTTCGATTCCGATTCCTTTGGAATCCCCTTTAGATCGAGCGCACCGCCAGATTGACCACGTCGTTCACCTGCATGACTTCCCTGGTCAGAAATGGCTCGGCGTATTCCACCCCAGCCAAATGCCCGTAGTATCGAGCGATCAAGTTAACCTCGTGGTGCAGACGGTCCAGCGGAATATTTACCTTCGATTTTTTGTCCTTCGCCTTTGGCCGGAACTGCGAGTGATACGCCAGGATGGCGCGGTAGCGGCGGTCAAAATAGCGGGTAATGTCCACTACAAAGGTGGGTCGAACGTCCCGATAGTAGACCGTCGAATACAGAACCTTGAACGGCCGGAATGCCGCGCCTTTGATCGGCAGTTGTTTTAAGCCGGCTAAGAAGCAGCCCTCATAACCAATTCGCGCCGCGTTGTAGTGGTCGGGGTGCCTCCCATCCCAGTACGGCAGGATCACGGTATGGGGCTTGAGCGCGCGAATGCGCTCTGCGATCGCAATCTTCGATTTTTGAGTCACTTCGAGGTGTGCATCTGGCAGGCGTAAGTTTTCCCGGTGAACGACACGCAAAATCCGGGCGGCCTTGGCGGCTTCTTTCAAACGTGTTTCCGGCGTCCCGCGCGTTCCCATTTCCCCAGCAGTCAGGTCCAGGATGCCGGTCGTGTAGCCCTGCTCGGCAGCCCTGAGAAGCGTGCCGCCGCAAGTAAGCTCGACATCATCCGGATGCGCTGCGATTGCTAGTACGTCCAGCTTCATCGCCCCTCCCGAAGCCTCGAAGATTAGCACAGTCGAAGGGACGCGACGCCCTAGGGTCTGGGACTACGCAGTGCCATAGCGGAGCGCGGCACGCGCCAGCAAGCGCGTGGAATCGAGTGTGGGAAGCGGCGAATTCCCGTCATTGATCAGCAGCGGAATCTCCGTGCAGCCGAGGACAACTGCGTCGCAACCTTGGTTCTTGAATTGCTGAATCACCTGCTGGAAAAATGACTCCGATTCTGCACGCAGCTCACCGCGCACAAGCTCGTCGAAAATGATCTGATTGATGCGCTCCACTTGATCTTCGGTCGGTTTCAGATAGGCGATGCCCATGCTAGCCAGCTTCTCCGGGTACACGGGACCGCGGACCAGAAATTTTGTTCCGGTAAGCCCCAATTTTCGAAACCCTCTTCGCTTTGTCTCATTGACAACCTCTTCAGCAATGTGAAGCCAGGGCAAGGGAGAATTTGGCAGCACACAGGGAAGCGCTTGATGAATCGTGTTGTCGGGGCAGATGAGAAAGTCCGCGCCGGCGCTATGAAGCTTTCGTGCCGATTGCAGCATGAGGTCGGCCACTTCCTGCCATTTTCCGGAAGAGATGGGTCCCATGTACTCGGCCAGAGCGAAAGTGTGGAGGCTCACTTCGGGGTGCGCGTGCTTGCCCAAAAGCCCCTCGGCTTCTAGGCAAATCGTGCGATAACAAAGCGCGGCGCCCTCGGCACTGCAGCCCACAATTCCAATGTGTTTCACGGTTCGGCTCTCTCGAAGTTTTTGTCTGGCTGTTGGGTTCGAATCCCGTCGATTGTATTGCGTCCCCTTACATGCGGCAACGGCGTGCGCGGCCTATCAAGGCTCCGAAGCGGCCTTCACCATGGCCGAGCCACTTTCGATCCAAGAGATGCGATACGATGGCAAGCCACATTTCACGAGAGGGGCTTTGCCTCCATGTCATCGCTCGCGGGGAAAGTGGCGCTGGTCACAGGGGCAGGGAAGCGCATTGGCCGCAGCGTAGCCGTGCGCTTGGCGCAAGAAGGCGCGGACGTCATCGTCAACTACCGAAGCTCCAAAACCGGAGCGGACGAGGTAGTCGGGCAAATAGCGGCGTTGGGGCGCCGCGCGCTGGGCGTGCAAGCAGATGTTGCGAAACGCGTGGACGTGGCTGCGATGTTCGCAACCGTTGAAAAGGAATTCGAACGCCTAGACATCCTGGTCAACAACGCCGGAATATTTTTCCCCGCCAAATTTGAGGAACTGACGGAAGAGCAATGGGACCGCATCCTCGGCGCAAATCTGAAGTCGCAGTATCTGTGCTCGCAGATGGCGGCTCCGATGCTGCGCCAGAGCGGTCACGGCCGAATCATTAATTTTGCGTCGCTGGGCGGCCTGCTGGCTTGGCCGGCGTACACGCATTACTGCGTGTCCAAAGCTGGCGTAATCATGCTGACCCGGTGCCTCGCCCGCGCTCTCGCGCCGGAGATTACGGTGAATGCGATCGCCCCGGGCACGATCTCATTTCCGAATGATGCTCCGGAATTAGCTGAAGACTTCGTCCGGCGTGCGCCACTCCAGCGCACTGGCACGCCTAAAGACATCGAGGATGCGGTTATCTACCTGGCGCAATCATCATTCGTGACGGGCCAAGTCATCGTAGTCGACGGAGGAAGGGTTCTCACGTAGCACAGCCGCTCTTGGCTGTGTGGTTTTGCAAACTGCGCCGGTGAGGTGATCGCCGATTTGTAGAGAGACAAAACGCACAGGCAAGAGTGCCTGTGCTACTTAATCGAAGCGAATTCCTTGCGAGGCAATTAGCCCAACAAATTCCTTATCCGCGTGCAAGAAATCGTAGTTAGGCAGAGTAGAAGCCTCCGCCCACTCGAATCGCTCGAAGACACGATTCTGAAGTGGCGCGGTTCGATCCACAGCTGCCTGAAAGAATATCAATTCGAGGTCCGAGTCAAATTCTCGGTACCGATGGCGTGTGCGGAAGATTTCCTTGCCTACAACGGCTTCGATCCCGAGCTCCTCGCGCAGCTCGCGCACGAGCGCTTCAGCAGGAGATTCGCCAATTTCGACTTTGCCGCCAGGGAATTCCCACTGCAGTCCATGCGTATCGTCGCGCCGCCTTTGGCAAATCAGGATCTTCGAGTCCCGAAAGATCAAGGCCGCGGCAACGGTGGTCATGTTTGTGAAGAGTCGAGTTGGCGCGCCTCGCAGGATCCCATATTGGGGCCGTCAGGCAAAGAGCGGGTTCGGTTTGTCGAGGTTGATTTCGAGATCCTTGATCGCCTTCCGTACGACGCCGGCCTCGATTTTCCCGTCGCGCAGGAGCTCGCTGAGAGTGGCGATAGTAATGAATCGCGCGTCCACTTCAAAAAAGTCGCGCAGCGCAGCCCGGCCTTCGCTGCGCCCAAAGCCATCCGTGCCGAGGCACGCCAGACGCCGCGGCGTCCAGCGGCAAATCAGATTGGGCAGCGCCTTGATGTAATCGGTCGCCGCAACCAGGACGCCGTCTGAATCCGCGAGACATTGCGAAACGTAAGGGACACGCCCCTTTTCGCCAGGATGCAAAAGGTTCCAGCGCTCCGCATCAATCCCGTCGTAGTAAAGTGACTTGTAGCTGGTGACGCTCCATACGTCGGCCGAGACTTCGTATTTTTCTTCCAGAATTTCCTGCGCCTTCAGCGCTTCGCGCAAGATGGCGCCGCTGCCAAAGAGTTGCGCTCGCAGCTTCGATTGCTTGAGTTCCGACGCGCGATACTTGTACATGCCCTTGAGAATTCCATCTCTCGCGCCATCGGGCATCGCCGGCATAGCGTACGGCTCGTTCATGACGGTGATGTAGTAGAAAATGTTCTCGCCTTCCTTGTACATGCGGCGGATGCCGTCCTGAATGATGACCGCGATTTCGTAGGCAAA
>JACXTT010007028.1_pt1 | contig 15961 bp, 15 predicted proteins | sample 9270951 | NCBI WGS metagenome assembly JACXTT01 (sample SAMN15532306, study PRJNA645909) | rock metagenome | isolation source: weathered quartz diorite | place: Puerto Rico | collected 2017-06-21 | reverse complement strand
CGTTTGAGTCGACGGATAATCGATTCGTTTTTTTCTCTTTCATCGCTTCTCCTTACCTCCAACGCCACTTTTCTGCTATATGCCCCTTAACTTCATGCCATTGCCCCAAGGGGCGAGGGAACCGGAAGCTGCGAGGGCTCACTCATGTGTCACCCCCATCTTGGTCTATTCCTTCCTATAGGCCTTCTTATTCTTCCGTATAGACAATGTCAAAATTGAGCTCGTACGGACCTGGAAAGTCTTGGCGCGGCCCTAACGAACACCAGGCTTCCCATTTCCCAGAAGTTCGCGCCGGTTCCAGTTGCAATTCCTGATGGGCGCGCACTTGATGCGTGAGCGGATCAAGGAGGTCGAACATGATCATTGCGTCCGCTAAACGCGCATCTGTGGTTTCAAAAGCGATCTGCACCTCTCCGTCTTCCGTCTCTTCCAGGGTCCACACGAGAGCATTGTCTTCGCTTTCTCCTTGCCAGATACGACGCTCTTCCACAGTATCGTCTGCTGCTTGCGCTGCTAACCGCTCCTCTCGCTGAGAGAGAACTGAAACCACCCGCAAGGGAGTGAGGCGCAGAGAGAGTCGGTATTCCCCCGGGGCTAAACTTGGTAGAAGAGTTTGCCCTTGAGCAGAGAGACGCGCCAATGCGGACGGTCCGCCGCCGCTCTCTGGGGTGATGGACACTGGGAGCTGTGTCCAATCGACTTGGCGATGTCCGAAAGCCAGGCACGAGATCAGTACCCGGAACGTGCTCTCGTCCTCGTTCCAACGCGGATCGACGCTGACGGCCACATGCTGACCTTCAGCGTAGGCGCCGTACCGATGAGAGAAATGCAGCTGCTGGCACAGTTGCGCCGCCTCCTCAATGGCGATGCGCCCGCGGCGTGACGGCGAGGTGCTGGGATTCTTACTCGGCATGCAGGTTTTCCTCTTCGTCCGCGTTGTCCGGTGCAAAGTCCGATTCGTTTATAAGCCCGCTCTCATCCGGTTCCTCCACTTGCTCCTCACGCATCTGTAATTCTTCAATCGATTCCCGCGTCTGAAAGGTGCGCACCCAAACGACGATAAAATTCTGTGGGAGGGCGCCTTCAGTCGGAGGATGGACAACAGACGACGCCAACGGGCACCATAGCACCGTGGGAAGCGGTCGCACGCAATGTGGACAAGTGGAGAGCTGCCGGCGCGCACGATCGAGGGTGCGCGCGCGCTGCAACAATGTTGTGGCGCTGCTCCAGAGCTGGTGTAACAATTCCCGAGAAAAGAGCGGCTGTTGACAATGTTCACAGCGAGCCCGGAGCGCCACAACTTCTTCGCGTAAGTCAAAGATCCCTTTGCAGACCGTACAGCGACAGCGTTGCCTGGGTTCGTAAAGCGGCGGATCAACGTCGACAAGAATAAGACGATCCGCGGGTTCCTTCCGTGTGGCGGCAGCATCGAATGGTCGGCGGCACAGTGGACACTGTGCGCCCTCATATTTTGTGTCGCAATCTGGCGAGCTGCACACTTTATATTCTACTGGCGCCAGCCGGAGTCTCATGTGTTTACTCCCTCTTTAGCCAAGACTGGGAAATACATACCTTGGACGAAAGCTCCTGTTTTTAGATTTGCCTGTGGGCCTTTGACCGCAGACGCGAGGTAATCCCAAAGTGTGAGTGCGGCGTCGACCTTTTGCCCTGTTGCTGCTCCTGTTCGTTGGATGATCTGTCTTGGGTTCCACGCAGTCAGGCGGTGGCGTCCCATACAGTGTGTAGTGCCGCAAGTGCACTCACGCACGGAGAATGCGAGAGGACCGGCGAGCTCTACTGCTTCTCCAATTTTCAAGCGTATCTGTTGTTCTTGTACAGCTGTTGCCGCCTTAAGAATCATGTCCTCATCCCGGACAATGAACAGAAGAGTCGTGGCGGCTGAAAGAGGAAGCGTCTGGGCTGCTGAAATGAATACTGGTCCCTGCGTTTCTTTCACTGTCCATACCGCTTTTGCTCCCGGCGGGATGAAGGACTGATACTCTTGCTCAGCAACCTGCAAGTCTGTTCCTTCTTGGGTGCAGGCGATCGTCAAGATTTCCTGTGCGTGCACCTGTAGCGCCTGCTCTGGCCGGGTAACGCGCGCTGCAAGTAGCCACGCATCCGACCAGACTCCAGTATCCTCCGTGAAGTGTTCACTCCAGGCGAGGTGGCGAGTTTGTGGAAAACCGACCACATGTTGAGCGAGCCAGCGATTTGCTTGGGCAACCGCCGGTTCCAGCGCCCGCGCTAATCCTCGCATGGCTCCTTGCCAACGGTGACGCCAGCCGCCGAAACCGGACTGCACTTCTCGCCATTTTCCACAACCATAGGCGATAACAAATTCCATCACGCGTTCAAGTCGTTCTTGTGTGTCCGGGACCGCTTCAGAGATCACCTTTTGGAGCTCCTCTCGCATGGAAGTTGGAGGAATCCCCTCGGTGGGCGGGGGACCGAGCCAGCACATAGCGACGGTTAACCGGAGCTCGTCTTCCGGGAGTTCATCATCGTTACGAGCGTGCTGCACGAGCAGCGCTAGGTGAGAAGGCGAGCCAATATCCAGCGTGCGCCCGTCTTTGCTGCTGAGGTAATTTTCCACGCGCTGGCGAACGATTTGTGCATGCTCGTCAGTCATTTCCTATTGGTGTGCATGGATGCCGTGCGTATTGCAAGGGCGCTGGGGTCGAGGCAGACCTGCCCTTTTCTTTTGCTTCTCTCGAAACTGCGGGCACTACACCTCACATGTCCGTCGGACACGCGTGTGAGGGAAACTCAACAAAGCGAACTTGGTCGATGGCGAAAAGGAGGAAGTATGCATCACCAGAGATGTCGTCCCTCGTCGAAACCGTCGAGAAATTGGTGGGTCGGTTGTTTGCTAGCGATCATAATCATTGACAGAGGTTGTGCTGGGGCTACATGGGCGATCACCGGTGAACTAAGCGGCGATAAAGCTGCTGTTGCTCATCAGATGATGAACTTGCAGGATGGGATGCTAACCGCCCATGTGACAGGCGTCCCGCTCCCACGCGTGATGAATGAACTCAGCCAGCTGAGCGGCGCGAGAATCGTGTGGCTCGGACAACGTGACAATCGTCCAGTGTCGGTTGATTTCACCAAGTTGCCGCTTGCCGAGGCCCTGCCGCGACTGCTCGGACCGAACAATTTCTTGTTGTTGTACTCCTCAACTGCTGAAAGGTCGCGGCTCAAGTCGATTTGGGTAGCCCCACGCCGGTCCAGCGTCGGGCAGACTGTGGCGGCCGAGCCAGACCCTGTCTCTTCGGAAGAGAGCCCAGACCCTGATACGGGGGACGCCGAACTGGAAAAAATGGTGGAGTCTCACCTGGACACGGCTCTGCATGGAACTGATCGTGACAGTCGCGTCGAGGCCGTCGGGTTTCTAGGCGGACTCGTCGAATATGACCCAAGAATTCGCCCATTGTTGACGCAACTTTCCACTGCGGAAAGCGATCCACAAGTGCGCGCCGCCGCCGCTGAGGTATTGGCGGGGCTGCAAGAATAATCGGCCGCATGCATCCGAATGCGTTCCCTTTTGTAACGCTTGCTGGCGGCGCCTCTGAAAACTCCGGGCACTACACACCATACGAAAGAAAAAGGAAGGAGGAAAACCAACTGACGACACAACACTGACATCGGACATTCCCGACTGCTTGGAGCTGAAGCTGTACATATCAACCGAGGTTCTTCGGTACTGCGCCAGCGACAAGAAAAACAGCCACAGTATCCACCCTGAGAAGAACCCCTAGCCAGAATTAATAAAGAGGAGGAAGTTATGAAAAAACCTTTGAAACATCGTGTGGCGCTCGCAGTAGGAGCAATCGGTCTATGTTTAGGAGGTATTGCTCACGCTGCTCCACTCGCAAACGTTACTGGCGTGTGGAGCATTATCGGCAATCAAAGCTCAGGGTCTCTCATTCTAGGGCAAGGGATTGGCGGGGTCTGTAAGCCAATTTCCGGGACGATTTACCCAGGTTCCTCCAACCATCCTGTGCGCGGTTATTATTGCCCTAGCACTGGCCGCATCGCGTTTGCTCGTAAGAACTCCCAAGGGGTGGTCATTCAGACGTGGGTGGGCAATGTCTCTGATGTGGTAATCGGTCTCCCTAATCGTATGGGTGGGACCTTCCATGCGCTCGACACTCCCGCCGGCGCCGGCGTGCTGGGCGAATATCACTTCCAAGGACAGAAATAACAAAAAGTTTTCCAGCTTGAGGCGTTGTTGCTGGCTTTCCCAAACACGCGCTCAGCAATGCCGATAGGCAGTCTCATAACGGGTCTCTCCCGGAGACACATTGGCCACGAAGCAAGGACCTTAGTCCTCGGATCAACAATTTTATAAGAGGAGATTGACAATGAACACTTTATTCGGACAAGGATTTCGTTTCTGGACAAACAACACTTTGAGCATGATGAAAAAGGCGGTTTTGTCGAGCGCTCTGTGCCTGGGGATTGCCGCGTTGGGAGCTGGGTCGGCATTCGCACAACCTGCTACCGGCGGCAATGACACTAACATCAATATAGCAGTGCCGGCCTGCACTACCTTGAATGCGCAAGTCGTTCCCGTTCCTGCTGGCGCTGTACGGTACTGCACCGCAACTGGAAGCGCGGACACCGTGAACCCTGGCAACGTGGGACTGAGCACCTACGTCTTCAACCTCACGCTTGATAATGTTGCCTGCGCACCGCTTGACGGCGGGAAAGAGCGTACGCTCCAGTTTTCGAACCTTGTAGCGAGCACGTCGCTTCCGGATGTACGAATTAAAGAAGTTTCTAGTACGGGTTTTTTCGTAATTCCCGCGGGCGTTCATGTCCTCCGGTGGACCGCGAGACCAGTAGGCTCACCTGCGACGACCGTGATTGACCGATCGTTGAGCGTCGTCTGCACGGATTATCGGCTTCCCCCTGTCCTGACTCCAACGAACTAGCCTGCACGGTGATGGACTGGTATTGTCGCGGCGAGTCTCAGACTGTCTGTTCGGGTCCGTCAGGAGTGTTGACGAACATCACCAGTGATGACACAACAACAGAGGCGCAAGAAACTGCGCCTCTTCGCGCATAGCTTGACTACATGTGGATACCAACCACAATCAGGAGGAACTCGCCATGACTCTTTCATGCAAATTCACTTCCTTCCTTTTGGGGCTCTTAGCAGCTGGAATAGTCGTGGTCGGTCACTCTGGGGTTGGGCGCGCTCAGGATCAGGATCAGGATGCGGATGGGATTCCTGATACGGTAGAGGCTTCCCTTGGCGGCAATCCTCAGCATAAAGATATTTTTGTCGAGTGCGACTACATGCAAGTTGATCTCAACGGCGACGGCGATAGCTCCGATCCAGGGGAACACAGTCATCGATTGAGCGATAGTGTTGTACAGAAATTGATCCAGATCTTTGCTGAGGCGCCGAACTCAAATCTTGGCGGAGTTTGTCGAGGTGGGCCACGGAACAACCAAGCGTGCCGGACGCCGAGTGAATGTGTGGATGCTCCCTGCTTGTTTACCGGCATTACGTTACATCTGGAGCAAAATCAGGCGCTCCCAGAACAGCGGTTTCTTGATTTTACCAATCGTAAAGGCGGGCGAAATTTTTTCGACATCAAAAACGCAACCTTTAATTTTGCGAGCCGCGCCCCCTATTATCACTACTGCATCCTCGCGCATGACGCGAGCGAAGAGATGGGCAGCGCGTCTGGACAGGCAGAAATCTTTGGCAATGATTTTATGGTCACCTTGGGTTCCTGGCCCAATGAAACCGGCTTGCCCGTTGGGACGTTCAACGATCAGGTTGGCACGTTTCTCCATGAGCTCGGCCACAATCTTGGGCTGGAGCACGGAGGCGGGAGCCCTCTGCCTGATGTCCAGCGCGCCAAAAATCATAAACCCAATTATCTCAGCGTGATGAATTATTCATTTCAAGTTACAGGAATCAAACGCAATGGGGTGGCGCGGTTCGATTTTTCTCGTTTGGCGCTACCTAATCTTGTTGAAGGCAACCTGAACGAAGCCGTGGGCATTCAGGATGGCTCTGATATGACGCGGTTCTTCTGCCCGAACGGACAGATGCGCTCGGGCGTCGGCTCCGGGGCCATCGATTGGAATTGTGTCAATCCCAACAATTCACCGGCTGTGATAGCGAACATTAACGCTGACCGGACGTTCTCGGCGGACCAAGCGATTGACACGTTAGCGGGCTATGATGACTGGGATAATCTCCGACTGAATTTTACGACCTCGTCAGTCTATGACGCAGGCGTCGGCAGTGGATACGGTCAACATCAGCGCTACTTGGGCCTCTACAAGCCGGTCGGGATCACTGCGGGCCGCGGCATAGATCGGGAGCCGGAAGTCACCCGCCCGGAAGGACATTGTCTTGAACTCTTTTCCATCAGCAAGGAAGGAAGCGCGAATTTGCCGATCTTCACTCTGATGCTTCGTCCTCAGCCGGACGTCTCCCCCCATAATGGCATTGGCGACGTGTGTGACTAATAGTGACAGGGAGGCGCAACAGGGGGCGCTACTTGTTCGAGGTGTGGTTATGAAAGGTCCCAGGAAAAAGTGCATACTATTCTTCTTCTTTGCCGCTGCTATGAACCTCTTCTCTACTACGCTGCCAAGGAAAACTGAAGCTGGGGATGTGGGCGTGGGAAGACGCACGGGAGGGATAGCAGAAATCGATCTGGTGTCCGCAGTGAACGGGTCCACAGTCGTCCGTTCCTTACCCACACAAGAAGGCGCGCCGCAAGGTTTCGGAGACCTATCCGATCTCATTCGCATTCTTGACGTTACGACTGGCGCGGTGTTGGGGAGTCGCGCCTCAGATGCTGACGGGCAGTATGCAGTCCTACTAGAGCAGCCGCTCGTTACAGGGCAACGCATCCAAGCCTTTAATGTCGATAGAAATTTTTATTCTTCCACTGTCACTGTGAGTGTATCGTCGGCGCCTGCCATTGACGAGCCTGCGCCGAAAGGGGCGCTCTTCGTCAGAGGACGCGGAACGCCGGGAAGCACCATCCAGATTCGCAACGTCGTGACCGGCGCCGTGTTGGGAGTAGGAATAGTGGCGGCGCAGCCCGGCCCTACGAACGGCACCTTTTTGGCGCCTTTGAACTCTCCGCTCACTCTTTTTCACAATATTCAAGCTCGTGATGTGACGAGAGGATTAACGGGGAAAAATGTGCCGATCCTTGAATTGCTCACCGATTTTTCCGTTTTGAAGCAGTCGTGTCCTACCAGTCAGGTTGTGATCAATGGATTTGTCAGAAAGACGTTTAAGTGCGGCCTTCCCCGCCCTCGAGGGGTAATGCTTGATGACGCCGGAAATCCTTTGATCGTTGCCGGCACGGCCCCGCTCGATCCTGGCTATGCTCTCTTGCCGGCCGGAATCTTCCGACTATCACCGAAGAGCGGCGGGCTGTCTCTCTTCTCTCCAGTGAATGGTGTAGCATTGAAACCGGATCTCGTAGGAACGTTCGGTGGGGATATATTCGTCGCCCGTCCGCGCGTCTTTAATGTCCGCAGACGAGTCCTTGTCCAACCGGGTGATGGCGAGCTTTTTCGCGTAAATCAGCAGTCGGCTGCAATCCAAGTCTTTACCCGGGCGCTTGATTTTGCGCCGACAGGTCTCGCCTTTGGCCTGCCTGGGAGCGCATTTCCTGGTGATCTTGTGGTCTCAGATTTTCTCGGCGTCGGGTTGCGGCGCATAACGCCGACTGGCGTTGTGTCTACAATCACAAATCTGTCTGGTCTGCAGGGGTTAGCGTTCGGCTTCGGAGCCGCCTCGCCCTTTGGCGCTGATTTGTACGCCGCGCAGCCAGGCAGCGGCAAGATTTTGCGGATCTCGGCGACGAGCGCTCCCACACTCTTTGCCAGCGGTATGACCAGCCCGGTGGATGTGGCCTTTGGGGCCGGCGGAGCTTTTGGGATGGATCTTTACGTTGCTGACGCTGGGAGTGGACAGATTTTGCAAATAGATAGCACAGGCAAGTCTACGATCTTTGCTACTGGACTTGAGGCTCCATTTGGTCTCGCGTTTTCTGCTACGCCGCCGACTCTTTTTGTGACTGACTACTTGAGCGGAAATATTACGCAGTTCACTCCGGCTCCCGTTTCTTGAGTCGCGAAGTAGACTGCCAGCAAGAGATCAGCAAAAAACAAACGCCTCCCAGACAGACAAGGACAAACCAGTCTCCCCAGCGTGAGTAAAAGGTTTGCTCTTGGCGGAGCCTTATGCGCTCGTACATAATTGTCGTCGTAGACAATTCGCTATGGGCTACAAGCTCACCGGTAGGCGCGATGACAGCGCTTACGCCGGAATTGGCCGCGCGCACCAACCAGCGCCGACTTTCCACCGCACGTAGGACTGCTGCTTGTAGATGACTCCAAGGTCCGCTGGTGTGGCCGAGCCAGATGTCATTCGTCAGATTGACGAGGAACTCTGCTCCGTCAGAGAGTGCGGGTCGAAAGAAACCGGGCCACAGCGATTCGTAGCAAATCGAAACGGCGAACCGTGCGCCGGGAAGCAATAAGGCATGAGGAGTGTTTCCCGCGACGAAGCCCGCCGAGGGCCACCATTGATCAAAGGACTGCAAGGGCCAAGGCAGCGATTCGGCGAACGGGAGCACCCGTGTCTTGTCATAGGAACCAAATATCTCGCCCGCAGGAGAGATAAGGAACGCGCTGTTCAGCGTTTTTCCGTGCGGCGCCCGATCGAGCGCCCCGACCAGCAGCGGCGTCTGCACCCGCTCCGCCAGGGTGAATAGTGCGTCACGAATAGTATCATCCTCTTGTAGAATCGTTCGCACCGCCACCTCCGGCCAGATAATCAGCGCCGGGTTTTGTGCAGTCACAGAGAGTGACAGTTGTGTATAGGCTTGCAGCCCTTGTTGCAACGTCTCTGTAGTGGTCTCTCGCGCTGCAGGCGCATTTCCTTGTACGACTGCGATGAGCAGTGTGGGGGAGGGTGGTTCTGCTTCTATCTGCATCAATCTGTGGCGCCCATAGACCTCAAGCATGAGCAGGAGCCCAAGAGCAGCTGCTATAGACGGCAACCATGCCGCTCCCCGACGGCGTTGCTCATAGGAGCGGAAGATAAAGCTATTCACGAGCACGATCAAGAAACTCAGCCCTGCGCTGCCGGTCACTTCGGCGAGTTGCATGGCCGCGAGATGCGGCTGGAGCATATTGCCAAACTGCCAGGGAAATAACATTGGATAGTAGTGCTCGAGCACAACCCACAGCGAAGCTGGGAGCAACAACCGCAGGCTGATGGTTGGTTGCGGAGACAGGAATGCGGCGAACAAGGCGAAGAGGCCGCCCTGCCAGACAAGGAAAGTCAGAAAAAGCAGGAAGGCGAGGGGCGTCGAAAAAGCGAAAAATTGGGCGGCGCTTCCCCATGCCCAGTGCGCTGCGCCGCCAAAGAATGTCAGTCCGGTCATCCACCCAAGCTGTAATCGTTTGTAGACAGTCTGTCCTTCCAGCGCCGCAAAAAGAGGAAGGAACGCCAGCCAAATGAGCAAGAACAGCACAGGAAAAACGGCGCTCACCGCCATCAGCATGCCGCTCAGGGATGCAAGGAGGAAGGCGTGATATGGGGCCATGAATGCTGGGCTGTGTGTAGGTTTCACCTGTTAATTTTCTCCGCTTTGCACAATAGCTTGTATAGGATGGCGGAACATCGTAGGGTGCTGCCAAATCGCGATAAGGAACCGGAACGTGCAACGTCTGCGTCCACTTGATCTCGCCTTGCTGGTCATCTTTGTTCCTCTGTGGGTGTTGTGCTTTGCCTTGTATCTCCACAACGCCTTTCACGGTCGGCTCGCGCGAATTCCGTTGCTCGTGGCTGCCCCCGCCAGTGCGGAGGGGTATCCGACCCTGCGCGCCTTTTGGCCTGGGACTGGGGCCGAACAGTTGGGGCTCGCAGTCGGCGATCAATTGTTACAGATTGGCGAGGCCGACCTGCGCGGGGTTGGGCCGTTCGGGTTTACCGCACGAGTGTACGAGCAAGTTGGTCCAACCCTGCGGGCTCCCATGGTGTTCTCACACGAAGGCGTGCTCGACACGCGTCTACTAGTGCTCCATCGGTTTGCTTTTCCCTGGCGAACGCTCCCGCTCTCGCTAGGTTTTGCGGTAGCGGCGATCGTAATTCTGTGCCGTCGCCCGGGTGTACGCATTGCGCGGGCGGCTTTCCTGGCGGGTATGACGTACAGTTTTCACTGGACATTCTTCGCCGGCGGACCTCGCTGGCAGACGTACGCTTGGATACTCACCGTTGGTCTTTCCGCTCTCGCCGTGTTTCCACTTTTGCTCCGATTCGCCCTGCTGTTGCCAGAAGAACTAGCGCCGCCAGGGACACGCTTGCCGCGTTGGCCGTGGGTGTTCGCCGTGTTCGGACCCAGTTTGATGAGTCGGGTGTTTGGCGCTCCTTTTTCTCCGGTCTGGGGGTTGCGCGCGGAATTGGTCATAACGATTGCGTTTATTCTTACCCTCCTCGGGCTGTTGACGCGCAACTTCCGCCGCTCCGGTCCCCTGGGACGTCGGCAATTGAAATGGGCGGCCTACGGAATTTATGTGGGCACGGTTCCGACTTTGATTGCTGACGCTATCATTGGAATTGACCCGTCGTTGTGGTGGCTGCATGAGAGTTCTACCGTCTTTACCGCCTTGATTCCACTTTGTCTTCTCATCGCCATTGTGCGGTTTAATCTTTTTGACATTGATCGTCTCATCAGCTCGACAGCGGCGTACTCGATTCTCTTGATTCTTAGCGGGGCCGGTATAGCGCTCGCTGTCCCGGCTCTGTCGGTCCTTCTAGGCGTCACCGTTGGCTTGAGGCACCCGCTATGGTGGATTTCCTTTTCACTCTTTTTGGCCGCGATTGTGGCGCCCGGGCAACGGTATCTGCGCCCGCAAATTGAACGGATCTTCTTCGCGCAGCGCTACGCGCTGGAGCAAGGCGTGCGACAATTGCAGCGCGCTCAGACAGCGCAGCTTCCGATATCCACGCTTCTCGCCAGGGTGGGCGAGCAGCTGTTTACATTGTTACGGGCGGAGAACTGTGTGGTGTACGGGAGAACAGAGACCGAGTACGCCCCGATCTTCGTCCGCGGCAGCGGCGAGCCGTTACCCTTTGTCATGGCTAGCCCTGTCGTAGAAGTTCTGCTAGCGCGGACGCGGGAAATCGACGTGGAGCGATGGCAGCGAACCATGCGAACGTCGCTCAGTCAAAAGGAACGCACCGTCGTGGACAATCTTCGTGTAGCCGCAGTGGTGGCGATCCGTGACGCTGAGGCTCCGCTCGTCCTGATTTGCCTGGGGCTCAAACGTTCTGGCGACGTGTACACGCCGACGGATTTTCAGTTATTGACGGAACTTGGCCAAAGCCTCTCTCAAGAATTGGAACGTTATACGGTGAGTGAAACAACCCAACAGTTTGTGACTATGCACGATGAGCTGGACCGCGCCTAATTGTAAGGCTGTTCAGAGAAAGTCCATCGAAGGAGAGATGCTCTCATGCTGCGGGCTGATATTGGGATATACAGCGAGAGAGTTGCAACGAGATATACCGTGGGCTGATATCTGGATATACAGATAAATTGGCGGCCTTCGTCTATCACGAAAGACTTGACAACCGATGGGGGACTGGTGGATACTGCTCGGGAATTTACTGTTTTCGTTCTGCATCGCGGGGCGCGATATACCGCGAGGTGGGGCGCGGTAAACTCACAAGTTAGCCGTCGATATGTAGAGGCATCCACAGGGGTTAAGTGAATGTTTAAATTTGTCAAAGCCGTATTCAAGCCAGACTATCTTCTGGAACATTTTGTCTGGTGGGATAACATCACTAACCTTCAACTCAAAGAATTTGCCGAGCGGCTGGACTCGGCAACAAAAGAGCAAGAGCTTCAGGCTTTTCTCGAAAAGCACCCAAATTTATTAATCCAGCATCTGGGTGGAGGTCATGGTCGTTGGGTTATTCCCAAGAAGCGTCTTGGCTCAGAACACGTCACGGATTTTATCATCGGAGAGCGCCATTCGTATGGCTTCGAATGGCAAGCGGTAGAACTGGAAAGCCCTCGGGCTAAGCTCTTTACGAAAAATGGGGATATATCGAGAACACTCAATCACGCGATCCGGCAAATTACTGACTGGCGAACATGGTTGAAGCGTAACCAAGATTATGCTTCCCGAACCAGAGAGTCAAATGGGCTCGGATTGATAGATATCGACGGTACTGTGAAGGGACTCATTCTCTTGGGAAGAGAGCGTGAGATTAATCCTCACACTAACGAGAGACGGAGACAACTTGTTGCGGACCTGAGCATCGAAATCCACACTTACGACTGGATCTTGAGAGGGGTGTGTGGTCGTGCTGAAGCACATGCTAAATCCCGCGGCGTTCTGTCCAACGGCTAACCAACCCGTTCCACCGCATCGCTACCCGGTTGCGGTTCTGCTCAACCTGAAAGGCCGCGTTTGGGCAGCTCGCGGTGCGCGTCAGCGTTGGGCGTTAGTAACACGGCATGACGAACATCATGTCGTCGCCAAAGCAGTGCGCTCCGGCAAGGCATCAATGGAGTACCCCATCGATCGCTTTCGGGTCATAGGGTAGGGCCAGGGGGTGATATGACAGGAATCAAGCTACAGAAGCGCGAAAACGATTTCTTTGTGAGTTACGGACACAGCGATCTCGGGCGCGTGACTCCATTGGTCGATCTGCTCAAACGCACGTGCAGCCTTCGTGTCTGGTTCGACGGAGTTGAAGGCAACGCCGCGATGCGGTCTTCGGAATTGCTCGCCGGAGCGATCGGTAATGCGCGCGCCGTGCTGTTCTGTTTATCCGAAGCTTGGAAGCGGTCGACTTGGTGCAAGAACGAGTACGAAGTGTCGCTGTCCGAGCAGCGCATGTACGCAGACTTCGAGATTGTCTGCCTGCGGCTCGACGACGTCGATCCCCCGGCCTGGTTCAACATCGCTGAGATTATCGACCTGCGCGAAACCAATCCACTGGCGATCGCGCGCCTGCTACGCTCGCTGGCCTCTGACGTACCACATCGCTTCGACAATGCCGAGGATGCCTATCTAGCAGCACCTTGGAGCCGCCCTTCACCGCTCGTGCGTGAGACCTTCGAAGAGCTGCGCCGGACGGGTTGGCGCTTGGTAGGCGACACTCCAAACCTAAAGAACATCGGGGAAAAGCGTATCGAGTCGATTCAGCGCACGACCCGGGGCGTGGTGGCGGTAATGCCCCATGACCCTGCGCAACCTGACAGCGCCACGTCGCCCTATATTCTCCAGGAGGCCCGAATCGCAGTAGACATTGGCAAACCGCTGTTGCTACTGGCCGAGCCTGGCGTTACGCTTCCCCGGGACTTAGTGTGCGCCGCGTTCCGCGCTACGTCGTTCACGTTGACGCCAGGCCCGGAAGGTGGCGCCACGCTGGCCACGGTGCTGGATGACTTCGACAATGCGCTACAGCATGTACCCCACACCGATACCGGGGCCTTCATCTTCTTTGCAGCATCGCTGAGGGGCGATCCGTCCGAGGCCGACGACATAGCTACAGTGATCGAACGGGCGAGCAACATGCGGTGTGTACGCGGCGAGCGCCTATCGGGCAACAACGTGCAAACCGCAATCATCGATCTGATCCGGCGCGCGGCGGTGGTGATCGCCGACGTTTCCGATGACCACCGCAACACGCTCATCGAGGCCGGCGTCGCAATGGGCAGCGGCACGCCGCTGAAGCTTATGTGCCGAGAACCGCCCCCCGGCGCGCCATTGAAGAAGCGCTTCATGTTCGAGGGTCAAGAGCTTTATTGGTATCGCACGCCCGAGCAGCGGCTTGGCCTATGCTACTACTTCGCCCGGCAGTTCCGCCGGCAAGTCTATGTGGTGAGGTGAGGCGCCTATGGCTAGCAATGAGCTGGTAGCGCTGGTCGACCTAGGTGACACGCTCGCTGACTGCACGCCGGCGCTGCGCGCGGCCTTGGCGCGCTTGCGCCAACCCGGCGAGCGCGAAGGCGATGAGGCCCTCATCCCCCTGCCGCCGTACCTGGAGTCGCGCCGCCGGGCTGTGATGTCGGCGCCTGGTTTCTGGCGCGAGTTGCCACCCCGCGAAGAGGGCTTCGAACTGCTCAGCCTACTGCGCGACGCAGGCTTTCGTGTGCACGTCCTCACCAAGGGTCCATACGATGCGCCCCAGGTCTGGGCCGACAAGGTGGCTTGGTGTCGTGCCCGTCTGCCGGATGTGCCTGTCATTGTCACCGACGACAAGGCGCGCGTTCACGGCCATCTGCTCGTCGACGACTGGCTTCCCTATGTTGAACGCTGGCAACGTCAATGGCCGGCCGGGTTCGTAATCATACCGTCCCAACCCTGGAATGTTCGGGTGCCCCTGGGTCCACGTTGCGTTCGCGACGATCGGAACAACCGCGACACTGTAATCAGGTTATTGCGAGATACTTCATGGTCGCAGGGCAGATAGCAGGGCCCAACCTTGCGCTCAACACGGACGCCCTACATGCCGCTTCGCGGCATGTAGGGCGCCGGTTAGTTTCACGTTAGAACGCATCGGAGATGTCCCAATGAGAAACGATCATCCGCCCGCCCTCTATCATTTGCCCGTGAGGGAATGCTTCCCTGATGTGTGGTTCGCGTCCAGCGCGATCTCGATGGCGATCCCCTTAAAGGGGAAGATCACGTTCAGTCGCAACATGGTCGCTGTGCGCGGTTCTGAAGGCTGGGTATTGCTCAACCCCATACGGCTGAGCGAGAGCGCAGAGGCGGAACTGCTGGCAAAGGCTCCGTTTAAGCACGCCGTTCGGCTCGGCACCTACCATGGCCGCGACGATCGCTACTACGTCGACAAGTTCGGCGTCGAGTTCTGGGGTGTGCCCGGAGTGCAGATGTACCCCGAGCCGAGGTTCAATCAGGAGATCACTGAGGAGGGGCCGTTCCCGATCCCCGGCGCGCAGGTTGTGATTTTCAAGGACGCCACGCATGCCGAATGCGTCGTCTGCCTGCCACAGCACCGTTTACTCGTGACCTGCGACAGCGTGCAGCACTACGAACATGACAGTTTGATCTCCGCGCTCGGAAAGATCGTCATGTCCTCGATGGGGTTCTTCACGCCCTGCGTCATCGGACCCCCCCTGGCTGAAAGAGGTCACGCCGCCGGGCGGCAGCCTGCGCGCCGACTTCGAGCGCGTGCTCAAGCTCGAATTCGACAATTTGATCTCCGGTCACGGTACACCCAAGATTGGCGGCGCCAAGGAAGCACTTGCGCAAAACGTCGCGCGGCTACCCCGATAGCACGGCCGTATATTTGCACGCCGCGTTCTAACCACGCGTTCCAGCCGCTGCCGCCGCTTCGCGGCGGTTCCTTCGCTACGCTCGGCGCGGCTGAACGCGGGCGTTGATATGACTTCCGCTGTCAAGAGGGGCAGCGTCGTTGGTTTTCAAGGTCATTAGTTTTTAGGGTCGTTCATTCTCCTCTCCGCCCAGCAGAAGAGTCGGAGCCAGTAATTGCGACGGTGGATCACGCTGATATTCGTGGATTGGATACCACCTTACTGGTGTCCGTCCGGCCCCGGCCTCGGCTCTAGGCGCGAGGATTTATGACAGCCTCATAACGCGCAGCGAGGATTGCGCCACACCGGGGCTGCGACTCTTCTGCTGCTCAGAGCTTGTTATCCAATTGTTCTCGTCAACGCCTGCGCCTTACTGCGGAGGGGCTTAGTGGGCCACGGCGACCTCGCGGGCGATGGCCTAGACAAAGGCGGCCATTTCCCGGGCGATGGCTACGACGACTTGGTTGACCTGCTTGTTCCGGGCGACTAAGCGCCGGTAGCGCTTGCAGAGTCTGACCTGGGCCTTCCAACTTATGTCCTGGATCGTCTGGGACACTTTTTCCAGCCGCAGTTTGCAGTTGCTGCTTACCCTTGCAGGGTGG
>JACXTT010007027.1_pt1 | contig 15962 bp, 16 predicted proteins | sample 9270951 | NCBI WGS metagenome assembly JACXTT01 (sample SAMN15532306, study PRJNA645909) | rock metagenome | isolation source: weathered quartz diorite | place: Puerto Rico | collected 2017-06-21 | reverse complement strand
TCTGGATGCGGCGGCACTGGGCTTTTTGGGCCTGGGCGCACAGCCACCCTCACCCGAATGGGGCACCATGCTGGCCGATGCCCGCGAATTCGTGCTGCGCGCCTGGTGGGTCGTCACCTTCCCTGGGCTCGCGATTCTGATCACCGTATTGGCCTTCAATCTGCTTGGCGACGGCCTGCGCGACGCGCTGGACCCCAAGCTCAAACGTTAACCACTCGGCAGTACACCATGGCCTTGTTAGAAATAGAAAACCTGTCTGTCGAGTTCCCGTCGCACAACGGCGTCATGCACGCGGTCGATGGCGTCAGCCTGTCGCTCGATAGCGGCGACGTGCTGGGCATCGTCGGCGAATCCGGCTCCGGTAAAAGCGTCACCATGATGGCCCTGATGGGCCTGGTCGCCTTTCCGGGTCGCGTCAAAGCCGACGTGCTGCGCTTTGACGGCCACGACCTGTTGGCCCTGTCCGACCGCGAACGCCGCCGCCTGATAGGCAAAGACCTGTCCATGATTTTTCAGGACCCCACCACCAGTCTGAATCCCTGCTTCACCGTGGGCTTTCAGCTGGCAGAGACATTGAAACTGCATTTGGGCATGGACAAGGCAGCGGCCCGCAAGCGCTCCATCGAGTTGTTGGAGCAGGTCGGCATTCCAGCTCCCGAGAGCCGCCTGGGCGTCTACCCGCACCAATTATCCGGTGGCATGAGCCAGCGCGTGATGATTGCCATGGCCATTGCCTGCAACCCCAAACTGCTGATTGCCGATGAACCCACCACCGCACTGGATGTGACCATTCAGGCGCAGATTCTGGACCTGCTGCGCAGCCTGCAAAAAGACCGCGGCATGGCCTTGGTGCTGATCACCCACAACATGGGCGTGGTCAGCGAAATGGCGCAGCGTATCGCGGTGATGTATGCCGGCCAGATCATGGAGCGGCGTGGCTCCGACACCCTGTTCAGCGCGCCGCAGCACCCCTATACCGAGGCTCTGATGGCAGCCCTGCCCGAGCGCAACGACGGCCATTCGCGCCTGGCCACCATTCCCGGCATGGTGCCCGGCCTGTACGACCGCCCAACGGGCTGTTTGTTCTCGCCCCGCTGCAGCTATGCCAACGACGGCCTGTGCCAGACCCGGCCACCCCTGCGTGAGTGGATGGATGGCGCCGTGCGCTGCCATTATCCGTTGGGCGATCCCAACCGTGGCGATGGCGTGTCCACACAGCAAAAGGTGGCCGCATGAGCACAGCACAAACCACCACCAACACGGCAGCGGACCAGCCGGTCGTCATCGCCAAAGACCTGCGCCGCGTTTACAACATCAGCCGTGGCATGTTCCACAAGCCCGACCAACTGCAGGCCGTGGGCGGCGTGTCGTTTACCGTGCACGCTGGTAAGACGCTGGCCATCGTCGGCGAATCCGGTTGTGGCAAGTCCACACTGGCCCGCATGGTCACGTTGATCGAACAGCCCAGCGGCGGCAGCCTGCGGTTGGGCGGTACCGAGGTCGTTACGGCAACAGCGCAAGACAAGCACACACTGCGCCAAAAGGTGCAGTTGGTGTTCCAAAACCCCTATGGTTCTTTGAACCCACGCAAGCGCATTGGCCAGATTCTGGAAGCACCGCTGGAAATCAACACGCAGTTGAATGCCGCACAGCGTGCCGAGAAAGCCCGTGCCATGCTGGCTTTGGTGGGCTTGCGGCCCGAGCACTATGACCGTTATCCGCACATGTTCTCCGGTGGCCAGCGCCAGCGTATAGCGATTGCACGCGCGCTGATGTTGGAGCCATCGCTGGTGGTGGCGGACGAACCGGTATCCGCCTTGGATGTATCCATCCAGGCGCAGGTCTTGAACCTGCTGGCCGACCTGCAGCGCGACCTGGGCCTGGCTTACCTTTTCATCTCACACGACCTGGGCGTGGTGCGCCATATTGCACATGACGTGTTGGTCATGTACCTGGGCAACACCGTAGAGCATGGCGAAAAGAACGCCATCTTCAGCCGCCCGCTGCATCCGTATACGCAAGCCCTGCTGGCCTCAACACCCGGCCTGGCTGGCAGTGGCCCGGCGCTGCAACGAACGGTGCTCAAAGGCGAACTGCCGTCGCCACTGAACCCACCAAAAGGTTGTGTATTTTCGACGCGCTGTCCCCATGCTACGGAGCAGTGCCGCACGGAGCGCCCAGCCTTGCAGGAGCTGCATGGGCGCATGGTGGCCTGTTTTGAGGCGCCGCGCTTGGCGGCATTGACTGCGACCCAGTGAGAACCCCAATACGGGGCCTCTGCTGAGTCGCGTAACATGGGCGTTTGGAGACCAGGCCACAAGCTTGGTTCAATTGTTTTTTTCGGAGTTTCTCAATGACCACTTCTCCCCTACGCACCAAGCTGCGTGCCAGCAAAGTCGCCCTGTTGTGCGCCGTGGCACTGCCGGCCATTTTGGCGTTCACCCCGGCTGCCGCCAAGACCCTGGTTTACTGTTCCGAGGGCAGCCCTGAGAACTTCTACCCCGGCATTAACACCACCGGCACATCGTTCGACGTCAACTCCCAGATCTACGGCCGCATTGTTGATTTTGAACGCGGCGGCACACAAGTGGTGCCCGGTCTGGCTGAGAAGTGGACAATCTCCAAGGACGGCCTGGAATACACCTTCTTCCTGCGCAAGGGTGTGAAGTGGCAATCCAACAAGCTGTTCAAGCCCACGCGCGACTTCAATGCTGACGACTTCATGTTCGCCATAGAGCGCCAATGGAACGAGTCCGACCCCTACTTCAAGGTCACCAGCACCAACCACTCGTATTTCAACGACATGGGCATGCCCAAGCTGCTGAAGGCTGTCGAAAAGGTTGACGACTACACCGTCAAGATCACGCTGAACAAGCCCGAGGCCCCGTTCCTGTCCAATCTGGCCATGGAATACGCGGGCATCCAGTCCAAGGAATACGCCATTGCCATGTTGAAGGCTGGCACGCCCGAGAAGATCGACCAGGAGCCGATTGGCACTGGCCCCTTCATGATGGTGCAGTACCAAAAAGACGCATTGATCCGCTTCAAGGCCTTCCCACAATTCTGGGGCGGCAAAGCCAAGATTGATGACCTGATTTTCGCCATCACGCCGGACGCATCCGTGCGATGGGCCAAGCTGCAAAAGGGCGAATGCCATGCCATGCCCTACCCCAATCCAGCCGACCTGGAGGCCATGCAGAAGGACCCCAATATTCAGATGCTGGAACAACCCGGCCTGAACATCGGCTACCTGGCCTACAACACGACCAAGAAGCCGTTTGACGATGTCCGCGTGCGCAAGGCCATCAACATGGCCATCGACAAAAAAGCCATCGTGTCGGCCGTCTACCTGAGCACTGGTGTGGCCGCCGTCAACCCCATTCCGCCCAGCCAATGGTCGTACAACAAGTCCATCAAGGACGACGTGTATGACCCCGCAGCTGCCAAGAAGGCACTGGCCGCCGCTGGTTACCCCAACGGCTTTACCACCGACCTGTGGGCCATGCCCGTGCAGCGCCCCTACAACCCCAATGCCAAACGCATTGCAGAGTTGATGCAAGCCGACCTGGCCAAGATCGGCGTCAAGGCCGAAATCAAAAGCTTTGAGTGGGGCGAGTACCGCAAGCGCATGCAAAACGGTGAACACCAGTTGGGCATGATGGGCTGGACCGGCGACAACGGCGATCCTGACAACTTCCTCAACACGCTGCTGGGCTGCGATTCGGCCAAGACCAATGGCTCCAACGTGGCCAAGTTCTGCTACCAGCCATTTGAAGACCTGGTGCAAAAAGCCAAGGTCACATCGAATCCGGCCGAGCGCACCAAGCTGTACGAAAAAGCCCAGGTCATCTTCAAGGAACAAGCGCCTTGGTTCACCATTGCCCACGCCGTGCAATTGATGCCCGTGCGCAAGGAAGTCATCGACTTCAAACTAAGCCCCTTCGGCCGCCACACCTTCTACGGTGTGGACATGAAGTAAGGGGTACGCGCCGGTCTTGCTCAAAGCCGGCGCTGCGAAACCGAACGGGTCATGAAGGCTGCACCGCCCAACAGGCCCATCAACAGCGTCAGCGCCAATATGATTTGGCCCGATGTCGCATGTTTCGAGAACACACCAATGGCCAACCCAGCAAGCGGTTGCGTCAGGTTGTTCAGCAGCACAACAATGCCAATCGTCTTGCCGTAGTCAGCTACCGGAATGATTTTCTGCCTGCTGCTGCGAATGTAGATGTTGAACATCTTGTCAAATCCGACGATGAGCAAAAAGCCCACGGTGTAGGTCCAGTGGTTGGTGCTCACAGCAGTCAGAATGCCACCCAGAAAAACCAGCAGAAAAGCCAGCGGCCCCAGCCAGCGCAAGGGTACGGACACCTGTGCAATAACCAACAAAATTGCAATGGTGACAACTGCACCGGCCGTCTGTAGTCCCGCGTAAAACCCTGTAGACTGCCCCAAGGCACCGGTTACCATTGCGGCTGACGAAGCCAGGGTCACTCCGATGACCAAATTCACGCCGGCGGCCAAGATGACCAACTGTTTGAGCCCCGGCAAGAAAACCACATGCTTCAACGCCGTTGCAAAAGACGCAGCCCACTGGCCTTTGATCGCAACGGGCTCGCGCAAGACAGCCTGCGAGGAAACGCGCCAAATAGCCATGGCTCCATCCGCCAACAGGAACGCGATGGCGGCAAGGCACACTACAAATTCCCAGCGCGCCCATCCTAGAAGAAAGGCAGCGAGTACCGGACCTAACACCGCACCCGTCTGGTCCGCAGTTTGTGAGTAGGCGAGAATCTTTTCAAATCGATCCGTCTTGAAACACTGTGGAAGCAGCACTTCGCGCGCCATGGCGCCCTGGGTGGTCAGGACCCCGCATATTGCGGAAAGTGCAATCAGCCACCCCACGCCACCAAAGGCCATACTAGCGCCAACGCCACCCAGACAGGCAAGGGCCCGAAACAACTGGCTGACGCGCATTAGCGTGACAGGCGACACGCGGTCACACAATGCACCGCAGATCGGGAACGACAAAAACCGCGGAAAGGCTTCAATCGAAAAGGCGATCCCAGACCATGCAATGTCGTGGGTGGTCTGAAAGACAACCAAGGGCACCAAAAACAATAATATTTGGTCTGCCAGTTTCGACAAAAACAGTGATAGCAGAAACGATAGAAAACCAGTCCGATTGTTGCTATTGCCAATCGAATTGCCAAGCCGGGTCGTGTGCATATTTCCAGTAAAGGCTCGCCGCGTGCCGACGCAGACAAAGTCTAACCGGCTATTTCGGCGCGAGTTACCGTCTTGTTACTGCAGGATAGCCGCATAGACTGTCCACGTTAGCGCGCTACTGCATTGCTGGACGGACTCCACTGCAAAAGCGGTGGCGACGGCTTGTGTGGGCCCGAAATAAACCAGAACGTTGAGCCCAGAGCCAGCAGCACCATCGCAATGCCCGCCACCCAGCCCACGATGCGGTTCAGCGAACGCTGCTCGGCATCAGCCTGCTGCAAGCCATCCAGCGTCTCACGCACATTTTGCAGTGCCACCTTTTCAGCGGCCCGTTGGTTGCGCGATTTGCGTTCGCGTTTTACGTCAATCGCCATCAGCCCCAACACATTGCCAAAAGGATCTTGCACCTGTGCTGTCTGCTGATCGGCGTCCAAGCGCTGCAACGCGTTGCTGGATTGCGCAAGGCTCAAAGCACACAGCCGGCTGTATTCGCCGGGTAGATCGTCCACACCCCAAAACACCACCGGACCGGGGGCGCTGGCGGGCTGCCCCACACGCAAGCTCAGCAGGCAGCCATCGACATGGAACGCGACTTCCTCTTCATCATAAAAGCTGGGCTCCCGCTCCAGTGCCTGGCCATACCACTGGCGTGCAAGGTCCAGGTCGCCGACAAAGATGCAAACCGTGCGTGGGTTCCTGATCATGGCTGCTGGTTGGAGCCTTGAAGAACCGATGCCAGATAGGCCATGAACAGCGCCACGACCAGTGCGTCAAACCCAATCGCCACGCCAGCCTTTGCCAGATACTGGCTGCCAAAGTTCAATACCAATGCAATAAAAGCAATCTTGCTCAGGCTGGCAATCACCACGATCAAGCTGCGATGCGCAGGCACATAGGCACCGTAGATCAGCAAGACTCCCACCATGCCGATCAGCGCACCCCAATTGCGCACCACGATTTCCGCCACCGGCCCGCTGAGCGAGTCACCAAACGTGTTGTTCAGCGCAGCCTGCGGCGCAATGGCGGCGTAAAACATGCTGCATGTCAGCACGCCGGAGACCACCATCAGCCATTTGATGTGCTTGGCAATCAATTGCATAGTTTCCAATCGGAGACCCGCCAGGGCTTTGCACCCGCTAGGTTTACGGCGACAAATTCTCTGCTACCTGAAATACGGTGGGTGCTAAACTTTTGATGTGTCATTTCGCGTTTTATTCAACCTGATTCTGACCGGCTGCTTCGGCCTGTTCTGGGTGGGCAGCACGCTGTATTTTGGCCATGAACTGGCGTATCTTAGCAACGATGCGGTCAGCGCCGAGGCCAAGCTGCACATGCAGGCATCTTTGGCCATCCGTGAGTACACACAAGAGCACGTCAAGCCCTACTTTGATGCCCATGTGCAACAGGGCTTTGAAGACATCAGCGTGCCGGCCTTTGCCTCCAAACAAACGCTTGACCTGCTGTACCGCAACTATCCCGGCTACCACTACCGCGAGGCCGTGCTCAACCCCACCAACCCCAAAGACCTGGCCGTGGCTTGGGAGCAAAAGCTCATTGCACGCTATCGCCAGTCACCCGGCAATGACGAGCAGGTCGAGGTACTGGCATCGGAAGACGGCCGTGCATTGCATGCGGTCAGGCCTATCCGCATCACGCTGGCCGCCTGTTTGCAGTGCCACGGCCAACCGCAGGATGCGCCGGCAGCTTTGCGCCAGCGCTTTCCCGCCATGGGTGGCTTTGGCTGGCGCCTGGGCGAGGTCATTGGCGCACAAATTGTCACGGTGCCCAAGCAGGACCACGTGGCCAGGTTTCAGGCCGTACATGACAGCTTCAATCTGGCGTTTTTGTTGATTTTTGGCTCCTTGTTTGTCGTACTCAATGGTTTGCTGGACCACTTCATACTCAAGCCCTTGCAGTTGAACAACCGCACGCTCAGCTCCATCGCCGAAACGGACGCGCTGACCATGTTGCCCAATCGACGCGCCTTTGACCGGCGCCTGGCGCTGGCCATTGAGCGCACGCGTATCAACGCCCTGCCACTGTCCATCATGTTGCTCGACATCGACCATTTCAAGCACATCAACGACGAGTTTGGGCATGCTGCGGGCGACGAAACCTTGCGCCACTTTGCGCAGGAGTTGGCCAAGAAATTTCGCGTGGCCGATACCTTTGCGCGACTGGGGGGCGAAGAGTTCATTGCACTGCTACCCGGCATGGCATTGCAGGATGCCGCCCAGCGCGCCCAAATGCTGTGCGATATCTGTGCAAGCCTGGATTTCAATATGGGGCGCGCCGTGACGGTCAGCATAGGCGTGGCGCAGTGGGACGGAACTGAATCAGCAGCGCAGCTTATTGCACGCTGCGACCGATGCCTGTACGACGCAAAAAACGGCGGCCGCAACCGCGTGGTGTCGGTCAGCCGTGTAGAGTGAAAAGGCGCTAGCGCACCCAGTTGGGAAAATACCCCAGCCCATCCTGCACTGCAGCGTCATGGGCCGGCACCACCACCATGCCGGGATAGTCGTGCAGCACGTGGCGCACCTGCTCGACACTGGCCTGTGTTTGCGCACGGTCGCGGTCTACGATCAGGCTGGCGGCCCAGAATTTTGGCGCCCCTTGCTGCGCTGCGACGGCCTTCCAAGCCACGTCACCGATGAAGAAGTAGCACACGCCACTGTCCACCGTGACAAACATCCCCAGGGACCCCGCCGTGTGCCCTGGCATGGCCACCAGAACCACACTGCCGTCGTGGTACAGGTCCAGGCTCTGTGTATAGCCCTTGTAGGGCACGGCTTGCAGTGCGAGAGGCTGCCAGTGTACGGACGGGTTGGCCACCTGCGAGGCCCAGGTGCCACCCGCACCCGCATGGGGTTCTGCAATGGTGCGCATTTCGTCGGCAGAAGCCATGAGACGCGCCTCAGGAAAATCCAGCGCACCACCCGCGTGGTCCCAGTGGCTGTGGCTGATGATGACCTGTTGCACCGGTGCGAAGCCAGCGGCGTCCAACTGCGCACGCGCCGGCAGCACAGGTTTGTCGAATTTGAAAAATGGCCGCTGCCAGTAGGGCATATCGTGCGCATACTGCACTTCAATCTGTTTGCCAAGGCCGGTGTCAAACAGCAGGTAGTCCTGGTCGTGCTTGATCAGGAAGGCCGAGAAATTGGTATCGATTTTCTTGCTCAGGCTTCCGTCTGGCACCAGCAGACGTTCAAGCACGGAGACCTTGCCGGTCTTGATGATGGAAAAGCCTACCCGCGGCTGACTTGCTGCGATGGCTGGTGCTGTAGCCGAGGCTGTTGCGGTATGTGGAGGCGGCGATTCTTGCGCCGCGGCCGCAGACACAGTGACACAAGCGGCCACGGCCAATGAAAAGAGGGTTGAGGGGCGATACATAGATAGGAACTCGGGGTTTGGAAGTTGAAGGGAAAAGGGTCGAATCGGCCAATCCGTAGACCAAGGCTAAAGCTTGGTCTATGCTCCAAGGTCAAGCGCTTTCTCACTTTCTCTCACTTTCTGTTACACACTCTGCCCCGCCCTTGCCACCGAGTGCCAACCCATGAACATCAGCCAACTCGCCAAAGCCAACGATGTCTCCACCGACACCGTGCGCTACTACGAAAAATTGGGCCTGCTGGCGCCGCCCTTGCGCCAGGACAATGGTTACCGTAGCTATAGCCCGGCCCATGGCGAGACCCTGCGCTTTGTGCGCGGCGCGCAGGCCCTGGGCTTTTCACTGACCGAAATTCGCGCCATCCTGCCGCAGCTGGCTGAAGGCCGTTTTGGTCGCAGCGCCATCGAGCAGCAGCTTCAGGCCAAGATGGCGCAGATAGACGCGCACATCCAGCAACTGCAGACCCTGAAAAAAGAACTCCATGCAAGCTTTGCATCCCTGCGCTGCGCGCCCGAACAGGTGGTCACGACCGCCCACAGCACGGCTACCGATTCAGGTAGCGGAGCGGGTGCGGCCGTGCTGCGTGAAACATTTGCCAAACGCACCAGCCAGAAGCGGCCGACTTAACACCCGGTCGCGCTAACCGGTGTGGAAGAAGACTTCCAGGGTGGGGAACTTTGGTTTTGCGGTGATGCAGTCCCACAGGTACACCGCAAAGCCCAGATCGCCAGTCCATAGCGAATACTGTCCGTGGCCATGGCAGGTCCAGTCGGCCTGTGCCTGGACCATGCCATGCATGGCAAATGCCCGCGCCCTATCCAGCCACAGGCTGTCGCCGGTGCGCTGGTACAGGGCCAGAAACGCATAGCCATTGCCGCCCGTGCCGTGGCACAGGTTGGCGCCTTTTGCCAGCGGCCCGGCAGTCCAGATGGCTTCGCCGGCCTGCAGCAGCAACGCATCCATTTCCTGCCCTGGCAACTGCGCCAGGCAAATCACAAAGCCCGGCGCGCCATGGCAAAACTGCATCAAGGTGCGGGGCGCTTCTTGGGGTGGCGCGATCAACTGTGGCCGCCAATTGGCCATGCCATCTTCGACGGTGGCCGTGTTGGTAACCGTTTGCACAATGCAACGCTCCCACTCCTGCCATTGCGCCTCACCCAGCAGATGGCGCCCCTGTATCAAGACGCAGGCCGTGGCCACAAAACCGTGCACCGCATCGAGGTAAGTGCACAGCCTTCCATACAGGTCCTGGCTCCAATAATGGCATTGGTGCTCATCCGACCACAGCAACTGCGAGCGCAACGCGGCTGCGGTCTGCACAAACAGCTCGGCCCAGCGTGCGTCGCCGCCGCTGTGTTGATGCAAAAACAGGGCCGCCAGCAGCGTTCCAGGTGCCGCCCACATGAACTCGCGCTGCGGGTTGTGCATGTTGCGCTCTATCAAGGCTGCAAGGCTGTCAGCCAGCGCCGTCCGATCGTGCGCATGAGCCCATTGCTGCATCAGAAACGGCGTGTCACCCATCAGGTAGGACGGGGCGGCAACGTCAGCAACCTCGCCCAGCCATGCATGGTTCAATGCGCGTGCTGTTTCCAGAAACGGAAGATAGCTGTGCCTTTGCAGCGTTACCGCGCCCACGTCTTGCAAGTAGTGCAGCGCCCAGACCACGCCACAGGCGCCATAGTACAGGGGCGTCAAACCGTGCGCGGTGCCGTCGAGCTGGGCACGGTCGCGCGTGTGAACCGGCCACAGGTTTTGTGGGTCGAAGCGTTGCTCGGTGTCTGCGACGATGGCGTTTATGCAGGCCTGGGCCTGTCGGGCGCTCCATGCCAGGACGTTCAATTTTTCATGTCGTTGCGGGTCAAATAGTATGCAGGCCATGACAAGCATTCGGATGAAAACCATCCACTGTAATTGAAGGGCGGGTCGCGGCCAGTGTCCTATGCACCTGCAGACTGTCTCCCCCACACTTTGAGAAATAAATACCAGCAGTAGCCAACAATGCCTGACAGCGGTGTAGCAATGAGAAATGCAACCGGGGCTTCTTGACCGCTTCTTCTTGGCACGTAGCCTAACTGGGCGCGGACCTGCGCATCGTGTACCTTTGCTTGCGCCAACATATCCATCAGCTCTGGAAAGTACCTGTTGACCAGCCATATGTTGATAAACATGGTGGCAAAGACCAGCGGAAGAATGCTCAGGCAAAACAGTGCCTTGCGCGGTTGCGGGAAAGAGATGTTTCGCCAAAAAACGTATGTTCCAACGATGTAGGCACCAGTCAAAAGAACTTCAATAACGTCCATGTCGATTTATTCCCTGTAGAACGGTAGCTTCACACGGAGCGAGGCTGCAGCAAGTCCCACAGGTTGCCACAGACATCCTGGAACACGGCAACCGTGCCATAGGGCTCTTCCACGGGTGCGCGCACAAAAACCACACCCCGACTTTGGTAAGCGTGAAAATCCCGCCAAAAATCGTCGGTGTACAGGAACAAGAACACCCGCCCTCCGGCTTGGTTGCCCACACTTCTCAACTGCTCGTCGCCCACAGCCTGGGCCAGCAGCAACTGCGTCTCGGTAGAGCCAGGCGGCGCAACCACGACCCAGCGCTTGTTCTGGCCCGGCATGTGCGTGTCCTCCACCAAGGTGAAGCCCAGTTTGGAGACGTAAAAATCAATGGCCTGGTCGTAATCGCGCACGACCAAGGTCACACGGGCAATAGTCTGCTTCATAGAGGAATATCCATAGGACGGCGGGAACGTTGCTTGGCGGAGACCGACTTGATGCTGGTCTGCAGCGCTGGCGCCGCGGTCAGTGCGCCAGCGTGGCCGGCCAGGGCCTGTAGCAACAGTTGTTGCACATCGGGTCTGTTCAAATCCTCAGGCGCGTTCAGCCGAATACCACGCACCCGTGCTCCACCGCCCTGTAGCAAACCGTGGGGGTCCTGCAAATCGACCCCATTGGCAAAGAACAGGGTTACCCAGCGCGGGTAGGCTGCTAGCGACACAATGGCGCCGCTGGCACGTTCGGTGCTGCCAAAGGCGAACACGAGGGCGTTGTAGTTGTCGTACACCAGCTCGAAACCGGTAGGAAACAGCGCACGCACCGTATCGCGGCAGGTTTGGGTGGCCCGCGCCACCTCTGGCGTGTATTTTTCCAGGAATTCAAGAATGCGCTTTTCGGTCGAAATATTGCTCATGGGCCCACTGTACCGCTCTGTAATTGACTTGTTTACCAATGGCCTTCAGACTGAATCACCATGCCTCTGGCATTGGCTTGTACGGAATTTACAACAGAAGGCATGCATATGGTTAAATGAAACAAAGTCAAAGTGTCGTTGGATCCGAGAAGCAATAAACCACGCAAACTGCTGTGTGTTGCCAAGGCGCCGCGGAGACAGGTGCAATAGCGTTGAAAGAACGTCGTGACACGTGATTTGACTGAAAGGTTGTGGGAGCAAAATCCTGACGCGTTGATTGCGATCGCGCCGGGCGGGGTGATCCTGCACTGGAATGCGGCGGCGCAATCCATTTTTGGTTACACCCCGGCCGAGGCGCTGGGCCAATCCGTGATGGACCTGATTGTTCCCAAAGACCGGCTGGAAGAAGAATTGCGCTTTCAAGAAGATGCGCGGCGCAAGGGTCTGACGGTTTATGAGTCCATACGACGCCACAAGGACGGCACGCTGGTGCACGTCAACATCTCCAAAAAGGCCATCTACGCTGCAGACGGTAGCCTGGAATACTTTTTGTCGAACAAGAAGGACGTTACCCACCTCAAGGTGCTGCGCGACGCAAAACTCGTGGAAGCGCGTTTCCACGACCTGCTGGAGTCCACGCCCGATGCCATCGTCATGGTCAACGTTACCGGTCGCATCGTGCTGGTCAATTCGCAGGCAGAACGCATGTTTGGTTACCAACGTGCCGAGCTCTTCGGCCAGGCCGTCGAGACCCTGTTGCCCGGACGTTTCCGCAATTCCCACCTGGCGCACCGCGGTGGCTATTTTCAGCAGCCGCGCACCCGGACCATGGGCGCCGGGCTGGAGCTCTATGGCCTGCGCAAGGGGGGTGATGAATTTCCAGTCGAAATCAGCCTGAGCCCCATCCGCACCGAAGAAGGCATCATGGTGATGAGCGCGATTCGCGACATCACCGACCGCAAGAAAGCCGACCAGAAGTTCAAAGACCTGCTGGAGTCTGCCCCCGATGCCATGGTCATCGTCAACCGTGAAGGCCGCATGGTGCTGGTGAACTCGCAGGCCGTGCGCCTGTTTGGCTGGAGCCGCGAGGAACTCTTGGGCGAAATGATCGAAATCCTGGTGCCGAAACGCTTTCGCAGCAAGCACCCGGACCACCGGACTGGCTTTTTCTCGCAGCCCCGCGCGCGCGCCATGGGCGCCGGCCTGGATCTGTTCGGCTTGCGCAAGGACGGCACCGAATTCCCGGTGGAGATCAGCCTGAGCCCGCTGGAAACCGAAGAAGGCTTGTTCGTCTCCAGCGCCATCCGCGATGTCACCCAGCGCAAGCGCTTTGAGCAGACCTTGCGAGACAAGAACCAGGAACTGGAAAACGCAGCGCTGGCCAAAGACCGCTTCTTTGCCAGCATGTCGCATGAGTTGCGCACACCGCTCAACGCCATCATCGGTTTTACCGGCACCCTGCTGATGAAGCTGCCCGGCCCGCTGAACGCCGAACAAGACAAGCAATTGCGCATTGTGGAGACCAGCGGCAAACATCTTTTATCTTTGATCAACGACATGCTGGACCTGGCCAAGCTGGGTGCGGACAAGCTGGAGTTGCATGTTGAAACAGTGGACTGCAACAGCGTTGTTGAAGAGGTGGCCTCTTCACTGCGGCCGGATGCCGAACGAAAGAACCTGGGCTTTGAACTGCGCCTGCCATCGTCGGCCACCGCATTTCGCACGGACCGCCGCACGCTCAGCCAGATCATGATCAATTTGACAAGCAATGCGATCAAATTCACCGATACCGGCAGTGTGCAGTTGCGCCTGGAGCGCAGCTATGCATCGGGGCGCAATGTGATGCGCTTCAGCGTGACCGACACCGGCCCCGGCATTGCCCTGGCTGACCAAGCCCGCTTGTTTGAACCGTTCTCACGGGTAGAAGCCGCCGACCGCCGAAAACTCGAGGGCACGGGCCTGGGTTTGCACCTGAGCCGCAAGCTGGCTGAGCATTTGGGCGGCAGTATTGTGCTGCACAGCACAGACGGCGGTGGCAGCACGTTCACACTTGAGTTGATGGAGACGTAGACCATGCGCGCACGCATTCTCATCATCGAAGACGACAGTTTCAGCCGTGACCTGGTGAAGTTTCTGCTCGAGTCCGCGGGCTACAGTGTGTTGGTGGCGGAAGATGGCAGTATCGGGCTCAGCATGGCTTTGGCCAACAGGCCCGATCTGATCATCTGCGATCTGCAAATGCCAGTCATGAATGGCTATGACGTGGTGCGCGGCTTGACCAAACAAGCGGACTGGCGGCGTGTGCCCTTGATCGCAGTAACGGCCTTTTCCATGCGCGGTGACCGCGAAAAGGCGCTTGGTGCGGGGTTTGATGAGCACATCAGCAAGCCCATTGCACCCGAACACTTCATCGCTCAAATTGAATCATTTCTGCCAGAGGCGCTCAAAGCCGGGCGGCGCCTGCGTAACTGAAAGGATATTGCACGTGGCAAAGATACTGGTTGTTGACGATCTGGAGCAGAACCGCCTGCTGATCGTCTCGCTGATCCACAGCCAGGGCCACCAATCTCTGGAGGCGACTGACGGCGCCGAAGCGCTGGCGCTGATGCGGCAGGAGCGGCCGGACCTGGTCATCTCCGACATTCTGATGCCGACCATGGACGGCTACGAGTTCGTGCGTCAACTGCGCCAAGACCCTGAGTTGCAGGCCACGCAAGTCATTTATTACACCGCCCACTACCACGAGCGCGAGGCGCGCAACCTGGCAAAAGACTGCGGCGTGCCCTATGTGTTGATCAAACCCTGTGCACCTGAAGTCATTTTGCAGACCATAGCCCAGGCCCTGGCGCACGTGCCACAGCCCACCGCTGTATCCGTGGTAAGCGACTTCAACGACAAGCACCTGCGCCTGATAACCGACACGCTATCTGCAAAAGTCACGGAATTGGAAGTCGTCAACCGACGCCTGGCGGCACTCAGTGACCTGAATCTGCAATTGGCGTCGGAACAGAGCCCCTCCGTGCTGCTGGAAAAAGTCTGTCGCGGTGCGCGTGATCTGATTGGCGCCCAATACGCAGTCATTTGCGCCGATGGCAAGGACCAAGGAGATCGCGTCTTTGCCACCAGCGGTATCGATGCCCGGTTGCAGCAGCAACTGGCAACCCCGGAGTTGGACAGTGGCTTGCTGGGCGAAGCCATGCGCAGCCGCCGTGCCCGCCGCCTGGCCAGCGCCGACGGCAACCCGGCACGCTGCGGCCTGCCCGATGGTTACCCCGCCGTGCATAGCGCCTTGGTGGCGCCCATAGAGTCCCTCTCGCACGCCTATGGCTGGATTTGCCTGGTCAACAAACTGGGCGAAACTGAATTCAGTCTGGAAGACGAAAACCTGCTAACCGTGCTGGCGGCGCAAAGCGGCCGCATCTATGAGAACGGCAGTTTGTACCTGTCGGTACAGCGCCACGCCCAGCAACTGCAGGAAGAGTCCGCGCAGCGCAAACGCGCCACCAACGAACTGCGCACCAGTGAAGCAGGCCTGCGCCGGGCGCAAATTGTAGCCAAGCTCACCCACGTCATCACCGGGCCTGATGGCAGCTTTGAGTCCTGGCCGCCGACGATGCCGCTGATGCTGGGCTTGCAGCCCGAACACATGGTTCGCAGTACTCGGGAGTGGCTGGACATCGTGCACCCGGATGACCGAACGCTGTTTCGCCGCGCTGCCATCCACGCTGGCCGCCTGGACTCGCGCATGGACTTTGAGTACCGCCTGCGCCGGGCCGACGGACAGTGGCTGAATATTCGCCAGGTGATGGAGCGTATCCACGACCAGCATGCAAGCGACGGCGGCAGGCGGTGGTTCAACACGCTGCAGGACATCACCGATCAAAAGCGGGCACAGGACGCCTTGCGCGAAAGCGACCGCCGCTTCAGTGACCTGCTGGGCAATGTGGAACTGTTGTCGTTGATGCTGGACCGCAGTTGCCGCATCCCCTATTTCAACGACTACCTGCTTCCTCTGACAGACTGGCCGCGGGAAGAGATTATTTGCATCCACTGGCTGGAGCATTTCATTCCCGAAACGTGTGACAACCTCCGAACACATGTTCCACGGCGCACTAGAGGACCCCCGCACCCCCGGGGAATTTAAAAA
>JACXTT010007026.1_pt1 | contig 15962 bp, 14 predicted proteins | sample 9270951 | NCBI WGS metagenome assembly JACXTT01 (sample SAMN15532306, study PRJNA645909) | rock metagenome | isolation source: weathered quartz diorite | place: Puerto Rico | collected 2017-06-21 | reverse complement strand
CGCGAATACATCGACTGGCTGGAAGAAGCCAAGACCGAAGCGACGCGCGAGCGCCGCATGGTGCAGGCCGTGGAATGGATTGCCGAGGGCAAAAAGCGCAATTGGAAATATGAGAACTGTTGAAGGTCGTCGCAGCGTGGCGGCGCACTCTTCGCGCCGCGCCACCGCCGCAGGCCTAGGCTGCTTCTACTAAACCATTTCTTGACTGCATTGAAGCGCCCGCGCTAACCTGAATCCCTACCCCTTTGACCATAGGCCCCCATGAGCAAGCTATCCTTACTCGACCTCGCTTTTTTTATCGCTGAGTCCGAAGAAAGCCCCAAACATGTCGCGGGCCTCCTTATTTGCAGCAAGCCGCCCAAGTCGCGCGGCGGCTTTGCCAAGAAGCTGTACGAACAGTACTTGGGCGAGACGGACATCCAGGCGCCGTTCAACCGCATCATTGATTTTTCGCTGGCCTCGATGCCGCACTGGCGCGAAGCCGAGAGCGTCGACCTGAACGATCATGTGTTCTACCACAAGCTCGACAAGGGTGCGAACGACCGCGCCGCCCTGTACGCGCTGGTGTCGGAACTGCACACCCCAATGCTGGACCGCACGCGCCCCCTGTGGGAGATCCACATCATCGACGGCCTGCCCGATGGCCGCTTCGCCCTGTACCAGAAGATGCACCACGCGGTGGCCGACGGCATCACAATGGCGCGCTGGACGGCCATGGGGCTGTCCGAGTCCGCCGACGACATGGACCATGTGCCGCTGTGGACCAAGAAGCTGTCCTCCTCGACCAAGACGCGCCGCAATAAGCTCAAGCAGGAAGCGGTGGAAATGTGGCTATCGAACCTGAAGGGTGCCGGCTCGCGCCTGTTTGGCGTGTCGCGCCTGGCGGCGATGCTGCTGTTAGAGAGTGTCAAGCTGACCAAGAATGCCATCGCCCTGCCCTTCGTGGCCAGTCGCCATACGCCACTGACGGGGCAGGTGACGTCGGGGCGCCAGTTCGCCACGGCCGCCGTGTCGATGGAACGCATCAAGCGCATCCAGGACATCACCCGCTCCACCGTCAACCACGTGGCCCTGACCTGCCTGGACGGCGCCCTGCACCGCTACCTCATCGACCAGGGCGTTGAACTGGACCAGCCGATCATGATCCAGATGCCTGTTAACCTGCGCAAAGAAGGCGAAAAAGGCGCCGGCAACAAGATCGGCATCGTGCTGGTGGAACTGTCAGCACCGACCGACGACCCCTATGTCCGCTTGCGCAATATCGGCTTCTCGCTGCGCAATGTGCGCGTGATGGTGGACAGCGTGGTGCCGGCCGCCATCGAGACCTATACCATCGTCATGGGCCTGTTCGGCCAGCTGGCGGAAATGCTGAAGATGAGCGACCGCATGCCGCCCACCGGCAATACCCTCGTGTCAAATGTGCCAGGCCCGAAGCAGCACCTGTACATCAATGGCGCCCGCATGGAAGAGATGCATCCGATCAGCACGCTGCCGCCATCGAACCTGCTCAATATCACCTTGTTCAGCTACGCCGGCGTGATGAACTTTGGCCTGATCGCCACCGACCAGCTGCCCAACCTGGACAAGCTCTCCACTTATATTTCCGAAGCGTTTGCCGAACTGGAAGAGGCCGTCGGCACGGGCAAGTAAGCGAGCGGCCTAAACGCCCGCCTTGGGCGGAGGTGGACCTTGATCCACCTCCAACGCGCTCTGTTTATGCGTGGACACTGAATTCCTGCCGTAATTAAATGAATGGCTGTTGCAACCCATCATTCATTTCTCAACGAAGGAGTCCAGCATGGCCAAGACGAGCAAACCAGCACGTAGCAACACCGAACCCTCCCCCGTATGGAACGTCAGCACCAGCGTTGATGAGCTGCTGCAGGCAGCGCAGGAGCGCGGCGACGAGAGTTTTGAAACGGGCCGCTACATCATCACCTTCAAGGATGCCGCGCTCGAGGACGGCATCACCGACCTGCGGAACCGCGGCTTCCGCCTGGCCGACGCGCGCGAATTCGACAACCAGGCCCTGGTGCTGGAGGACCTCGTTGACGTCGACGGCGTGGTCTTTCCGGAAGTGGGCTCCTGCCTGGTCGACGGCAAGCAACTGGAAGAGCGCGGCTTGTCGGTGCACCAGGAAATCGACAAGGACAGCCCCTTCGCCGCCATCGAACCGGAATACTTCATCTTTGCCAATGACCTGCCGGGCGACTACCTGCGCGGCTTCATGCGCGCCGTTGAAACCATCACCAAGGATTTGGCGCGCGAGGACGGCGGCGTCATTGAAGCCGATCCGGAAGTGCTGGGCACCACCTGGGGTGTGGCCGCGTGCAAAGTGCCGGCCAGCCTGCGCAGTGGCGTAGGCACCAAGGTGTGCGTGCTCGACACGGGTTTCGACTTGGGCCACCCGGACTTTGCCGGCCGCCTGTTCACCACCAAGACCTTTGTCGGCCAACCCGTCCAGGACGGCAATGGCCATGGCACCCACACCACCGGCACGGCCACCGGCCCCAAGCTGCCGCCAGGCACCACGCCCCGTTACGGCATTGCCTTCCGCGCGCAGGTCTTCTGCGGCAAAGTGCTGACCAATTCGGGCAGCGGCACCACCGCCACCGTGCTGGCCGGGATGAACTGGGCCATCGCCAACCGCTGCACGGTGATCTCGATGTCGCTCGGTTCGCAATCGCCCGTGCAGGCGGCCTTTACGGCGGCCGGTAATGCGGCACTCAATGCTGGCTGCCTGATGGTGGCGGCAGCCGGCAATGCCAGCGCCAATACGGGCGCGCCGGCCAATTCACCGTCCATCATGTCGATCGCTGCGCTGGACAAGAACCTGGCCCCCTCGTCCTTTTCCAACTTCGGCAAGATTGAACTGGCCGCACCAGGACGGGACGTATTCTCGTCCGTGCCGCGCCCGACCCGCTACGCCATCTACAGCGGCACCAGCATGGCCACGCCCCATGTGGCCGGATGTGCCGCCCTGTGGGCCGAGACCAGCCCCACCCTGCGTGGCATGGCATTGTGGAACAAGCTGATGGCCACGGCCAAGGCCCTGCCTTTCCCGGCTGCCCGCGTGGGCAAAGGCGTCGTCCAGGCGCCATAATTGGCCGGTGGCCCCGCAAGGGAGCACGCCAGCCACATAAGGCGTCAAGGGCGCAGCGTGTCGCGCATTGCCGTACCGGGCGGCCTGCTGCACCTATCACAGGGGCCCAGCCTGCCAGGCTAGTCAACGCGTCGGCACGGCGCGCTTTGCCGGCCGGGCGTGCTTTGGTATTCTTGGAGCATGCTCACCAATTGGATCATCACCACCGACGGCGACCGCCCGGTCGCCGAGATCGCCCGCGACCTGCGCCAGGCCGGCTTAGCGACGACCGAACTACTCACTGAAATCGGCTGCATCCTCGGCCATGCCGAGGACAGCTGCCTTGACGCCATGCGCGCCGTGCGGGGCGTGATCGATGTGGCGCCCGATATAGGCATCGACATCGGGCCGCCAACATAGTACCCTGCCTAGCGTCACGATCTCGCCCCGCCCCATGTTCCACAGCCAGCAAACCGCCCCGACGCCTCCTGCCTCATTGCGAGCCCGCTACGGCCTGGCCACCTACCTGGCCGTCGTGTTTGCCGCCCTGTCGGCCCTGCTGACCCTCATCCTGGTACTGGTGCTGGGCAAGACCGCCAGCGACGAAGTGCGCGACACCATTGGCGACAGCTTGGCCGAACTGGCCAGCCAGACCGCCGACAAGCTGGACCGGGGCATGTTCGAGCGCTACCGCGAAGTCAAACTGATGGCCCAGCGGGTCGATGCCAGCGAACCGGACCAGGTGCGCCGCCTGCTGGCCGTGGCCCAGCAAAGCTACCCTTATTATGCGTGGATCGGCGCGGCCGGCATGGACGGCAAAGTGGCCACTGCCACCGGCGGCCTGCTGGAAGGCGTCGATGTCAGCAAGCGGCCCTGGTATGCCAATGCGCTGGCCGGCACCTTTGTCGGCGATGTGCACGAGGCGGTGCTGCTGGCCAAGCTGCTACCCAAGACCAGCAATGAACCGATGCGCTTTGTCGACGTGGCCTTCCCCTACAAGGGCAAGAACGGCAAAGTGGTCGGCGTACTGGGTGCCCACCTGTCCTGGCAATGGGCACGCGATATCGAGCAGACCATCTTGCAGACACATTCCACGCGCAAGCAGGTGCACGGCCTGATCGTCAACTCGGACGGCGAGGTGCTGCTCGGCCCCCAAGGCACGCTGGGACTGAAGGCGCCGACCGCCAGCACGGTCCACAAGGGCACCGGCTATTCAGTCGAAGTGTGGCCAGATGGCCGCACCTACTTGGTCGGCCATAGCCCCAGCCGCGGACGCTATGACTACCCGGGCCTGGGCTGGCGCGTGCTGGTGCGCCAGGACACCGACGCGGCCTTCGAGCCCGTCAAATCCATGCAGCGCACCATCTTGTTCAGCGGCCTGGGTATCGCCCTGGCCTTCTCCGTGTTCGGCGTGCTGGCCGCGCGCCGCGTCAGCCAACCGATCCAGGCCCTCAGCGCAGCGGCCGACAGCATCGCCAGCGGCAAGGCCCCCAATATGCCGACCACGCAGGGCAGCTTCGCCGAAGTGCACGCGCTGACACGCTCGCTGACGGCCCTGGTGACCAAGCTGAAGGAAAACGAAGTCGCCCTGTCCGAGATGAACCAGTCGCTGGAAAAGCGTGTGGTCAAACGCACCCATGAACTGGACGCAGCACTGGCTGATATCCGCGCCAACGAGGAGCGCATCGAAACCATCCTGGAGGCGGCACAAGACGCCTTTATCGGCGTGTCCCTGGACGGCACCATCACTGACTGGAATGCGCGCGCAGCACAAATGTTCGGCCTGTCGCGGGCGGAAGTGATCGGCCAACCGGTCGCCTACATGATCGTGCCGCCGCGCCTGCGCGACAGCTTCTATAAAGGGCTGATCGGTTTCAATACCACCGGCGAAGCGCCGTTTACCAAGGGCCGTATCGAACTGACGGTATGCGACAAGGAGGGCAAGGAATTCCCCGTCGAGACCACCATCACCTTGGCTGGTGGCCACCAACAAGCCTTCTTTGCGACCTTCCTGCATGACATTTCCGACCGCAAGCAGGTCGAGAAGATGAAGAACGAGTTTATTTCGACGGTCTCGCATGAACTGCGTACGCCGATCACGGCCATCCGCATTTCCCTGGGCATGCTGGCGGACGGCTCGGTCGAGACCTTCTCGCCCGACGTCAAGAAACTGATCGACATCGCCTACGACAGCTGCGAACGCCTGGTTCGCATGGTCAACGACATCCTCGATATCGAAAAGATCGAATCCGGCCGCATGCAGTACCAGTTGAAAGTGCAACCCTTGATGCCGATGGTCGAAGCGGCGGTCGCTTCCACCGCCGCCTACGCCGCCCCCTATATCGTCGGCCTGACCCTCGATTCCGACGACAGCGATCCCAAGGTGTCGTTCGACCATGATCGCATGACGCAGGTCATGGTCAACCTGTTGTCCAATGCCGTCAAATTCTCGCAAGCGGGCCAGCAGGTGCGCGTCAAGGTGGAAACCCGTGGCGACAAGGCGCGCATCTCCGTGACCGACCATGGGCCCGGTATTCCTGAAGAATTCCAGGCGCGGATCTTCCAGAAGTTTGCCCAGGCGGACGGCAGCAATACGCGCCGCGTTGAAGGCACCGGCCTGGGCCTGTCCATCTGCCAGCAACTGGTGCAAGGACATGGCGGCGCCATCAGCTTCGAGACAGAAACGGGCAAAGGCACCACCTTCCACGTCGACCTGCCGCTGGCTTAAATCCAATTGCGCTGGTTTGGCCGCGGGCAGGCGCTTTGCCGCATGCTGGGCTGGGGCAGCCGCCTTGCCTTTAGCCTTGCTCAGGTTTTGCTGGTCCAGTTCCCTTTGCGCTTCATCACACCCCAGCTCGATTCCTTATTGGTGGCCCATCGGTACAAGCCCACCAGGCGCCACCAGGTATTAAGCTGGCGGTAGCCGAAGTTTTCGACAATGACGACAATGCCAAGACGCAGCAACTGGCGTCCACGTGGGTAGATATGGAAGGACATCTCTTCGAGCATCAAACCCGACACCGACAGCAGGATGCCCAGGCCAATTGCGAGGAACAGCAGGATGAAGAAGGACATCCAGTTGACCCAGCCAAACCAGACGGCAATCGCCATGAACAGGTAGCCACCCAGCTCCACCAGCGGGCCAAGCCATTCAAACAGCAGCATGAAGGGGAAAGCCAGCCAGCCCGGCACACCGCCACGCCGGTTGAACATCAGGCCCCAGTTGGCCACCAGGCTTTCGGACAGGCCGCGCTGCCAGCGCACGCGCTGGTTGCGCAGCGTGGCGCGGTCTTCCGGCGCCTCCGTCCAACACACCGGGTCCGGCACGAACTCAATCTTGTAGGGCTGGTTTTTCTCGCGCAGCACACGGTGCATGCGCACCACCAGCTCCATGTCCTCGCCGATCGACTTGGTCTTGTAGCCGCCGGCTGCAATCACGGTCTCCTTGCGGAACAGGCCGAAGGCGCCCGAGATAATCAGCATACCCGAGATGGCCGACCAACCGAGGCGGCCGAACAGGAAGGCACGCAGGTATTCGACCACCTGGAACAGGGCCCAGGGATTGGTCGGCAGCGCCACCTTGTTCAGGTAGCCACCCGACACATCGCAACCATTGGCGATGCGGATGGTACCGCCAGTGGCCACCACATCAGTATCGTCGAGGAAGGGCCGCACCACCTTTTGCAGGCTATCGCGCTGCAGGATGGAGTCGGCGTCGACACCGCAGAACAGGGGGTAGCGCGACGCATTGATGCCCGCATTGAGGGAGTCGGCCTTGCCGCCGTTTTCCTTGTCGATGACGCGCAGGTTCGGGTAGCGGGTCGACTGGTAGATGCAGCGGATCGGCTGGGTGGGCACTTGCACGCGCAGGGCTTCAGGGAATGCACGCAGGTCGAATTCACGCACCAGTTCGGCCAGCGTGCCGTCCTTGGAACCGTCGTTGATGACGATGATCTCGAATTCTGAATAGGTCAGCTGCAGCATCGACCTGACTGAGGCGGCAATCGTCGCCTCCTCGTTATAGGCTGGCACCAGGATACTGATGGGGATCTCCAGCGCCGAATACACCTGGGGCAGCGAATCGAGCACCCGCCCCTGTTCGCTGCGGCGCAGGCTGACAATGGCCAGCAGGTTGAGCATCAGGTAACCGGCATTGAGCAGGATGAAGTAGGCAAAGACGAACCAGGTGACGAAATCGAGGACGGTGAAGTGCATTATGCGTTCCCCTTTTCGGCGAGCACCTGGCGCAGCATGTCGCCTGCATAGCGGTCTGCTGCTGCATCGGCCAGTGCATTGAGCTGGCTCTTATCGAGGAAGGGCAAGCTGGCCAGCGCCTCGGCACTGCGGTAGCGCACCCACCATTCGCGGTCTGACATCAGGTCAATCAGGACCACGATGTCGTTAGGTTGTCCGATCCGGCCCAGGGTGCGGGCAGCCTGCATCCGCACGCGCCAGTTAGCGTGGCGGCATAGGTTGATGACCCAGCTGCGCAACAGCGGATCGGCCGTGATGCGCAAGGCCGTGATGAGGATCTCGACGTTTTCGTGGTCCAGTAAAGCCGACAATTCGCCCGCCGGCAAAGGAAGGCGCAGGCCTTCCATCACTTGCAGCAAGCGGGGCAGGCGACGCACATCCAGTCGCGGCAGCATCGACAGCAGCACAGGCTGGCAATACAGCTGCGCCTGCGACAGCACAGTCACCACTTCGCGCACTGGCCAGTTCGATTCCATGATCAGCGGCGGCACCATGCTCTCGACGGCGCGCGCAGGATCGATCTGCATCAGCGCCCACGAGGCGTGCATGGACAGCAGGCGGTCTTCCATGCCCACCCGGCGCAACAGGGCATCGTAAGCGTCTTCATGCTTCAGGTGGCCCAGCACCAGCACGGCCAGCAGCATTTCGCCGCGGTTGCCCTTGTCATGCAGGCGCATGGCGATGGTATGGCAGCCAAGCCGGTAGCCCAGGCGGTTGAGCGCGTCGCGGGTGTCGCCACGCAGGGAGATCTGGAAATGCAGCCATAGCCGAAAGTACTCGACCACCTGCTCATTGGTCAGCTCGGGCAGGGTCTCCGGGCGGTTGCCGGTCAGCGTCGCCGCCAGGATGGGGCGCCACAGGGCGATGGTGGCAGCGGCGCTGCGTTCGCGCGCCTTGAGGCGCAAACGCATGAAGATGATCTGCAGGATTAGCAGGAAAGTCAGGCCAAAGGCAGCGAGCCCGACCCAGACTGCAAAACGCAGGATGGGGTCAGTGAGCGCGAGCCACGCCAGCATGGTTCCTCATGGGCCAGGTCGGGGCCGTCATACGGGCTTCACAAAGCGGCGCAGGCGCGCCATCAGTTCGTTCGGTTGGAAGGGCTTGACGATGTAGTCATTGGCACCGGCGTCAAGGGCGCGCACGATATCAGCTTCCATGGTCTTGGCAGTGAGCATCACGATGGGCACCTCGGACCAGCCCTTTTGCGCACGCACGATGGCCACCAGTTCAAACCCGTCATAAAACGGCAGCATCACGTCGAGCAAGATCAATCCGGGCAAGTTGGGGCTGGTTTCCACAAATTGGCGGGCGGCGCGGCCGTCGCTGCACAGTTCAATGCGGTAACCCTGGCGCTCCAGCATGAAGCGCAACAAACTGGCGATATGTTCATCGTCTTCGACGACCAGGATGAAGGGGGATGATGAATCGCTCATTGGCAATAAAGATTCAAGCAAAAAACACGTGTGACCAATTATAGAGGGAAACAATCTTCTTGGGCGGATGAATCAGGAATGCGCGCGGCGCCAGGTCGCAGACCCGGTTGCGCGGTGCAGGACAGGCGCAGCGACCTCAGCGTGCCAGCCGGATGCCGGTGAATTGCCAACGTGTACTGGCAGGGAAGAAATTACGATAGCTGGCACGGGCATGGCCAGCCGGGGTGGCACAGGAGGAGCCACGCAACACGTACTGGTTCAGCATGAACTTGCCGTTGTATTCGCCCAGGGCACCCGCTGCCGTGGCAAAGCCTGGGTAAGGCGCGTAGCTGCTGCTGGTCCACTGCCAGCACTGGCCAAACCAGTCCGGTCCGCCCGACTGCGGGTGCAATGAGGAAGCGGCATCGGCCGGTGGCACCATACCGGCTGCAAGCTCCCACTCCGCCTCGGTGGGCAAGCGTGCTTCGCTCCAGCGGGCGAATGCATCGGCCTCATACAGGCTGATATGGGTCAGGGGCTGCAAGGGGTCGAGCGCATGCAGGCCGGCCAGGGTGAATTCGTGCCAGTCCCCATCCAGCTGCCGCCAATACAAGGGATGGGCGACCTGGTGGCTGCGCACCCAGTCCCAGCCTTCTGATAGCCACAATGCAGGGTCACGGTAGCCGCCCGCCTCGATAAAGGCGAGGAATTCGGCATTGTTGACGAGGCGGTCGGCCAGCATAAAGGGTTCGACCACCACCCGGTGGCGCGGCAACTCATTATCGAAACAAAAACCCTGCCCTGCGTGGCCAATGCTGACCACACCGCCGGCATGGGAAGTCCATGCGTGCAATGGGCTCGCTGGCTGGACGGGCTGCGACCAGCCGCCTTCCTGGTAGGCGGGCGCCATGGCGTTTTGGGCCAGCAGGTGTTTGATGTCGGTGAGGATGAGCTCCTGGTGTTGCTGCTCATGCTGAAGGCCCAGTTCGACCAGGCCGGCCAGGTCTGGCCGCTGCGCCAGCAAGGCAAGCATGCGGGCATCGACGTGGGCGCGGTAGAGGCGCACCTGTGCCATCGACGGCCGGGTCAGCAGGCCGCGCTGGTGGCGTGGATGCTTGTCGCCAATGCCGTTGTAGTAGGAATTGAACAGGACACGGAAGGCGGGATGGAAAGGCGCAAAGCCTGGCTCATTCGGTTCAAGCACAAAGGTCTCGAAGAACCAGGTGGTATGGGCCAGGTGCCATTTGACGGGGCTGGCATCGGGCATTGACTGGGCGCAGCAGTCTTCATCGGACAGTGGCGCAGCCAGCTGCAGCGTACGTTGGCGCACGACGTCATAGCGCGCGGCGATGTCCGCAGTGTTCGGGGCGGCGTCAATGCTTGGGGCGGGATCAATACGTGGCATGGGTTCCGTGTCCGGGGGCAGCTCAGTGCGCAGCGCGCGCATAGATCAGGGCGAACCATTGTTTGGGGTCCAGCCACACTTGCACGGCGTCAAAGCCTGCCTTGGCCAGCATGGCGACGGCCTGCGCTTCACGGTATTTGTAGCTGTTCTCCGTATGGATGCGCTGGCCTGCGCGGAAATGCCGTTGGCCGCCCTGCCAGTGCACCACCAGCTCGGTGCGCGCCTCCAGGTGCATTTCGATGCGGCTGGCGGCGGCGTTGAACCATGCCACGTGGCGCCACTGACTGACATCAAAGTCAAAACCGCCCAGTACATTCAGGTGGCGCAGCAGGTTGAGGTTGAAGGCGGCAGTGACACCGAGCGCGTCATCGTAGGCAGCGTCAAGTGTGGCCTGGTCTTTGACGAGGTCCAGCCCGATCAGCAGGCCGCCATCGCGCCCGCACTGGGCCCGCATGCGGCCCAGGAAGGCCACGGCCTCGTCCGGGTCAAAATTGCCGATCGACGAGCCGGGGTAGAAAAACAGGCGCTGCTCGCGCCGCACCGAGGCGGGCAAGTCGAGCGAAGTGGAAAAGTCCAGCCCCAGGGGGTTCATTTCGATATGGGGAAAACGCTGGCGCAGCCGCTCGACCGATTCCGCCAAAAAGCTGGCGGAGATATCGACCGGCACATATTGCACAGGGTGCAGCAGCGGGAACAGGCTGGCCGCCTTGGCGCAATTGCCCGCGCCCAGGTCGATCAGGGTGCTGCCCGCCCCGATGGCGTCTGCCATGGCGGCGCCGTGCTGGCGGAAAATGCCCGCTTCGGTGCGGGTGGGGTAATACTCGGGCAACTCGCAAATGGCTTCGAACAGGCGCGAGCCCAGCGCATCGTAAAAGAACTTGGGTGAAATGGCAGGCAGATCGCGGCGCATGCCAGCGTCAAGTTCGGCCAGGACGGACGGTTGGGGTGTCGACATCAGCTGAGCAATCTATCGTTAAAAAGCGATGGGTGAACACTTGCTGGTTTTGCTATCATAGCCGAAACACCAAAACCCGGCCTGACTGAACTTTTCAGGCGTACTCAAGTCTACGTCGCCATTCCCATATAGGACATCCAGCCATGACCCTGCCTTCGCCCCTGCGCACCCTCCACTCCCTGCTCGCCGCCTTGGCCGCCTGCGCCTTGATGCTGGCCGCTGCCCCGGCGCTGGCCCAGAACACGCCGGGCGTGCTGAAGGTGTCAGCCATCCCGGACGAAGCGCCGACGGAATTGCAACGCAAGTTCAAGCCCCTGGGTGAATACCTGGCCAAGGCCACCGGCCTGAAAGTCGAATTCACGCCCGTGACGGACTATGCCGCTTCCGTTGAAGGCCTGATCAACAAGAAGCTCGATATGGTTTGGTTTGGCGGCTTCACCTTCGTGCAAGCCAAGGTGCGCAGCCATGGCCAGGTCACCCCCCTGGTGCAGCGTGCGGAAGATGAAAAATTCCGTTCCGTCTTCATCACGACCAACAAAGACATCCACAAACTGGAAGACCTGCGCGGCAAGACCCTGAGCTTTGGTTCCGAGTCGTCGACCTCGGGCCACCTGATGCCGCGCTCCTTCCTGCTGGCGGCCCGCATCAATCCAGAGACCGACCTGAAGCGCGTGGCCTTCTCGGGCGCACATGACGCCACCGTTGCCGCCGTCGTTGGCGGCAAGGTGGACGCCGGCGCCCTCAATATCTCCGTATGGGAAAAGCTGGTCAATGAGAAAAAGGTCGATCCGCAGGTGGTGCGCGTGTTCTACACCACGCCCGGCTACTACGATTACAACTGGACGGTCCGCTCGGACATGCCGGCCGAGCTGAAGAAAAAACTGACCGACGCCTTCCTGGCCCTGGACACCTCAACGCCTGCCGGCAAAGAGATCCTTGAGCTGCAGCGCGCCTCCAAGTTCATCCCCACCAAGGCGGACAACTATGGTGCCATTGAAGCAGCGGCCCATAGCGCCGGCCTGCTCAACAAGTAAGGACGGGCAGCCCACCCATGATGGTGTTCCAGCTTGAACAGCTCACCGTGCGCCACCTGGCCGGCACGCGCGCGCCGGCCCTGCAGGGTATCGACTTGCAGGTTGCGCAGGGCGAACAGCTGGCCATTATCGGGCTTTCCGGCGCGGGCAAGACCACCCTGCTGTCCACGCTGGCCGGTTCGCACCAGCCCGCCTCGGGCAACTTGCGCCTGTTTGGCCAGGACCCCTGGTCGCTGCCGGGCGCACTGCGCCACCGGCTGCGTGCCCGCCTGTTCCTCGCGCCCCAACTACCGCCGCTACCGCCGCGCCAGCGCGTCGTCACGGCCGTGCTGGCGGCGCGCCTGCCCAACTGGAACTTGTGGCAAGCCCTGTCGTCCCTGTTCAAGCCCAGCGACCCGGATGCAGCCTACGAGGCGCTGGCCCGCTTCGGCCTGGGCGACAAACTGTATGCCCGGGTAGACCGCCTGTCCGGCGGCGAACGCCAGCGTGCCAGCATGGCGCGCCTGCTGCTGTCGTCCGCCGATGCTTTCCTGGTCGATGAACCCCTGTCGGCGTTGGACCCGACCCTGGCCTTCCAGACCCTCGCCACCTTGCAGCAGGAAGCCAAGGCCCGCTCCGCCACGCTGGTGTGCAGCCTGCACCAGGTCGAAATGGCGCGCGCCCACTTCCGCCGCATCGTCGGCCTGCGTGAAGGCCGCATCCTGTTTGACTGCCCGCGCGAACAAGTCAGCGACGCCATGATTGAAGCGCTGTACCAGAACGACGGCGCCGCTTCGCCGCCCGCCGTGGAGCACACTGCGGCAGTGCTGGCCGCTGGCGCCTGCTACTAATGGCGGCCTTGCGCCATCCCGACCCCGCCTGGCGCGCACGCCTTGCCATCAGCGCCGTTGGCCTGCTGCTGTTGTGGCCCCTGCTGGTGCTGGCCGAATTCAAACCCTGGGTGCTATTCGATGCCCAGAGCCTGGGCGCGGCCGGCCATTTCCTGCTTCAGTTCCTGGCGCCGGCCCATGGCGCCGACTTCCTGCTGATGGTGCTGCGCGAGACCTGGCAGACCGTGGCCATTGCCACCTGCGGACTGACACTGGCCCTGCTGGGCGCCATACCCGCCACCCTGGTGGTGACGGAGCGCCTGTCTATCTCGCGCCTGGGCACGGGCCGCATGCATCCACTGTCGCGCCTGGTGCGCCAGGCGGTGCGCTGGATCCTGGTGCTGCTGCGCAGCGTGCCCGAACTGGTGTGGGCCCTGCTGTTCGTGCGCGTGGCTGGGCTGGGGCCAACGGCAGGCGTGCTGGCCATTGCCCTGACCTACTGCGGCATGCTGGGCAAGGTCTATGCCGAAATCCTTGAATCAAGCGACCCGCAGGCCAGCCATGCACTGCTGGCCAATGGCAGCGGGCGCTTGCCGGCGCTGCTGTACGGTGCCTTGCCCGAAGCGGCCGCCGAGCTGGTGTCCTACACCGTCTACCGCTGGGAATGCGCGATCCGCGGTTCAGCCATCATGGGCTTTGTCGGCGCCGGCGGCCTCGGCCAGCGCATGGACGAGTCGACCAAGATGATGGCCGGCGGCGAAGTGTCGACCATGCTGATCATGTTCATCCTGCTGGTGGCAGTGGCCGACCAGGTGTCCAGGCAGTTGCGCCGGAGGCTGGGATGACGCCAACAAGGAGCCTGCCATGATGGCACCCGAGGCAACAGGCAGCGCAAGGCGCGGCACCGGCCAGCCGCCTGCGCCGGCGCGTGCCATTGGCACCCTCGTGTTGCTGGCGGCCCTGGCCCTGTTGGTGTTCGCCAGCTTCGCCACCTTGCCTTTGCAATGGTCCGCCTTTGCCACACCGGAAGCGGCCAGCACGACATGGGAATTCCTCGGCGGCTTTGCACCGCCCAACCTGGCCCCGGCCTTCCTCGCCAAATGTGGCTGGGCCACGCTGGAAACCCTGGCCATGTCTTTACTGGGCACTGCGCTGGCCGTCGCTGGCGGCATGCTGCTGGCCCTGCCGGCGTCGGGCCGCTTTGGGCGAGCGCTGCGCGCCCTGGCGCGCGCCATGCAAAACGTGCTGCGCTCCATTCCGGAGCTGGTGTGGGCCTCGCTGTTGTTGGTCGCGGCCGGCCTGGGGCCGTTTGCGGGCACGCTGGCACTGGGCCTGCATACGACGGGCGTGCTGGGCCGCCTGTTTGCGGACGCGCTGGAAAATGCGGCGCCGTTGCCAGAACAAACCCTGCGCACCAATGGCGCCGGCCAGGTGGCCGCCTTCTTGTATGCGACGCTGCCGCAGACCTTGCCGCAAATGCTGTCGTACACGCTTTACCGCTGGGAGAACAATATCCGCGCGGCCGCCATCCTCGGCGTGGTTGGTGCGGGTGGCCTTGGCCAGATGCTGAAATACCACCTTTCCCTGTTCCAGACCCAGAGCGCCGCCACCGTCGTCATTGCCATGCTGGTGCTGGTGGCCAGCGTGGACGCGATCAGCTTTGCCACCCGCCGTGCGCTGACCCGCTGACGCTCCCCCCCTCAGGTGCCCCCTTAAACATCCAGGCTGCAGCGCAACGTCATTCTTCGAGCCATTCGCTGGCCTGCCCCTGAAAGGGACATGTGAAGCCCCGAACACAGCCAAATTCCTCCTCGTCCGCCATTTTCTCGCCACAAAAAACGACAAAATTCCGGTTTTGACCGGTTTGAGGGCTGTTTCTCCCGCCAACCCTAAATTTCCGGGGCATTTCTGCGATAATTTTATCAATAATGCTCTGAACACATTCTTATCGTAGTATTATTTATTCTTAACAAAACGCTGCCGTTGTACCAATTATTAACATTCGTGTCCCACTGACCAGCGGGCATGGCCGCGCTGTCTTAGAAAAAAATGGAGGTGTACGATGAACGTACGGCAAAAAAAGCTGGAAATGATCGAGGCAATGAACCGCGCCCGCGCGCTTGAGCCTTCCAGCTTCGTTCCCAACAAACTGCTCGATACCCTGATCGAGAAGATGAAACTCAAGAATGACGCGGAACTGTGCCGCGTGCTTGAGGTACAGCCGCCGATCATCAGCAAAATTCGCCACCGCAAACTGGCCGTGGGCGCCACCATCCTGCTGCGCATGCACGAAAAGTCGGAACTCTCAATCCGCGAACTGAAAGAACTGACCAGCGCCTCAATGCACTGATTGGATTACGCTGCCTCTGTCTCAGCGTCCTTGAATTGCGCGGCGATCTGGGCGAACTGCCCTTCGATCGTAAAGAAGGCGTCGAGGATGTCCGGGTCGAAGTGGGTGCCGCGCCCTTTTTTCATGATGTCCATGGCCTCCTGGTGGCTAAACGCAGGCTTGTAGACGCGTTTGGAAATCAGGGCGTCGTACACGTCCGCCACTGCCATCAGCCGCGCTGACACGGGAATGGCCTCGCCAACGAGGTTGTCCGGATAACCCGAACCATCCCATTTCTCCTGGTGCGAATGGGCGATCTCGCGCGCGAAGGTCAGGAAGTCGTTGCTGCTGCCCAGGAACTTCTCCACATTCATGATGGTGTCGCGGCCATACACCGTGTGCAGCTTCATGATCTCAAATTCATCGCTATCGAGCTTGCCCGGTTTGAGCAGGATGCGGTCCGGGATCCCCACCTTGCCGATATCATGCAGCGGTGCGCACTTAAACAGCAGCTCGATATTTTTCTCCGTCAGCACGCTTGAAAAACGCGGGTGGCCGGCCAACTGGCGCGCCAGCGCCTGGACATAGTTCTGGGTGCGGCGGATATGGTTGCCCGTTTCATTGTCGCGCGTCTCGGCCATGGTCGCCATCGCCATGATGGTGGCATCCTGCATCAGCGACA
>JACXTT010007024.1_pt1 | contig 15963 bp, 13 predicted proteins | sample 9270951 | NCBI WGS metagenome assembly JACXTT01 (sample SAMN15532306, study PRJNA645909) | rock metagenome | isolation source: weathered quartz diorite | place: Puerto Rico | collected 2017-06-21 | reverse complement strand
AATCGCCGCCTTGACACATGCCGCCTTGACAGAATTCTCCGGAACCGCAGAACGTCTTACAGCCGCCGCAATGTTTGGCGTCCTTGCCGAGGTCGAAACATCCGCCCGCGCATGGCGACAACCCCGGCTCGCACACGCACGTGTTCCCGCTGCACACCTGCCCTGGCCCGCATTGGATGCCAGCGCACGGCGCGCCGCTACCGCTGGTCATGCCGGTTCCGGTTCCCGCGCTGGTTCCCACGCCGCTCGTGCCTACGCCGACGCCGCTGCTACCATTCGGCTGCCCGGCGCCAGTGGTTCCAGCCCCAGGTGAGCCGCTGCCGACCGAGCCACCGCTGCCGCTCCCGCGACCGCCGTCGATGACGGCCTTGCCGCCGCAGCTGGCGGCAGGCGCGCACGTCGCCAGGAGCAATGCCAACCGAAGGGATGTCGCGTCGCCGAGTGTCATGTGGATCCGTCGTGTCTGCCGAGCGCCTCAATCGGGGAGCGCGAGTCGGAACGACTCGTGCGCCGATTTACCGGAAAAATGCCGCAGCTGAGCGGGAGCGGTTGGAAGTCGGCGGTGATTCGCATTCGAGGATCACGCCCGCCGGTTTAGAGCCGCACGAGCCCATCATACACGCTTGCCGGCATCGACCGGCTTCGTCGTGTCGACCAGCACGTCGTCGCCGTCGAACGTGACGGCGTAAGCGGGCAATGGATTGGTCGCAGGCCCCTTGAGGACCGCGCCGTCGGCGATGGCGAAGCTACTGCCGTGGCAGGGACAAAGGAGGCCCTTACCGGTCATGCTGGCGTTGACCGCCACGGTCGTCGCGCACTCACCTGGATTGATCGTCGGCGCCGTGCAATCCGCGTCCGAGCACAGCGCCACGAGGCAGCATGCATGCGTGCAAATCCCGGACAGCGCATAAAATCCCTTGGCGTCGCGCACCACGACGACTGCCGTGTTGTCGTCGATGTTCGTGAGCTGCACCTGGCCCACGCCCAGCTTGCGCGCCCGAGGCGAGCGAATGATGGCCGCGCGCACCAAGCAATAGTTCGGCGCCGGTCCGCTGGCCGCTTGGAAACACGACACATCCGTATTGCCCGGAGTCGTGCCGCCGCCGCACCCCCCCACGCCCGCTGCTCCGGCGGCGAGCGTCAACAGCACGCGGCGGCGCGAGACTCCGGGCTTGCCTTCGTGCATCGGTGGGCAGAACGTCAAAGGGTTTCTTTGCAGTGTCCGCTGGTCACGTCGCAGTGAAGGGTCTTGGCCATGTCCTTGTTGCACGTCGAGTCGTCTTTGCACTTGAAGCCACACCCTTGCGTCTCCGGTCCGAATCCGCCGGGCGGATTGGTGAGATACAACTGGCAGACATAACCATCCGCGCCGCGGCAATCGCTGTCCTGTTTGCAGCTCTTGTGGCAACCGGGCGTCTCGTGCGGCTCGGAGACGCAGGTGGCACCGACCGGGCACACCTCTACGTCGTTGCACGGCTCCATTCCGCAGTAACCGCCGGGCCAGCCATCGCCGGCCGCCGTCAAGCACGCCGAGCGCGGATCGGTCCCGCAGTCCACGGTGGTGGTGCACGGCGTGCCGATCTTCGCCGTGGTCGAATCAGGTGCGCATTTGCCGTTGGCGGGGTCGCAGGCCTGGCCTTGACTGCAGTCGCTCGTCTGCTTGCATACCGCGCCGATCCCCGTCGCGGGGGGCGCGCCGTCGGGCGGGCAGTCGAAGAGCAGCTCCACGATGTCGATCTCCAGCGCGCCGTTGTCACTTTCGGCCTCGGTCGCTGCGCCGTCCTTTTTGGGGATCGACGCGGCGAGATTGGCGAGGCTCGCGTCGACGTCGCCAGAGACGGTCGCGGTACCGCTCACCCGATGGCACTTCGGGGCTCGCGTGCCAACGCCGTCCTTCAGCTTCGCCCACGATGCCTTCATCGACGCGAGGTCGGCCGCCGCCGCGTCCCACGCGCCGAAGTGCGCGTCGAGGCCGACTTGCCGAAACACGGCGTCCATCGTCACGACTTCGTTCACCGCCGGATCGAAATACGAGAACAGCGCGGGGACCGCGAGACCGATCGCGTTCGCGGCGTTGGCCGCGGTCTTCTGATCTTTGGCGGCGAGGGCTGGGCCGAGCTTGGCGATCGCGTCGTCCATGGCCTTGACGCCGACGGCGGGCAAGCCCGGGTAGGCCGACTTGGCACGGCCCCAGACGATTTTCAGCACCGAGAATACGCTCGCGGCGCTGACCCAGTCGGGCTTGCGGTCGGGTGAGCTTCCGAACGTGGTGTTGACAAGCCCCTCGCCGTCGCGCTCGACGTCGCGAAGATCGGCCGGAACCACCCCGTGGTTCGGGGCCCCGGTATTGTTGTCGACCGGCTGGGCCTTGGAGCCACAAGCCGCGGCGGCGGCGCAAGCCGCGCCGAACGCGATCAGCAAGAAGGGCCGGCGGCTCATGGCTCCACCCCGGTCGCGCACCAACCCGCGTTGAAGCTGCCCTTGAGCGAGCCGTCGGCGAACGTGACGTCGAACGCCCCGGTGGCGCCCTTGCCGTCCGTGTAGCTGTCAAGCCGGACGGTGCCCCCCGTCGCGACGTCGTCTACGGGCGCCGCCTTCGAGTGGGTGAACGCGACGTACGCTTCGCCCGCCGCGGGTTGGGCGCCGGTGACTTTGTATTGCTTGCCGCCGGCCGTCTTGCCGATGGTCTTGATCTCGAGCGAGTTGGTGCCCGCCAGCTTGGCATCCCACCCCGCGGCGCTCGTCTTGCTGCAGTCGGTCGGCTTGTCGAACAGGTAGATGACGGTGGTCCCGGTGGGGTCGTCGCTCATGCCGATCGCGTACGCGGTGGCGACGTTGGTGACGCTCTGCCCCTGCGCCGAGCCCATGATGCTGCCCGGGCCGCCGCCAGCACCGCTGCCGGTGGAGCTACCGGTGGAGCTACCGGTGGAGCTGCCGGTCGTAGTCGTGGCGCCGCCGGTCGACGTCGATGCCGTGCCGGTGCCCGCGGTGTTGCCGGAGGTGGTGGCGCCGGACGAGCTCGCTCCATAGTTGGAGTCCGAGCTCGTGCCGCCGCATGCGGCCACCGAAACGCCGAGGAAAAGCAGGATGGTGCGCGTCGTTTTCATAGATGTCCGTAATTGACTCGACGCGATGTCATCCTTCAAAAAACATTGAAGCTCAAGGCGTTCTGGCGTGAAAAAAGTACACGGGCGAGCGTGACGATCGGCATGACTGGATTATTCCAACGGCAGCGGCCCCAGCCATGGCCGCTCGCGACCATCACCGCTGCGCTCATGCGCGCTGCACGATCACCGGCGATCGCGACATCGCCGAGGATCTCACCCACGAAACCTTCCTGACCGCGGCGCGTATTGCGCCCCGCTACGACGGCCGCGCCTCGGCGCGTCCAGCTCGAGGCGTTCCGCCGAGCGCACCCGGACGACGCGCGCGGAGAGGATGCGGCCTTTTTGGCGATCGTCGCGCTGAAGCGCGCCGGCCGGCACGACGCGGCTGCGCGAGCCGCGCGGGATTACCTGAGCGAGTTTCCCCGTGGCTCGCGCCGTGGCGACGTCGAAGCGATCGCCGCTCCCCGCTGAGCTGGATCGGCGCGCGTGCCGGCCGCGCCAACGGCGGAGCGCAGCATGGCAGCGCCCAATCACGCGCCCGGAGTCGACGCCCCAGCGGGTGCGGTGCCGCGCGCGCCGTCCCGGTGCGACGAAATAATGAAGGTCGTGCGGCTCTCGCGCGAAGCACCGACGGTGGGAACCGTACAGGCGATGGTCGCGAGACCGCACACGCGACGAAACCGGCGATGAGCATGATTCTCCTTGGCGCCGGAGTCGTCGTCGGCAGCTATTTGAGCGGCACGTACCTTCCATTTCGCGGCGTCCACGACTTGCTCGTGCCAGGCGCCATCTTCCGCACGTCGAGCGCGGCGGTGGCGCTCACTTTCGACGATGGCCCCCACCCTCGCTGGACGCCGCAGATCTTGGACGTGCTAGCGCGCGCCAACGCCTCTGCGTCGTTCTTTCTGATCGGCGAGAACGCCGCCCGCCATCCGGAAATCGTGAGGCGGATCGCGCGAGACGGGCATTGCATCGGGAACCACGGCTGGAGCCATCGATCGATGAACCGTTTGTCGAGCCGCGAGCTCGCCGAAGAGATCGATCGATGCCAAGGCACGATCGCCACCATCATCGGGAAGCCGCCGCGCTTCCTCCGCCCGCCTTTTGGGCGCCGAGACTACCGGACCTACCAGGCCGCGAGAGACCGCGGCCTCACACCAGCCCTATGGTCGCTAGATTCGCACGACTGGTTGCATGCGGACGCAGCGCGAATCGCACGGCGCTTGCGCCGGGCGAGTGCCGGCGATGTCGTGCTTCTTCATGACGGACGGCCGAACGCGGCCGCGACGGTTTCCGCCGCGACGGACCTCTTGGCCCAGCTCGAACGGCGTGGCGTGCCTGCCCGCGCATTGACCCAGCCCGGATCGCCAGATGCATGACGCGCTGATCCTCGCGTCGCTGCTGACGGTGCTCGCGGCGAACGGCCTGCTGACTGCCGTGTGTCTCATCGCTCGCCGCGTGTCGAAACGCGGCGCCCAGGTTCGTGGCGTCGCCGAGGGGCTCGCCATCGTTCGCCCGCTGCGCGGTAGCGCAGCGGCTTCCACCGTCAGCAACGGCTCTCTCCTCGCCCAGGACTATAGGGAAATCGACGAGATCGTATTCGTCGCGTCGCGACCCGAGGACGAGGGCCTCCGGCTCGCGCGCTCGCAGCACGGCGCCGATCCGCGCGTCACGTGTACCATCGCGCCGGCCGTGCCCGGCAAGACGACGGACAAGGCTCGCAACATGGTTGCCGCCTGGGGATCGACCAAGTCTCCGTTCGTCGCGTTCTGCGATGCGGACATCGTGTTGCCGGAATGGCTCGTGCGCCGGTGCATGGAGCGCTTCGACCATCCGAACGTCGGCGCCGTATTCGCCCCCGTCGTGCATTGTTTCGAGGGAGGACTGGGTGTTCTCCTCGCGCAGCTTGCGTCAGGCGACAAGCTAGCGGCCATTCGCGCCTTCGATCGTCTCGGCGTCTTGGGAGTGCTGGAGGGGGGCCTCATGATCCTGAGACGCAGCGCGGTCGATCACATCGGCGGCATCCAGGTGATCGTCGGCACGATCGCGGACGACTTGCGGCTCGGCACGGAGCTTCAGCGCGGCGGTTTCCGCCTGCACGCCGGCCCCACCATCCGGCACGAAGTCGGGCGAGCGTCGTTCGCGCAGATGGTCGCCCAATACCATCGATGGATGGTGTGTCAGCGCTCCGAGCGCCCCAGCTTGATGTGGCCCCAGCTGCTGTTCCACCCGGTCGTTTTGCCCCTCATCGTGCTCGCTCTTACCCACCTCAGCCCGGCGGCTTGGGCGATCCTCGCCGGGAGCCTCGCGTGGCGGGTCGCGCTGACCCTCGGCATCGAACGTTCGATCGTTCGCTCTGCGGGACTCCGGTTCGGCTGGTGGAGCTTGGCTCGTCCGATCGCCGACCTGGTGCACTTTACCTTCGGCGTATCGGCCTACTTGGTCCCGTTCGTCTCGTGGGGCGGCGTGCGCTACCAACTCGGGCCGCGGGGGCGCATCGCCAGGTGCTCGCCCTATTTCTGACCGTCGAGGGCACGCTGTTCAGGGCCGCGTCGATTGCGCCATCCATCGCCGACGGCGATGCCGCGCCTTCGGCATGGCACGCGCGTGGCGCGAGCGCGCACCCTTCGGATCCGCGCCGCGCGCGATTTGTGTTGACGTCCTGCGGGGCCCCCGGCGAGGTGACGACGGCGCCAGGTTGCTCGTGGGTTTCGCGTTACGAAGTATTTTTTCGCCGCCACGGCAACGAAACGACGACGCAGCCGTCGATTTGTCAAAGATCGACGCTCGCTGATGGCAATTCGAAGGCCGAACATGACGCACCGAACGGATCCACCCTGGGCCGGCCTGGCCGCCCTCGGAGCCTGCGTGGCCATTCAGGCGTGCGCGCACCACGCCCCGAGCGACGACAAGAGCTCCAGCTCGTCGGGAGTCACCGTCACGGCCGTGCCGGTGTCGATCACCGCGGTCGACACGCGCTTCTCGACGGCGGACGCGATGCTCGCTTCGGTCGAAATGCAGCTCGCCGGGGAGCCGCTCACGACCGCCATGGGCCGGGACCTCCGCGGGTACAGCCGCGACTACCCTGCTCCCAACGTCTACTTCGATCCGTCCACCACACCGAGCACGCCAAAGCTCGATCTGCCGGGATTCGCCACGGGGATCGAGAGCTACGAGTACTCGAAGCAGCCGATGAACAATCTCGCGTTCGAGTCGGGTGCCGGGACGTCACTGGCATTCGGGCCGGTCCTCAACCCGAAGGGCGATCCAGGCGCTGCGGCGCTCGCGCTGCTGCTCGCGCGCGTTCAGCACTTTGCCGCCGGCAGCAATGCCGCGAAGAACTTCGTCAAGAAAGTAGACGGTACCGATCCGAAAAACCGCCTCGGCTGGGCTGGTCTTTGGCCGGTGACGCACCCGTATCGCTCGCTCGATCCGACCATCAAGCCCGTCAATACCGTCGATCTGCAATGTTCGATTAGCTCCGACGACGACCCCAATTCGACGGGCCTGCTCTTGAATCTCGACTACGAATGCGACGCCGGTTCGCTTCATCTGGTCAATCGCGGCAAACAGGTGGACGCGACGCTCACCCCCGGCGCCTCAGGCTGGGCGGCGTGGAAATACAGCTTGTGGGTCATGAACTACCTGCAGTCAATGCACGATTCGGCGCAGACTGCCATCGCCACCGTCGCCGACGCCGATCTCGCCAAAGTCGGCTCGCCTGGCAACACCGTCGTCGGCAAGAATGACAATGCGCCCCCGGACGCCGTCGCCGGCACGTATCTCGGGTCGAGCGACATCGAGGGTTTTCAGGCGCAATTGATGATCGAGGAGCTCGACAACCAAGCGCAGCAATGGCTGACGCAGCTCACGACGACCGACGCCGTGGCTCTGTCCGGATTCGCGACCATCAAGGACGCTCTCGCCTACAACTACGACGCGCCGCTTCGCTGGTTTCCCGCCGCCATCCAGGTGAGCGAGAGCGACGATCCGAGCGGCTTTCCGCAGCCGACCGGCTACAAGCTGAGCGAGTCGGGTAGTCACCTCCTCGATCTCCTCGGCCTCGGCGGTGCCTACGCCGATCTGTACGCGCTGACGGATCACGCCAACACCAACGTCGGCGGCTCGCAGCCGGCCAAGGCCTACTTCGACGGCGACCCGTTCGGCGACGACAACCAAATCGCCGACGGCGAGGCGAGCATGCACGATCGCGCGCTCGGCATGCTGCGCGTGCTGATCGTCAATCTCGATCGCCTGCACCGCGACCCCGCGTCTGGAATCTTGGTGGACGACGTGACCTTTACGGGTTCCACGCCGGCGCGCGGCACCTCCACGAGCACGACCTCCGTCGCGTACGCAATCGTCGGGCTGCGCACCATGCGTCGCGCGCTCGGCTCGCAGCTGGAGCTCTATACCAATACGACGCCGGACACCGCAGTCGCCGGCACCAAGACGGCGCTCGACCAAACGCCGCTCGCAGGCGCACCCAACGGCGCCAAGCTGGTGGCCGATCGACTCGGCGCGCTCATCGACGCCGAGGCCAAGCTGCTCCTGGAGCATCTCACCACCGCGGACGGACATGCCTTGCCGGGCTGGAACGTCGCCCAGAACGCGCCGTCGAGCGGCGACGATGCACTCGACGCCCACGCCGCGGCGATTCGCGGGCTTCTCGCGGCGTACCTCGCCACGGGCAATACCTCGTACCGCGACCGCGCCACGGCCGTATTCACGAGGATGGATCGCGACTTCTATCACGCCGGTGGCCGCGTCTACGTCGACTCGCCCGGCGCTGCGAAGTCGGTCAAGTATTCCGCGCGCCGCTTCGCGCTCCTCGAAGGCGCGCTGCGCGACATCTACGAGCTCGTCGCCGCACAGCCGGGACAGGGCGCGCTGAAGGCGCACGTCGAGGCGCGAATCGCCCGGCTCATCAAGCTGGTGCTCAACGGGTGGGATGACATCGACGACAACGGGCTCGTCGATTATCCGAACGAGTGCATGCGAGTCGTCGGGGGTTTGCCGCGCGGCGGACTCCAGCTCGCGGAGCGGTCGCTCACCGGCGAAATCGGCAGCGTCTGCGAAAAGATCGACGCCTCGACGTGCAAGCCGCCGGGTCCACGCAAGTACATCGCCGACCGCGATCACGACTGCGTGCCCGAGATCAGCGCGGCGGGCCTACCCTCCGCGCTGGGCAACGAAATCACGTTCTCGATCGGTCGGTAGCGATGCACCGAATCGCCCTCGCCGATCTCGCCCTCGCGTCGGCGCTCCTTTGTGCCGCGTGCTCGCGGCCGGCCAAAGAGCTTTCGCCGGTGGCGCGGCATTCGTCCTCCATCGCCGTGAGCGCGGACGGCGGGCGCGTCTACGTCGTCAATCCGGACGCCGACTCGGTGTCCGTCATCGATCCGCGGACGCGGACCCTCGTCCGGGAAATTGCCCTCGGGGCGGGGGCGCCACAGGTGGACGCGAGCGGCCGATTCACGCCGGTCGTCGCGCCGCGTGCGCTCGCGCTGGCTCCGCGCGCCGGGCTCCTCTATGTCACCGGGGAGCGCTCCGGAAAACTGTATGCCGTCGACCTCGCCTCGGCGAGCGTCGCTGCCGCGGTCGACGTGGGCAGCGAGCCCGTCGGCGTGCTGGTCGCGCCCGATGAGTCGGCGGTGTTCGTGGCCTGCTCGCAGGATGCCCTGGTCGCGCGGATCGATGTCGGTGGCGCGGCGCCGAGCGCCACCGTGGCGACGCAGGCAAAACCGTGGTCCCTCGGCTGGTCCGACGACGGCAGCAGGCTGTTCGTCTCTCACCTGCTCGCGCCGACGATCACCGGAATCGACCCCGATACGCTCGGCATCGCCAGCAGCGCGACCATCCCCGACGTGCCGAGCCGCGGCGACAAGCGGCTCGCCTACGGCCAGGCGCGCGCGCTCTACGGCGTCGCGGTGCGGCCCGGAGGCAGCGGCGAGATCTGGGTGGCGCACACCATGCTGGCCACCGCGACCGCGCAGCCGGCGCTCGATTTCGAGTCGACCGCGTTTCCAGCCGTGTCGGTGCTCGCCAGCGACGGAAGCTTTGCTGGGCGCATGTCGAGCAATTCGATGGGCGTGCCGGGCGTCAACGGTCAATTCGGCGACATCGTGTCTGGCCCGCACGATTTCGATTTCACGCCTGATGGTCGCTACGCCCTCGTCGTGGACAGCGCGAGCGAAGACGTCATGGCCATCGATGCCAGTGCGCGCGTGGAGAGCAAGCTGCTCCGGCCGTTGCCCGGCCACCTGCAGGAAGGCATCGTCGTCGCGCCGGACGGGAAGACGGCCTACGTCGACGAGCGCAACAGCGCGGACGTGGCGGTCATCGCCATCGACACCTCCGGCGCGACGATCGGCCTGTCGGTGGACGGAGCGCCCATTGCCAGGATTTCGCACGACCCGATGCCCGCCGCCATGAGGCGAGGCCAATTCCTGTTTTTCACGGCGAACAGCGACGTGGTGCCCATTACCAAGAATCATTGGCTGGCGTGTGCGAGCTGCCACCCCGAGGGCCGGAGCGACGCGGTGACGTGGCGATTCGAGCAGGGTCCGCGCGACACGCCCTCCAACGCCGGCGGCGTGGCCGACACGGGGTTCTTGCATCACACCGCGGATCGTCGCGCCATCACGGATTATTTTCACACGATCAATACCGAGCAGGGTGGCAAGTTCACGCAGGACGATCCGCTGCTCGAAGCCGATCTCGAGGATCTCCAGAAGTTCGTCAATTTCGGGTTACCCGCACCGGTGCCGCCGCACACGGATCCGGGCCTCGTCGCCAAGGGAAAAGCCATTTTCGAGCGCGCCACGGTCGGCTGCTCGGGGTGTCATTCGGGGCCCGCGCACACGGACTCGGGCGCTGGCAACCCGACGCTCGATCTCGCGGGCCCGATCCTCCTGCACGACGTTGGCACCTGCAATACCGGCACTTTTCCGGACCAGCCCCACAAGGACGTCGCCGACCACCCGCGCGCCGCGTGCGCTTTCGACACGCCGACGTTGCGGGGCGTGTCGGACTCGGCGCCCTACCTGCACGACGGCAGCGCAGCCACGTTGCACGACGTCCTCGCCAAGACGCGCGGCAAGATGGGCAACATCGATGGACTGTCGCCTGCGGATCTCGACGCGCTGGTCGAGTATCTGCGCTCATTGTGAGGTTAGCTATGAAGCGGCTCCCGCCCACGATTTCACTGTTGCTGGCCTCCAACTGCTCATTGGCCGCGTGCGGCGGCGCGCCGTCGTCGACCGGCTTCGACATCGTCAACGCGGGGGGGGGCGCGCTGCGCGCCGCCTCGGGCGATGCGCTCAAGCTCGACGTCGTCGAGACGCTCTCCGACGGCTCCAGCCGGGGGCTGCCAGCGAATGCGGTCATATCGTGGTCCAGCCCGCCGAGTTGGACGGCGGCGTTCATCGACAATCCCGAGCGGCCGGACCGAAACGCGGACCTGCGCGGCGTCGTCTTCATCCTGGCGCACGGACCCGACGTGGTCGCCGTCACCGCCACGATCGAGGGCGCCGGTCTCGTCGGACGGGCGACGGCATCCATCGCCGTCTCGCCGCCGCCCAGCTCCGACGCGGCGCGCGGTGCGACGCTCTACGGCACGGGCGGGGCGCAGTGTAGCGCGTGTCACGGCGCGACCGGGCACGGCTCCGAACGCGACGCCAACGGCAAGACCTACACCATGTTGGGCAGGCACTACCCGTACCCCGCGCCCGGCCTCAATGCCGAGAGCGGCAACTTGGCGAGCGACTCGGCCTGGGACGCGTCGCTCTTCGCGATGTCGGCGCGCGCCGACGTCGACAATCACGGCACCTCGCTGCGCGCGCCGATGCCCGACTGGCTCGGCGCCGTCAATCCTGCGACGGGCCGCCCGCTGACAACCGCAGAGCTCGCCGACATCTACGCATTCCTCCGGACGCAGAGCCAATGAACACGATCAGCTCAGAGACGAGGCTTCGAACGGCCCGCTTTCGCAGGGTGTTCGCCCAGCGCATCCTCGGGCTGTTGCGCTTCGCGGCGCTCGGGCCGCTTGCCGGTTGCGGCGGCGGCGGCGACGCGACCGCGGGCGCCGGTGGATCGGTGCCGAACGCGCCCTATCACCCCGGCATGGGCAGCCAGTGTTTCGCGTGGCCGACGGACCAGCCTTGCCCCACGAGCGCCCCGCAAGTGATCGCCGAGTTCGAGAAAAACGCCTGCGGCGCGACCGGGTGGGGCGTGAATTCGGTGGAGTCGATGCCGGCGCGCGATGCGACCGGCAAGTGTTGCTACGACGTGAAGACCGAGCTGTGCACCACCGTGGCGGGCGGGCGCCCTTATCTGGTCGATGGGCGCAGGACCGCCGCGTCGGTGCGGCACGACGGGCCCTGCGACTGGCGAGAGTCGGCGGCGCCTTCCCTCGTCGGGCTCGACGCCGACACATGCGCGCAGCTCGCTCGCGCATGGGCCGAGGACGCGCGGCTCGAGCACGGATCGATCGCGTCGTTCGCCCGTTTTTCACTGGCGTTGTTGGCGATGGGCGCGCCGGCAGAGCTGCTGGCTGGGGCGCACGACGCGGCCGGCGACGAGGTCCGCCACGCGCGGCTGTGCTTCGGACTGGCGGCCGCCTATTCGGGGCAACCGGTGGCTCCCGGCCGCTTTCCACTCCAACGGACCGTGGCGATCGGCTCGTCGCTCGCCGAGCTCGCGGAAGACGCCGCCCTCGAGGGGTGTGTCGGCGAAACGGTTGCCGCGCTGGTCGCAGCCGAGCAATTGGCGCACGCCAGCGACGCGGCGGTGAGGCGAGTATTGGCGACCATCGCCGAGGACGAGGCGCGCCACGCCGAGCTCGCGTGGCGCACGGTGGCTTGGGCGATCGCCGCGGGCGGGGGCGAGGTCCGCACCGCCGTAGGCGCCGCGTTCGACGCCGCGTTGCGCGCGGCTCCTGCCCCGGACGCCGACGATGGCTTTGCATGCGAAGCGCATGGGCGGCTCGGCGCCGCGACGATCGCGCGGGTGGCCCGCGTCGCGCTCGACGAAGTCATCGGCCCTTGCGCTCGCGCGCTTCTGGCTGGCTGGCAACCGGGCGGCCGAAGGACTCCTCCTCCGGCACCACGCGCCACAGCGGCCGGCCAGAAAACGCCCTAGCCAGCGCCGAGCTGAAAGCGCGTCCTTGTCGGGCGTGCACGGGTCTGGGTACATTGACGCAATGACCGCGATGACCGTCGCAGCCCCCGCCGGCGCCCCGGCCGGCACCCCACGGATGCTCGACGAGATCGGCTGGGAATCGCCCGTCTTTGCCGCGCACGCGGATCCCGAGCTGCGCGCCTACGCCAAGAGCAAGCTCGGCTTCACGCCCTGCTTCGTCGATTACATGGCGCCGTGCGGCTGGTTCGCGCGCGGCCTGGTGGATCTCATGGCGGAGAAAAAGTCCGTCTACACGCCGATCGAGCTGATGGACGTCGCGGCCCTGGTGACCTCGCAAGAGAACGCGTGCCGCCATTGCTACGGCGCGACCCGCGCGGCCATGAAGCTCATGGGCTATCGCGAGGAGCGCATCCGCGACGTGGAGCGCGAGGTGCAGCTCGCCGACGGCACCACCCGGGCGGTCGTCGATTTCGCGCGCCGCTTGTCGCGCTCCAACCCGCGCCCCGCCGCCGCCGAGCGCGCCGCCCTCGCGGCGGCCGGGTTGTCGCCCGAAGCGATCGCCGAGCTGGCGTTCGTGATCTGCATGGTGTGCTTGAACAACCGCATGGCCACGTTCCTCGCGCTCCCCGTCGAGAGCATCGAGGGGCTCAGCAACAAATGGTGGGCGCGCCTGCTCTCGCCGATTTTCCGGGTCGCGATGCGGACCAAGCGCGTGGCCGCGGCCAAGCCCGCCGCCGAGCCTGGGCACTGGATCCACCGCGTGCTGCCGGGGATCCACGGCGCGGCGCGGCTGGTCGCGCTGACCGAGCTCGGCATGGCTTCGCCGGCGCTGCCGGCGCGGACCCGTCTGCTCATGGCCGCCACCGTGGCGCGCACGCTCGGCTGCCCGTTGTGTCAGACCGAGGCGAAGAGCGCGCTTGCCGAGCTCGGCGTCAGCGAGGACGATGCGGACGACATCCTCGGATCGCTCGACTCCGCCAAGCTGACGGAGCTCGAGCGCGAGCTGTTGCCGTGGGCGCGGGAGACGGTGCGCTACGAGCCGCAGGCGATCCAGAAACGAACGCGCCAGCTGCGCGAACGCGTGGGCGACGCCATCGCGCTCGAAGCCGTGGCGACCGCGTCGCTGAGCAACGGCATCGTTCGTTTGGCCATGCTGACGCAATGAGCGCGCTCGCGGCCGCTCTCGCCGTGTCGTCGCTGGTGCTCGCCTGGTTGTGGCTGCGTACGCAGCGACGATACGCGCTCGCCGCCAAAGAAGCCGAACACTATGCGCGCGACCTCGAGAAGCTCGAGCGCGCGTTCGCGTGTTTCGCGCCTGCCGCGGTCATCGATCAGATCTTCGATCGCGGCATCTCCACGACCGCCGAGAAGCGCGACGTGACGGTGCTGTTTTCGGATCTGCAGGGGTTCACGGGCATGAGCGAGCAGCTGGACCCGACCGTGGTGGTGCGCGTGCTCAACGGGTATTTCGAGCACATGTGTGCCGCGGTGAAGGCCAACCACGGGCACGTCGCGAAGTTCATCGGCGATGGCATGATGGCCGTCTTCGGCGCGCTCGAGAACAACCCGTGGCAGGCGCGCGACGCGGTGAATGCCGCGTTGGCGATGCGCAAGGCGCTAGCCACCTACAACCAAGCGCTCGCCGCGGAGGGCCTCGCCACCTTGGCATTCGGGGTAGGCATCCACCACGGCACCGTGGTCGCGGGGGTCATGGGCACGCAAGAGCTGATGGACTTCACGGTGATCGGCGACGTGGTTAACCCCGCCGCCCGCGTCGAGACGCTCACCCGCCACCACGGCACCGACATTTTGGGTACCGCGGACTTGCACGCCGCCTTGGCCGGAAGATTCACGACGCGCGAAATGCCGCCGATGAACGTGAAGGGCAAGTCCGAGGCGCTCGTCACGTTCGCGATCGACGGCCGCGCCCCCGAATCTCAGTAGGGGTGCGCCGCGTACCCGGCCGCCTTGGCGTACTGCGCGTAGGCCTTCAGCACCTCGTCGTCGTACGCCTTGTTGAAGACGGTGCAGCTCTTGGTCGAGCCGTAGCTGTTGTAGCTGCCGATGGCCATGAGCGTGTACTGGTCCACCGTGCAGCCGGGGAACTGCTTCTTCATCTGCCCGCGGTCTCCGGCGATGCCGGCGATGCCGACCTTGACGTTCACCTCGGGGTTGAACACCGAGCCGTCCCAGTCGCTGATGCTCGTGTCTTTGGTGAGGTTCGGGTGGCCGTCGCCGCCGATGCCGGCGCCGTCGGGGCTGCCGCCGCACGCCGGCACGATCTGCATGAGGCCGTAGCACCCGGACTCGGCCGCGCTCCAACCGGCGGGCGTGCCGCACGGCATGTTTGGGCACGCCACCGAGAACTGGTCGAAGCGCGACTCGACGTAGATGATCGCCTTGAAGATCATCGGATCCGGCTCGCCGTACGCCGCGGCCCACGCCAGCACGTTGCAGTCGAACGCGTCCACGCTCACTCCGGTCTGCATCGCCACGAGGCCAGTGCGCAGCGGATCGGCGTCGCAGCTGCGCGCCGGCGCGGGCGAATCGTGCTTGCTGCACGCGCACAGCGACGCGGCCGCCACCACCCCCGCGACCAGGTGGGCGCCGACCGCGCGCGTCACTTGATCGGCTGCTCGCCGTTGCACTCGATCTTCTCGAACTGCTTGCGGCAGCCGTGCATGCCGGGGCACTTGGCGGCCTTCACCATCTTGGTGCCGTCGCAGCGCAAGAGCATCTTGCCGTCGCTGGTGCACGCGTAGGTGTCCTTCGAGTCGGCCATGCACGGGTCGTTTTCGTCGCCGGTGCTCATGTCGCACTTCCAGCCCTCGGCGTTGGCCACGCAGCCGTTCATGCCGGCGCACTTCTGCACCACCGTCCACTTGTTCGCCTTGCACTCGATGACCGCCTTGCCGCCGGCCACGCACTCGGGCTTGGCGGTGACGCACGGCTCGCCGGCCTCGAACTGGGTGTTGCTGCAGCTGTCTTTGCCGTCGCCGCCCATGTCCATGCAGCCGGTGCCGCCGCGGCACGGCAACGCCTGCCACGTGCCGCCGGCGCAGATCACCGCCGCCTTGTCGTCCTTGCACTCGATCGCGCCGGACTTGTCGCACTTGGTCCCCGCGTCCGGAGCCGGGCCGCCGCCGGTGAGGCCCTTGATCAGCTTGCACCCCGGCAGCGCCATCGCCGCCGCCATCGCCGCCATCAGCCCCGCGCCCTTCGCCAACCGCGCCCAACGCCGTCCCATCGTCCCGTGGATCATCCCCCATCGATACCCGAGGCCCCCTGCCGCGTCACGAAGTTGCCCGTTGCGCCGAAGACTCCGCACACTTGCGAGCGGTGACTCGCAAATTTTCCATGGCAGCGGCGCTGCTCGCGCTCGCCGCCTGTGACCCCGGCCCGAAGACGCCTCCACCGCCCCCTCCCCCCACCACGTCCGCCGCCAAGCCGGCGGTGCCGCCCGGGGGGCTCATGGTCACGCTCGATGACACCCCATGGCCCATGACGAGCGCGATCGCCACGGGGTTCGGTCCGGCGCGGCTCGTGCTCACCCTGTCGACCCACGCGCTGGCGTGCGACGCGGCCGAGCGGCCCGACGCGTCGGCAACCCCGCGCAGCGGGGACCGACGCGCTCTGACTCCCACGTCGGGAACCCGCGAAGGCGGGCCCGACGCGTCGGCAACCCCGCGCAGCGGGGAAGGCGGGCCCGACACGA
>JACXTT010007023.1_pt1 | contig 15964 bp, 13 predicted proteins | sample 9270951 | NCBI WGS metagenome assembly JACXTT01 (sample SAMN15532306, study PRJNA645909) | rock metagenome | isolation source: weathered quartz diorite | place: Puerto Rico | collected 2017-06-21 | reverse complement strand
TACTTGACCGTCATCGCGACCGGCGTGCTGATTCCCTTCGAGGCTTACGAGGTGATTCACAAGGTGACCCTTTTCAGGGTCGGGGCTTTGCTTCTGAACCTAGCTGTTGTGGGCTACCTTGCCTACCGGAAGCGGCTCTTCGTTGGCGTTTGAGGCCCCACCGTCCACAGGCTGCAGCCACCTGCTCGGGAACCCAGCTCGGTGGCCCACGTATGTGATAAGAGCCGCTAGCGTCTTCAGTCCATAAATCGTCGAAGTTTTGAAGCTCACCGAGCTCGCGTCTTCGTGATACCGGCCGATCGCCGGCACCTCGCCAATCTTGAACCGGAACGTCGCAGCCTGGATCAGCACCTGCGTGTCGAAAACGAAGTCATCGCTGTTCTCGAGAAACGGAATGGTCTCGAGGAAGCGCCGCGAGTAGGCGCGATATCCGGTGTGGTATTCGGAAAGCTTCAGCCCGAGCACCTTGTTCTCGGTTGACGTCAGGAAGCGATTACCGAGCCGCTTCCACCATGGCATGCCGGCCTTTGCTGGATCGATGCCCAGCCAACGCGAACCAAGCACGATGTCGGCTTGGCCGTCCTCGATGACCTTGCAGAGGTTCGGAATGATGGCCGGGTCGTACTGACCGTCAGGGTGCAGCATCACCACCACGTCTGCGCCCATCTCGAGCGCCTGGCGGTAGCACGTCTTCTGATTGCCGCCATAACCGAGGTTGCGCTTGTGGCGAATGACGTCCAGCTGCAGCGCAGTCGCGACGCTAACCGTGGCGTCGGCGCTTGCGTCGTCGACGAGCAGGATCCGGTCGGCGTGGCCTTTCGGAATCTGCCCCACCACCTCGACGAGCGTCTTCGCCGCGCGATAGGCGGGCAGGACTATGACGCGATGCGGCCGTGGTCCCTGCCAGGCCACCTCTGGCAGAGAGACGGGGTCGGGCCGCACGGCCATGCGCTCCACCATCAGGAACAGCGCCACTGCCAGAGCGCCGGCGGCCGCCCACCACAGGCTGATGGCCAAGCTAAAGTTGATCGCCCCGTACGCCAGCACCAGCACAAGCGCGGCGGTACCGGGCCACCTGAGCTCACCCGCGTGAGCAAGATCGGCCAGGGCGAACCCAGGAATGACGAGCAGGGCGAGGTCGTGCACGTTTTGGTGCGGACTGAGCACGAGCGACGCAGCGACGGCTAGGGCGAAGTCGAGCCGGGGCTTGTCTGGCCGCCAGCTGAGTGACAGCGCGACCAGCGCCAGCATGGCCAGCAGGATCACAAACGCAACCAGCTTGCCGCCGCCGGGCAAGATCTCGATGACGTGCCTCAGCGAGTAGACGGCTGTGTCGGTGTAGACCACCTGGCCGTGAGTCGGGAGCGATCCGCCGATCGCCCAGCTGCCGACCGCAGTGGCGTAGTCGATCACAGGGCCGAAGCCGAAGAAGACAACTGAAACCGCACCCAGACCGAATACACCCGCGGCGAACCCAGCCAGGGCTCGCCATGATCGGCGAGCGATGAACAGGACCGGGATCAGCAGCAACAGCTGCGGTTTGGACAGAGCGAGCGCGCTGAACACACCGGCCCATCCCATGCGCCTGCGCACCCAGGCCGTGTAAGCGGCAGCAAGGGGCACGAGAACGACGAGGTCGGACTGGCCCTGCAACACGGTGACGAACAACGGCAGGAAGCCGGCAATGAGGGACGCTGCAACAATCGCCGCTTTGCCGTGGATCCGCGCGCTGCCGCGCACGAGGATCGTGATGAGGGCGATCACCAGCAGCGCGTTGAAGGTGGTCATTGCGTAGTAGGCCGCTCGGTAGCTGAGGAGTGCGAGCGGCGCGATCAGCAGTGTGTAGTACGGCGGGTGAAAGTAAGGCAGCACGATGAATCGGTCAGGCGCCTGATTGGACACCGCGAGCTCGTACTGCTTCTGTACCAGGATGTCGTACACGGCTGAGGGGCCGTGCTGGATATAGATCTGCGCGGCCGCATAGAACGAGAAGAAGTCAGGGCCCTGAAGGTTGCCGCTGATGAACACGTACCAGTTGGCGGCCCACGCGAGGAAGCATCCGATCCCCGCACCGGCTGCGCCCGCAAACGCGAGACGGCGCCAACGCCGCACCGCCCATCGCTTCATCGACCAGTTTCGAGACGAAGTGCAAAGCGTTCAGGAAGTTTCGCTTTGCGAATCGCCTCTTGCGCGCCTCCAATGTCGTAACGAACGCGACGGAACTCGAATGTGCCGTCATCTACATCCCAAATGCCGTAGCTGGCCATCGGCACACCATCTCGGGGCTGACCGACGCTACCTGGGTTCACGAGAGCCGGACCGGCCAGGCGATAGGCGCCGACGCGGTAGTCGTGCGTGACCGCGCCGTCAGACATCGCGAAAATCCCAGGTACATGCGTGTGCCCGTGAAGGCACAGGCGGCCGTTGAGCATCTCGAGATTGGCCTGAGCCACGGCGGTGTCGAGCACATACTCGTAAATGTGGTCACGGGGGCTCGCATGCACGAGCAGGAATCTCTCCTTGGTTTTGCTGTCGGGCAGGTCCCGCAGCCACTCCAGCCGACTTTCGCCGATCTCCTTCACCGTCCAGCGGACCACTGTGGCGGCATCGTCATTGAACCACTCGAGGATGACGGGGTCGGTGCAGGCTCGATCGTGATTGCCCACGAGCGTGAGCCAACCTCTCTCCACCACCTCGTCCACGCAACGCACCGGGTCGCCGCCGTAACCAACGACGTCGCCCAGGCAGATCGTCTCGTCGACCGGCGGGCAGTCTTCGAGGACCGCCTCGAGCCCCTGCCAGTTGGCGTGAATATCCGACAGGACGGCGATCTTCACGCAGGCTTTCCGTACAGGCGCGGATAGATGTAATCAAAAAGAATGCGCAGCGTCGCAGCGATCGGAACCGACACGAACATGCCAAGCACGCCGGCCCAACTGAAGCCGGCGATGAACGCGACGATCACGAGCAGCGGCGGCAGCTTGACCGCGTCGCCCATCACCTTGGGGTAGACGAAGTTGAGGATCACATTCGAGATCACGAAATATGCGATCGCAATGAACAGCGCCTGAATGGGACTGATCGCGAGCGCCACGAGGACGGCGGGAATCGCGCCGAGAAATGGGCCGAGGTAAGGAATCACCGCAGTTATCCCCGCGAGGAGTCCAAGCGCCACAGGATCGGCGAGACCCAACACGGCACACGCGATCCCGCTGAGGATGCCGATCAGGCCGGCGATGATCACCTGGCCACGGACGTAGGCGTAGAGCATGCGGCGGATGCGGCGCCATATGTGGTCGAAATCGGTGCGGTAGTCGCTCGGGACGAGCCGGCGCAGCACGCGGCGGACCCCCGTCGCATCGAGCGCGAGCAGGAACGCGACGATGAACATGAGCAGGATCTGGAGGACAGTAGTGAGAGCGGTGAGTCCGATGCTGACCGCGTTGCCGAACTGGCCGAGCAGGTAGTCGCGCAAGTGCGCACTGAGGAACTGCGTGGCGTAAGTGAGGTCCAGCGTGAACCCGAAGAGGGTGACCGGTGATCCCTGCATTTCGTTGATCCGTTTCTGCGCCTCCGCCGCCAACGCGGGTGCCTGCGCCTGCAGTTGGCCGACCTCGCCGACGCCCAACGGGACGACCAGCAGGACAAGTCCGGCGAGGGCGGCGATGATGACGACGAATATCACGGCTATCGCGGCAACCCTGGGCACGCCGAGCTCCGTCAGCCGATGCACGCCAGGCTGGATCAGGAAGGCGATCGTGGCCCCGAGCACGAACGCGCCGAGCACGTCCCGGATCAGCCAGAGGACCACCAGCGCGACCAAGATCGAGGCGAGGCCGAAGACAATCTGCAGATAAAGGCGCCGGCGCTGCGGATCGAGGGTCCACGGGAGCGCCACCGCCGGGATCAGCTGGGCGGTGTCTGGGGATTCGCCCTCGTGGGGAGGCTCTGCCGGCCGCGGAGAACGCAAAGTACGTTCGAGTATGAAGGAGGGTCCCGACGGCCAGCCCGCGTTAGCGGGGCGCCGGAATGGCACTCTCCTTTTCCTGTTCGCCACGACTGAGCACGGCGGTCTGGCGGTGGTTCCGTCCCGCCTCGCCGTTCTCCTGCCCGTCGGGTGAGCCGTTGGTCGACTCATGCTCATGAGTCGCCTCCTCGTAGCCGCGCCCGAGCAGCGAGCTGCTGCTGACCTTGCCCACCGCAACGGCAAACATCCCAAGCACGATCAGTCCGACGGCCAATACGCCGTATGCACCCGTGGGCCCAAAAGAAGAATCTGCGATGAAACCACCCGCGGCATATCCGGCGATGCTCGCCGCGGTAACGAGCGTGAAGCGCGATGCCATGATGCTCGCCCGGTTGGACTCGTCGGCGGTCTCGAGCAAGGCCGTTTGGTTGGCGATGGCATACACCGGGTTGCCAATGGATGCGACGAATAGCGCTGCAGCGACCAGGTACGGCGACCACGAAGAAAGCAGTGCCAACGCTAGTGAGAAGACTCCGGTGATCAGAAGCCCAGCACCGGCCGTGCTCATTGTTCCGATTGACTGGAAGCGGGCGACCGCGAGCGAACCGATGAAGATCCCAAACGTGCCCACAAGGGCAAGCCCGGAATAGGTCTCACCCCCAAGTACGTCCTGGGGGTTGCTCAGCAGGTGGATTCCGTGAGGGGCGAGCCGATATGCAAGGTCGAACAGCGCCGGGTAGCTGATCGAGAGCAGGAATGCCGCCACAGTCGCAACCACGAGATGCGGTCTCGCTACGGCTGACGCCCACGCTCGGCGCAGAGATCCCGTGACTCGAGTCGCAGCGGAGCCGCCCCCGAGACCCTTGACACCGAAGACCAAGGCCGCCGCCAACGCGAACGTGACGCCGTCAACGATGAAGAGCAAATCTGTTGGCCTGCCCACACCAAACTGCGACGCGATCGAGAGGACAACAGCAGCGAGTCCAAAACCGAGGGTGCCGCACACCGTCTGAGTTGCAGCCACCATGGCATTTGACTTACCGAGCTGACCGGTCGGCACAAGGCCGGCAATCGCTGCTTGGCGCGCCGGTTGCACGATTGAACTCACCGACCCGAGTACGAATAGAACCGGAACAACGAACCAGAAGGACTCAATCGCGAGCACAGGTGTCGCGAACAAGAGCGCCGCGCGCAGCAGCTCCAATGTGACCACCAGAGGCCGGCGTGGAACGCGATCGGCCAATCCACCAAAGACTCCGCCCATCACCAATGGCCCCAGCCCTTGAGCGATGAATGCAAGCGCAATAGCCAATGGGTTGCGGTTAGTGCCTACGAAAATCGCGACCAGTGCACCCACCGTCGTGAGCGGGTCGCCCAGTGCGGAGATTCCAATGGCCACCAGAATCCGCGCGAACCCCGGATTGGCACGCAACACCCTCAGCGCCGTCAGGCGTCTAGGAACCTGAGGGCGCTCCAGGAAATCAATTGGCTCGAGACTATGCAGTGCACGGAGGGCATCAACCACGTTCGGGTCGTACCAATGACCGGCGCGCCGGCTGATGTCTTCGACGCCCTCGACCGGAGTCATGAGGGACCGGCGGTATAGCCTCGTGCCAGTGATGGTGTCGAACGAGTCGGCAACTGAGAGGATTCTCGCTCCGAAAGGAATCACATCGCCTTTCAATCCCGCGGGGTATCCGCTGCCATCCCACCGCTCGTGGTGGTGGCGTACAAGTGGTGCGACCTCAGCGAGCGCCGAGTGCTGCGCAATCATGTCGGCACCGATGTCTGGGTGACGTCGCATGATTTCCCATTCGTCGTCTGTCAGCGGCCCGGGCTTATTGAGGATGTCATCGCGCACACCGATCTTTCCGAGGTCGTGGAGCGACCCAGCAGTGCGCAAAAGCTCGCATTCACGCTCACCGAGGTCAAGGTGCTCGCCGAGTCGGCCTGCTAGATCTGCCACTCGTATCGAGTGAGACTCGGTGTAGCGGTCGCGGGCGTCGAGCGCCTGGGCCGCCAACTCGAGCGTCTGATCCTTCAGCTCAGTCTGTCGTTGGGCGTCGGCTACGTTGCCGCGCACTGCCAGAATGAAGCCGAACAGCCCCGGCGCCATTAGATAGCCAACGTGATCCGGCGTATTAGCCAGAATCACGAAGATGATGCCTCCCGAAAAGCCGAGGATTGCAGTTGAGGTCAGGGTCCTAAAGCCCGCGACATTCTGGGCTAGCGTTGTCCAGTAGGAGCTTCTTCCTGCTAGCGACACTGCTGCCGCGACCATGAGGTAGTTCATCGTGACCTCAGCAGCGACGTAGACAATCGTTTCAGTCGGGATGGTCCAAAGTTGACCCTGTGGCAGCGTTGAGACTGCAAGGGACGGGAGGACCTGCGAAAAGCACAACATTGCGCGGTTGAATAAGAGCGCCCACCAGGTCGTGCCACGGCCCGGGACACGGCCGTCAAAAGTCGCTAGCCATGCGACAGCGCCGACGCCAGCCCCAGGGGCGAACAGACCTGTGGCGATTAGAAGAGGGTCCATTACCGACTGGACACCATTCCTCCACCGAATTGGCAGTAGCACCGCGATCTGGGTACCAACTGCAAGGTAGAGGAGCGTCGGTATGTCCGAGGCGTGGATTGGCCTCAAGTACCAGCCGAGGGCGAACGCGCCCAAGCTGGCAACGACCGTTGCAGCTACATAGGCTTTTGCCTGCCAGGAGAGGTCTCGAAACCGAGGCAACGTGGGCATTCTAGACGGGGATCGAACGAATCCCGTCGGCCTTCCAAAAGAGAGAGGCGCGCCCCGAGAGGCGCGCCTCTAAAGGTCAGTGGGATATGTCCTACAGGAGCCAGATCCCGACAACTCGCGACTTGCTCCCAGTGCGTAGGAGCCGCCTAAACATGCGAGCCATGCCGATACCTCCTCCCCTAGTTCTTGTGCTGGGTTGATTGATGTTTCCAAGTCACGGTCGTGGAGGTGAGTCTGGCTTTGGCCGCCAAAGCTGTGAATCCTGAGATTCAATGGGCCAAGCACATGGAAATCCATGGGCCACCAAGGCAATGTCCCGCTTCTACAGATCGGCCAGTGTGATCAGCCCCAGTTTTAGCGCGGTACTTACTGCCTCGCCGCGGTTTGTGGCTCCCAGCTTTCTGAAGATGTTCTGCAAGTGAGTTTCGACTGAAGGGATCGCGAGGCTAACTTCCTGGGCAATGCGTTTGGTCGTGTGTCCCTTGCCGATTGCACGCAGGATCTGCATCTCGCGCGAAGTCAGCGAAATGTTTCGAGCTTGCGATATGGGGGTTTGCTGGGCCACCCTCAACAGCACCTCGGGAATCATCTTCCGTGGGACAGGGCTTTCACTTCTCATCGCAGCGCTCAAGGCCCGCTGGAGCTCGCTTGGCCCCGCGTCCTTAAGCACATAGCCGACGCATCCCGCCCGCATCATTCGAAGGAGGTCTTCGCTCGCCTCGGAAACGGTCCAGGCGATGACCTTGGTCCCAGGATGCTTGGCTAAGAGTTCGCGCGCGGTTTCTGGTCCGTCCATTCCTGGCATGTGAACGTCCATTAGGACAAGATCAGGGTTTAAGGAGTCAACTGAACTCAGTGCCTCCACGCCAGAGGCAGCTTCACCCACCAGCCGGAAGCCCGAAGCGACCCCCAACATGGCTCGGGCTGCGACTCGCGGCAAAACGCTGTCATCAACGACCAAGACGCGGTATACCTTCTTAGCCGAAGAAGCGTGGGGAATGTCGTGCAGCTTATCAACAAGCACCGCGCACTAGCCTCTTACTCGGCAATCACAGGGCTGGCCCTGCTCTCTTTGGGCCTGAATGTGCTGTACCTCAACTACGACCAGCGCCACCCTGCGCGACTTACGGACGTCGCCTTCCTATGCATTGCCACCGCTCTACTCAGCCTCCAGGGAGTAAGGCTCGAGCACGGCCGGCTTTCGCTCCATGGGATTGTCCTCGGCGCGGCGGCGATTCTCACTAACCCGCTGTATGCAACCGTAATCGGATTACTCGCATGCCTCCCGGAGGCGCGGCGGGGACGCTGGGCGCTGCTTGGCAACGCCTCCTTGCAAGTTGTCATCAATTGCCTTGCAGCTATCGTTTCCGCCAGTTTCCATCAGGGTGCCCACATTTCCCTTGGCGGCCGCGTCCTAACCTTGCTGACCCTGGTCGTAGCGAACCTAACCATCCCGCCGATCCTGATTTGGATTCGGACCAGCGAGACAGTTGCCAGCATCGTTCGACAGACTTTTACTCCAGCCTTCCTGCTCGCGTTCGCGTACTTCGCGTTGGCGGGCCTGCTTCTGTCGTATGTGATGGACGGATCCCTGCTGGGCTACTTCCTCGCCACCATCGTTTGCGTGCTCGCACTTGCACTTACCGACACTATCGCCGGGCGTCGCGTGCGCACAGTTCTGGAGTCAGAGCTATCGGACGCCGACCGCCACCTCTTCCACAGCCGAGCGGTCGAGGGTGTCGTCCACAACCTTCGCAACCACATGGCCACCGCCCAGGCCTACCTCCGCGAGATCGACAAACGTCAGCTGGACGAGGTCAATCGCGAAAGTCTCGTCACCGCGACAGAAGCCGCCAACGATGCCGTCACCGTCCTGCACAGCCTCGCGCAGGGCGCGACTCCTAAGGTCAGCCTCGCGCCAAACCCAGTGGACCTCAACGAGCTCGCCGTCCGAGCCATCGGCATGGCCCGACCACGGGCCCGCATCAAGGAGGTTCAGGTCTCGATGCGCGAGTCGTCCGCGGAAGTAAAGGTCATGGCTGATCCGCTGCTGCTGCGTGAGGTCATTACCAACCTCGTCAACAACGCCATCGATGCCGCACCGACCGGCGGTCGTGTCGACCTCAGCACCGGGCGGAGGCCTAACGGTTCCCCGTACCTAAGCGTCGCTGACAACGGCCCGGGCGTGACTGAGGACCACCGCCACCATCTGTTCGAGCCCCACTTCACCACCAAGGAGGGTGGCACCGGTCTCGGACTCTTCATGTCCTATGGCATCGTGCGCGAGCATCAGGGCGACTTGGGTTACCAGGGCAGCCGGCGCGGTGCCGTGTTTGTGGTGACCCTTCCGCCCTTCAGCTGATGGCCGTCAGCTCTCTCGGTTGTTTTCCATGTAGTAGAGGTAGGCCCTTTCGTCGCCGTCCGACGTCAGGAGGACGATCACGTCCGGCGTTCGGAATCCGACTAGCTAGCCGGGATCGGCTCCCAGGGATCCATCGACGGCAGTCCGTTCTGGCCGAGGATCAGCGAAATTTCGCCCGTGTGGAACGCATCGTGCTGCAGGATGCGCGTCAGCACCGAGGCCCGGGTGTGGTGCCACGTCCGGGTCGGCCCTTCCACGCCGAAGGACTCGCCGAGCATTGCCGGCGTCCACCGATCGAGACATGACTGGACGATGCTCCATGTGCTTTCTACGGCCGCCATCAGCTCGTCCACACCGCGAGGACGCTCCGGGTGGTCCTCCCAGCCCTCATCGCCGATCTCCTCCTCGAATGGAGTCGTTTCCAGCCCCGGCTCCTTCAACACGGAGCACAGCCAGTAGACGCGCGTCCCGGCAATGTGGCTCACCAGCGCCCAGATCGGCCAGCTGCCACGACCATCCGCTGAGAGAGCGAGCTGCTCGGGGGTCATCCGCGGGATGCCATACACCAGACGGTTCTGCACGCGCGGCCAACCTTCGTAGAACGACGCCACACTCATCGCCAACCCTCCGTGATGCGGCGCTCGATCGCCGCGGCCAGCTGATCCAGCTCGACGGGCTTGACGAGATAAGCATCGGCCGCCACCTGGTCCGCCAGCAAGCGGGCCGCATGACCGCTTGCACCGGTCACGATGATCGGCCTGGCTGATCGCATCTCCGTCACCATCGCAGAATCCAGATCTTCGAGGAGCCCGAGGTCGAGCACCAGCACCTCGCCCGGTCGCGGGACGCGAACGACGTCGGACGACTCCGCCGCATAGCCTCGGCGCCGCAGTCCGCGAGCGGTCACGTCCGCCAGCCGCAGGTCGTCATCGATCACGAGCACCTGGGCCCGCGGCTGCCGTGTCTCGAGGTCCTCGATGGCGGAGAGCAGCGCGAATGCCTCCTCCATGTCCGCCAGCAACCTGTCGACGGGCGGCACCGTACCGTCCGCTTCCGCCAGCTCGAGCTCCGCCTTCACTCGCGCCAGCGTCGAGCGCAGCCTGTGCAGCGACCGCGCCCGATCAGGGCTGGGTGACGAACCTGTATCCGACGCCACGTACTGTCTCGATCCACCCCGGCTCGCCCAGCGCGCGCCGCACCTCGTGCACCGCCTGCTCCACGCTGTGCTCGAAGCCGGCATAGGTGCTGCCCCACGCACGCTCCAGGAGCTCCGCCCGCGACACCACCTCGCCGGGACGCTCGGCGAGGATGTGCAGGGTCATCAACGGACGGCCCTCCAGCTTCAACCCGCGGCCGTCGAGCGTTGCCGACATCCGTGACATGTCCAGCCGCAGACGGCCACGAACTGTCACACGTCCAGCCGGCCCACGGTCACGCAGCACACCGCGCACCCGCGCGAGCAGCACCTGCCGGTCCGTGCCTTTCGCGATGTAGTCGGCTGCACCCCGCTCGATGCCTACCACCTGGTCTCCCGGCGACGGACGGGCGCCGGTCAATATGATCACCGGAAAGCCGATGCGCTCGGAGCCAGACCGCAGCTGATCGAGCACCTCTGGCGCATCCATGTCAGGCATTTCATAGTCGAGCAGCATCAGGTCCGGAGATCCGGCGCGCACGCGCTCCAACGCTTCGCCGCCGCTCAGCGCGACATCGACGTCGTAGCCGGCGCGGCGCAGCAACTCTGCTGTGACCTCGGCCGTGCGCGCCTCGTCGTCGACGACGAGCAACCTGGCGGTCGTGCCCATCCCCACCTCGGACGCTAACACGAATCTTCAGCGCTTCTTGAGGAAATGCTGAACCTGGGCTGAGGCCACGTCGCGGGCCCTCCAATACCTTCGTCGCATGGGCCAGCTCCTTGATTTACAGGAAGCCAGGCGCCGACTGGGGCTGGCCCTCGAAAGCCTGTGCCACGACCGCTGGGTCGTGGGCTATCTTCGCGGCGGGTCGCTCCAACCAATCGCAGCCTCCGAGATCTCGCGCCGTCTGCTGCAGAGCCGCCCGCTGCTGCAACTCTCGCGCCGCGCGCTCTACGAGCAGAGGCCCGTGGTGGTCAACTCCGTTTTCCCGTACACCAACCCGTCGCCCGGCTTCGACTGGGAGCTCGACTGGCCGGCCATCATGTACGCCCCAGTCGGCGAGCACCAGCAGCGACCCATCGGGCTCCTCGTCCTCGGCTGCCGGCGCGACTACTGGTACTCCGACGACGACGTCCAGTACGCGGCCACCATCGGGGTCGCGCTCGCACCTCTCGTCGCAGCTCTACGCGGTCCGCTCGGCCGTATGAGCGAGGCGGAGCTCGAGGTGGTCCAGCTCATGAGCTGCGGTCTCTCAGCGGCGGAGATCGGGCGGGCCATCAAGAGCGACGAAGTTCACGCACAGGGCCTCGTGAGCTCGGTCAAGCGCAAGCTGAACCAGCGCGGACCGAATCGGATCCCAGCCTGCGTCTGGTAGCTAGCGCCTAGAGGGGTCCGAACAGAAAGACGGTCGTGCCCTTGCCGGGGGTGCTCACGACCTCGAGGCGTCCGCCGATGCCGGCGGCGCGCTCACGCATGCCCACCATTCCATATCCTCCGTCGCGGCTCTGGCCCAGCCCGCGGCCCTCGTCAGCGACCTCGACCATGAACGGATGCGCCGCGAAATGGATGCGCACGCGGCAGATCGATGAGCCGGAGTGCTTGCGCACGTTGGCCAGCGCCTCGCGGATCACCTGGTAGACCACTTCGCGGTGCGGCGGCGGCAGCATGTCCTCAGAGCCGGTGCTCGAGACCTCGACGCGGATTGAATAGAGACGCGCGAACTCCTCGCCCTGGCTGCGCAGCTCACCCACAAGACCTTCGGGGCCGATCGGTTTCGGCCGCAGCTCGGCCAGCGTGTCGCGGACCTGCTTGAGCATCCGCTCGAGGATCCCGAACACGTCGAGCAGCGACTGTTCGCGATCGGCCTTGTGGCCCTCGAGATATACCTTGAACAAAGAGATTGCGCCCGCAAGCTCGGTGGCGAGCCCGTCGTGCAGCTCGCGCGCCATGCGCGCCCGCTCGCGCGTCACCGCCTCTTCCGCGGCCTGGTGCAACGTGCCCGACGACTCCACCTGCATCTCGTCCACCGGACGGCTCGCGCTCACGGGCCAACCCACCTGCGGCGCAGCGAAACCAGCAGTGCTGCGACCAGCGGATGCCGCAGCCACCGCAGCGCCCTCGCGTAAGGCTGCCACAGCCGGCGCGTCTCCTCGATCAGCGCGCGGAGCCTTTCAACATCCGCCTGGAGCAGCGCCTGCTCGCCCTGGATCTGCAGTGCAACCGCCCTGGCGCGGCGCGCCAGCATTCCGGCCCACACGCCTGCGACGGCCATCTCGATCACGATCACCGCTGCAGACACGGCCAGCAGCCATTCGCCGACCCATCCGATGCCGGGCACGGGAGCGAATCTACTCCTTCGAGTCGGATTCTTCGATGGCGGCCACCGGCGCGATCGCCACGACCTCGTCATCGGGCGCCAGGCGCATCACGATCACGCCCTGAGTCTGGCGGCCAATTCTGGAGATTGCGCCGACCGGCGTCCGCAGCACCATGCCGCTCGCGCTGATGATCAGCACCTCCTCCTCGGGGTCGCTCACGACGCGCATGGCTGAGAGCTTGCCGACCCTGTCGGTCACCTTCAGCGTGAACACGCCCTGGCCGGCGCGGTGGTGCATGGGGTACTCCGATACCGGCGTCCGCTTGCCGTAGCCGCGCTCCGTGATGACCAGCACGTCGCCCTCGGGCGCCGCCGTGCCCATACCCGCGACAGAGTCGCCCTTGCCGAGCTTGATCCCGATCACGCCCTGCGTGTCCCGACCCATCGCGCGCACCTCGGACTCGCTGAAGCGGACCGCCTTGCCCAGAGCTGTGGCGATGATGATCTCGTCCTCGCCGGTCGTCGGGGTCACCCAGTCCAGCTCGTCGCCCTCCTGCAGGTTGATGGCGATGAGACCGTTGCGGCGTACGTTGGCGTACTCCCGCAGCGCCGTCTTCTTTATGTATCCGTTCTTCGTGACCATCAGCATGTAGTGCGCCTCGGTCTCGGTCTCAGGACGCACGAACACCGACGTGATCCGCTCGTTCGGCCCGATGTCGATGAGGTTGTTGATCGGGATCCCCTTCGCCTGGCGCTCCCGCTCCGGCACCTCGTGCACGCGCAGCTGGAACACGCGACCGCTCTGGGTGAAGAACAGCATCGAGGCATGCGTGTGGGTGGTCAGGAGGTGAGCGGCGTAATCCTCTTCGCGCGTGCCGCTCGGCGCTTCGCCGCCGGCGGTTGGACGTGCCCCCTTCAGCCCGACGCCGCCTCGCTTCTGGGCGCGGAACACTCGCAGCGGCTGGCGCTTCACGTATCCCCGGTGCGTGAGCGTCACCACCACGTCCTCTTTATGGACGAGGTCCTCGGCTGAGAGCTCCGTCGCCTCCTGCTCGCTGATCTCGGTGCGGCGGTCATCGCCGTATCTCTTGCTCAGCTCGTCCATCTCATCCTTGATGAGCTGGCGCACCTTGAGGTCGCTGGCCAGGACGCTCTCCAGGTACGCGATGGTCTTGATGACCTCCTCGTACTCTTCGTCGATCTTGTGGCGCTCGAGCCGGGTGAGCCGGCCGAGGGTCAGGGCCAGCACGGCCCGCGCCTGGCGGTCGGTGAGACCGAACTTCGTCTCCAGCTCGTTGGCGGCGGTGTCGGTGTCGGCCGCGGCGCGGATCGTCTTGATCACCTCATCGAGGTGGTCGAGGCAGATCTTCAAGCCTTCGAGGATGTGAGCGCGCTCCTGCGCCTTCTCGAGGTCGAACTTGGTGCGGCGCAGGATGACGTTGCGGCGGTGGTCGACGAACAGCTGCAGCGCCTGCTTCAGGCTCAGCACGACCGGCCGGCCATCGACGATCGCGAGCATGATCACGCCGAACGTCTGCTGCAGCTGCGTGTGCTTGTAGAGGTTGTTCAAGACCGTGTAGACCTGGGCCTCGCGCTTCAGCTCGATCACTATCCGCATCCCGTCGCGGTCGGACTCGTCGCGCAGGTCGACAATGCCTTCGAGCTTTCGGTCAGAGACGAGCTCCGCGATCTTCGCCACGAGCGTCGCCTTGTTGGTCGCGTAAGGCAGCTCGTCGACAATGATCCGCTCCCGACCATTGGGCGCCTGTTCGAACGTGTGGCGCGCCTGGACGATGATCCGGCCGTGCCCCGTCGAGTAAGCGGCCTTGATGCCTGACAGGCCGCGGATGATCCCTCCGGTCGGAAAGTCCGGGCCCTTGATGACGGTCATGAGGTCCTCGCCCGTGGCCTCAGGGTTGTCCACCAGATGTTTCACCGCGGCCGCGACCTCACGCAGGTTGTGCGGCGGGATGTTGGTCGTCATGCCGACCGCGATGCCCGTGGCGCCATTGACCAGCAGGTTGGGCAGCCGCGCCGGCAGGACGGACGGCTCCTCCTCCGAGCCGTCGTAGTTCGGGACCATTTCGACCGTCTGCTTCTCGATATCGGCCATGAGCTCGGCCGCGATCGCTGACAGCCGCGCCTCGGTGTAGCGCATCGCCGCGGGCGGGTCGCCGTCGATGCTGCCGAAGTTGCCCTGGCCGTCGATCAGTGGATAACGCAGTGAGAACGGCTGGCCCATGCGAACGAGCGCGTCATATACGGCGTCGTTGCTGTGTGGGTGGTAGAGCTTGAGCACGTCGCCGACGAACGCCGCGCACTTGCGGTGCCTGACGTTGGCGGTCGCACCTGCGTTCTGCATCGCGTAGAGGATCCGGCGCTGCACCGGCTTCAGCCCGTCACGTACCTCGGGGAGCGCCCGGCTGATGATGACGGACATCGCGTACTCCATGTAGGAGTTCTGCATCTCCTCCTGGAGATTCCGCGAGAGCACGCTGCCGATCGTGTCGTCAGCCAATTCCTAAACCTCTACTTCGTCGTTATTCGTCGAATTTGCCGAGGACCACGACCGCGTTGTGGCCGCCGAAACCAAAACCGTTCGAGATGGCGATGCGCACGTCCTTGCGGCGCGCGGTGTTCGGCACATAGTCGAGATCGCAGTCCGGGTCGGGAGTTTCGTAGTTGATGGTTGGATGGATCATTCCCCGGTTGATCGTGAGGAGCGTCGCGATCGCCTCCACCGCACCGGCCGCGCCGAGCAGGTGGCCGATCATCGACTTCGTGCTGCTGATCGCCACCTTGTAGGCATGGTCGCCGAGCGCGATCTTCAGTGCCTTCGTCTCACCCGCGTCGTTGAGTTGGGTCGACGTGCCGTGTGCGTTCACGTAGTCGATGTCCGACGGCTCGATGCCTGCATCCTTGATGGCCAGCGATACAGCCTTGGCCGGCGCCTCACCCGTCTCGTCCGGCGCCACCTGGTGGAATGCGTCGCAGGTCGTCGCAAACCCCAGGACCTCGCCGTAGATGCGTGCGCCGCGATTCAGAGCATGGTCGATCGATTCCAGCACCAGCATGCCTGCGCCTTCGCCGGGCACGAAACCGTCGCGGTCCCGATCGAAAGGCCGGCTGGCCTTCTCGGGCGCGTCATTTCGCGTCGAGAGCGCGCGGATGGCGTTGAAGGATGAGATGCCCACCTCGCACAGCGACGCCTCAGAACCACCGGCCAGCATGACGTCCGCGTCGCCATGCTGGATCATGTGCGTCGCATCGCCGAGGGTGTGCGTCGACGCCGCGCACGCGGTCGTGACCGTCGTGTTCGGGCCGCGGAGATGGAACTGCATCGCCACCGACGCGGCGGCCATGTTGGGGATGATCATCGGCGCGTAGAGCGGGTTGAGGCGTCCCTTGGTCGCGTAGGAGATCGCACCCTGCG
>JACXTT010007022.1_pt1 | contig 15965 bp, 15 predicted proteins | sample 9270951 | NCBI WGS metagenome assembly JACXTT01 (sample SAMN15532306, study PRJNA645909) | rock metagenome | isolation source: weathered quartz diorite | place: Puerto Rico | collected 2017-06-21 | reverse complement strand
TTGCAGGCAATCTCCGGGCCTGACCCCGGCGACCTCTCCAGTGTCCCCAGCAAGCTCGACTTCGATTCCGAGGCAAGCGTGAAAGGCCTGCGCGTGGGCTATTTCCCGGGTTGGATGAAGGAAGCCCCCGCGACGGACGTCGATCGCACTGCCCTCGAGGCAGTGCAAAAGGTGGGCATGGTCCCTGTCGAGGTGTCTATTCCTGACTGGCCCTACGACACTCTGTACTTGATCCTCTTCGCTGAGTCAGCAGCTGCGTTCGAGGAACTGACGCTGAGTCACGGCGTAGACCAGCTGAAAATGCAAGTTCCCGATGCATGGCCCAACATTTTCCGCCAATCCAGGTTTCTCTCCGCAGTGGACTTCGTACAAGCAGACCGCTTTCGCCGCAAAGTTGCGATGGAAATGGCCCGCGTTTTCTCCCAGGTCGACTTGCTCCTCGTGCCGTCGCTGCGCGACGACATGCTTACGATCACCAACCACACGGGGCATCCATCTCTGACATTGCGCGCGGGCTTCGTCGAAGTGTCCACCGCGCGAAGCGACTGGGCGCCCGACCCCAACAGACCGCTGCCAAAATTCTCGCCGCCTCGCCGCGTCCCTCACGGAATCACTTTGATCGGACGCTTGTTCGACGAAGGCACACTCGCACGAGCAGGCCTCGCGCTGGAGCGCATCTTCGCCGTGTCCACCGAGCGCCCGCCAGGCTTCTGATACTTGTCAGGGCAGGCTCCAGCCTGCCCGTTTTTCCGCTGCGCCGTAACTCGGCTTGGTTCCGTGAGGCAAGACGAAGTAAAGGAAGCTGAGGAAGTGGAGGATGTAAACGAATCAAACCGCCTAACTGGTGTGCGAAACGCTCGGGGTTGTTGTAGCGCCGGCCTTGCGCCACCGCCGACTTTGGTGTTATCCCGAACCCAGCCCCCTGTTGCACCATCCGCGGCCTTACTGTCATCCCGAAGCCCACCCCGCCTTCGCAACCCTCAACCACATTGTCATCCCGAACCCAGCCCCGTCCTCGGGGATGGGTGAGGGATCTGCTTTTGGGGTCCTGCCAAATGCTCGGCAAGGTCCTGCCAAGTGGGATTCTGCCGCTCGATGAGCCAGATTTTCTTTTCGCGCCGCCAACCCTTGATTTCCTTCTCGTGCGCAATAGCATAGCGAATGTAGGCGAATTGTTCGTAGTGGGCCAGGCGGAAAATTCTGTAACGGGACGTGAATCCGGAAACGAATCCTTGCCGGTGTTCGATCATTCGGCGTTGCAGATCGTTCGTCACGCCGATGCACAGGGTTCGCGACCGACTGGCAAGAATGTAAACGCAGTGGGCATGGCTCATTTGCGGGCGCCAAGAAAAACCAACAGCAGATCCCTCACACCAGCCCCGCAGACGGGGCTGGGTTCGGGATGACAATCGCTAAGTCCACAGCAGCGAAAAGGTTGCCGCGAGAGACGTTTCGGTGAGCGGTCGTCCTACTTGATCGCGCCCATCGCCTCAATCACCGCCTGCGCGAATTCGTCCGTCGTCGCTGTGCCTCCGACGTCGCGCGTGGTGTGCTTGCCGTCCCGGTAGACCGCATCGAGCGCGTCCAGGATGCGCTGTGACGCCTCCGTTTCCTTCAAGTAGTTCAGCATCATCGCGGCGGACATCACAATCGCAGTCGGATTCGCGATGCCCTTGCCCACAATATCGGGCGCCGTGCCGTGGACCGCTTCGAAGAGCGCCGCCTTGTCTCCGATATTCCCGCTTGGCACGACTCCCAGCCCTCCAACGAGGCCCGCCGCGAGATCACTCACGACGTCGCCATAGAGATTGGGCAGCAGCAGGACGTCGAATTGTGCGGGATTCATCACCAATTGCATGCACGTGTTGTCCACAATCAGTTCGCGATATTCAATCTCAGGAAATTTCTCGGCGACGGCCCGGATGCAGCTGAGAAACAAGCCATCCGAGAGCTTCATGATGTTGGCCTTGTGGATGGCGTGAATCTTCTTGCGGCCGTTCTTGCGCGCGTACTCGAAGGCAAACTGTGCAATGCGGGTCGACGCACGCTCGGTGATGATCTTCAAACTTTCCACGACGCCCGGCACGACGGTGTGTTCGAGCCCTGCGTACAGGTCCTCGGTGTTCTCGCGGACGATGACCAGGTCCACGCCGGTCCAACGGGAGGCGACGCCGACGACATTGCGCACCGGGCGCAGGTTGGCGTACAGGTCAAGCTCCTTGCGCAGCGCCACGTTGATGCTCGGAGGCCCCTGCGCGACGCCCGTCGCCATCGGTCCCTTCAAAGCAACGTGCGTTCGCCGCACCGACTCCACGGCTTGCTTGCGAGGGAATTCTCCAACGCGCTTGCCGTTTTCGAGCTGCGCCTCGATGACTTCCCATTCCACCGATACGCCGCAAGCCTCGACGATTTGTCTCGCCGCCGCCGCGACCTCAGGCCCGATCCCGTCTCCGGGCAGAAGAGTAATTTTGTGAGTCATGACGCCCGCCATTTTAAGGGAACTGTGAGAGTTTGTCGAAAACGGGCGCAGGCGTAGTCCGCGAGCAGCAGCATGCCGCAGCTACTTGGTTGATTCGTCATTTCGACACCCGCGAATGAACCCTGCGGGGCTCGCGAGCATCCAATATTTGTAAGCAGGAATAGGACTTACGGAGTGGGCGAACCTACTTGCATCCTGTGGTAGAATAGTGTGGTAGAGAAAACCGCACAAAACTGACAGGGAGTGAAAATACTGAAATGATTACAGTTACTCCGGTAGCCACCTCGAAGGTGAAAGAGATTATGAGCCAGCAGAACCCCGCGCCGATCGCGCTCCGCGTGGCTGTGGTGGGCGGAGGCTGCTCGGGCTTCAGCTATCACATGGCCTTTGAGAACCAGGAGAATGCAACCGATAATGTTTATGAATTCGACGGCCTCAAAGTCCTGGTTGATCAGATGAGCGAGATGTACCTCGAGGGTGTCTCCATCGACTACATCGAGACGCTCGAAGGTGCCGGCTTCAAGTTCAACAATCCCAATGTCAAGAGCACCTGCGGCTGCGGGAGTTCCTTCAGCGTATAAGAACGCCGCGATTCGTGCTCGAATGGAATTCGGATCTGTTTGCCATGGGCCTCTGCGACGAGTCGCACAGGCCCTTTTTCTTTATCCAGGAGCAGGGCTTCCCGGATGTTGTGAACTCATTGCAATACGGTATCGCGCCCCGTATTCTATAAGGCCCCTATGAAAATTGCCCTCGCGCAGCTCAATCCAACCGTTGGCGACTTCGCCGGGAACTCGGCCAAGATTTTGGATTTTGCTACGCGCGCGCACGAGCGCGGGGCGGACCTCGTCGTATTTTCCGAGCTCTGCCTCTGCGGATACCTGCCGCTCGATCTGATTGAGCGTCCTCAATTTATCGAACGCAATGAAAGGGAATTGAGCTGCCTTGCGAAGAGGCTGCCGATCCCTTCCATCGTTGGCTATGCGGCCAGCGCGACGGGCTCGACGGGAAAGTCCGCTGCCAATGCCGCGGCGCTGTTGGCGGGCGGAAAAGTCGAATTTGTCCAGCACAAGTTGCTGCTGCCCACATACGATGTCTTCGACGAGTCCCGCTATTTTCAGCCAGCCACCACCCAAGATGTATTCTCCTTCGGCGGAGAAAATCTGGGCATCACGATCTGCGAAGACATCTGGAACGACAAGACGTTTTGGGCGAAACCACTGTATGAGCGCGATCCCGTCGCCGAACTGGTTGCCAAGGGCGCCGACGTGATAGTCAACCTTTCGGCATCTCCCTATACAATGGATAAGCGCGCCTTGCGCATTGACATGCTGCGCGCTCTCGCAAAATCTCACGATCGGCCGGTCGTGTACGTGAATCAGGTTGGCGGAAACGATAGTTTGGTTTTCGACGGAAGCAGCGTCGTGGTTCTACCCGACGGTCGAATCGCTGCTCAGGCAGCCCCGTTCGCGGAAGACTTGGTGCTCTTCGACACGGAGTCACGCACGGGCGACGTCCATCCGCAGCCTGCCAGCGAGATCGAAATCGCGTTTCGGGCACTTGTTTGCGGGACGCGCGACTACGTTTGCAAGTCGGGATTCCGCAGCGTCGTTGTCGGTTTGAGCGGCGGCATCGATTCCTCTGTAGTAGCAGCTATCGCGGTGACCGCGTTGGGCCGCGAAAATGTGCTTGGCGTCTCGATGCCGGGTCCTTACTCGTCCGAGGGAAGCCGCGTCGATGCCCGTCAACTCGCGGAAAACCTGGGAATCAAATTCCTGACGCTGCCGATCTCTGAGGTCTTTAATTCCTACCGCGCTGCGCTAGCGGACGCTTTCGACGGTCGCCTGGAAGACGTGACCGAAGAAAACCTGCAGGCAAGAGTCCGCGGAAATTTCCTTATGGCGCTGTCAAACAAGTTTGGTTCCTTAGTTCTCAGCACCGGCAATAAGTCTGAAATGGCGGTAGGGTACTGCACGCTGTACGGAGATATGGCTGGCGGTCTCGCCTTGCTCTCGGATGTACCGAAAACTATGGTTTATGCGATCGCGGAATGGGTTAATCGCGATAGGGAAGTCGTCCCTCGCGCCTCGATCGAAAAACCTCCGTCTGCCGAGCTTCGGCCAAATCAAAAAGATCAGGATTCCCTCCCGCCATATGACATTCTGGACCGCGTTTTAAAGGCCTATATCGAAGATGTGAAAAGCCCAGAGGAAATCGCCAGCCACTACGATCTCGACATTGATCTGGTGCGTTCGATCGCCAGAAAGGTTGATCGAAACGAATACAAACGAAGGCAGGCGCCTCCGGGCCTCAAGATCACATCCCGCGCCTTCGGTTTGGGCAGGCCTTTTCCCATCGTCCAAAAGTTTGTTCCTTGACAGGAGCCCGCAGTGCCTAGAAAAACCGTACTCACAAGAATGTTCTGGTACTCTGCGATTTTGATATTTGGTTTTTGTATCCAGTCGCACGCGCAAACGAAGTCGACCGAGGAGAAGTCCACGGCGACAAAGGCGGCCAAGCCCGCCGATTCCACAAGCCCAAAGCCAGGAACCCTTGAAAGCCGCGTCGAACAATATTTAAGGAATCTGTACGCCTGGGGACCAACATACGAGGTCAAGGTCGGTCCACCCAAACCCTCGCCCGTTTCCGACCTTCTTGAAGTGCCGGTAACGGTTTCGATGGGAGGCCAGTCTGATTCTGCATCCGTCTACGTCACGAAAAGTGGCGCATTCATGCTCCGCGGCGAACTCTCCGAAATCTCCGCCGACCCCTTCGCAGATGCCCGCTCCAAGCTCCAGCCTGGGAAATCGCCCTCCATGGGCCCCGAAGACGCCAAGATCACACTCATTGAGTTCGCTGACTTCGAGTGCCCCTCGTGCCGCCAGCTCGATCTAGTCCTCAGAGACTTGCTGCCGCAGCATCCAGAAATCAGGCTCGTGTTCAAACATTTCCCGTTGACCGAGATCCACCCCTGGGCCATGACCGCTGCCATAGCCAGCCAGTGCGTCTTTCAGCAGGATCCCGCAGCCTTTTGGAAATTCCACGACACTGTATTCGACCAACAAGACGTCATCAGCGCGTCCGCTGCGTGGGACAAGATGATTGATTTGGGAGCCCAGTTAGGACTGAACCAAGAGACCTACCGCGCCTGCATGGCTGACCCACAAACCAAAGCGAGAGTAGAGGAAACCATTGAGGAGGGTCACGCCCTAAAGATAGCCGCAACGCCAACCACATTCGTAAATGCTCGCCGAGTGGTTGGCCCCGATAAGTCCTCGTTGAATCAGTATATCGCCTACGAACAGCGCCACCAGTAAACATAATATAGCTTATCAGGTGTGGCTTGTCAAGAGTGGGTCGTGACGGGTGACGTCAAGCTGCTTGTGTAAATAGCACAAGTGTTTCCAGTCCACGTGTCCGATGCGCTGCACGGCCGGATCGAGCGCTCTGGGTTACCGCTGGCGCTGTACGCCCCGCGCTACGGTGCTGCTGACCCGGAGGACCTTCCTCGCGGTAACGCTCTCACGGCCGTTTCGTTTGGCAGTAGCTCACACCCAGCCCCAGGCCCGCGTCGACCACCCGAAGCTGCTCGCTACGCACCCGGCCCAGTACCTCCACCCGGCTCAATTCTTTCTCGCTCATCTGCGTTCGCCCCAATCCGACCTCCTTTCGGAGTTCGTCTCAAAGGGGGCATTTCTATCGAGGAGAAAAGGGGAAGTTATCATCGAGGCGCAACCGCGTGGGATGAGAGAGGGCGAATGCTCTGCCGAAGGGTAGCCCGGTTCGGCGCTCAAATTTTGATGGCTGGTACGGCTTGCGAGTCGAGGGCCTCGGGGGATTGAGCAGGACTGCTGGATTCATCCCGTTTTGCTGAGCAAGTAGCCCGTCGATGAGAAGTCGGCTGGCAAGAATTGCCTAGTGATGGGCAACGGCGGCCGCTGCGGCTCCCGCGGCCACTCCGATTGCAAACCACTTTGCGCTGCGTTTCAGGCGCAGCCAGAATGTTCCTCCGCGCGCGGCGGCGATGGCCGCGTCTCGCTCACGAATGAGAGAGGCGGAGCGAGTGTTTTCGTCCGCCAAATCTTTTTTCAGGGCGTCGCTTTCGAGTGCGGCTGCGCGGCAGTCCTGCAGGTCACTGTAGAGCGGCATTAGATCGGCTTGCGGAACGGAAATGGAGGCTGGCGGCGTGTCTGCCAGGGGAGTCAGCGGCGAGAGCGCGGGCTCGTGAATGGAAACGGGCAGTGGGAGAGGAGGTAGGACCGAGGGAAGTTCCCTGGCGGCTTGCTGAGGGGAATGGATGCTGCGTTTTTGTTCCTCGATAGAAGCGAGGGCTGCGGCGAGTTGCGCGTTGCGCTGCTTTTCGCGATCGCTGGCCTGCTGGATTGCGGTGTTTTGCGCCGCGACGGTGGCAGCGAGCTGAGCGGAGTCATGGCGGGCGGAATGCCAGGCGTCGGCTATGAAGGCCAGGGCCAGGAGCGCGGCCGCCGCAATAAATATGTCGGTCGTGGGTTTCATGTGGGCCAGCAGTGCCGCAGGGAGTCCTTAACGCGGGCCGTGGGGACGTCACGCTTCCCTGCCGTGACGGGACCGGAAATTTGAAATTTGAGATTTGAAAATTTCAGACTTCAAAAACTGCGCCTTCCATGTCCACGCAACCTCTTCTATGCGGAGTGAGAGGAATAATTGTGCGTGCGCGCCAGAACTTCCGCGGCATAATTCGGGTTGGCCCCTCCGTTCCAAGCGAGGAGCGCGGCCGAAACATCGCTCCGAGAACGCTTGAGCCGGGCTGCTAGGACGCGGCAGCCGAATTCGACTCCTATGGCGGGATCGCAGAGTTCGGCGAGCGACGCTTCTTCAAATCCAAACTCTCGTGCCACCTGCCCCATCACCTGCATGAGTCCCCACGACATGGCACGCGTGTAGGCTTCGGTGGCGCTGAGTTTTCCAGCCGTGTACAGCGGCGCAACATAGCGTGAGAGGAACCCGGGCTCGTAGCGGACGGCCCACGGATTCCACGCAGACTCCTGCTCAATAACGGCACAAACGAGTGCGGGGTCGAGGCAGTGCTCGGCCGCGATGCGGCGCGCGAGGTCGATGATTTCGGGTGGGACGGGAGAAAGCATAGTGGCTGGTGACTAGTGGCTAGTGACTGGTGAAGAGGCCGCGTTGACCGCCGGCGGTTGAGAGTTGACAGTTGAAAGTCGAAGGCGACAACCGCCGTTCTAGCAGCCGAGTCACAACGGAAATTTGAGCTAGTTACACAGTTGTCCCGCCAGTCGCTGACTGCTGGCCGCTAGTCACCAGCCACTGGTCACGGGTTTCGCCCGGGACCGTTCAGTTCGAGGAACTGGACAGGAGGAGGCTCCTCGAGCTCGAGGCCGTGGAACGCGGCGAGCTGGCGAAGCGCGTGGTAGATGTGCGGAAGATGATTGAGGGCCATATCGCGAACAAAGGCGCGGCGAATTTCGTCATCGCGCGTGCGGCGATGCAGCCAGCGGACGAAGAAGAAAAACTGAATGCATGAGGAAATACCTACGACGATCCAGTAGGGGTTCATGGGTTCTGGAGGTTAGAGATTGGAGGTGAGAGGCTGGAAAGAAGTGACGGTGGTTAGTGGCTCACATGACTCCGGGCTCGTTTTGATTGAGTGGTGAGAGGCAAACTGCTCCGCCACTTCGTACTGGGGGGGTCGACAAGGTTTTGCCGGTCTCTGCTCACCAGCCACGCATGACCAACCACCAGTCACCCTTCGTCCGTTGCAGCGGACTCAGAGCAAGTGAGTCACGGTTCACCCTTCGGCCGTCCCACGGACTGCGGAGCAACCGATCGCCGGTTGCTAGCCGCCGAATAATGTAAGCGGCAGGCCGCCGAGGGCGCGGCCGAATCCTGAGCCGAAAGACGAGAGGAAGCTGTTGTTGCTCTGTGCGTTGCGGACGCTCGCGTCGAGCAATTGAGCGGGGATGCCGAGGGCGCGCCCGAGAAGCGACGTGTCCGTACCGTAGAGGCCCGAGAGGCCGGCGAGGGCCGAAAGCGTGCCGGAACGCGCCGCGTTGGCGAAGGCGATTTGATCTTGCTGCGCGAGGTTCCCCTGCTGCTGGCCCTGTGCACGAGCGAGAGAGTCGATCAGTTCGCCGTAGCCGGCGGAGTTTCGCGTGCGAGCCACGCGATTCGCCGCGTTCTGCGCCAGCGCGCTGAATGCCGAAGAGAGCGCCGACTGCGAGAGATTGGTGATCGCCGATTGCTCCGCAGGCGAGTAGCCGGGGTTGGCGAGCAAATTTTGATAGCCAGCCGCCGCCCGCGAGCCGAGTGCCTCGCGCGAGGAGTAGAGTTGCTGGTTCATTGCGTTCTGCTGAGCGAGTTGCTGATTGATGAACTGTTGCGTTTGGGCTTGTGCGCCGCGTCCCATGGGGACCTCCTGGAGGATGTAGTTGGTCACAGAGACACAGAGACGAACAAAGAGCGGAACCACGGATGCACACTGATGCACACGGATGAAAGGCAGAGAGAATGAATCTTGGCGGGAACCAAATCCAACTGATGGGTCCCTTCTATTCTTGTGAAGACGTTGATCCGTGCTTATCGGTGTGCATCCGTGGTTTCACACTCTGTTTTTTGGCTGCCTCTGTGAAGTGTGCTAGGGCATTCGCCTCGAAAAGCAGGGCCACGGGTCCTGGGTCCAGCCGAGGCGCGCTAGGCGGCGCCCAAAAGCGCGCGCGATGCGCGGCGGGAGGAATGCCTGCACATCGTCGAGGCCGCACGCGATCGCGCTGCGGCGAGTGGCTTCGTGAAGAGCGAGCAAGTGGTGCCAGCGCTGCCTTGGCGTGCCGGCCTGCGGATTATGCAGCAAGTACGCTTCGGCCGTGAGGCGCAGGAGAACCGCCATCGTGATGCGGCCAGGCTTGGGAGAAGCAGAGTCTTCCGAGAGGGAATCGTGAATCGCTTCTTCCCTTCCCGTGTTGCCTTCTGCATTGTCGCCTGCTTCGTGAGCGGTTTCTTCCAGGACCAGCCTCGAGATGAACAGTGGGCTTTCGAGATCCGGAAACGGGTAGCCGAAACTTTGTGCGGCGTGGAGGAGGCGCAGCGCGTCGAGGTCGGCGGCGGTGTACTCGCGAATGCGCATGAAGAGAGTGGCTAGTGGCTAGCATCGCGCCCCTCAGTCGAAGGTCAAGAGTTGACAGTTGAGAGTTAAGAGCCAAAACCTGCTGGGTCGCGGACCTTGCGGTAGGTCTTACTTTTGACTCTCAACTATCAGCTCTCGGCGTCTGACCCTTCGCGCGCTCAGGGCAAGCTAGCCAGTCGCCACCTTCGCTCCGCTCAGGGCAAGCGACTCACCGCAAAACAACTGGGCCGGAGACGCTTTGGGTCAGCTCGCCGAAGCCGGAGCCGCCTGCGGTGCCAGGCGCGGTGCCGCTTCCGTTCGAGAGCTGCAGCGCTGGCCCTGTCGACGTGCCTCCTCCAGTGACCGCTGTCGGCGGTGTGCCAAAGGTGACCGGCGCGGACGGGTCCGATCCGAGGTATTGCGAGTAGGCGCGCCAATACAGTGTCTGATTGCCTAGCGCGATGCGGTAATTCCTCGAGCTACCGAGAAAATGGACGTACGGACGCAAGAACGCAGGTGTGGTGTCCGACTCTGCAAAATAAAAAATGCCGCGATGCACCGCGGAGTTGTCCGTGATCGAGAGGTCGAAGATCCCGCCGGCTGCGGTGACGCTGAGGCTGCCAATCGTTGCCGGCGGATTGATGGGCCCCGAAGGATCGACGCCCGTGGCGCGGCCGACCGCGTTCACGGCATTCACAAGCTGCGTAAGCGCTTCGTACACGTAGGGCGATTCGGCTTTGATTTGCGCGAGCTGGCCGATTTTCAGCATGGAAATTTCCCCAAAAGCACAGAGGAGTTCGGATTCCTAGCGGCGGTTAATCGCTACTTTGAGTGGGCTCGGACCGTTTCGGATCGGACGGGATGACGCCTTTGGTCTTGAGAATTTGAACGTAATCGTCAAACGATGTAACGCAACTGATGAGTCCGGCTAACTGCTCCTCGTTGACTTTCAATTGCTGCCTGATCTTGTCGCCTGGCTGTTCCTTGTTTCCTTGGGAGCGCCGGGTTCGCACGATCGTCTGGCCGTTATATTCAAACCATGCGAGGCGGTCCCCTGAGTTTCGAGTCTTGAGCCCGAGCTTGTTGACAATTCGTTCAAACTCGTGCGTTTTCATTGTCTGCGGGTCAGATAGTTCTGCAATACGCTCCACACACGCTCTAAATCGGGGCCCAACCTTTCCCGATCTGCTTGAAGGGACCGATATAATTCTGCGAGGGTATGACCCAAATCTTCGCAGGCTGCAGAAACGGACTGACCGGTCCCGAACTCCTCGACCTCATCCCAATTGGCAACCACGCTGCCATCGCGGTACTCAAGTCGCACGGGAATGGCCCTGATCACACGAAAGTCCGTGTCGTTCACGGTGCCAAGCAAAATTTGATGCGGCCGGAACCGGGAAGGCTTAAGCTCGACCCCCAGAAAAAGATGCCTCGGAGACTCGAAAGGCAGAACCTCAAAGCCCTTGTCTGGACGGGGAAGAATCTCCGGGCGCGGCTGCGTAGCAAATGCTGATTGTGCCATCGTCATCCTCCCTAGTTTGAGCGAGGCCGAGCCCCCGGCGGAGGTAGCTCTAGTTTTGCTGCCCTAAATACCGCACGACCCAAATAAATGTCGTCAGCGTAGAGTTGGAATTCATACGTTCCGAACTCAGGGATTACTATGCCGAGCAGATTCACTCCGATCTCGAGTGGCGCTTCCGGCACCGCCCAGTTCCCCGGCGTAGAAATCTCCAATAGCTGCGACTCATCCCTCAAGCTAACCATCCTGACCTTGAAGGTATACTGCCCGTTCCCTTCGACTAATTTGGCGTAAAGCCCTAATCCAGCGAGCTGAAGCGGAACTGCGGGCGACCAAACTTGGTCGAAAACGCCTACAAGAGTTTTCTTCTGCGTCTCAGCATCGCGAATAACTGAGTCGCAAATTAGGAACGCCAGTAGCGTAGGTACTGGATTGCCTTCTGTCACAGGCACCTGTTTGATGCGTGCACGCTCCCTGCCGTTCCCAGGTTATGAAAATAAGGCAGTTAAGCGGACTTGAGCAATAGTACGGGCGCATTATTTTGCACAATTTCGCCTATCCGTCAAGCCAAGCCTTAGCGATGGCCCAGTATAGCAGACATCAGCCGCCTATTGCGCTAATTCGCGCCGCGGACGGGCGCCCACGGATCGGGCAGCAGGGACGGGGTGAAGCGCTCGAGCTTGAACCAGGCGCCGGCGGCGTTTGTGCCTAGCTGGAACGCGACGCGTTCGCCGAGCAAATTGATTGGCAGCTCGAGGTCTTTGGGCGACGGCGAGGACAGAGGTAGCGGCATGAGCGCTGTCGGATACGCCTCGTTGTCCACGAACGAGGAGAGATTCAAGTTCCCTGCCCCTTCGGTGTACACGGTAAGGTACGCGAAAAGCTTGCGGTGCGAGCGTACCTGCAGCGCCTGCTCGAGGTCGTAGCTCAGAAAAAAGTATGTGGTGTAGTACGAGTTGATCGCCGCGCCGTCGTCGGAAAACTGCGTGTCGGAGAGCTGATAAATTTTGCCATTCCCTGCCCCGCTCACTGGGCCATTTCCCAGAAATACTTGGGCGGTGCCGTCTGAGCGCTCCGCGAGCGCGCAGGAGTTCGCTGTAATGTTCCACGGGCACCACTTGCGCGAACGGCCCACCGCAAACAATTTTCCGGTGAACGATGAGAAATGCACCGACCCCAGCGACGCGATTTCGCCGGCGTCGAGCAGGCCGCGGTAGTCCATCACCAGGATGCGGTTCGGCGAAGTGGCTGTGCCGATCGGCACGCCGCACAGGATGCGCTTGTTGCGCGTGTCGACGCGCACCCAGAGCGTCTGCCCCGCAGCCCAATTGATCTGGTCCCACAGCGGCTGGATCTCCTGGGAAATTTTCACCGGCTCGCCGCCGTCAAAAATGTACAGGCCGGCGCGCCCGGCAATCACAGCCCAATCTTCGCCCGTGTCCACGCCGGCGACGGAAGGCGTGCCGACAGCGCGAGAGACCTCGTTGATTGTCCAGGACGCCGGCTCGTTCACGCCGTCGTCCGAGGTCACGTAGATCGCACGGTCCTTTACGAAGTAAAGCCTCTCGCGCAACAGGAAAGCAGCGCGCACTGACTGACCGTCATTTTCTGAAACGTTTAGGAATCCACTGACGCCGTCGTAGCTTTCGGGATCTTCCGCGCGCGAGGCGCGCACGAGCGAAGTGTTGTACGGCTGCGTGGTGGGAAAAATCTCGATGTTTTCAACCAGGAAACCTGCCAGATTCGTCGCCGTCCCGTCCGCGTAGACGCGCAGCACGAGGTCGGACGGAATCGTGGTGAAACCCGCCGACGGCGCGATCGGCGCGATGAACTCCGTCCACGCGCTGGTGGTGACTTGCGCGGCTGGCACGGAAATGCCGGTGGTCGAAATTCCCGCCGAGGCGCTGTACAAGTGCACGTGCAGCGTGCCTTGTGTGAGGGCGCCGGTCATGCGCACACGCGCGCGCGCCGAGTATCCTGTGTTCGCTTGCAGCCGCGGAGCGCCCACGTGATCGGCTACGGCCGATTGCGTGATGAGGCCGCGCGTCGCCGTGACGCCATCGCCCAGGATCGAGTAAGCGCCGCCCCAGATCGCTTTCCCCGTTGAGTCGTAGCTGCCACCCGCGAAAAATGTGCCGTCGGGAGTCCATCCCAGAGGCACGAAGCTGCTCGCACCGCCGAAGCTGCCGTCAAATGTGAGGTTGTCCCAATTATTTTGTTTGTTGCGCTCGCCCCACCAAAAAAGCCGCTCCGAGTAGCCAATCACGCCTGCGCATTCACCAAGCTCGACTAGGTTGAACAGCGGATCGACGGAAATTCCCGCGAGCAACGCTGTGTCAGAAAAATCCACAGTGAACGACGAAGTTCCGTTGTCGAATACCTGCATCTGCGGTGCGCCGCTGCGGCCCGTCGTGTAGAAAAATGAATCGCCTCCGGCGCCGGTGAACGCAAGAATCCGCGCGACCACATTCGGCAGTGTCGCAGGTGAAGGAATGCCCGTCACGATCGCTCGCCGCCCGCCGGCAGCAGTCCACGACACAGGCGGCGAAGGCCGCGTCAAGTATCCCTGGCGCGTCACGAAGATTACGGCGCACTGATGCACTCCTGCGCTGATCTGCCCTACCGGATTCGCGGTGCCGGTGTTATTCGTCCCGCTCTCGTTTCCCCCGGTCTGGTTGAACGTGAAATGCGTCGCATCCGGCGTCGATGTCACGACGAAAGTGCCGTTGAAGCTAGTCACGGCGCCGGTTGTGCCGGCAATCACAACTTGATCTGCGTAGGTTGCTGTGCCGCCTGAGGAGCTGCTATTCGCTCCCGCCTGCGCGTACGTGAAGTGAGTCGCATCCAGGATGGACGCTACCGCGAAATTGCCGTTGTAACTCGCGTCGGTGACGCCCGCGATCTGAACGCCGCCGACTGGGTTCAGGCCGTGGGGCGTCGCTGTCGTCACGGTCACCACGCCCGTAGTTCTGGAAATCGCCGAAATATTGGCGCCCAACAGCGCCACCAGGAGAGCGTGCGACGACGACGTAGCCACACTCACCACGTTGCCGCTGCGCGAGATGGTCGAGATGTTCGCGATCACGTCCGCGATTCCGGTGGGCCCGGCCCCAGGGCCGATCTGGCTGACGCGATCGAGGTGCGTGCCGTCGTACTGCCGCGGCATGTCCAGGCCGAAGTTGCCGTCGTGCTGCGCGATGTATTCGCGGCCAAAGAGCGAAGTCGAGCTGGCTGCGGCTTTCTGCGCAAGTCCGGTCGCGATCTGTGACAGCACGCCCGGAGAACTTTCGCCCCACACCGTCCCCGCGGAATCGATCGCCAGCAGCGTCTTGACGAGACTTGGCTGCGTGTAGGTCTTGAGGTAGTTGACTGTCGGATTGCCGGCGATCGGAGAAAAGACGGAGAAGAGTCCCGGCCGCGTTTTCACCGCGCCCTGCAGGAACGCGACGTCCTGGCAGTCGGGCGAGACCCCTTGCGGCAAATCCGCTGCGGCCATGTCGGTGACCAGCCCGCCGAAAAGATCCAGCGGCGCATCAATTGTCCCTGCAATGCTCATGTAGGTCGCGATCTTTGGAACCACGGATGAACACGGATAAACACGGATAAAGAGACGGAAAGTCGACAGTTAACAGTTGAGGGTTGACAGTTTAAGGCCGACCGCTTCGGCATCGCGATCGCGGCTTGACTTGGGCTCTTAACTCTAAACTGTCAACTCTTAACTTGGGTTTTATCCGTGTTAATCCGTGTGCATCCGTGGTTTCATGCCTTGCTAAATGAGAGGAGAAAAGCCGGCGCGCGACGAGAACGGCCGGCGGCGGCGGGCGGTTTGCTGTTCGCGCTGTGCCGCTCGGGTGAGGAGGTCGTCCAGGGCGTCGCTCGCCGCGGCATCCCAGCGTTCCGCCTGTGGAGCTCCGCGCGCGGCGCCTGCCATCGCGGCGGCGCCGTACGCGAGCGCTTCCTGCGCGTTCCGAATCAGCACAGGGCTGGTCGCGTCGGTGAGATCGGGGAAAGTGGTTTGGTAGCGCAGGCGAATCTGAGTGTCCTGCGTTGCGCCCAGAAAATACAGCCCGTCGGCACGCCATTCCCAGTGGCGCAGCGTTTGTCCCTGCGGCTGTGACGGCAGACCATCGTGATCGGTGAGGTCCGTCATCTCGATGAAATCGTTCGAGCTACCATTCGGGCGCTCCCACAATTTCACCGGCACAAGCAGATTCGTCGGCAGCTGATTCGGCGGCGCGGTCGCGTCCGTAATCGAAACTTGCGCCGAAGCATCCACCTGCGCGACCGCTGGCACGACAAGCAACGTGTCGTCCGTCAGGAAGCTGCTGGATTGCACGTTCGCCAGCGCGCGCTGCGCCTTCCGGTACGCGGAGTTCACATACGGCAGCAGCACCGCATCGGTGAAGAGATTTCCTGCGGCGTCGTTCAAGAGCGACCGCACGAGCGCCGTGATTTGCCCCGCAGTGTTGTACGCAGTAGTTCCGACGACTGGCATAGGGACTCCTCGAAGTTAGAGGTTGGAACTTGGAAGTTGGAAGCTGGAGGCTGCATTCTCGCACGCAGCAGGGCCAAGAGTGGGGACTGGTTTTCTTTCCAGCCTCAAACCTCCAGCCTCTAACTTCCAGAAGGCAAGGGACTCCTCGAAGTTAGAGGTTGGAACTTGGAAGTTGGAAGCTGGAGGCTGCATTCTTGCACGCAGCAGGGCCAAGAGTGGGGACTGGTTTTCTTTCCAGCCTCAAACCTCCAGCCTCTAACTTCCAGAAGGCAACGGCGATTGCTTCAGATACGCCGCGACGCCGATGATGCCGGACATGAGCGCACTGACTCCGGCGATCGCCAGCGTCGAGCGGAGTCCGGCCTGAAGATTG
>JACXTT010007021.1_pt1 | contig 15966 bp, 14 predicted proteins | sample 9270951 | NCBI WGS metagenome assembly JACXTT01 (sample SAMN15532306, study PRJNA645909) | rock metagenome | isolation source: weathered quartz diorite | place: Puerto Rico | collected 2017-06-21 | reverse complement strand
ATGCTGGCGGAGGGTGAGGTTGGCGCGCTCGATGAAGGCCGTGTTGATCTGCCAGCCCCTTGAGGCCAGCACCTGCTTGATCCCCGCCAGGGTGCCGAACACCACCCGCGACCTCACCGCAACCAGCCGGCGCCGGCGAGTCGTCTTGATCACCTGAGCATACTGAAGCTGGGCGAGCGGCAGCCAGCGGGGTTTGGGCAGACGACCTGTGGCCCAGCTGCGAGGTCGTTGGACCCAGTGCCCATAGTGCGTCAGCACTGCCGTCAGATACTCCTTGAACCGGGGGCCGCGGCGGAGTGACATCGATCTCGGGCGGTGACTTGAGCGCCCACTGAAAATCGCGGATCCCCTTGCCCAGCGCCGCGCCAACCTCCGGCAGCTTCCCCGGCCCAAAGATGATAAGGCAGATCACGAAGATGACCGCTAACTCTGGGAACCCGATGCCAAACATCGTTGCGCCTGTCGCAGAGGCCCGGCTCAGTATTCGTCCGTCTCGCTATGCGGCTGGTGCTCGAGGAGCTGCAGCTCTGTGCGCTGCCGCTCAATCTCACGCGATTGCCGCTCCATCTCGTGCCGCTGTTCGGCCTCTTGAACATCGCGCTTCTGCAGCTGATCGCCCACTAAGGCGCCCGCCCCCGCCCCCAGCACGCCACCCAGCGCCACCCCGGCGCCCGGGTTGCCGACCGCTCCGCCGATAATGGCTCCGGTCGCCGCGCCGAGCCCGCCGCCGACTAAGGCGCTCTTTTCCCGCGTGCTCAGCGGCTGCGCGCAGCCGCTGAGCAGCACGGCCAGGGCTAGCGCGGCCGCGCCCCCGTTCCTGATCCGTCTCGCTCTCATGTCACACCTCCATGTTGAGAATTGTCTCACTTGCTAGAGCTTTCAGTGGAGGAGGCGTGAAAAAGGGCTGCACACGCATGTGCAGCCGCGCTTCACTTGATACGTCCACCCCTTCAACAGCCCTCATGGCATCCGCCCCTTCACCTCGTGTGTCTATTCGCTGGGTATGCCCTGTGCCGTCCGCCTGGGGTTCATGACCCGTATCTCCCCGTGTGAGGTGCGCGAACCATCCGCTGCGTGCAATGAGCTCATGCCGGGTTCCTGTCTCCACGACTCCTCCGGCAGCAAAACGACGTGGTCGGCCTCTTTCACCATAGAAAACCGGTGCGCGATGATTACCGTCGTGCGGCCGTGACGCAGAGGCGGGAAATTCCTTCGCGTCAAGACTCGGTCAATGTGAACGACTTTACCTTAGCGTCGGGCGAGGAAGATAAGCGTGCGCGTGCGCCAGTTGAGCTAGAAAGGGGACAAGGGCTGTCCGGCGGCGCGCAGCTTCGCCTCCCAAAAGCAGGAATGTCTCTCCTCAGCCTCCCCTAATCGCCGATAGAGGCTTTTAAGCTGCGGGTTCTTTTCGAACTCGGAGAGGGCACGGTAGAGCGCCGCGCCGTTGCATTCGTCCTGCCAGTTGGCCACATGCCGAACCAGTTTGTTGCTGTCAGTCATCAGGCGCCTCCATGCTCAGGGTTCAGGCGGCCTGGGCCTGACCGGTTTCGGACCAAAGGCCCGGGCCGTGTCGCGTTGCGGCCGGCTGGTTTGGGCGAGCGCGCGCTGGCGCGCTAGTTCTCTTACCGCCTGTTCGTGATAATCATCGCTGGTCAACGACGCGAGAAAGGCGACAAGATCGTCGATCTCACTCTCCTGGAGCGCGAGTGGCTGAATGTCTTCGTCGAGATAGGGATTCTGCACGCCGTCGCCCTTGTTGTAGTGATCCATGACATCCCACAACGTCTGTTGTGAGCCGTCGTGAAAGTAGGGCCCGGTGACCAGCACGTTACGCAGGGTCGGGGTCTTGAAGGAGGCGATATCGGACTCTTTCTTGGTGAGGAGAAAGCGGCCGAGCGCAGACATGTCCGTCTGAATGGCGGCGCGATCGACGGCCGCTGTATCGCCTGAGTTCAGCAGCTGCTCGGCCTGGCGCGCCAGCGCCACGACGTTGTGGCGGATGATGCCGATGCCGATGTTGTGAAAGTCGTTGTCGGTAAAGTTCGTGACGTCCCGCTGGTCTTCCGTCACGGCATGGCACTTATTGCAGCGGCCACGGGTGTTAAAGAGTTCCCAGCCGCGCTTGGCGGCGTCATCAATGGCGTTGGTATCGCCGGCGATGAAGCGATCGAACGGCGCAGCAAACGACAGCTGCGTGCGTTCGTAGGACGCGATAGCGCGCAGCAGGTCGGGGCCGTTGGGCGGGCGACCGAAGACGCCCCGGAAAGCTTGCTGGTATTCGCCGATGGCGGTGATCTGGGCCACGGCCGCCTCCAGGCTGGGCTGGCCCATTTCAATTGGATTGATGATGGGGAGCGCCGCCTGCTCCTCAAGCGTCTGCACCCGGCCGTCCCAGAACTGCGTCTTGTTGTAGAGTGCATTCAGAATAGTGGGTGCGTTCCGTTCGCCGACGTGGCCGTAGATACCGATGGAAGTTGGTCGCCCATCGGTGAACGCCAGGGCGGGATTGTGGCAACTGCTGCACGCGACGGTGCCATCAGCGGACAAGCGACCGTCGAAGAACAGTTTCTGGCCCAGAGCGATTTTCTCCGGCGTTTGCGGGTTGTCTGCCGGGATCGCCGCCTGCGTCTGCGCGGCCGGAAGCCCCACCTGGCGGAGAGATTTGGGTTGAGCCAGTGGACCGACAGGGGGAATCGGTGGCGGGGCGGTTTTCTGCGGTGAGGTGTCGTCCGCACCCGCGTGCGTGACTATCAGCACTGCCACGCAAACCCCAACGGCCAGCGAGATGGCTTTTCCTTCACTCATCGGTGACCTCGCGAACTCGGTGGGCAAGCACGCGACCGATAACAATCAGGTCGGTGAATACTCTTCGTACCGCCATGTCATCGCCTACGGAAGCGAGCCATGTGGTTGGCGCAGATCGGCTGTGGTAGACAATGCAAAACTCACCAACAGTTTACCTCCCTTCTAATAGCCCCAGAGCGGCCGGGGCGTCCAGGGGTTAGCATACCCGCCGAACCCCAGGCCGTTCCCCCAGCGAGCGGTGCGCTCCATGGGCCCGTCCCCATACGCTTGCTCGCGGAGCGCGCGCCACGTGAAGCTGGGAGCCAAGTGCGCCAGCGAGGTGAGGGACGGGTGGGACAATTCCTGTGTGAGGTCGGCCAAAGAGAAAAAGAGCACGGTACCCTCACGCTCGGCGGACAGGGCGCGCGTGGGCGTCAGCAGCACGGTGAAGGCCAAGACGGCAAGCAGGGAGTTCCTGACCTTGGTACTCAGTGTTGGGTCGGACCACAGGCGCTTACATTGAGTATGTGTGGGCCACATCTGCCGTCTCCTCGCTCACGGGGGTTTCCTGGACCGAGAGTGCCGTCCTAACGTCGGCTGCCGCCCTGGAAGCCGCCAAAGCCGCCGCCGGAGCCGGGGTGTCAGCACTATTTTTAAAAAATCATACGCTAAGAGACTTCTTGAAGGAGGTCTTAGCGTATGCACTCAGCTCTGCCGTTTTACGTTCCCTCGTCGTCGTTCCGTCACTCCCGTGTCGGGTTTGAGCAGATTCCCCAGAACCTGACCCGCCCAGAGCTGTTCCGTTACTTCACGTTTTCGGAGGAGGATTGTCATGAGATCCGCCAGTGCCGTGGTGACCATAACCGAATCGGTTTCGCCCTCCTGTTGGGCGGCGTGCGCCTCACCGGCCGTTTCCTGTATGATTTTGCGTTAGTTCCTCGCAGTCTGCTCATTCATATCTGCGAACAGTTGGGGTTAGAACCGCCGCTGTTTGTGGTGTATCCGCAGCGCCAACCGACCCGCTATGCGCACGTCGAACGCCTCAAGAGCTATCTGGGGCTGCGCAGCTTTACCCGGGAAGATCATCAGCTGATTGCCGCGCATATCCGCCACCAGGTCCGCGTGGGGGCCCGACTCCACGAATTACTGCCCAGCACGGAGCAGATGCTTCGGGCACAGGCGATCCTGTTGCCCGGCGTCACTGTCTTAGAGCAACTCGTTGGCGCAACACGAGTGGCAGCGGAGGAAGAGCTGTTCGGTGAGCTCAGCCGCCGTATCGATCGGACAACCCAAGAGCGGATTCTGGCTCTGTTCCGGATCCCTGCTGGGCAGCGGCTGACCTCCTTTCAGCAATTGCAGCGCGCCACTGGCCGTCCCTCTCCGGACGCGTTTACTCACGAAGTGGAGTTGCTGGCCCAGGTGCGCACCTTGGTGCCCGAGGAACTCGATCTGAGCGATCTCCCGCCCTCTCTGGTGGAGCGGGTGGCGGGGATGGTTAGTGGATTGCCCACCCAAGCTCTCTTGCAGTTTCATGAGGCCAAGCGACTGGGGCTCGTGTTGTGTTGGCTGTGGCGGCTACGCACGCAGTTGATCGATGCCGCGCTAACAATCAGCAATGAGTTAGTCGCCGGCGTCTTGCGACGGGCCAAGCATGCCGCCAGCAAAGAGCAGCAACGCCAACAGAAACGGCTGGGTCCCGTGCTGACTCTGTGTAGCGAAGTTGTAGAGCTGGTCTTAGACCAGGCCATTCCTGATGCGGCCTTGCGGGCCGTGGTCTTCCAACGGTGGTCCCGCGAGCAACTCCAAGGGCTGCCAGACGAGTGTCGTGCTCTGGCCTCACCGGCCGCGCAGCTGTACATGGCGGAAGTGCGCCGTCGCTACAGCTACGTCCGACAGTTCGCTCCTCGGTTGCTAGAGACTTTCGTCTTACGCGCCCTTATCCCCAATGAACCCCTGTTACAGGCGGTGACCTACCTACGGGAGCGCAATCGCACTGGACAACGCGGCATCGACGCCGATGCGCCGCTCGACTTCATCCCCCCCTCGTGGAAGCCTTCTGTGTGTCCTGCCCCGGGTGAGATCGATCGGCCGCTGTGGGAGATCTGCTTGCTGGAGCAACTCCGGCAAGCACTCAAAGGCGGCAACCTCCATGTCGCCCACAGCCGCGCATTCCAACCCCTGGAGACCTACCTGGTGCGACGTGAACAGTGGGAAGGCACGCGGGAGCAGCTCAGTCACGCTCATCAACTGCCTCTCGACTTGACGCAGCAATGGCCGAGAATCGAAGCCTTGCTGAAGGAACAGCTCCGGCTCTTGGATGAGACGTATCCCGATAATCCCTACCTGGAGATTCGGGACGATCAGTGCCACATCGCGCGCACGGAACGCCGGCCGCTGCCTCCCTCGGCCCATGACCTCCGCATGATGATGCGCCGAATGCTACAGCGCCGCCACCTGAGTGACTTGTTGCTGGAAACTCATGGCTGGACCGGGTTTCTCACGGCCTTTACGCGCGTGACCTCAGGTCGGCCTGCGACCGCAGCCGATACCACTGAGCAGATCACACTGCTAGCGTGTCTGATTGCGGAAGGCTGTAACATCGGGCTCAGTGATATGGCGGTGGCAAGTCCCGGTTTGAGCTTCGACCAGCTGGAAGAAATCTACGCCACCTACGTGCGAGAAGAGACCCTTGCCCAGGCTACTGCGACCTTGGTCAACTTCCAGTTACAGCAGCCACTGGCTGAAGCATGGGGCCAAGGGACGACCTCCAGCTCTGATGCGCGGGTCTATGGGGTGCCGGTCCGTGCGCTAAACCCTACGTTCCATCCCAAGTACTTCGCTTCGGCTGGCCGCGGCATCAGCGTTTACACGCATGTGTCCGATCTGTGGATCCCGTTCTATACCCAGGTGATCACCTGCCACGTCCGCCAAGCGCCCTACATTCTCGACGGTCTTCTCTATCACGCCACCCATCTGGAACCCCAGGAGCATTACACGGATACCCACGGGTATACGGAGCTGATCTTCGCGGTCTGCCATCTCTTGGGGATTCGCTTTGCCCCCCGGATTAAGGACTTGCCGGAACAGCGCCTGTGGCGCTTACCGGGCGAGGAGACCTATCCTCACATCGGCAGCGCCTTGGCTGGGAAACTCAACGTGCCGCTGATCCGTGAGAGCTGGGATGAGATGATTCGCTTGGTCGCCTCGATTAAGAGCGGCGAGGTGCGCGCCTCGCTGATCGTAGGTAAGCTGGCCGCGGCGAGTCATCGGAACAAACTGTTCCGGGGGCTCCAGGAACTGGGCCGCCTGATCAAAACGGCCTACCTCGCCGAGTACCTGCGCAGCGAGGACCTCCGGCGACGGGTGTTGTTAGGACTCAATAAAGGGGAGGCGCTTAATGCCTTGGCCCGCAAGCTCTTCTTCGGCGGCCAAGGAGAGATCCGCGATCGCACGTATGAGGATCAACTCAATGCGGCTTCGTCCTTGAATCTGTTGCTTGCGGCCATCGTGGTGTGGAACACGGTGCACCTAGACGCCTGTTTACGTCGCCTGCGGGTTGATGGCGCTGCAGTGGCCGATACCGATCTCCGTTTCCTCTCGCCTTTGATGCGTCGGCATCTGGGAATCTATGGGCAGTATACCTTCGATGTGCAGCGTTACGGCACAAGAACCGTGCCGGAAATGGTCACGTACTGAGGCAGGCTATACGCTAAGGGTGCTCGTAGCACGTCCTTAGCGTATGATTTTTTAAAAATAGTGCTGACACCCCGAGCCGCTCTCACCGAAGTGGCTTGCGGCGGAGCCACCTCCCGAGCGGCAATTATGCCGGCACGATTCGCCTAGGCGGCGTGCCGTGGCCTTGCGGGTGGCCGATGCCACTGACCCACGCCCGCCGAACAGTCCTCCGGCCCTCTCTCTGATCTGCTCATGCCCCTGCAGCCCTTCGCCAGCCGCCGCGGTATGTTCACCACGTGTAGTCGATTCTTCGCCTCCCTAGGCGGACAGCCTTGGCCCCAGCGCTTGAGCCCCCGCCGGATATACTCCGGCTCCAGCCCCAGTACCGCGCAAATGGATACGAAGGAAAAAGGCCAGTCGGGGGTATCGCTGAACACCCATTCCTCGGACTCACGCGCCAAGCGCCGGACGCGCCGTCCCTGCCGGAGCAGTCCTTGCTGAAAACACCGCAAGGCGTCTTCGAGGACCGCCCGCATCAACTCAGCCTCTGGCCGCCTGCCGGCAGGACCGGTCGGCAGGCCGTAGAACTGTTCGGGCAGTACACTGATAGAGGAGAGGAGCTCGTTCTCAGTGTCCCGGTGGTCGGTCGCGGGCCGGGCGGAGGGGGCAGGCCGGGGCGGGGCGAGGCGCAGGCGGTGAGTCGGGGGCCGTGGGCTTTGCATGGTGGTCTCCTTTGGCAGTGTGCGCCCGGGGTGTCTTCGCCGGCAAGACAACACAGAGCTCCGGCCGTATGCTGCTCCTCAGTTCATGCCGGCGGGCGTTCTCTGGGCGACAGTTCTTTTTGAAGCCGCCGGCGCGTTCAGAGAATTCTGCGTGAAAAAGCACTGCACAACGGCGTGTGGCCCGTTTTCACGCCCTCTCTCCTGATGGCTTCCACACGCCAGGGGGGCCTAAACACTGCGGCTGAGAAGGGAGGACGCCTTCATGAGTGAAACGGCTGGTTTTCGCGCCCCGCAGCCGGTGTGGCGGACTCTCGCCAGCAGCGGCACCATTGGCTGGCCGAGCAAGCATTGAACTGGTCAGGATTGCCCGTCGTGCAGGTCCGCCCCACGGTCTTCCTGCAGAACTTCTTCTTCACGGCCTGGGCCGCGGAATCGATCGCCAAGGGCGCCACCATCCGGCTGCCGTTGGGCACCGGGCGTGCCGATCAGCATGCCGTAGGCAGCACTCCCGCTTCTTTGGCCTCACAGGGGGAGAGCCTTCACCGAAAGAGGCGTGACAAATGGCTACACGAAGGATGTGCAAGCCTCGTTTCACCCTACGACCAGAGACGTTAGCTGTAGGAGGTATGGGGGAGAAGATGCGGACGAGAATTCTTCTCACTTGGTGAGGATCCCCCTGAGGCCTCCCGAGATGAGCGAGGCCAAATTAGTCAGGACGCGTGGCACGGCCAGACCAGCAGGGGAGGCCAAGTATCTCGGCTCCCACTCCGGGTTGAACTGCTCACGGTTCCCACTGTCTGATGGTCGCTGATGGATTTGCTCTCATCCACTTGCGGGACGGGCGTACGGCGATTTTCGCTCCGGCAAAGGTGCCACAGAGCCGGACACGGCCACTGTTGATCAGGTAGGCAATCGTTGCAACCACCTCGTCATCGTTCCGTGCCGAGTCACTCACGGCCTGGATGAGTTCTAATAGAGTGCATTCGCGCTGGAGTGTCATAGCCGCTGCCTCCGGTTGGGGAAAGTCTCCGAGCAAGGCGCTGCCCGAAGAGAAAGCCGCGTGAATGTCATCTCTTCAGGCTGCCAAGGCTCTTATGAGAAGAAGCGTGAAAACGGACTGCACAGGGGTGGTGCGGCGCTATTGCACAGGGGCCCGGCTTGCGGAGCAGCCCCGAGAAGGTGACGAGGGAGCCAACCCTAGGGCAGCCCTAGAGGGTTACCCCTACACACGGTTCCATGCAGCTGAACCACTACGGTGAGAGGAGCGTCGTACTTCCAGTTGTGAGAATTCCGCGACGCTGGATGTCACCAGCGTGTGCACTCATCTCTCACGCCTGAGTAGTGAAATCACCAAGCAAGGAGCCCAATATGCAGTCGGGAACCCCCTGGCTTACGACTAGAGCGGAGCTCCTCCCAAGCATTTGCAACCTCCTGCTGGAAAACGACAACAGAAGAAGGACAGTATGGATACTCTGGACACTAGAGGCACTCTCAACACTACGGAAAGCGCACGAGAGCTGCCGCCCCTGATCACGCCTAAGCGCGGCTTTGCGGCCTTGCCGGCAGAGAAGCAGAGAGCGATTGCGCGGCAGGGCGGGCAAACGGCCCATGCCCGGGGCGTCGCCCATGAATTTACCAGGGAGGAAGCGCGAGAGGCCGGCCGCAAAGGGGGCCGCGTCGTCAGCCAGGATCGGCGGCATATGGCCACGATCGGGCGGAAGGGCGGCTTACACAGCCGAAAGGGACGCCAGGGACGCCTCGGGTGAGCTCTTCCTCTACCGAGCGCATCCAGCGGATTGGCTACGCCCGTCACTGCAGCTGACCATCAGGCGCCTGACGTGTGCCAACGGCGGCGTGCAATGGCCACTCTTGTAGGCACCTCCCGCTCCAGATCACAACCGCGTCCCAAGGGGTGCACCGCCCTGTGCAGCCATTTGTTACGCCTCCTAAACGAGTTTGCGAAGTTGTCTGGTGCTCCGTTAAAAAAATGCTTTTGCAGCAATCTTCACTCTAGGTGACCATCGATTTTTCCAAGAAATTTGACGTTTTTTGTCACCGAAAGTGTGACAAAATGTCCGAAAAGTGCCCTAGCACCACACAACTTCGCAAACTCCTTTATGAGAACGCTGACCGCGAAAAGGCGATGCACCTGCTGTCGGGACATTGCGCTGGTCACCTCCACCGCACCACGTAGGTCATGGCTGTATGCGCTCCAACTCTTAGGTATTTCCTCACGCCGTTAAACCTCGATCGCTGTTATGGGTTCCACCCGCCGCCAAGCGCTTTGATCAGATGGATGCTGGCGGCCATTTGTAGGTTGATGGCTTGCGCCAGTGACAGCTGGTTGGCCAGGAGCGTCCGCTCGGCGTCAATGACGAGGAGATAATCAACCAGCCCCTGCTTATACTGCACCTGGGCGACACGAAGGTACTCCTGGGAAGCGCCGACTGCCTCGCGTAGGTTGCCGACCTCATCGGAGAGGGCGTGCAGGTCGGTCAGGGCGTCCTCGACGTCGCCATAGGCGACCAGAACCTGATTCACGTAGGCAGCGACGGCCTGCCGGTAGCGGGCCTCGGTCGCCGCGAGATTAGCCCTGAGTCGGCCACCCTCAAAGACGGGAAACGAGATGCTGGGGGCGATGGTCCAGATGCGGCTCTGCCAGTTGAAGATGGCCGAGGCGTCGGCGCTCTCGAAGCCGGCGGAGCTTGTCAGGCTGAAGCGGGGATAGAAGTCCGCCCTCGCCACGCCGATCTGGGCGTTAGCGGCAACGACATTCTGCTCGGCCTCGGCCACGTCCGGCCGGCGCACCAGGATCTCCGCGGGTAAGCCTGGGGGTACGGCGGGGGGCGAAGCCTTGTGCAGCGGGTTGGTGGCGATGGCGAACGACGGCGCGGCGCGGCCACAGAGGATCGCCAACGCATGTTCCTGGTCGGCGCGGGAGCGCTCCACATCCCGTTGCTGAGCCAGTGTAGCCTGGAGTTGGGCCTGAGCTTGAGACACGACCAGCGGGCTCACCAGCCCATTCTTGAGCTGGACGGAGAGGATACGGACCTGCTCTCGATATGACTCGACATTTTGCATCAGGATTTGCCCCTGGGCGTCCAGCGAGCGAAGCGTGTAGTAGTACCGGGCCACATCCGTCGCAACCGTGAGCCCGACCGCTGCTACGTCGTCGACGCTCGCTGTGGCCTGGGCCTGAGCGGATTCGAAGGACCGGCGCACGCGGCCCCAGACGTCGATCTCGTACGTCAGATCGAGCGGGAGCAGCCAGTCGTTGACGGTGACACTTTTTGCCACCCGCTGGCCCGTAACCGTGCTGTCGCGGTTTCCGGAGTAGCGCGTGCGCATGAAGCTGGGATTGAGCGAGATGGTCGGGTAGAGGTAGCTGCCAGCAACGCGGGCGAGCGCGCGGGCCTCGTCGACACGGGCTACAGCCTGTTGGAGGGTCTGGTTCGATGCACTGGCGGTGGCGATGAGCTCATCGAGCACGGGGTCACGATAAAGCTGCCACCACTCCGTCGCGATGAGCGGAACCGCCTCACTGGCCGGCTGCGACTTGAAGCCAGCCGGCTGCTCGACCGCCGGCCGCACGTACTCCGGTCCCACCATGCAGCCCCCCGCCATCACACTCAGAGTCGCGAGCGCGCCAAGGACGCGAAGCCGGCCGAGACACTGCCGGACTCGCACCCGCACGCTAGCTCCCAGATGGGTCTTGAGAGGCGATCGGCGTGACAAGTTGGCCCTCCTGGAGGGACACCGTGGGCTGCTTCACGATCGTTTCGTTGCCCTGCAGTCCGGTCTGGATGTCGATGGAGGTCCCGAAGTCCCGGCCTAGCTCCACCTGTTGAAAGTGCAGTTTGTTTCCCGCCTCCACGATCGCCACCCGGGTGCCTCGCGCGTTGAAGATGACCGCGGTGGCCGGAACCCGCCAGTGCGTGCCGGAGGGCCCGAGCTTGAAGGTGACGTAGACGAACATTCCCGGGAGCAGCCGGTGCGACTGGTTGGGGATATCGACCTCCGTCAGCAGTGTCCGGGTGCCCGGATCGAGCGCGTTGGCGGTACGGGTCACCGTGCCTGTGACCGGTTGCATGAGCTGCCCTCTGACCGCCACCTGCACCGGCAGACCGACCTTCACGTTCGGCGCGTAGGCCTGGGGGATGTTGACGAACACGCGCAGCGTATCGACTTGGGCGATCTCAAACAGTCCGTTCGCGCCGCCAGTGACGCTGGACGGCGCCACTGCAGTGTTGTTGGTGGGGCTGCCTGCCGTGATCAATGCGCCCACATCGACGCTCCGTTGGATCACCGTGCCGTTGAACGGGGCGAGGACACGCTCGAACGAGGTCAGCTCCTGGAGCCGCTGGACGTTGGCGGTGTTTGACGCGACATTCGCCTCCGCTGCGGCTACTGCGGCTTGGGCCGTACGGTGAGTAGAGACGCTCTGATCGACCGCCTCCTTGGCGACCGCCCTTTCCGCGTCGGCCGCCTGGTAGCGCCCCATCGTGACCCGCGCGAGATCGAGGTTGGCCTTCTGCAGATCCAAGTTCTTCTGGGACTGCTGAAGATCGGCTTTGGCCTGCCTCAATTGCTGGTCGATCTCGGGCGACTCGATCTCCGCCAGGAGCTGGCTCGCCGTCACCTGGTCGCCGATGTCCACGTACCGCTTGCTGATGTACCCGCTGGTCCGGGCGAAGATTGTCGCGTCTTGAATGGCCTGGTCCGGGGGGGACAGTGACAGGTCCGCTTCGGAGGCCGGCGCGGGCTGGATGACATAGACCTCTGGCGGTGTGTTCTGCGCCTTCTGGGCGGCCACGACGAGCTCCCGGTGATTGCGCACCCGGGGGATCACACCGACCGCCAGCAGGATCAGGAACACACCCAGTATCCCAATCCCGATGACGATCATGGTGCGTGTGCGGGTCTGTGGCACAAGACGCTCATCTGGGGCAGGCTCGCGCCCCTCCCGTTCCGGCTCGGGGACGTGAGACTGGGGGCGGGTGGGCACACTCATGTGTCGTCCTCGCTACTAAAATCCTTGGGCGGCCTGCGGCGCAGCAGACTATAGGTCACCGGGACGAAGAACAGGGTGTAGAACGTGGCAACCATCAGCCCGCCGATCACTGCCCGGCCCAGCGGCGCGTTCTGCTCGCCCCCTTCACCTAGGCCGAGGCTCATCGGCAGCATACCTAAGAGCATCGCCAACGCTGTCATCATGACCGGGCGCAGCCGCGTGCGGCCCGCAGCCAGCGCAGCGGCCCGCGCCTCGTGCCCGCCGAACTCCGGGCGACGCTGCTCGTTGGCGAACGTGATCATCAGGATGCTGTTCGACGTCGCCACCCCGATCGCCATGATGCACCCCATCAGCGCGGGCACACTGATGGTCGTCCCGGTGACGAACAGCGCCCAGAGAATGCCCGCCAGAGCGCCCGGAAGCGCCATCAGGATGATGAGCGGGTCCAGCCATGACTGGAAATTGACCACCATCAGGAAATAGACAAGCAGGACGGCAAAGCAGATCCCCAGACCCAGCTGGAAGAATGATTGGTTCATGCTTTGCACCTGCCCGCGGACGACGATCGAGCTGGCTTTGGTCATCTGCTTCTGGTACTTGGCGACGAGCTGATTCACGCGGCTCGAGACGGAGCCGAGGTCGGTATCCTGGACGCTGGCGTACACGTCGAACACCGGCTGCACGTTGTAGTGGTTGAGCGACTGCGGGGTGGTCGTCCGCTGAAAGTCGGCCAGGTTGCTCAGGAGCTGCGGCGATGCCTGACCCGCGGTCGCCACCGGCGTGCGATGCAACTCATCGAGCGACGCCGTCCGGTACTGTTGCGTCTGGACCACGACTTGGTAGCTCACACCGTTCTTGTAGTTGAGCCAGAAATTGGTCGTCGTCGCCCCGCTGCCGGTCAGTGAGATCAGCAAGCTGTTGGCGACGTCCCGTTGCGTCAGGCCGACCTGCTGGGCGAGGATCCGGTCACTGTCGATCATGATCCGTGGCGCGTCGAGGATCTGCTGTACGTGCACGTCCACCGCGCCGGGAACGCCGCGCAGCTCCGCGGCGATCTGCTGGGCGACCTGGAAATTCGCGTCCGATTCCGCCAACGGGCCCGTGACCTGGATGTCGATGGGGGCGGGCAGGCCGAAGTTGAGGATCTGGCTGACGATGTCGGCCGGCTGGGTGAAGAACTCGAGATCCGGGAACCGGTGCGGCAGCTGGTCGCGGAGCGTCTTTAAGTACCCGGCGGTAGGGCGGTGCGTCGCGTTAAGCGCCACCAGGATCTCGCCATCGGCTGGTCCGACCGTGACACTGTCGCTGAGAGCCAGGTTGATGGGGTTTGGCACGCCGATGTTGTCAACTATCACATTGAGCTCGTTGGCGGGGATCACCTGCCGGATATAGTCCTCGACCTGCTGGAAGTAGACTTCCGTCTCCTCAATCCTCGTCCCCGCCGGGGCCCTCACGTGGAGCCGCAGCTGCCCCGCATCGACGGTTGGGAAGAAGTCCCGGCCGACGAATGGATACAGGCAGAGCGAGGCGATGGCGAAGCTGAGGAACACGATGATCACCACCAGCTTGTGTTCCAGCCCCCAGTCGAGCGCGCCCTCGTAGGCTCGGGTAAGCTTGCGGAAGCTGGCTTCGAAGGAGTCGGAGATCCGCCGGAAGAGTGACTGCCGGATCGGCTGGCCGGCCCCTGATACCTGGCCGCCCTCCCAGTCTTGGCTAGCATCGCGGCCGTGCCGCGCACGCACCTCGGGCGCTAGCAGGTACAGCACCATGGTGGGGATGAGCGTCCGCGAGAGGAGGTAGCTGGCTACCATGGCAAAGACGACGGACATCGCCAGCGGCGCGAACAGCGCTCCGCCCACCCCGCCGAGGAACATGATCGGCACGAACACGATGCAGATCGACAGAGTCGCGACGAAGGCGGGCGTGGCCACCTCGGCCGCCCCGTCGAGGATGGCTTGCCGCAGCGGCTTGCCCAGGTCCAGGTGGCGGTGATTGTTCTCGATCTCGACCGTGGCGTCATCCACCAGGATGCCCACCGCCAGCGCCAACCCGCCCAGCGTCATCACGTTGAGCGTCTGGTGCAGGATGTTGAGCACGATGATGGAGGTCAGGATCGACAGGGGGATCGATGTGATGACGATGAGTGTGCTCCGCCAGGACCCCAGGAACAGCAGGATCATCAGCGCCGTCAGGCAGCCGGCGATCACTCCTTCGTGCAGGACTCCAGTGACGGCCGCCCGGACGAAGATGCTCTGGTCGAACAGGAAGTCGACTTTGAGACTCGACGGCAGGCCCGCCAGAATCTTGGGCATCAGCTGGCGCACCTGGTCCACGACCGTCAGGGTCGAGGCGCTGCCGTTGCTCAGGATGGGCAGCAGGGCGGAGTGGCGCCCATCGCGCCGCACCAGGTTGGTCTGGGGATTGAACCCGTCGTGGACGAACGCGACCTCGCCGACCGTCACCATCGCCCCATTCACGTAGCGGATGGGGATGTGGTTCAGGTCGTTCAGGATCACCGGGCTGCCGTTGAGCGCGATATCATACTCGCGCGTCCCTATCTTCGCCGTACCAGCCGGCAGGATGATGTTCTGGGTCAGGATCGCATTGGTGATGTCCTGGGGCGACAGCCCCCGCGCGTAGAGCGCGTCGGGGTCGATGTCGACGTTCACGACGCGCAGCTTGCCGCCGTAAGGCACCGGGACAGCGGCGCCCGGAATAGTGACGAGCTGAGTGCGGATGAAGTTGTTGCCCAAGTCATTCAGCTCCTGCTCGGGGAGTTGCTCGCTGCTCAAGCTCGCCAGCACCACCGGAACGCTGGCGGCGTTATATTGAAGGATGAGCGGCGGAAAGATGCCGGGCGGCAGTTGCCGCACGATCTGCTGCGCCTGAGCGTTCACCTGGGCGATCGCCGCCTCGATCGGCACATTGGGATGGAAGTAGAGTCGCGAAACGGCGACACCCCGGAGCGCTACGGATTCGAGGTGCTCGATCCCGTTCACCGTCGTGGTGAACGCCCGCTCAGTCACAGTGACGATCCGATTCTGCATCTCGATCGGCGACAGCCCGGAGTAACTCCAAATGACGGTGACGACCGGAATGTTGATGCGGGGGAAGATGTCGGTCGGCATGGTCAGGATAGACAAGATGCCCAGGACGGCGATCAACAGGGCCAGTACGACGAACGTGTAGGGCCGGCGGAGTGCGAGGCGGACGATCCACATAACGTACCTATGTATTACATTGCGAAGCTCTGCGTGCGCCTTCCTGTGGGCCGAACTATCAACGGTCCATATTACCTCCCGCGCTGCGTTTCTTTTGTAGCACCTTCGGCATCCACTGTCGTGATGAGCCCATTCAACTCTTGGTTTTTGGCGGCTTGGACGCTGGAGTTCTGCCATGCGGGGGAACTCGCTGCAGTAGAGAGGGTTGCCGGATCGAACAGTGCATCGGGAACAGCGACGTTGTAGCGTACCTCGTTGACGCGCAACTCTGTCGGGCTCTTTCCTTGCAGATCTTTCATCTGGATCCGGATCGGCGTTGGGACGCCGTGGCTGTGCTTCGTGGCGAGAACGGCATGATCTCGGACGACCCCATGCTTGTGCGACGGCTGAAAGGTAGCCCTCGGAATTTATCCGCAGCCCCCAGGTTCACGACCCGGTGAGGTCGCGGGTGGTGTTCGGCACCCTGGCGGGGATCAAGCAGGTGCTGGCCTCAAGGGGCTGGCAGATCAACACGGCCTTCATCGAGCGCGCCAACCTCACCCTCCGCCAGCAT
>JACXTT010007020.1_pt1 | contig 15967 bp, 11 predicted proteins | sample 9270951 | NCBI WGS metagenome assembly JACXTT01 (sample SAMN15532306, study PRJNA645909) | rock metagenome | isolation source: weathered quartz diorite | place: Puerto Rico | collected 2017-06-21 | reverse complement strand
GGTGGGGGGCCGGGGTGGCGCTACGGCTCCTAGACCACCGGGGGATGCAGTGGGAGCGGCTTCCTGTACAGGCCGCGCCGGCTCCACGGAGTTTCCGCGGAACACGGCCTTTCAAACCCCCCTCAGAACCGCCACACATTGCGGGAACGGAAGCACGGGCGGAACCGCCACTGGTTGCCCCCACGCCTTCGTGAGTAAGATCTCGGCCGCTGGAAACGCGCTAGTCTACTCCTCGTATCTCGGCGGGTCGAAGGAAGACGATGCCAATGCCATCGCGGTCGATTCGGCTGGGAATGCATACATCACAGGTGAAACTTTATCCACCGATTTCCCGACCAGCGGTTCGACTTACCAGGGCGCTAAGAAAGGCGCGGGCGACGCGTTCTTGAGCGAAGTGGCAGCCTCCGGCGCCAGCCTGCTTTACTCCACATACTTCGGCGGCACCGGCCAGGACGCAGGTAACGGCATTGCCGTCACGGCTTCCGGCACCGTATACGTCGTGGGTAGCACCGGCTCCACCGACCTGCCCGTCACCTCGAATGCATTGCAGGGCACGGCCGCCAGTTCGGTAGCCGGCTTGACACCCGTCAACGGTAATGGATTCCTCACCAAGTTCGTTCTGGGGCAGAGCGGCGCGCAACAAGTCTCTTATTCCACGTATCTGGGAGGCGCCAATGGTTTGAGTTATGCCAACGCCGTGGCCGTTGATTCGGCGGGCGCGGTCTATGTCACGGGAGCCACGTGGTCGCCCAGTTTTCCGGTCAGTTCAGGCGCCTATGAGCCGAAGTTCGCCGGCGTATTCCCGACTGACAGCGGTACCGAAGGTCCGGGAGACGCCTTCGTTACCAAGCTGGATCTCTCCGCTCCGGGCTCTGCGCAAGTCGTGTATTCCACGTACCTGGGAGGAGCGTTGAATGACCAGGGAGTCGGCATCGCCGTGGACGCGGCGGGAATCATCACCGTCGTCGGCCAAACCGAATCCACCGGCTTCCCCATAACGGCGGATGCCTTCCAAAACCGCAACGACGGGCCGACCCCCACGGAGAAGGGGTTTCTGTCGCGGATCGACCCTTCGAAATCGGGCACGGATTCGCTGCTCTACTCAACCTATCTGGGAGGAACCTCCGACGATCTGATCACCGGGGTAGTAATCGACGGCAGCGGGAACCTGGTTACGGTATCCGGGATGTCGTTGTCCTATAACGCCCCGGTCACGCCGTCGGCTTTCCAGAGTGTGTATCACGGAGGGGGCGCGGTCCATGAGCCGCTCGGCGGAGCCGTCCTGGTCGGCGATGCGTACGTCGCGCAATTCGATTTCTCGGCGAACGGTCCCTATTGCCGGTCCATCACTAACAGCGCCAGTCTCGCCGGCGGCGGGCTGTCGCCGGGGCTGCTGTTCACCATCCGGGGCTCAGGCCTGGGACCGGCCGTCGGCCAGGGCTCGGTCGATACGCAAGGAACCGTGGCGACCACGCTCGCCGGCGTCCAGGTCCTCGTCGGCGGTACGCCGGTTCCGCTGCTTTACGTGCAGGAGGACCAGATCAACGCGGTCGCGCCGAACGAACTGGTCGGCCGGATCGGGGACCTGGTGAACGCGCAGGTCATCTACAACGGAGTGGTGGGCAACCTGTGCGCCGGGCTTACAGTCATCGCCTCGCCGGCGATTTTCACATTGGGCAACGGGCAGGGCGCCATCCGCAACCAGGATGGCAGCATCAACGGGCCGGACAATCCCGCCGCGAAGGGCTCGACAATCCAGATTTATGCCACCGGCCTGGGCCCCACTTACCCGGCCGCCACCGACGGGCAGCTTAACACCCCTGCGGTGTCCACGGCGCTGCGTACGCAGTTCCCGATGTCCGTAACGATCGGCGGCGTCCCTGCCGCCAATACTTACGGGATTCCGTCGCCTGGCTACGTCGCGGGAGTCTTTGTGGTCAATGCCACCGTTCCGGCAAGCGTTCCATCCGGCAACGTCCCGGTGGTGTTGACGGTCCTGTCCGTCCCGAGCCAGCCCGTGAACGTGGTCGTGCAGTAAGCGTTCGCCGATTATTTCTTCACCGGAAAGGTGATGATGTTGCTCACGAACACGTCCTGCGCGATGGTGCACTGTGTCAGCGTATCGTTCGGAAGACTGCCGTTCAACTGAAGCTGAACTTCCCAGACGCCCACGCTTCCCGGTAGCGGCGAAGCTTCGATCACGTTGGCCGTCTTGCCGCCCGCCAGCGAAGATACGAACGACACCGGCTGCGCTACTGGTCCGTCGTAACGCCTCCCTGTGGCGTAGCTGGCGTTGGGCGTCGTCAGCAGGCCCAGTCCGGTGGCGTAGACGGTGATGGTTTCACCCGGAGCCGCCGGGTTGGCGCTGGTCACTTTTCCCGTGTTCGGGCAGCACAAAATCGTGCCCGTGCCCGATGCCGGCGCTTGGCCGATTGCCGTAAGCAGCAGTTTCGCCCCGGAGCTCACCGCCGCGCTGAACGTGATACCGACTCCTGCCTGCCCCGCCTTTTTGGCTTGCAGCACTACGCGCGTGAACGCGCCCGCCGCGTAAGCCGAAACCTGCGAGTCCTTATTTACCGCCGCTACCAGAGCGGTCGTGATGGTCGTGAGCGTGTCGGTCGACTTAACCGTGTAGCTGTAGGAGCGGTTGCCCGCGATCGTGATGGTCCCCACGTCGCCGGCATTGACCGTGCCGTCCACCGAGACCAGACCGTTGGCGAACGGCGTGCCATGGAAAACTACGCCAGGCCTGGGATCGTTGCCGCCCGTGGCGAAGATTCCGGGATTCTGCGGCACGATCGTTACGGGTGCGGGCGTCGTCACGGTGACGCTCCCGTCAGCGTGCCGCGTCCAGACGTAGAGACTCACGCTGGTCGTATCGCTGTACGCAATCGGCATCTGCGCATTAATTACTGTGGGCGAAACATAAAAGAGCGGCACCCGGTTACCATCGATGTACACCCGCGTGCCGGCGATCTCGTTCGGCGCATACCGCCCGGTGCCGGGGTCTTTCCCGGTGCCCTCGCTGAAATTCGTCCCAAAAATCGTAATCAGCGATGCCGGCGCCACCTGGGCCGCATTCTGTCCGCCGCTGAGAGTGGCTCCGCTGGCGGTAGCGACCAGCGTGGCTCCGCTCGATAACGTCGTCGTCAGCGTAACGGCGTTGCCCTTGGCGCCCGAGGTGCGCGCCGTAAGGTCAATCGACTCCGTCGTCGTGTCCGCCACCGCGATCACATTGGGGTCGCCTGCACCGGCGTTGATGGCTTTTACCAGCGTGTCGACAATGTTAGTGAGCGTGTCGTTCTTGACGACCTTATAGACGTAGCCTTTGCCGCCGATCGTGACGGTCACCTGATCATCTGCATGAATGGTGCCCGTAAACGTCACCGCACCCACCGCGAATATGTCCAGGCTGGCGGCGTTGCGCACGCCCGTGAGCGGAACATTAGGTTCCCCCGGCGTGTAAACCACCACCCTCCGGTTGTATGTGTCCGACACAAACAGGTCCTGGCCGGTCCAGGCCAGCGACATCGGCGTGGACAGCTGATCTGTCCCTTCGCCGGCCACATCTGTAATTCCGTCCGGCTCGCCCAGAACCAGGTCCGCGGCCGCTCCGCTGGTCGTCGGCACCTGTCGATATACCAGCACCCGGTCGTTGCCGCCGTCCGCCACAAACAGCCAGGTGCCATCGGAAAGCGCGTAGCGCGGGAAACTCATCGTCGCGCTGCACAGGTTCGGATACGTGGGCTTGTTATTGGCATCCACGCCCGTGCCAACCGTGCATAGCACCGGTTTCTCTACGTTGGTGGTGCCGCCCACCGTAGTTGCCGGCGCCCCCGTGAAGCTGTAGTTCGGGATCGCGCTGGTCAGGTTGGGCTGTCCCAGCGCCAAGTCCGCTGGTTGCTGATTCTGGGTGGGGATGCTGTTCCAGATGAGCACGCGATTGTGTCCCAGGTCGGTCACATATAGCCTTGTGCCGTCGGAGGTTACCGACACCGGGTTGAGCAGGTTGTTCGCTGTGGCGTCCTGCTTGGCCTGTGTGAGGTCAGGCTCCACGAACGTCGTGAAATTGGGCTGTCCCAGCACCAGATCCGCCGACGCCCCATTGGAAGTGGGGATCGAGTTGTAAATCAGGACGCGGTGGTCCTGCGTATCGGCGACGTACAGTTTGCCATCCTGGATCCATACGCCCTGCGGCCCGCGCATCGACTTCGCCGTGGGAGGCACCGACGTGCCCGTGGATGTGAAATCAGACTGGCCCACCACGATGTCCGCCGGCCGGTTATTAGATGTGGGGATGGTCTTCCAGATGAGGATGCGATTGTTGTTCGTATCCGCCACCGCCAGCATCGTACCGTCGGTGGCCACCGCCGTCGGCAGCGACAATCCGTTTTGCCCCGCCGCCGGATCGGTCGCCACGAAATTAGGCTGTCCCAGCACCACGCTGGCGGCGCCTCCGCAGACCGGGCACCGGCCTCCCTGGTTGGGCGGATCAATCACCTGAGGCGGCACCAGCGTGGAAAGATTCTGATAGATCAGGACGCGATTGTTAGTCGGGCTGGCGCTCACGCGGTTGGAATCCGCCACAAACAGGGTGTCGTTGGCATATGCCAGCCCGCCCACGCCGCCGATCACGGTCTGGCTGGCGGTCGGATCGCCTCGGGTGAATGTGACCTGCCCGAGGACCCCTCGCGCCGCCTGTCCCGAGGTGAAGTCCGCGGCCACACATGCCGCTACGCCCAACAAGAAGACACAAAAATATTTCATATGATAAAAACCCGGTTGCACGTTTGGTACCCGTAATTATAACAAGCGTTGCATTACAACCGGCCCGCTCGTCTCAGGATTGTGTTGCCCTGCGCTGCCACAGGTGTGGCAATACGGCACAGGCAGGCCGGTGCCAGAAGGTTACACGCCCCGAGCCAAACGCCGTGCGATTCGAGACACCGCGGGAATTTCAGAAGGCCTTCTTATATTTTCTTTACAATCGCTTACGATACGGGCGGGGCTTACGCAGCATCTCTTTAGTATCGGCGGCGGTTCTGAAAAGCCGCTGCAAAAAACAATTAAGGAGCATGAGATGACTTATAAATTGAGAATGTTGGCCGTGACGATGGCATTAGCAGGCGCCACCTTGTTGCCGTCGGCCAAAGCAGATGAATGGGACAAGGAGACCACGGTATCGTTTAAGGAGTCTGTTGCCGTTCCTGGTCACGTGCTGGCGCCCGGAACGTATGTTTTCAAACTCGCCGACAGCCAATCGGATCGACACATCGTTCAAATCTTCACGGAAGATCAGCGTGAGATAGTCGCTACTGTTCTGGCCATTCCTGCCTATCGCCTGACACCTACTGATGACACGCTCATCACGTTTGAAGAGCGGTCAGCTGGCACCCCTGAAGCCGTGAAACGGTGGTTCTATCCGGGAGATCTGACCGGCGTGGGGTTTGTGTATCCCGGCGATCTGCAATAGCGGAGCCTCTTGCGCTGCCTTCCCCTGCATGAGGTAGTAAGCCTCAAGCTACTACCTCGGCAGGAGCGGTTAGAACGGAGCCACCACGACACAGGCAATCAGAACGGCCGGACATGTGCCCGGCCCCTACATCGCAGCCGTCGTAGGGGCGAGGCACGCCTCGCCCCACTGCTAGTGGTCAGCCTGGTATGGCCCCTTTTTGATCCAGATCCGCGTTTTTAAGCGCCGGCGGCCTTGACGCCCTCGGCGGCTTGTTCGATAAGCGCGGCGACCGCCCCTGGCTGCGACACGTAGATGGCGTGGCTTCCCTTGACCTCGACGACCGTGGAACCCGCCCGTTTGGACATGGAACGCTGGGCAACAGGCGGGATCATCTTGTCTTCGGTGACAACCAGGTACCAGCTCGGCTTCGCCTTCCACGCTGGCTCGCTGATTGTACCGCTGAGAGCCGCTACTCCCCACGGGACCTGGGAGTCGGCCATGAAAGCGGCCTTCTCTGCGTCTACGTCGGCCGCAAAGGAGGCGCGGAACTTCGCTTTGTCGAGGAATAGATAGCCGTCCTGCGGGGGCTGGATCGGCGGCACGGGCGCGCCCGGCGGCGGATCTTTGATGAGCGTTGCCACCGACTCGCCCTTGTCCGGAGCAAAAGCCGTGATATACACCAGCCCTGCAACATTGGGATGGTTGCCGGCTTGGGTGATCACCGCTCCACCGTAGGAGTGGCCCACGAGAATCGCCGGCCCATCCTGCGCCGCAAGAACGCGCTTGGTAACCGCCACATCGTCCTCCAACGATATCGTCGGGTTCTGGACGATGCTGACATTGTAGCCGTCCTTCTTCAGTATCTTGTAGACGCCCTCCCAGCCGGCGCCGTCTACAAATCCACCGTGGACCAGAACGATGTTCTTCACTCTCATCACTGCCTCCTTGCTCATGCACTTCAACAACCGCTGGCGGGATGATAAGAGATGCAAGCACGAGAGTCAATCCCCCGGATTCGCTGTTCCTTCACAACAACAGCTTGTGCCAGCGGAAGCTGGTTGAAGTTACGGCTATTTGTGGGGAAGAGGGTTGCGCGGGCAATGCGTGGCCTAATATGAATCTACGATGCAGCGGCGATTTTCCCGGAAAACGGGCCGTCTGCCCCTGGGTTCCTCCTCACCAAGCCAGCGCAAGCCGCATTTTCCGACTATGATCGAAGCCGCCGGGCTGGGGACACTCCGCGGGCACAGGCGTTGGAAAGGACACGTGAGAAATACTTGCGCCTCCCCATGGTCCCGACTCCGAGCATGCCGGTGCAGAGTAGCAGCAGGGTTGAGGGCTCTGGGGCCGGTTCCGTAGATTTGAACTCGAACGTGTCAATTGTGCCATCGCTCCAATACAAAGCCCAGAAGGTCTGAACGTCTGCGCTCTCGACGATACATGCCTCAGAAGAACAATCGGCGGAGAACGCATCCCCCGAAAAAAAGTCCAGACTCAGGATCGTATCTCCCGAGGGAAGATCAAACTCGTCAGCGGTCATTACGTCACTTATGGGGTAATTAAAACCTGAGAAATCTTGCCAGGGCTCCAGGATCTTCCATTCAAGCAGTCCTCCATTAAGGATTACTGTGGCACCGGGAGGGTTGAAGATCTCCACGTCAGCAAACCCGGGCGCGGTAGAGGCTTGCTCACGGACTGGATCTGTAACGGAGACTGTGACCAGCCCCGCCTGATCGTTAATAAGTATTGTGTCAGCCTTTAAAGTTTGGGTGGCCAATATAGCACAACCCAGCGCGACGTCTGGCAGCCCACGAGGGCGAAGTCTTCTCATGAGTTGGTCCTTTCCCAGATACGGCCTTTCCCGGTGAGGAGCCTATTCCTATTTGTGCCCGAATGCAAGCCCCCAGCACCCGATCCCCTGGATTCGCTGTTCCTTCACACAACAGCTCGTGCCAGTGGAAGCTGGTTGAAGTTACAGCTATTTGTGGGGAAGAGGGTTGCGCGGGCAATGCGTGGCCTAATATGAATCTACGATGCCGCGGCGATTTTCCCGGAAAACGGGCCGTCTGTCGCTGGTTCCTCCAACCATGGACTCGCCTGTCATGTGAGGGAACGGTGACATTACAAGACTGCATTGGAACGAGGTCGGGATTGGCGGACGGCCTATCGGGTCGATCGCGCGTCTCGTCCAATCGCCACTTCCACGGGGACGGAAAAGAGAAGATGGGCGTAACCCACATGCGCGATGGGTTTCAGCCTACGCTGTCGAACCCAATAATCCGCTTTAGCGGGAAACACTCCCGCTATACGGTTTGCGTTCACGAGCACCCGTCCCACAACTGGTTCCTTAGGTGCCAACTTCACATCAGGGTTATTCTTCAAGAAAGCCTCGACTACCCATTGATCCTGGTTCCAGTCGAGGTTACTATCTGCCAAGAATCTGTACGCCATCTTACGATCGCCAACAATCTCATTAAAGTACGGGATCATATGAGGGAAGTAGCTACCGACAGAGATCGCCACATATAGCAGGCACCCACCGAGAAGAACTTTCCTTCGCCGTGAGGACTGTGCCCAGGCGGTAAAGGCGGCGCCGGATAAAATGACGAAGGCTACAAGAGCCGGAAGAATATGGCGGATTCCGATCTGAGCATTGTTGAAAATAGATAGTATGGTGATCAGAGCAACTGCGGTGACCATGAGGGAAAATTCGCCGGAAAGGAAATCACCGAAGGAGCGATGCCGAACCAGCCAGATGATGCCCAGCAGGAGCAATATTTGTATGCCGAGTGGCTCTTTGAGCGCATAGCAAACGAGATAATACGACGCAAACCCGTCCGATCGTTCCAGCTCCCTGCCGCGGACTTCGTCGAGAAGCACTATATTGCCGAAGGACAACCCTGTTTCGTTGTGGTAGCTCATCCAGTCAAATCCCTGGATGTACGGGTATGGAACAGGCAGCGGGACCTCACGCACCAACGGGATGTGTTGAATCTTGTGGAACATCGTGCTACGAAATTCATATTGACGGAGCGGCGTGAGTGTGCGGTCGAACAAGAATCCTGCATTGATGAAGGCGAGGAAGAATATGGCGTGGAATGCCAGCAAAAGAAGAATTCGGCTTCCTGGAACGCGAGAGAGGTCCTGACGACCGAACTTCCGATAGAGCACCACCGAAACGAGAACAAGCACGAGGGTTGCGTAGAGATAGACACCCACGAATTTTACGAGTTGAGCCAGAGCCAGCGCGGCACCAGCCAGGGCTGAATTGGCTGGACTCGGAACAAGGAGGAACCGACGGAGACAATAGAGGAACAGCACGAAGGCGAGTGCGGCATAAAGGTCCGAGGTGGCGAGTGTGCTATGAGCAATAATGTTCGGAGATAAGACAAAAAGAAGCTGCGTGAAAAGACCTGCCACCCGCCCAAAGAGCGACTCCGCATAGAAATAGACTAATAGGCACAAACAGAACGCGGCCATAAGAGTTGCGCATCGCGCAACGCGAACGCTTCGCAACATGTGTGTCAACTTCGGATTAACACGGTACGACTCCAGCACTTTACTGATGACCACACGCGGAATGGCGTTAAACACCGAGATCGGCGTCTTGCTGTCGTACCACCAATAGGAGCGGTCGGCAGACCCGCGGAGTATGGCTGCCCCGTATGAAATGTCGCCATCTTCGTCGGTTGTCGGAGCCGTCATAACAGCGACTATTAGATTGAGGCAAAGCCCGAGTAGCGCCAACCCAAACGGGAGGACCAACCGGTTCCAGCAAGAGGGCTTGAGAAATGGATCGACGGTGCTCATGGCTGCGGTACTAGCGTGGAACCCAGCGTGGAACCCAGGAGCGTGGAACCCAGGGACAGACGGCCCGTTTTCCGGGAAAATCGCCGCTGCATCGTAGATTCATATTAGGCCACCCATTGCCCGCGCAAACCCCCTTCCCCACAGTGCTAGAATAACCCCAAGCCAACAATGTCTTTCATCCAGAATCAGTTTGAAAGGAACTTCGTCACCACCTCGGTGGATTACGTGTTCAACTGGGCGCGCAAGTCCGCCATCTGGCCCATGACGTTCGGCCTGGCCTGCTGCGCCATCGAGATGATTGCGTCCTCCACCTCGCGCTTCGACATCGCACGCTTCGGCGCCGAGGTCTTTCGCCCCAGCCCGCGCCAATCCGACCTCATGATCGTGGCCGGCACCGTCACCTTGAAAATGGCGCCGGTGCTCAAGCGCATCTACGACCAGATGCCCGACCCCAAGTGGGTCATCTCCATGGGCGCGTGCTCGAGCGTCGGCGGCCCGTTCAATACCTATGCCGTGCTCCAGGGCGTCGACAAGATCGTGCCCGTCGATGTGTACGTCACCGGCTGCCCGCCGCGTCCCGAGAATCTTTTCTACGCGCTGCTGAAGCTGCAGGACAAGATCGATCAGATGACCACGCTCGTGAAGCGGCCCACCGAAGTCCGGCTGGATGAATCCATGCTCGCCGACTTCAAGCAGCAGGTCATGATCGCGCAGATTCAAAACCCCGTGTAGTTCAGCCCCGGTGTTCTACAAAGACTCCCAAAATATTTACCGCGTGCGCGCGTTCGATGCGTTCGATTGGCTGGTCCTCGGCTTCGGCACGCGCTGGTCGAACAGTTTCGGCAGTTGTGGAAACCTCGCCACGCTGCACCAGGTGCATTCGGATGTCGTCGTTGACGCGGGTGGCCGTTCGGGCAGTTTGGGTGAAGGCGACGCCCTCATCGAAAACACACCGGGAATGCTCGTCGCGGTGAAGACTGCTGACTGCATCCCTGTCCTCATCGTCGATCCGGCGCATCGCGCGGTAGCGGCGGTGCACGCCGGTTGGCGCGGCGCGGTACGGAACATCACGGCGCGCACTATCGAGGAAATGGGCAAAAAATTCTTGAGCCGCCCGCAAGATCTGCACGCCGCCATCGGCCCCGGAATCGGGAAGTGCTGCTATGAGGTCGGCCCGGATGTGGCGATGCAATTCCGCGAATACGAGCCCGCTTTGAGTGATATTACTCACCCGGTTCATCTGGATCTGGCGGACATCAACCGCCGGCAGCTCGCAAATTGTGGTCTCCCTGGGAGTCAGATCTACATGGCCGGAATCTGCACGATGTGTGAACGCGACTTCCATTCCTTCCGGCGCGATAAGCAACAAGCCGGACGAATGCTCTCGGTTGTAGGCGTCCGCTGAAAACACGAAGGGCGCGAGAACCTCTCGCGCCCTGGTGCCGATATGTCGAGATTCCGTCAGGCGGCGTCGGCCAGCAGTTCTTGCAGGCTCTCGGTCGGCTCGAACTCGTGGCGGTCGGCAGCTTCCTGGCAGCGGATGCAGAAGGCCGTCCACGGCACCGCGTTCAGCCGCTTGGGGCTGATGTCCTCCTCGCAGTGTAGACACGTTCCGTAGCTGCCGTCGGCAAGGCGGGCCAGAGCCCCCCGTACCTGGCGGAGCAGAACGGATTCCCGGTCCAGGTTGCGAATGGCCAGTTCCCGCTCGCCGGCAAGCTGAACCTCATCAATAGCATCCGCGGTTTTCTCGATGGCGATCTCGTCGCGGTTTCTGAGGCTGGCGGCGATCTTCGCCTTCTTGGCTTCCAGTGTCGTTCTGTATTTTTCCAATTCGCTTTTGCTCATGGTCCGTTGCCCTCCTACTTTACCGTCTTCAATAGACGCTACATGATGACCAAAGTTTCAAGAAATCTTAGTGCCTTTAGCTAATATATGTAAACTAGCTTGGCCTTGGCCGATCACCGGCCAAACAAGAGAGCACTTTTGATGCCAGGATTACCGGATCTCGAAAATGCCGAAGTTGAGGCCTAGCGGACGGGTATCGGCGCCGACCAGAAAGGTCCAGCCCACTTCCACCGCGATTTCCAGCTCCTCTTTGCCAACTGCTTGATTCGGAAGGGGAAATTCGAGCTTAAACCAGGTCCCGGCAGGCCGGAGCACTTGCTCCGGCAAGGCCACGCCATCGACCGTAACCCTAACAGGAAGAGCGCCTTGCGCAACCTGCTCCGCCGCCAGGAACCCCTTTAGATGGAGCTTTTCGGATAGTGATCGGGGCCCGCCGATCCGCAGAGTGGCCCGCTTTGGCATCCAACGGTGCCCCTCTTCGCGATCATACCACTCGGGTCCAAGCAAATAGGCCATCAGCGGGCTGCCAGCGTCGATGCGGCGGGGCGGCGCGGGGCTCAGGCTGTCGATGGCGGCCTCGTCATATGCCGTGGTGATGGCCTTCAAAGGGAAGCCGACGCGGTAAACCACAACCTGGTCGTTCTTGATGGCGTGGAGGGCGGGTCCGCTGGGCAGCACGAAATCGGAAACGGGCCCGGTTTCGGGGTGCGGTTCGATGTAGTTTTCAGATTCCGGGGTCAAATAGACATCCGAGACGCCAAATGCCCGGAACGGATGGTGAAACACGCCCGCCCAGAACAGTTGCTTGCCCACACCATCGAGAAGGATGGTTTTTCCAGGGTGCAACTGGCGCGCGCGCAGGGTGGCCATGACCATGCGCTCGATATCGAAGCTGCGGTCGCGCCACCAGCGAGTAGCGCCAAGGTCCACCGCGCCCGAGGCCAGAATGTAGAGCGCCAGGAGCACGGCTACCGCGATCTGCCGTGGGAGCGGCCGCGACCACGCATGCACCACGGCATAGGCGCCCAGCATGGCGATCCCGGCGGTGGGCAGCGGGAGGAAGTAGTCCATGATGTGGTCGCGAAGCGGCAGATACGGCAACAGCACGATGACGAACCAGCTCAGCCAAAACACGGGCAGCCAGTCGCGTCGCCAGGTCCGGATCACGGTGAACCCGGCGAGGCTCAAAGACAGCAGCGCGAGCAACGGCGTCGCGAACCGGATATAAGACAGGGGGAAGAAGCTGGAGATTAAGGCCCAGCGCCAGTACATCAGGAGCGTGCCGGGTATCGAGTCGAAATGCAATGCGTAGGCGCCGGTCGCTGGTAGAGGCGCCAGCGTGGCATGGAGCCAAATGAACACCGCCGACGGGATGAACAGGGGCAGAACCGCGCGAAGACGCCGGCGGGCGAACAGAAACGTATAGAGAGCGGCCAGGGCCGGGTAGACGGCATTGATCTCGAGGGCTCCAAAGCCCGCCAGGAACAAGACCCACTGCCAGGCGTAATCGCGTGTGCGGCCGGTCTCGAGATATCGGAGGAGGAACCAGAAGGCCCCTAGAACAAAGAACGCACACAGCACCTGGTTGTAGGCGGAAATCCAGATCATGGGGACGACGAAGCCGCTGTTAACGATCCATAGCATGCCCGCCCAAAACCCGGCCGCGGGGGATCCGGTGATGCGGCGCATGATGGCCGTGACGAGTGTCAAGTTGGCACACTGCGTCAGAAAGACGCACAGGTGGAAGGGGATGCGGCTCACTCCGAAGAGCCAGGGCAGACCCAGGAACAACGCGCGCTCGCTCAAAGGCCGGAAGGTGCCCTGCGCCATGGGAGCGAACAGAGCGTGCATGAGGCTACGCCAATCGTGCACCTCCAGCCGCAGCGCGAGCCAGGCGAAATCGTCGGCCTGAAACCAGGAGCGCATGGCGCCATGATAAAGAACGAAACAGAAGAAGGGCGCGGCAAGCCAATAAGCTGCCACGGCAATGGCCCGCAAGGGGCGAGGGCGCGGCGGCACGGGCAGAACGTGGGGCGCTGCCGCAGGGGTATTCATTTGGTTTCGAGGCCCACCTGGTTAGCGATCACGCCGAGCTCGCGTGGGTCGAAATCTCCGGCGCGAAGCGCCTTATCCAACGAAAAGTCGAAGCGCACGGAATCGCCGGCGAGCAGGGTGGCGGAGATGTCGCGCTGATAAATCGCGGGGCCCGAGCGCCGATATGTTTCCGGGGCGAGGCGCGTCCCCCGGACGGAAGCCGAAAGCGTCAACTGCTTGAGCCGTGAGAGTGCCGAATCCGGAAAAGAGAAGTGGAACCTCAGGATGGCGCCCCTTTTCGCCGCGGCGGGCGGCGGGCGCAACACGACGGCAAACGTCCGGGCCGTCCAGCGCCAAGAATTGTGCTCGACGGGATACCAGCCGGAAACCAGTTGTGAGGCGAATGCCGGATCGCCAAGATCGATGGCGACTGCCAGGCGCGGAGGCTCTTCCAGGGTGTAGCCCGTGAGATCAGGGGCGGCGCGGCGGCATCCGGCGGCAAAAAGCGCCAGCGAGCAGATCAGGACTTGGCGGCGGGTTGCCTCAATCACCACTCTTTTCCACCTGCACGAGGCAACTGTAAAAGGTCGCGCCACCTCCTTTGTCGGTGAGGCGCTCCGAGGTGAGGGCATTCGCATTGCGGAAGGCGGGCGACAGCTTGGCCCAACGGGTGGAAGGAGCGCAAACCACACCCGGAGGCACGGACGCATCGATCTTCGCGACGAGCAGGCACGATCCGCGGCCGTTGAAGATGCGAACCTGGTCGCCGGCCGAGATGCCGCGCGGCGAAGCGTCGCCGGCGTTGATCTTCACGACCGAGGTCTGGCGGTCCGTATCCTCGCGGTAACCGAATGTGGAATTCATGCTGTCATCGTTCTTGGGCGAGATCAGCTCCAGCGGATATTGGGCGCGCAAGGCGGCGTCGCCGTGACGCGATTCGACGGGCGGAGTGTAGTCCAGCGTCTCGGCGTTGAATTCGCACTTGCCGGAGGGAGTGCCGAAGCCGCCGGTGGCGAAGGGCAGGAAAGGGTCGCCATTTTGGGCCACGCGCAGGCGCACGGAGCGCTCCCGATCGAGATCCTCGATGGTGATGCCGCGGATGAAGGGATGATCTGACGCGAGGAGCGCGCGGATCATGTCGTCATCTGAATCGCGGAAACATGGATCGTCGAAGCCCATGCGTTCCGAGAGCAGGCGGAAGACCTCGACGTTGGATTTGGTTTCTCCAGGCGCCGGCAGCACGGGCCGCGCCATTTGCAGATAGTAATGGCCGTACGCGAAATAGATGTCGGTGTGCTCCAGGAACGTGGTGGCGGGCAGCAGGATATCGGCGTGGCCGGCGGTGTCGGTCTGGAACTGCTCGAGGACGACGATAAACAGATCGGCGCGGCGGAGGCCCTTGATCACGGAATTCTGATTGGGGGCGATGGCGGCCGGGTTGGAGTTATAGACCACGAGCGCTTTGACCGGCGGGTGGTCGAGATCGTTGAGCGCCTGGCCGAGCTGCGACATATTGACGATGCGCGCTTCGCGGCCGAGCGGCGAATGGAGCTGGAGGTCGGGGCGCTCGAGGGCCGTACGATTGAGCTGAAATGCACCGGAAGTGGAGAGCACCGCGCCGCCGCCGACTTCCTTCCACGATCCGGTGAGCGCCGGCAGAAGCGAAATGGCGCGCACCGCCATGGCGCCGCGGTCGCTGCGCTGCAAGCCGTAGTTCAGGCGAATCACGGCGGGCCGGACGGTGGCGTATTCGCGGGCAAGCTGGATGATATCGTCTTTGGGGATGCCGGTCAGGGCGGCAACGCGCTCGGGCGGATATTGTTTGGCGCGCGCGCGCAGCGCGTCGAAACCCGATGTGTGGCGGGCGACGTAATCGGCGTCGTGGAGATTTTCGCCGATGATGACGTGCATCATGCCGAGCGCCAGCGCGGTGTCGCTGCCAGGATTGATGAAGAAATGCCGGTCGGCTAGATCGCCGGTGCGGTTGCGGTGCGGATCGATGGTGTAGAACCGGGCTCCGTTGCGCCGCGCCTCCACGATGAACGGCCACAGATGCACGTTGGTGCCGAGGATATTCGCGCCCCAGGCCAGGATGAGTTTCGCGTAACGGAACTGCTCGGGCTCGGTGCCATACTTTGCGCCCAGCGCTTCGGTAAGACCAACGCCGCCGGCAGCGGAACAGATGGTGCGATCGAGCCGCGACGCACCGAGGCGGTGGAAGAACCGGCGATCCATGCTGGAGCCTTGCAGGTAGCCCATCGAGCCGCCATAGCTGTAAGGCAGGATGGCTTCGGGGCCGGATTCGGCGGCGATGGATTGCAAGCGCGCGGTGATTTCATCGAGAGCTTCGTCCCAGGTGATGCGCGTGAAGCGGCCTTCGCCTTTGGCTCCGGAGCGGCGCTGGGGATAAAGCAGTCGGTCGGGCGAGTACTCGCGCTCGAGATAGCGAGCGACTTTGCCGCAGAGAAACCCGCGCGTGACGGGATGCTCGGGATTACCCCGCAGGCGGCTGCCATGGCCGTCTTCGACGTTGATGAGCAGGGAGCAGGCGTCGGGGCAATCGAGCGCGCAGACGGAATGGAGAGTCTCGGCGGGCAAGTGAGAATTATAGCAACGGGGCCGCGGAATCGGCGATCGCGCGTTACAAGGGGTCGTGGACAAGCAGGCCGGGCAGTGCCGCAAAAGCGGCGTCGTGGGTCCATATCTCGCTGGCGCCGCTTTCAAATGCGGTGAGGGCGATCTGACGATCGAAAACGCTCGTGCCCTGCACGTGAAGCCACGCCGCCAGCCGCGCAAAGCGTTGCCAAAACCCTTCACCAGGAA
>JACXTT010007019.1_pt1 | contig 15968 bp, 11 predicted proteins | sample 9270951 | NCBI WGS metagenome assembly JACXTT01 (sample SAMN15532306, study PRJNA645909) | rock metagenome | isolation source: weathered quartz diorite | place: Puerto Rico | collected 2017-06-21 | reverse complement strand
GACCAGCCCCAGCGATTCGGCGCGGCGAGCGTCCAGGCTGCGCCCGCTCAGGATCAGATCGAGCGCCGCGGCCAGCCCGACCAGGCGCGGCAGGCGCTGGCTCCCGCCGAATCCGGGATAGATGCCGAGCAGCACTTCGGGCAGGCCGATCTGCGTGCGCGGCTCGTCGCTGGCGACCCGCGAATCGCAGGCCAGCGCGAGCTCGGTGCCGCCGCCCAGGCACACGCCGTCGATCGCGGCCACCGTCGGGCAGGGCAGGCTGGCCAGGCGCGAGAAGATCGCGTGGGCCCTGCGCACCAGCGCCAGCACCTGCTCGCGATCGGTCATGGCGCCGATCGCCTCGACGTCGGCCCCGGCGATGAAGCTGCCGGCCTTGCCCGAGCGCAGCACCACCCCGGCGAGCGGGGCGATCGAGGCCAGCTCATCGAGCGCGCGTCCGAGATCCTCGATGGCTTCGACGTCCAGGACGTTGACGCGCCGCGACGGATGGTCCATGACCAGATGCACGATGCCGCCCGGCTGCGAGTCGAGGGCGAACACCGGCATCAGTCGCGCTCCAGGATGAAAGCGGCGCCCTGGCCGCCGCCGACGCACAGGCTCGCCAGCCCGCGCTTCCACCCGCGCCGGCGCAGCTCGAGCGCCAGCGTGAGCAGGAGCCGCGCCCCGCTGGCGCCGACCGGGTGGCCGAGCGCGATGGCGCCGCCGTTCACGTTGAGGCGCTCGAGCGGGAACTCGCCCAGCGCCAGCTCGCGCCCGAGCTCGCGGCGCGCGAACGACTCGGAGCGCGCCGCTGCGAGGCACGCCAACACCTGGGCCGCGAAGGCCTCGTTGATCTCGAACAGCTCGCAATCCGCGAGCTCGAGTCCGGCCTTGGCCAGCGCTCGGGCGGTCGCGAACACGGGCCCGAGCCCCATCCGCGCCGGCGACAACCCTGCGAAGGCGTAGGCGCGGATCCGCGCCAGCGGCGGCGTGGGCCAGCGCGCCGCGACCTCGTCGCCACCCACCAGCAGCGCCACCGCGCCATCCGTCACCTGGCAGGCGTTGCCCACCGTCACCGTGCCGTTCCTGCGATCGAAGTAGGGTTTGAGCTTGGCCAGCGCCTCGAGCGTCTGGTTCTCGCGCGGCCCCACGTCGTCGACGACGGGGTCGGAGCGCGGCGCGGCGAACACCGGCACGATCTCCTCGCGCAGGCGCGGGCGCGCGGCGACCGCGCGGTGGTGGCTCTGCAGCGCAAAGGCGTCCTGCTGGGCGCGATCGATGCGGAACTCGCGCGCCAGCACCTCGGCGGTCTGGCCCATGTTGAGCCCGCACACGAGATCGGTGAGCCCTTCGGCGAGCGCGATGCGCGGCTTCAGCAGGCGGGGGCGGAAGCGCGCCACGGCCCCCAGCCGCTGGAGCGGCGTCTTGGCGCGCATCAGGCCTTCCAGCCAGGCGCCGTATTCGAGGGAATACAGCAGCGGGATCTGGCTCATCGACTCGGTCCCGCCGGCCAGCACCAGCTTGGCGTCACCCGCCACGATGCGCTGGGCCGCGGCCGCCACCGCCTCCATCCCCGAGGCGCAGTTGCGATGGACCGTCACGGCGGGCACGGGCTCCGGCACGCCCGCGCGCAGCGCGGTCACGCGCGCGACGTTGGCGGCTTCCGCGGGCTGCGCGCAGTTGCCGAGAATGACCTCGTCGAGGCGGCCCGGATCGAGCTCGGCGCGCGCGATCGCTTCACCGACGGCGATCCGGCCCAGCTCGTAGGCCGGCGTGTCGCGGAAGGCGCCGCCGGCTTTCACGAACGGGGTTCGGACCCCCGACAGGAGCCAGACGGCGCTCATGCCGATTCAGTCTCGCTTGCCGAGCTTGGCCAGCAGCTCCTTGGCCTCGGCTTGATAGCGGGGATCGAGCGCGCTCCCGCCCGGGGTGAGGGCGACGGCCTTCTCGAGCTCGCGACGCGCGCGCGCACGGTCCTTGACCATCAGGTAAGTGCGCCCCAGCTCGAGCCGGTGATTGACGTAGTTGGGCTCGAGCTCGACCGCCTTCTCGAGATCGCGCACGGCGTTCTCCATCGAGGCGCCCTTGGGGACGCCGCCCAGGACGGTGTTGGCGAGGCCGCGCTCGATCAGGTTGAGCGACGCGAGCTTCCGATTCCACAAGGCGCGCACGTGATAGGCGCGCCCGATGGCGGGATCGAGGGCGATCGCACGATCGACCTCGGACTTGATCTCACGCGACAAGGCGAGGCGCGTCTTGGGTCCCTCCTTGAGCGCCTGGCGGCCCAGCGCCACGGCCAGCCAGACGTGTCCCTGTGCGCTGTCGGGCGCGGCCTTGGCGGCGGCGCGCGCATGCTCCACCGCCGAGGCGACGTACTGTCGCTGGGCCTCGCCCGTGCTCTCTTCCCCGAGCTCCGACTCGACGCGCGCCAGGCGGCACAGCGGCTCCAGCCCCTGCGGCTCCGCGGCCAGCGCGCCCTGATAAGCCTGACGAGCGTCGCTGAGGCGGCCCCGCGCGTAGAACTCGTCGCCGCGCTGAAGATCCGCGTTCTCGGAACGCGCCTGACCCACCGCGCCCATCACGAGCCACAGCCCCGCCAGGGCGGTCAGTATTCGCCGCACGTTCCTCGATCTCGGAACCCGGACTTTTCGCATGTCGGACCGTGCTGCCTCACGGCGCACGGTCCGCGGACTGTGGCCCAGAGGCTCGGTCAAGTCAACGGCGCCACCCGGAGATTTGTTGTTGCGAGCGTTCCGAGCGGATGCTACGCCTCAGACTCTTCCTGCCGGATTCCAGCTTGCTTCGCGCAGCGCACGTCGGAGGGACCCATGGCTGCCGAAACATTGATCGGCCTCTTTCTCGAGACCGTCGCCACTTACCGCAAGGCCGATCAATTCATGCGCCGCACCGCGGGCGGTTGGGAATCGATCGCGGCCGAGCGCGCCCAGGCGGACGTCGAGGCGCTCGGGCTCGGCTTGCGCCAGCTCGGCGTCGACCGCGGCGACCGCGTCGCGCTGCTGTCCGAGAACCGCTACGAGTGGCCGCTCGCCGATCTCGCCACGCTCGGGTTGGGCGCGGTGACGGTGCCGATCTACCCCACGCTCACCGCGCACCAAGTGCGCTTCATGGTCGAGAACTCTCAGGCCAAGGTGGCGGTGGTCTCGACCCCGGCCCAGCTCGACAAGATGCTCGACGCCTCGAGCGGATTGCCGCTCGAGGCGGTCGTGGTGATGGACCCTGCGCCGGCGCGGGCCCGGGTGCAGGCGCTGGCGCGCGTGATGGAGGCCGGCCGCGAGGCGCGCACCCAGACCCCTGGGGCCTTCCTCGAGTCGGCCGCCGCGGTGCGCGGAGACGACCTGGCCACCATCATCTACACCTCGGGCACCACCGGCGATCCGAAGGGCGCGATGTTGCTCCACTCGAACATCGTCTCCAACGTGCGCGCGTGCCTGGAAGTCGTGGACTTGAGGCCCACCGATCGCTGCCTGTCGTTCCTGCCGCTGTGTCACATCTTCGAGCGCATGGCTGGCCTCTACGCCATGTTGGCGCGCGGCGTGAGCATCGCCTACGCCGAGAGTCTCGACACCGTCGCCGCCAACGCGGTCGAGGTGCGGCCCACGACGCTGTGCGGCGTGCCGCGCTTCTACGAGAAGGTCTTCGCGCGCGTGATGGACAATGCCCGCACGCTTCCGCCGCTGCGGCGCGCGATCTTCCATTGGGGCCTGGGGCGAGGCGTGCGCAAGGCGCGCGCCCACTTCGAGCGGCGCACGCTCTCGCCCCTCGACCTCCTGCAGGCGGCGATCGCCGATCGCCTGGTCGGCGCCCAGATTCGCGCCCGCGTCGGCGGCAACCTGGTGCGCTGCATCTCGGGCGGCGCGCCGCTCGCTCCCAAGGTGCTCGAGTTCTTCTTCGCGGTGGGGATCCCGATCCAAGAGGGCTACGGGCTCACCGAGACCTCGCCCGTGATGTGCCTCAATCCACCGGGGCGCGAGAAGCCGGGCTCGGTGGGGCCGCCGATCCCCGGGGTCGAGCTGCGCTTCGGCGCGGACGGCGAGATCCAGACCCGCGGCCCGCACGTGATGAAGGGCTATTTCGAGAACGAGGAGGCGACGCGGCTGGCGCTGCGCGAGGGCTGGTTCCACACCGGCGATGTCGGCCATCTGGACGGCGACGGCTATCTGGTGATCACCGACCGGCTCAAGGACCTGCTGGTGACGGCCGGCGGGAAGAAGGTGGCGCCCCAGCCGATCGAGGCGAAGCTCAAGTCCAGCAAGTGGGTAAGCGAGGCGGTGTTGCTCGGCGACCAGCGGCCGTTCGTGATCTGCCTGCTGGTTCCCAACTTCTCGAATCTCGAGGCGGAAGCGAAGCAGAAGGGCTGGAACGCCGGGTCGCCGGCGGAGCTGCTGGAGCGGCCCGAAGTCCAGGCCCTCTATCAATCGGTGATCGATCAAGTCAACGCGGATCTTGCGCGGTTCGAGCAGATCAAGCACTTCGCCTTGTTGGAGCGCGATCTGACGCAGGAATCCGGAGAGCTCACGCCGACGCTCAAGGTGCGGCGGCGCGTCATCGTGGAGCGATTCGGCCCGATGATCGAGCGGCTGTACCAGGGACCCAAGGTGAGCGCGGCTTCCTGAGCCACTCGCGGGGCGAGAAGGAGCAGTCCATGCAGGTGCGACGTTGGTGTGCGGGTACGGCGGTGGCGATGGCGCTCTTGCTTCCGAGCATCGCCCGCGCCGCGGGCTACGGCATTTACGAGGCGGGCGCCGCGGTCCTGGGCATGGCGGGCGCGGGCACGGCATCGGTCGACGATCCTTCCGCGCTGTTCTACAACCCGGCGGCCTTGAGTCGCATCACGCGCGAAGGGGAGGGCGCGCATCGCGGCACGTGGTATCTGGGCGGCGCCGGCCTCAATCCGTTCTCGAGCTTCGCCGGCGTCAATCCTTATCCGGGCTACGGCGTGACCGAAGAAATGAAGCCCAACCTGTTCGTGATTCCGGCCGCGTATTACGCGCGCCCGGTCAACGACCGCTGGGCGGCCGGGATCGGCGTCTACACGCCCTATGGGTTGGGAGTCGACTGGAAGAACCCCGACACCTTCACCGGGCGCTACATCGTGACCGAGGCTCGGCTGGAGAGCTTCGACCTGGGGCTCTCGGTCGCCTATCAGGTCAGCCCGATCGTGAGCCTGGCGGCCGGCGGCAACCTGCTCTACTCGAAGGTCCGCCTCGAGAACCACGTGCTCGAGCCGGCTCCGGGCGGCGGCGGCGGCCAGGTCGACGTGGCCCGCGCCCGGCTGGAGTCGAATTACGAGCCCGGCTATGGATGGAACGCCGCCATTTCCGTGACTCCGAACGAGCGCTGGCGCTTCGGCGCGACCTATCGCGGCAAGATCGTCTCCAATCCCTCGGGCCACGCCACCTTCCAGCAGATCCCGACCGGGAACGGACCCTTCGACGCGGCGGTAGCCGCCAGTCTTCCGCCCGACCAAGGCGTGAGCACCACGCTGCGCTTCCCGGCCATCTGGGCGGCGGGCGCGGCCTGGATGCCGACCCACTGGACGATCGAGACCGACCTGGTGTTCACCGAGTGGTCTCTGTTCAGGGACCTTCCGCTCGAGTTCGACCAGACGCCGTCCGCGAATCGCACCATCGTGGAGAACTACGACGACGCGCTCGCGGTGCGCGCCGGCGCGGAGCATCGACTCAAGTCGTTCACCTATCGCTTCGGCTACTACTTCGAGCAGGAGGCCGCTCCCTCGGAGTCGGTGAGCCCACTGTTGCCCGACGCCAAGCGGCACGGCGTCACGCTCGGGTTCGGCTTCCAGCCGCACAACGGCGTCCACGTCGACGTCTACAACCTCTCGGTCTTCACGCAGCGGCGCAGCACCGAGGGCGTGAACCGCGACGGCTTCGACGGCGACTACAAGACCTACGTCAACGCGGCCGGACTCGACGTCGGCTTCCGCTGGTAGCGCGAGGAGGAGCGACATGAACGCCAAGAAATCCATTCGGCTCGCCCCGTCTCTCGCGCTGGCGCTGGCCGCGGCCGCCATCGCGGCGGCGCTCGTGAGCTGCGGCAAGATCGCCGCGATCACGCAGCCCACCGCGGGCAGCGGGCGCGCGAATTTCAGCGTCTACGTTTCGATGGGCACCAGCGTCACCGCGGGCACGGAGTCGGGCGGCCTGGTCGAGCATCATCAACGTCAGAGCTACGCCTACCTGTTCGCGCGCCAGGCCGGCGCCGCGAGCTTCACGATTCCGAGCGTGAGCGATCCGGGCGTGCCCGCGCTGCTGCGGATCCTTTCCTTGAACCCGCTGATCATCAGCGACCTGGGGCTGGCGCCGGGGACCTGGACCAACCTCGCGCAGCCCACGCCCTATCACAACATGGGGGTGCCCTTCGCGCTCCTTCCGGACGCCGTGGACAGCACGAACTACTACAACCAGTTTCCCGAGCGCAACGACGTATTCGATCACATCGTCCGCCACCACGGGACGATCCTGCAGCAGGTGCTGAGCCTCGCGCCCACCTTCATCAGCATCGAGTACGGAGGGAACGAGGTGCTGGGCGCGGCGACCCAGGGCAGCGGCACGCCGCTGTTGAGCGCACCGCTGTTCGGCTTCCTTCTGCGCACTTTGGTCGGCACGATCGCGACCTTCTCGCCGCAGACCAAGCTCGCGCTGCTGACCGTCCCCGATGTGACGACCATCCCCTTCTTCAACACCCTGTCACCGATCACGGTCAACGCCGGAACCGGAGCGCCAATGCCGCTGGTCGGCTCGGGTGGGCCGCTCGCGCCCTCGGATCGAGTGCTGCTCTCGGCGATCGACTCGCTCGCCATCGGCACCGGGATTCCGATCGGGGGCTACAACTACGTCAACCCCGCGGCGCCCGGCAACGGCCGGCCGCTGCTCGACTCGCAGGTCCTGAGCATCCTGGAGGCGGTCTCGATCCAAGCCGCGGTGGCCGCATACAACGACTCGATCCGCGTGATGGCGGTGCAGAGCGGCGCGGCCGTCGTGGATCTCCACGGCCTCCTGCAGGAGGCCGCGACCACCGGCTTGCGCTTCCAGGGCCACGTCTACAACGCCGACTTCGTCACCGGCGGGCTGTTCAGTCTCGACGGCGTGCACGCCACGGATCTCGGGCACGGCTTCATCGCCAACGCCATGATCGACGCGGTGAACTCGACCTACGGCGCGACCATCCCGCACGTCGATCTTTCGCAGTCGGCGACGGCAACCGCGTCGCGGCTCGAACCCGCGGGCGGAGCCAAGGTGGTCCCGTGGATCCGGAGCGCGGGCCGTCTCTGTCCCATGTTCCCGCCGGAGGGAATCGTTGGCGGGGTGCGGGTCGCAGCCGCTCGTTCGTTGGCGGCGACGCCGCGGCGACGCGCTAGGTGAGCTTCGTGAACAGCTCCTCGCGCACCAGGCCGAGCGGAAGCGTGCCGATCGCGAGCAGCTGCTGGTGGAACTGGCCGAGGTCGAAGCGCGCGCCTTGCTTCGTGCGGGCCTCGTCGCGCAGGCCGAGGATCTGCAGCTTGCCGATCAGGTAGCTCATCGGCTGCGTCGGCGTCATGGTGTAGCGCTTGACCTCGATCAGCGCGTTCACGCGCTCCACCATGGCCTGCTCGACGAGGTAGTCGACCGCCTGCATGAAGGTCATCCTGCCGGTGTGCAGGCCGACGTCGATCACCACGCGGCAGGCGCGCCACAACAGGTCCTTGAGCTGGTAGAGGCGGGTCACGGCGTCGAGGTAATAGCCGTGCTCGTGCATGAGCTCTTCGCAGTAGAGCGCCCAGCCCTCGGCGAAGACGCTGCTGTCGGCGAGCTGGCGTAGGCGTGAGCCGGCGCGGTTGGCCTGCACCAACTGCAGATGGTGGCCGGGAAAGGCCTCGTGCACCGTGGTCAGCGGCAGGCCGGCGTAGCAGTGGCCTTCGAGCTGCTGCGCTTGCTCGTCCTTGCGGCGCGTGCTGTCGATCGGCGTGACGAAGAAGTAGCCGGTCTGGTCCTCGTCGAAGGGCGCCGGCGCCAGGTACGAGGCGTAGGGCGTCGTGGCGCGCAAGAACAGCGGCGTATCGGCGACCTCGAGCTTCTCGCCCTCGGGAATCGCCATCATCGATTGCTCGACCACGAACTGGCGGGCGCGCGCGACTTCGGCTTCGTAGGCTTCGCGCAGACGGAGCGGTTCGGGATGCCGCTTCTTGGCCTCGGTGATCTGGTCGCGCCATGACTTGACCGGATCGATCTGCGCCGCCTCGGCCTCAAGCATCTTGCGGGTGTGCTCGACGTGCTCGCGCCCCACCGCTTCGATCGCCGCGCAGTCCATGCCCAGCAGGTGCTCGCGCTCGAGCTTGAAGTTCATCCAGCGCTCGCCGATGGCGAACGTGCCGCCCACCTTGGCCTCGAGCTCGCGATCGATGAACTCCTGGTACTGGAGAAACCCCACCCGCGCGCGCGACCCGGCGTGCTCGATGCGCTCGACCTCGCTGGGGAACGCCTTGGCCAGCACGCGCGTGACCTCGTCGACGAAGGCCGGCGCGCTGAGCGTGATCTCCGACCCGATGCCGAGGTAGGCATCGGGGACCTGCTCGAAGTTGGGGCGCACCAGCTTGAGGTAATCGGGCACGGCGAGGAGGCGCGCCAGGATCGCCTCCTTGCGCTCCTCGAGCGGCGCGTGACGCCGCGCCATCAGCAGGAAGATGCCGGTGAGGGCGGTCTCGGGATACACCGCCGGATTGCGCGCGTGCATCTTGATCTCTTCGAGATCCGCCCGCATCGCGCCGAGCTTGGAGCGCAACAGCCCGAAGTCGACGCGCTGCTCGACCGGCAACTCCTGCCAGGGCACCGAGGCCACCAGTCGCTGCTCCAGGTCGCGCAGCCAGGCGATCCGCTCGCGGATGCCGTTGGGCGAGTCGTCGGGGAGCTTGTCGTCGTAGTCGTGGATCCCAGCCAGCGTGGCCTGCACCGGCTGATGTCGCATGTACAGCTCGACGAACTCTTCGCTCAGCGCGCTGAACGTCTTGACGGTTTCCAGCATCCCGAACCTCGCCCTCCAGCCGAAAGCCCCCGCACGATCACGTGCAGAGGCTTCCCGACTCTACGGCGGAAGCGACCTTCAGACCTTGACGACGTTGGCGGCTTGGCGCCCCTTGTTGCTCTCGATCACATCGAACTCGACGCGATCGCCGTCTGTCAAGCTGCGGTAGCCGTCCGATTGGATGGCGGAGAAGTGGACGAAGAGATCTTCGCCCTCCTCGGTCTGGATGAATCCGAATCCTTTGCTGGAATTGAACCACTTCACCGCGCCCTGGCGCCGACCTTCGCCACCGCCGCCACCGCCGCCGCCGTGAATCGGGCGCGTCGACACGGTCGTGCGCGTGCTCCCTCCCGCGCGCGCCATGACCGGCTTGTGACTCTGGAAGCAGTTCCGGCAATACACGGGACGTCCGGAGGTGGGCGCGAACGGCACCATGGTTTCGGTTCCGCACTCGGCACACACCGCCTTGAACATCTCGCGCGCCGCGCCCGCTGGACGCGCCCCGCCTCCACCGTGACTCGGACGCTGAGACTTGCGCGTCTCACGGCAGTTCCGGCAGCGCGTCGGCGCGTGGGTCAATCCGTGGTCGCGGTAGAACTCCTGCTCACCGACGGTGAACGTGAATTCCTCGCCGCAATCCACACACTTGATGGTTTTGTCTTCGAGCGTAGCCATGACGCGATATCCACCTCCGAAGCGACGGGTGAGCGGGGTGCCTGGTTCAAATGAAAAAACTCCGACACGGGGCCTGCCGGAGCGTGCTCAAACTGGGGGGAGGACGGTGGCGAAGACCTCACGAATGCGGGTAGAAAACACGTCCACGAACCAAGCTCTCGGGAAGATTCTTCGGGCTTCGAACGTCGAATTATAGAGACGGCCCTCGAGGGTGTCAACGAACTGTCAATGCGGTCCTCGGGGGATCGTAATCGGCCAATCGAGGGCGCTGGACCACGTCGTGGGGGCGGCACAGGGCGCGCAGGATTTCGTGCATGGTGATGACGTCCAACAGGTTGTGATGGAAGACCGGGATCAGCCGATAGGGATCGCCGCGCCGCACGAAGTCGTGGTAGAGGGCCGGCACTTCGTCGCTGGGGACGTCACCCGAGCGGCGCCGGCGGCAAACGTAGAGCTCCAGGGTCTGGAGCCGGCAATCCATCCAGCGCCCGCGCCAGCGGCGCCGCGCGGGATGGAGCAGGTCGACGTGCAACGGTGGCAGCGTCAGAGCCACGGCGTGGACTCGCGCCCGGTCGCGCAGGAACGGCACGTCGTAGGACTTGCCGTTGAAGGTCACGATGGCCTCGAAACCGGCGGCCTGATGCGTGAGCGCGCGCAGCAGCGTGGCCTCTTCGCCGTAGTGGCGCGCGAAGTACTGCCGCAGCACGAAGTCGGATCCGTTCCAGCACATCGTCCCCGCCAGGAACACCGGACTTCCCGAGAAGCCGCCGGTCTCGAGGTCGAGGAACAGCACCCGCGTGAGATCGACGCGGCTCAGGCAACCCAGCGCCTCCTCTTCTTCGGGTGGGGCGCCGAGGCAGGGCCAGTCGGCTCGCGGCCGCTCGATCTCCGAGCGCAGACGCTTATGGACGAACACCGCCCCGCGCGGATCTCGCCACTCACCGCCGGGAAGATACGCCTCGACCCCGAGCGCATGAGGGCTCCGAGTCGCGGGCGGTCGCGGGCGCAGCGCGGGCGGCGCGACGTCGCGCGAGCGGCTGCGCGCGAGCTCCCCGAGCCGCGCCCGCAGCACAGCGCCACCGATCACTCGCTCCCCGCCTCGGGCCAGGCCTGAGGCCGGCTCAGCCACACCTCGAACACGGCGCGCGCCGCTTCTTTGCTCGGCACCGCGCGTGCATGCGACAGATCGGGGTCCTGCTGCTGGGCCGGGCGCAGCACCGGAAGCCCGACGCAGGACGGGCACCCTCCGTCGCACGGACAGGCGCGCAGGTGCTCCAGAGCGGCCGCCGCCAACTCGTCGAGACGCGCGTAGCCTTGCTCGCAGAAGCCGAGGCCGCCGGGATAGCGGTCGAACAGGAACAGCGTCGGCCGTCCCAGGTTGGACGAATCGAGCACCCCCTGGAGATCGGAGGGATCGCACATGGTCCGCATCGACAGCAGCGTGACGAACAGGTTCCTCACCCCCGCCAGGGCTTCCCAGGGACTGGCGCCCCGGCGACCCACCTCGCTCCAGGTCTCCAATCGCGGCGCGAGCCAGAAGCCGACCGTTTCCAGCGTGAGCCGCGGCAGCGCCAGCGGGTGGTAGCCGATCGAGTCGCGAGTGCCGAACTGGATCTTCTTCATGGCCACGGTCTGCCAGGCGTAGGTCACTTCGCCGAGCTGCACCGACTCCTGCCTCCAGGGGCGGCGCCGCAGCTCGTCGCGCACCCGGATCTGCATGTCGACCACCGGCTGGGTGTAGTAGCCGACCTCGCGCGGCTCGACGTAGGCCACCTTCTGCTCGAGGTCCAGCTCGCGCACGAAGAAGGTCGCGCCGTCGTGGAGGTAGATGGCTTCGGGATAGACCAGCTCGAGTCCGCTGATCGCGTCCACGGTGCCGATCACGGCGTGGTCGCGCTTCACGTCCACGATCGTGTAGGTGTCGTCGGAGATGGTCCGGAGGTTGACCTTGGCGGCGGGGAAATCGGCCGAAGCCCAATAGGCGTGACCATCGAAGCTGCGCGTCTCGCCCGACGCCTCGAGTGCCTCGAGCACGGCCTGGGTGTGGGCGCCGAAGCGAGGCGCGTCATCCGCGGCGAGCGGCAATTCGTAGGCCGCGCACGCCAGCTGCTGGGCCAGGATGTACGGATTCTCGGCGTCGATCACCGCAGCCTCGGGCGAGCGCCCGAAGAAATAGTCGGGATGTCGCATCAGGTACTGGTCGACGGTTTCGTTGTACGCGACCAGCACCGCTAGCGAAGGATCGCCCTGTCGCCCCGCGCGCCCAGCCTGCTGCCAGGCGCTGGCCAGCGTCGGCGGCGCCCCGATCAGGATCGCCGCGTCGAGCGAGCCCACGTCGATCCCGAGCTCGAGCGCGTTGGTCGAGATCACGCCGGCCAGCTCGCCCGAGAACAACGCGCGCTCGATCGCGCGCCGCTCCTCGGGCAGGTAGCCGCCGCGATACGGACGGATGCGCTCGGCCGCGGCGGGGGAGCCGCGCTCGAGCTGCTCGCGTGCGTAGCGGTAGACCAGCTCTGCCGCCACTCGCGACTTGGTGAAGGCGATGGTCTGCGCGCCCTGGGACACCAGCTCCGCCAGCAGCCGGCTGCCGTCTCCGTTGCTGGAGCGACGCTCCATCTTCGAGCCGTCGACGAAAGGTGGATTCCAAAACACGAAATGCTTGGGCCCGCGCGGCGAGCCGTCGCGATCCGCGACAGTCGCGTCGCGACCGGTGAGCCCGCGCGCCAGCTCGCCGGGATTGCGGATGGTGGCGCTGCACAGCACGTAGGAGAAGGAGGCTCCGTAATGGCTCGCCACCCGCTCGAGTCGCCTCAGGACGTTCGCGACGTGGGAGCCGAAGATGCCGCGGTAGGCATGCATCTCGTCCAACACGACCAGCGTGAGCCGCGACAGGAAGCGTGCCCACTTGGGATGGGACGGCAGGATGCCCTGATGGAGCATGTCGGGGTTCGAGAGGATGACGTTCCCGGCGTCGCGCAGCTTGCGTCGCGTCGTGGTCTGGGTGTCGCCGTCGTAGACTCCAGACCGCACGCGCGCCCCCAGCTCGCCTGCTCCCGCGGCGAGGCGGGTGAGTCCCTTGAGCTGATCCTGGGCCAGCGCCTTGGTAGGAAACAGATAGAGCGCGGTGGCTTCGGGATCGGCGGACAGCCCCTCCAGCACCGGCAGGTGGTAGCACAGGCTCTTCCCGCTGGCGGTTCCGGTCACCACCACGACGTCGCGCTCTTGCCGCAACGTCTCGATGGCTTCGACTTGATGGGAGTAGAGGCGCGCGATGCCCTGCGCCTCGAGCGTGTGCGCCACCGGCTCGGGCAACGGACGAGTGAGGGAGCCGAAGCAGGCCTGGCGCGCGGGCAGGGTGTGCCAATGGGCGATCGCACCGCGATGCTCGGGACGGGCCGAGAAACGGCGCAGAGCCTCCGCCAGGTCGGTGGCCTTCTCGCGTTCGAGATCCGGTGCGAAGCGCAGGGGCTCGGCTTGCACGCTGACTCCTGGCGGATGCGGCATCCGCTTTGGTGGCATCGCTCGGCGCCCGCGGGCGCCCCCGCCCCATCCGTGGGCGGGGCCGCAGTATAGTCGCCATGGCCCAGATGTGCAGTGAATTATCGCGGCGCCTGGAAGCGCGGCCGGGAGGCCGGAACGCGATGGGTTACTCGATGTTGCGGTTGCTGGGCTCGAAGCCGGTCACGACCCAGGAATCGCCCTTGGGGGCGAAGTGGACCCGATAGGCCTCCTGGCTGCCACGGAACAGCAGCAGGTCGCGGGCGTCTCCCGAGCTCCCCGGCGCGAGCCTCCACAGTCCCTTCGAGGCTCCCCAGCCGCTGCCGATCGCGGCGTCCAGGATCGAGGGGTCGGCAACCCATTCCTGCGCCTGATCTCGATTCGAGGCCGCGAGCGCCTGGATCAATTGGACGAAGGCGTAGTACGGCGTGCGCTCGATCTCCTCGCTCGCCACCGTCATCCCTTGGGGTCCCCAGCGGAAGCGCCGCAGCCGATCGATGTGCGGGCAGGTCGGGCATTCGTCGAAGCCGCGCGCGGAGACGGTCGCGTGACTGATCATCACCACGCCGTCCGATGGCGAGTCGACGAAGCGCGCGACCCCGGTCGCTCCCAGCGAGTCCGGGCCCAGGCTCTGCGCCAGCCGCCAGCTCGCCCCATTGGGTGGGCGCTGCCACACGAATGCGAACGGCTGCTGCCCGCCCGGACCCTGCCGGCTGAACAGGACCGCCACCCGCGCACCTGTCGCGAGGTCCTGAGTCGGATCCTGGATGGCCCCGATCAGACGCATGCCGCCGGCGTCGAGCGGCTGGTCGTGCGTGATCGAGCCGTCGCGCCAGAACAGGTACGGATACGATCCGCCGCCCGGGTTCGAGCGGGCGAAGAAGTTGGCCACGACGAAGCCTCGGTTGCCCGCGGTCTCGGCCCCGAAGGTGAGCGAGTCGATCAGCTCGCGCGCGCGGTCGGCGAGCGGCTCGCTCGGCTTGTTGCGCAGCGACTGGAGCACGACCCGCGCAGCCAGGTCGGCCGCTTGCGAGCCGCCGTCCGGATCGGCCCAGCGGTCTTGCGCCAGCTGGACGTAGATGGCATTCGAGTCGGCCGGCACCGCGGCAGTCGAGTCGGCCCCCGCGGCCTTGAAATGGGGCGAGCGATCGCAGCCCGCGATCAGCAGGGCGAGCGCCACCCACCGCCCAACCCTGCTCATGGCTTGCCGCCTGGCGCCGTCGGCGTGGGTTGGGCGGAGGGCGTCTTGAGGCCGGGCTTGGCGGACGGCGCGGGTGAGGCCGGGCCGTAGGGATTCAGCTGACGCTCGGCCCACTCCTTGATCACCCAGCGCCCGTGCTCGGTCTCGAAGTCGACGCGATAGCGATGCTCCCCGCGCGGACCGTGGAAGCGGATCATCAGCCACGCCGGCCACGGCGACGACGGCTCGGCATCCTCGATCACCCAGGTGCGCCATTCGCGCTTCACGCCCCAGCCGGCGGCGATCGCGCGCGTCACGAAAACCGGATCCTTCACCAGGCGCGCCGCCTGGCCGCGATTGTTGTCGAGCAGCAGGTGAATGAATGCGGTGAAGGTGGAATAAGGCGTCGGCAACAGTCGCGTGTCGAGCAACCGGAATCCCTCCGGGCGCTCGATGAAGGTCAGCTCGTTGATACGCTTGGGACAATCCGGGCACTCGTCGAACATCGAGTCCGGCTCGGCCTGGAACCAGACCACGAATTCGAGTCGCTGGTCGCCGTTGACGTCGGCCCAGGCGGCGGTGCCCGAGTCACCCAGCTTGATGCCGAGATCGTCGAACTGGACGATGTTCCAGAAGAAGCCCTTGGGATTGAGCCGGAACAGCGTGAGATGCAGAGTGGCATCGTTGGCCCGCCCGCGATCGAGCACGCCCCACGAGTAGGGCATGTCCTCGTTGCCGGTCCACCACACGCGCATCTGCGGCCGGGAGCCGCCTTGGAATTGCGACCCCTGCATGCGCAGGTCGTTGTCGCGATACCAATAGAGGAAGCCGACCGCCTTGGCGGTGCGCCGGTAAGGGTTGCGCACCATCAGCAGCGCAAAGTAGGGCAGGTCGGGGTCGACCTGGACGTCGGTGTCGAGGCCGAGCGAATCGAGCACCACCTTGACCGCGCTGGCTTGCCGCATGTTCTCGCGGCCCAGCGAGCGCAGCAGCCGGCGGCCCATGCGGCCGACCAGATCGTAGGCGTGGAAGTTCACTCCGCCGATCGAGTCGCCGCGGTTGGTCCGAAAGGCGGCCTTGGCCTCGGTGCCCCACTGGATCAGCGAGTCGGCCGAAGGTGGAACCCAGGGACGAATCGCCTGCGCGGAGCTCGCCCTTGGCCACGCGGCCAGCGCGAGGATCGAGGCCAGGGTGAAGGCGAGCGTGCGGGGGAAGCGGCCCGGCGCGGCATCTCGGCGAGGGGTGCCGATCCGCGGGCGAGTGAAATTCATTGGTAGGGTGGCGGTTTCCTCGTGGGCCCGGCCATCGAGAACGTGCGCCGCGCGAGACTACACGCCGGCTGGACGCGCAGCAAGACCGCGCCCTAGAGTGCCGGCATGTGCACGTTGATCCTCGGCCACGGCGTGCTGGGCGCGCGCACCGTGCTGATCGGAGCCAATCGCGACGAGCGTCCGGCCCGGCCTTCGCTCCCACCGCGCGTGCTGGCGGAGACGCCGCGCGTGGTCGGCGGCCAGGACCGGCAGGCCGGCGGCACCTGGCTGGCGTTGCGCGACGACGGCGCCGCGGTCGCGCTCCTCAATCGCCGCGAGGCGGTGGG
>JACXTT010007018.1_pt1 | contig 15971 bp, 14 predicted proteins | sample 9270951 | NCBI WGS metagenome assembly JACXTT01 (sample SAMN15532306, study PRJNA645909) | rock metagenome | isolation source: weathered quartz diorite | place: Puerto Rico | collected 2017-06-21 | reverse complement strand
GGGGGGGGTGGAAAGGGGCTCGGCCCCGGCGGGGGATTGCGCGGGCGGATCCGCACGCTGGGGGAGACCGGGGCGAGGCCCTTCCTCGGCGCTCGGGAAAAGCGCATGCCCACGGGCGGCTTCGCACCGGGAACGGGCATCGAGGCGCTGGTGATCCGCCCCGCCGCGGATCACGTCACGCTACGCATCGGCGGCGCGGAGGCCGTCCTTCCCGCCGAGGGCATGAGCTGGGCGAGCGATTGGAAGCCCTCCCGGTTTCGTCCCGGGGATCTCGTCCTGACGAAGATCGAGAAGCGTGCGGCGAACGGGTCCTACGAGGTCTCGCTCGACGAGGATCCCGATGCCGAGGGCTCGTTCCTCGCGATGGACGTGAACACCGGCTACATCCGCGCGATGGTCGGCGGCTACGACTACGATCGCAGCCAGTTCAATCGTGCCGTCCAGGCTTTCCGTCAGCCGGGGTCCGCGTTCAAGCCGCTCGTCTACGCCGCCGCGTTCGACCATGGCTACACGCCGGCGTCGATCGTGGTCGACTCGCCCGTCGTGTTCGACGACGGCCGAAACGGCGTCTGGAAGCCCGAGAACTACGAGCAGGAATTCCGCGGTCCGACGCGTCTCCGCGAAGCGCTCGTGCACTCGATGAACGTCGTCACCGTGAAGGTCGCGCAGGACATCGGCCTCGGCTACCTGCTGTCGTACCTCCCGAAGTTCGGCTTCGACCGGCCGTTCCCGCGGAACCTGTCGATAGCGCTCGGCAGCTCGGAAGTCACGCTGCTCGAGCTGATCCGCGCCTACGACGCGTTCGCGACCGGAGGCAAGATCTACCCGCCGATCTTCATCACCAAGATCACCGACAGTGCGGGCAACGTGATCGAGGACCGCACGCCCACGCCGGTGGATGCGATCTCGCCGGAGACCGCCTACCTGGTGACGAGCATCCTGAAGCAGGTGATCGAGCGCGGCACCGGCAAGCGCGCGAACGTGCTCGGCCGGCCGGCCGCCGGCAAGACCGGAACGACCAACGACCAGATGGACGCCTGGTTCGTCGGCTACACGCCCGAGCTGCTGGCCGGAGCCTGGGTGGGCTTCGACGAGAAGAAGACGCTCGGCAAGGCCGAGACGGGCGGGCGCGCCGCGGTACCGATCTGGACGAAGTTCATGGAAGCCGCCACCGAGAACACGCCGATCACCGACTTCCAGATCCCGCACGGCATCGTGTTCATGAACGTCGACTCCCACTCCGGGCTGCGCGCGGTCCCCGGCGACACCGACACGCTCCTCGAGTGCTTCCGCCGCGGCAGCGAGCCGCAGCAATTCGCGCAGCGCGCGGCGGATCCGAACGCGCCGTCCTCGGACGACTTCTTCAGGGGAAACTTCTAGAGCGTTGCCGTCGGCGGCTGGTCACACCCGCCAGTAGTGCTTCGCGACCGCGAGCGCGCGGCGAAGGTCGGGTGCATTGCCCGCGGGTGGCGTGATCGCCTCGTCCAGCCACGCGCCGCTCATCTCGCGGAGGACCGCGTCGACGGAGCGCGCGAGACCCTGGAGATCGTAGCCGCCCTCGAGGACGGCGACGAAGCGGCCGCCACAGAGGTCGCGCGCTGTGCGAAGCAGCGTCCGCGCCATCGCCGCGAATCCGCTTTCGCTCACCTCCATCGAGGCCAGCGGATCGCGCGCGTGCGCATCGAAGCCGGCGGACACGAGCACGAACTCCGGCCGGAACGCACGGGCCACGGGCTCGACGACCTCGAGGAAGGCGGTCACGTATTCGGTGTCGCCGTAGCCGCCGGGGAACGGCAGGTTCAGCGTGAAGCCCTCTCCTTCCCCGCGTCCGACCTCCGTCACCGCTCCGGTCCCGGGATAGAATGGGAACTGGTGCGTCGAGACGAACAGCACGCTCGGGTCGCGCTCGAACGAATGCTGCGTGCCGTTCCCGTGATGAACGTCCCAGTCGACGATCAGCACGCGCTGCAGCCCGTACACGGCGCGAAGATGTGCGGCCGCGAGCGCCACGTTGTTGAACAGGCAGAAGCCCATGGGCTGGTCGCTCTCGGCGTGGTGTCCGGGCGGCCGCACGAACGCGAAGCCATTGTCGACGCGCCCGGCCATCACGGCGTCGACGAGCTCGAGCAAGCTTCCCGCCGCACGCCGCGCGGCCGCGAACGAGCCGCCGGACACCGGCGTATCGGCGTCGAACGCGTAGCGTGAGCACCCTGCGGTCGCCGCAACGCGGGCGACGTGCTCGGCGACGTGGATGCGGCAGAGGTCTTCGTCGCTCGCATCGCGCGAGGCGATCGTCACCAGATGCGCGTGGCGTGACGGGTCGAGGATCGGCGTGATCGCGCGCAGCCGGTCGGCGCGCTCGGGGTGGCCGTTCCCCGTGTCGTGGGCCAGGAAGCTCGAATCGGTGACGATGCCGGTGCGCATGGACTTCTCGCTCCTGGATCCCTCGTATACCCTTTGCTCGATGTCGCAACCCTTCGAGACCGGGTTCATCGCGGTCGCGGACGCAGGTCAGATCCGTCGTGAGCGCGAGCGCGCCCGCGAGCTCAAGCGGAGCCCGTGGTGGAAGCGCAAGCGCAGGAGCGGCCTCTGCCATTACTGCGGCAAGCGCTTCGCGCCGACCGAGCTGACGATGGACCACGTGATCCCGCTCGTGCGCGGCGGCCGCTCGACGAAGGGAAACGTCGTCCCCGCGTGCAAGCCGTGCAACACGGCGAAGAAGCACGGGCTCGGTTGGGAAACGGAGTTGGCCGAGCGCTCCTGAACCGGCGCCTCGTTCGGCAAAACTTTTCGTTGCCCGGCTCGGAAGCCGGCGGCTACCATGATCTTCGTCTCATGCGCCACGGAGATCCAGGCGGCCGCCGCTTCCAGCGGCACCTCGTCGCACGGCATTTGGACGAGCTCGAAACCAGCAGCCGCGTCGCCGCGAGCCAGCTGATCCGCGAGAGCTTCGTCGAGCGGCGGAGCGGGCTCGAGTTCGAGCTCGCGCGCGAGATGGATCGCCTGCGCCGCGAGAGCGAGCGCGTCGACGGCGAGCCCGCGCTCGCGTTCGGGGCCTCCGAGGAAGAGCTCACGCTCCACCTCGCGCGGATCGAGAAGCAGCTCGAGGAGGTGCTCGCCGAGCGCGACCTCTGGTTCCGCGAATCGCTGCGCGGGCGGAGAAGGCGCCGCGAAGACTTCCGGCACATGCAGCGCTTGAAGGAAGAGAGCGAGCGCCTGACCGCCGAGCTGCTGCGCTGCGCCGCCCTCCTCTGCGAAAGCCACGACGTCGCGGAGAGCGCGAACCTCCGTCGCGTGCGCGAGCTGCTGCGCCGCTTCGACGGACGCTGCTGACGCCTACGCGAGGAGATCGAGTGCCCTCGGTGAGCTGACGCAGCAGGATCCTCGTCGAACGGTCCGCGCGCAGCGCGGCCGAGCGTAGCGAGCAGAGGAGTGGGGCCCCGGCGGGCTTGGCCCGACGGGCGCGAGGAGACGGAGTCTCCTCGGGTCCAGTTGTTGACTGCGAACCGACGAGCGTCGAGTATTGCGCGGTGAGTAGCTACCAAGCCTGGTTTCAGTGCATCAACGGGTGCGGACAGCGGTTCTCGCTGTTCGACGTGATCTACCGTTGCCCGAAGTGCGGCGACCTCCTCGAGGTCGTGCACGACACGACGGCACTGAAGGATCGCTCGGCGGCGGCGTGGATCCGGCTGTTCGAGGATCGGATGAGCCGCAACGGTTGGCCCTACGGCTCGGGCGTGTGGGGCAAGAAGGAATGGGTCATCCCCTACCTGCGGGACGAGAACATCGTCTCGATGTACGAGGGAGGGACGAACCTCTTCTGGGCCGAGCGCTACGGCGCGCAGGTCGGGGTCGGCGATCTCTGGGTGAAGCAATGCGGGAACTCGCACACCGGATCGTTCAAGGACCTGGGGATGACGGTGCTCGTATCCGTCGTGAAGCAGATGATCGGCGACGGGCGACCGATCGACGCCGTCGCCTGCGCCTCCACGGGTGACACGTCGGCCGCGCTCGCGGCCTACTGCGCCGCCGCCGGGATCCCGGCGATCGTGCTGCTGCCGCGAAACAAGGTCTCGCCCGCCCAGCTCGTCCAGCCGCTCGCGAACGGCGCACTCGTGCTGTCGCTCGACACCGATTTCGACGGCTGCATGAAGATCGTCCAGGCCATCACCGAGGACAACACGATCTACCTCGCGAACTCGATGAACAGCCTCCGCATCGAGGGACAGAAGACGGTGGCGATCGAGCTCGTGCAGCAGTTCGACTGGGAAGTCCCGGACTGGGTCGTCATCCCCGGAGGCAACCTCGGCAACGTCAGCGCGCTCGGCAAGGGCTTCCTGATGATGCAGGAGATCGGCCTCATCCAGAAGCTGCCGCGCATCGCCGTCGCGCAGGCCGAGAACGCGAACCCGCTCTACCTCTCGTACAAGACGGGCTTCCGCGAGTTCCGTCCGGTCACCGCGAAGAAGACGCTCGCGAGCGCGATCCAGATCGGCGATCCGGTGAGCATCCGGCGCGCGATCCGTACGCTCGAGCGCTTCGACGGCGTCGTCGAGCAAGCGAGCGAAGCGGAGCTTGCGAACGAGTCTGCACGGGCCGATCGCACCGGGATGTTCAACTGTCCGCACACCGGCGTGGCGCTCGCCGCGTTCCGGAAGCTGGTCGACGCCGGAACGATCAGGAAGGGCGACCGCGTGGTGGTGGTCTCCACGGCGCATGGCCTCAAGTTCGCCGACCAGAAGGCCGCGTATCACATGGGCCAGCTCGCCGGGATCGAAGGCGAGCACCGCAACATGCCGGTCGAGCTCGCGCCCGACCTCGGCCGCGTCAAGGACGCGATCCGCGCGCACGCCGAGCGGCTGGCCGCGGCCTGAGCGAGCGCCGGGTGCGGGCGATCGCTCGCCCGCACCCGTGTCCACGACTCAGCGCTCGGTCGAGATCCGCGCGAGTGGGATCGCAACGGCGGAGGCCGTCGCCGGTGCCGCCTTCTCGACCGTCTTCAACCGCACTTCCTGCGCCGCGCTTCGCGACACGAGCTCGTCGATGCGGCGGCCCTGCACCTGCATGAGCTCGCCCTGCTTCGGGACGGGCGCGGAGAGCTTCGCGATCTCGGGGTCCTTTTCCTTCGGCATCGTGTACAGGCCCTGGATCGCGGAAAGCGCGACGCCGTCGGCGTCCACTCCCGTGATGTGCTTGTCGTCGGATCCGACTGCGAAGGCCTTCGCGAAGTCCTGCGCCATGGGGCCGATGTGGCGCGGGGCGCCCTGCTCCGTCTTGTAGCGCCAGGCCTGGATGGGAATTCCCGCGAGGCGCTTCAAGATGTCCTTGCCGTCGATCGTCTCGAAGTCCTTCTTGACGTTGCGATCGCTCGTGCACGACCACGAGCCGCCGCCCGGAGCCAAGATGCAGCCGTTGATCGGAGCGCCCTCGGCCATGTCGACCGTGCTGAGATTCACCGAGGTGATGAAGCGTACCCCACCGGTTGCGCGGACCGCGAACTCGCGCGGCGCCGCGGAGGCGAAGAACGGGGTCGAGTTGTCGGCGTCGACGACATCGTCGGTGAACATCGTCGTCCCGAAGTGCGCGGCGTCGATGTAGGCGGCGGTTCCCGTCGCGAAACTGTCCGGTGCGTCCACGACGTTGTATTGGCCTCCGGTGATGACCGAGGACGGCCCGCTCACGGCGTTCTGGAAGCCCGATCCCACCCCGGACAGAAAGCCCGGATTCGAGTTCTGATAGCCAGGAAGCGCGTAATACCCGACGATGTCGACGACCACCTGCACCGGTTGCGACGCCTTGATCTTGATGTCGCCGCCCGCCACGTCCTGGCGGACGCCCACGACCGTGCCGTTCGCGATGTTCACGCCCGTCGTGTAGTTGATCACCGAAGTCGCGGGCTCGGCCTGATCCGCCGGCCAGGCCTTGAGATTTCCGTTGGACGCCCCACTGATCGCGATGTAATTCACTTCGACGGCCGCGATTCCCGGACGGGAAATGTTTTTCTGATCCAGGAAGAATCCTGGAATGTTGCAACCCGTGGCCGACGTCCCGCCTTGCAATTGGTAGTTGGTCGTCAGGCCGACGACGTTGAAGCTCCGCGTCTGCTGCGATGTGAACGCACCGCCGACGTTACGCGTGTCGACGATTCGGCACGGCGGGATCGCGATGAAGATACCTCCCGGCAGGTTCGTCTGAGCCGCTGCCGGCGAAGCCCCGAGCACAATGGCGAGCGCCGCGGCGGCCAGACCGCCGCGCCACCCGAGCTGTCGAAGCGAGTTCATCACGCCCTCCTCTGCGAGCGGCACTGGCAGCCGCTTCCATTGACGTTCGAGAACCACCGAGAGCACACCCGGTCGACCATCGTGCATGACGATCGTCATCACTGTATCGCCCTCGTTCGCGGCGCTGCAAGCAAGGCTCACGGCCGCTTGCGCAGCGGAGGCGCGGCGCGCGTCTCGAGCTTCGGGATCTCGAATTGCTTCAGGCCCTGCCCGTCGCCGCTGCATTCGGCGGTGTAGCGCTTGCCGGGCTCGAGCCCAGGAGCCGCGCCGCCGGCGGGAGTGGCCTGCACGAATCCCTGCGGCACGACGCCGTAGCGTACGGTGAGCGTCGCCACGTCCGGCGTCATGCCGACCACGCGCCAGAGCTCCTCGGAGTAGGCCGACTTCCTCGCGTCGGCCGGAAGCGTCTCCTCGAAGAAGCTGCACTCGGTGAGCGGGATCGGCTCGTAGTGTTTGTGCAACACCCCGAAGCTGCGGCGGAGCTCGACGCGCACCGGCGAGACGTAGGGATCGACGAACAGATAGTCCGGCGGCGGAGTGCATGCGGCCGTCAGCAGAAGTCCGAATCCGAGGATCCTGCCCCGCGTCGTCTTCATCTCGCTTTCGCTCCGGCCCGGGTATACTCGTTCTCGCCGGCGCCATGAAGGCGCCGCGCAGCACGCCGACCGAGGAGGATTCACCATGCCCATGCCGCTCGAGGGGATCCGCGTGATCGACTGGACGATCTGGCAGCAGGGTCCGGTCTGCTCGGCGATCCTCGGCGACCTCGGGGCCGACGTGATCAAGATCGAGGAGCGCGTCGGCGGCGATCCCGGGCGCGGCATGCTGCGGCTCGCCGGCCTGGAGACGTCCGACCGCCCGAATTTCTATTTCGGCGCCAACAACCGGAACAAGCGCGGCATCACGCTCGACCTGAAGAAGCCCGAAGCGCTCGAGGTGATCTACCGCCTCACCGAGAAGAGCGACGTGTTCGTGCAGAACTTCCGGAAGGGAGTCGCCGAGCGGCTGGGCATCGGATACGCCGAGCTCCGCAAGCGCAACCCGAAGCTCATCTACGCGAGCGCGAACGGCTACGGTCCGTTCGGCGCCGAGGCCGACGCGCCTTCCTTCGATTACCTCGGCCAGGCGCGGTCCGGGCTCATGATGGCGGCGGGCGAACCCGACATGCCGCCTTGCGCGGTCGTCGGCGGTCCGGCCGATCAGATGGGCGCGATCATGCTCGCCTTCGGCATCGTCACCGCGCTGCACGCACGCGAGCGCTTCGGCGTCGGGCAGGAAGTCAGCTCGTCGCTGTTGTCGAGCATGATGTTCCTCCAGGGGCTGAATCTCTCGGCTCGGCTGGTGCTCGGCAACTCGATGCCCCGCGCGTCGCGGCAGTGGACGTTCAACCCGCTGTGGAATCACTACCGCTGCAAGGACGATCGCTGGATCGCGCTCGGCATGCTGCAGGCCGATCGCTACTGGAACGACTTCTGCCGCACGATCGGCGCGAACGAGCTCGCCGACGATCCGAAGTTCGCCACCACGCAGACGCGCCTCCCCTACTGCGGCGAGGCGATCGCGCGCATCGCCGCGGCGTTCGAGACCCGCACGCTCGACGAATGGACGAAGGTCCTGAAGGAGGCCGGGGACTTCATCTTCGTCCCGGTCGCGAGCATCAACGACGTTCCGGACGATCCGCAGGTCGCGGCGAACGATTATATCGTCGACGTCGAGCATCCGACGTTCGGAGCGATGAAGCAGGTCGGCATGCCGTTTCGGCTCTCCGAGACGCCGGGGTCGGTGCGGCTCGTGGCCCCGGAGTTCGGCCAGCACACGGAAGAGGTCCTGACCGAACTCCTCGGGTACTCCTGGGACGACGTCGATCGTTTGAAACGGGCCGAGGTGATCTGATCGATACGAGGAAACGCAGTTTCCTCGCCCCATCGGGCAAAGCCCGACGGGGCCCCACTCCTTCCGCTCGCTACGCTCGGCGTCTTCCGCCGCGTGTTGGGTCAGTTTAGTTTCGACCGTATGCTCGCGAGCGACGGCCTGGACGGGCTCCGCGTGCTCTCGTTCGAGAGCCGTCGCGCGGAGGAGATGGCGGAGCTCGTTCGCCGTCACGGTGGGACGCCGGTGAGCGCTCCTTCCATGCGCGAGGTGCCGCTCGAGGACGAGCCGGCGGCGATCGAGCTCGCCGAACGGTTGATCGCAGGCACGATCGGCATGGCAGTCTTCCTGACGGGCGTCGGCCTGCGTTACTGGCTCGAGGCCGTCGAGCCGCGCTTCGCTCGCGAAGCGCTGACCGCCGCGCTCGCGAAGGTGACGATCGTCGTCCGCGGGCCCAAGCCGCGCACCGTCCTTGCCGAGCTCGGCCTCCGTCCGGCGGCGCAGGCGGCCGAGCCGAACACCTGGCGCGAGCTCCTGGCGGCGATCGACTCGACCGGCCCGGTCGCAGGAGTCGCCGTGGCACTCCAGGAGTACGGCGCGGAGAATCCCGAGCTCGTCGCGGCGCTCCGCGAGCGCGGAGCGCACGTCCTGCGCGTTCCCGTCTACCGCTGGGCGCTGCCGGACGATCTCGGGCCGCTCCACGACGCCCTGGCCGCGCTCGGCACGGGCTCGATCGACGTGGCGCTCTTCACCAGCGCCACGCAGGTGGAGCATCTCCGCCGCGTGCACGGATCCGACCTCGGCCCACTCTTCGAGCGGGTCGTGGTGGGCTCGATCGGGCCGATTTGCTCCCAGGCGCTCCGCGAGCGCGGCATCGAGCCCGACTTCGAGCCGGAGCATCCCAAGATGGGCCAGCTCGTACGGTCGGCCGCATCACGGGCGCGGGACGGCGTCGCGAAGAAGCGCTCGGCCGCCGGCTGACCGGTCACCTGGACGCGTCGGCGCGTTCTTGTCAGAGTGCGGGCATGGACGAATTCGTCGCCCCTTCTCTGATCGTCGCGATGCCCCAGCTCGTCGATCCGAACTTCTACCGCTCGGTCGTGCTCCTCATCGAAAAGAACGAGGAGGGCGCGTTCGGCGTCGTCATCAACAAGACGGGCGACAGCAAGGTGAGCGAGCTCTGCTCGGGGATGAACGTGACCTGGGGCGGCGACGACGAGGCGTTCGCGCTCGCCGGCGGGCCGGTCGGAACCGAGAAGGGCTTCCTGCTGCACGGCGCCGTCGCGGACGACGTGAGCGTCAATTCGCGGGAGATCGCCCCCGGCATCCGCATCGCGTCCGACATGGACACGTTCCGCGTGCTCTGCCAGCGCCCGCCGTCGGACTTCCGGGTGCTGCTCGGCTATGCCGGATGGGCTCCCGGCCAGCTCGACCACGAGATGCTCGCCGGAGCCTGGCTGACCGCCGACGTGAGCCCCGACATCGTGTTCCGGACGCCCATCGAATCGATGTGGCACACGGTGCTGCGTGCGCTCGGCATCGATCCGACGATGCTCGTCGCCGGCGGCGGCGTGCACTGACGTCCGCCGGGCGTCGACGGAATCCGTCTACCGAATCAGCCGCCCGAGCCCTCGGCCGTCGTCTTCTGCGCCGCGACGGAGATCGCCTCGGCGCCGGCGCGCTTGGCGATGTCCATGACGTGCACGGCCTCGCCGAGCACGACGTTCTCGTCGCCTTGGAGGATCACGATCTTCTTCGGCGCATCGGCGAGCAGGTCGTGCAGCGTCGGCTGGAGCTGCGAGATCTCCACCTGTTGCTGGTTCACGAACAGCTTGTTGTCGGCCGTGATCGTCACGGTGAGGCCGCGCGACTCCTGAACCGTCGTCGCCGACTTCGGCAGGTTCACCTTCGCGGCCGACTCGACCATGGCGGACGTCGTGATCATGAAGATGATCAGCAGCACGAGGAAGATGTCGGTCAGCGGAGTGATGTTGATCTCCGCCATCAGCGATTCGCCGCCCTCGCCTTCGGCGCTCATCTTACTTAGAGCCATGGACCCCTCCGATCTCGGCCGACTCGAGAAGGCGGCCGAGGCCGACGCGTAGCAACGTGTCCAGGTTGCCGATCTTGACCTGAAGGTAGTTGAAGAAGATCAGCGCGACGATGGCGACGATCAGGCCGAGTGCGGTCGCGACCAGCGCTTCCGAGATGCCCGCGGCGACGACCGCGAAGCCGCCCGTGCCCATGATCGCCATCTGATGGAACGACTTGATGATGCCGATGACGGTACCGAACAGGCCGACGAACGGAGCCGACGCGGCGATCGTGCCGAGCAGCCACGTGTTGCGGCGTAGCAACCGGCCCTCGTCCAGACGGCGGCGCTCGCCGTATTCGAGGATCTCCTCGACGTCACCCATGCGGATCAGCGGCATCAGTCCGGCGTAGACCCGCGCCGCCGGGCTCTTGCCCTCGCGCTCCTCGACGAGCTCGCTCGCGGAATTCAGGTCACCGCCGCGCAGGAACTCGCAGACCTCGTCGGTGAAGCTCTGGATGTGGCTCGCGAGCCCCGCGAGAATCCACAAGCGCTCGATCACCACGCTCATCACGATGACCGAGAAGAAGATCAGGGGGTACGTCGCGTACCAGCCCTGACGGATGAGATCGAGCAGATTGATGTTCGCCGCAGTCTGGGCCGCGGTCGTGGCGGTCGCGCCGTCCATGAAACCTCCTCCGTTCTCTTACCCCTTGCACGCTTTCGCGGCGATCTCCTGGAACTTCTGCTTCGTCGGCTGATCGCGTAGATCGGGCCGGAAACCGTCCACTTCCTGGACGCTCTTGCAAGCCTTGTCGCCCTGTCCGGCAGCCAGCATCGCCTTCGCGGTCGCGATGCGCGCCTCGTACCAGGGCGGCGTCGCGACCTCCTCGAGCATCGCGAGGCGGCCCCACAGATCGGCCGACTCCGCGGTCTGGTTGCGATGGTCCGCGACCTGCGCCGAGTTGCGGAGCAGCGTCTTCGATTTCGGCTGCGCCGCGAGCAGCTCCTTGTAGATCCCGGCGGCCTCGTCCCAGCGGTTCTGCTCGACGTAGATCTGCGCCATGTTCGTCTTCACGTCGTCGGGCATGGCGCGCCCGTCCGCGTGCAGGCGGTCGAACACCGTGCCCGCGAGGCTCGCCCACTTCTGCCCCATCGCGGGATCGTTCACCGACACGTCGGCCGCCGTGCGCAGGAAGTTGTGGCCGATCTTGTCGAGGATGTCTGCGAAGCCGGGGTTCTCCTTCGTCGACGGCAGCATCTTCACGCCGTTGGCGGCGTCGTCGTAGCGTCCGAGGCCGCTCGCCCCGGCGAGGCGGAGCACCCCGGCGAGTGGGACCATCTCCTTCGCATTCGGGTACTTCTTCTCGAAGTCCTGCAGCGTGACGAGCGAGTCGGCGAGCTGCGGGCCCGGGCCCGAGGTCTGCGTCATCGCGCGCGCGAGCGTGGCACGCGCGCGAAGCTCGGCGTCGGCGCCCGCCTTGGGATTCGCAGCCGCCTTGTCGAACGCCTCGAACACCTTGCCCGCCCGCGCGCGGATGGGTGCGGCCCATTCCGGCTTGGCGTCCTTCGGCGCGTTCGTGAGCACGTCGGCGAGGCATTGCACCTCGGCCGCGCGGGCACGGACCTCGAACGCCGGCGGGCCGTTCACCTGCGCGTAGAGATCGGCCGCCTCCTGGAAGCGGCGCTGCTGCTGGTAGATCTCGCCGAGCCGGAACGCGCCCTCGTAGTGGTTCTCGTGCTTCGGGTAGCTCTTGACGTAGTTCTCGATCGCCGCCGTGAACATGTCGCGCGTGTCCGCGGTCGGCTTCGCGCGGAACATGCCCTCGATCGAGCGCATCTGCAGGTAGGCAGCCTCGCCGGCGAGCGGCGATTGCGGCGCTCCGTTCAGGAAGGCGCGGAATTCGCGCTCGGCCTCGACGTAGTGCCCGAGCCGGAATTGGCAGATGCCGAGCCGGTGATGCGCCTCCACGGCGTGCTCGCGCGCCCCGGGATCGGTGCTGCGCAGCACCGATTCGTAAGCCGGGATCGCTTCCTGGAACTTCTCGGCGCTCGCCAGGTTCTCGGCGGCGACCCACTCGGCGGAGACCGAGTTGCCGAGCAGCTGGCGCGGGTCCTTGGTGTTCGAGAGCGCGAGCTCGTAGACGCGCTTCGAATACTGCGGGCTCACCGCCGAGAGCTCGCGCGACAGCGTCTGCGCTTCCTTCTTGCCCGCCTCGTCGAGCTTGCCCTTGCCGAGCGCGTTCGCCATGGCCTCGAAGCGCATCATCTTGATCGAGTTCACGTTCTCGGCCGAGTCGCCGCTCTTCGCGGCTTCGGCGAGCATCTTCTGGGTCTCGACCAGCGGATCGCCCTGCGGCGTGCTCGCGCCGCGCACCTGCCCTTGCACCTGCTTCGCCTGCGCATAGAGCGGGTCGTTCGACCCGCGGTCGATGATCGCCTGCAGGTCGCCGCGCGCCTCGTCCTTCTCCCCTTGCTCGTTCTCCGCGATCGCGCGGCCGAGCAAGCTTTCACCGGAGAGCTTCGGATCCTGCGAATAGACGAACTCGCTGAACTCCTTGACGCTCTTCTTCAGCCACTGCTGCCGCTTCTCCTTGTTCTCGGGATGCAGCAGCGCGGCGCGAAGGTGGAGCCAGGAGAGCTGGCCGGCGGCCGCGAGCGAGAATCCGCGGTCGAGCTGCCACCACTTCTGGTCGTACAGGACCTCGGGGTTGCCGTCGTCCTGGATGATCTTGTTCTGGGCCTGGTCGATCCGACCCTGGTGGTAGTCGTACAAGCGCTCGAGCAGCGGCAGCAGCGCGTCGGCGAGCGAGACGGCGGCATTGCGCGCGTCGCTCGACGAGGTTCGGGCGTAGGCGTCGTAACGGTTCGCGACCTCGGCGGAGATTTCTCCGAGCGCCCCGAACAACGCCTGCTCCTGATCCTCCGGAAGCTGACCCGCCACGGCGCGGTCGACGAGCGGGGCGACCTCGCCGATCGACGCCGCGGCGGCGGGCGTCGCGATCGCGGCGAGCGCGACGAGACAGACGAGCCGCAGGGTCCGGGTCAGCACCCTCCGGAAACGCGGCTCGTTCTGGATCGGTGCGACACGCCAAGTTAGCGTCCGGCGGCGAATTTCTCGACCTCCTTCCGCCACTTCGGACCGAACGCGGCAACCATCAGCTCCTCGGTGACCTTGTCGCCGTCACCGAGCGGCATGAGCTCGCCCCCGCCGAGCTTGGCGAGGTTCTGACAGGCCGCCTGCAGATCCTTGAGGAACTGCGGCAGCGGGCTGATCTGGTCGGGCGGCTTGCCCCACACCTTCAACGAGATCGTCGTCTCGTAGTTCTTGTGCATGATGTCGGCGAGATCGAGCACGTGGACGATACCGCCGTTGGCGTGGAACCCGCGCGCGAACTCCTCGGTCTGCGCGACCTCGGCCGGGTGCGCCGGCGAGCTCGGCACCAGCACGATCACGCGGCGCGCGAACTTCCGCCAGTTCATGCCGGTGACGGCGGTCTTCATGCCGTCCATCACGGCTTCTTCGTAGTCGCCGCCGCCGCCCGCTTGGATGTTGCCGATGAACGAGCGGAGCTTGTCGAGGTGGAACGTGAGGTCGGATTTCCGGACCAGGAAGTCTTCGCCCTTGTCCTTGTAGAGGACGAGCCCGACGCGCGCGTTCGGGACGAGCTTGCGGATCGTGTCGACGAGGTTCCCGAGCTGCTGCTTCACGGGGTCGATCACGAAGTCCATGCTGTCCGTGGCGTCGATGACGAACACCACGTCGAAGCCCATCTTCTCGAGCAGACCGACGAAGTCGCCGAAGCCGCGGCCGAAGCCGCGCCCGACGCCGCCGCCCATTCCGCCGCCGGCACCGATGCCGGGGCCGACCGCCATGCCACCGCCCGCCGTACCGGGCTCCATGTTGCGCAGCGCCGACGAAAGCGGCAGCGGGTTCACCTTCGGCGCGACCGCCGAGAGCTTCACGCCGACGTCGTCGATCTCGGGCGTGACGTCGCTCTGGACCTCGGGCAGCGGCTGAGCCTGCTGCACGGCCTTGGCGATCTCTTCCTGGAGCGAGTTCGACTGCTCGGTGCTCTTGGTCTGCGTGTCGAGCTTGCCATGGCCGACGAGGGTCGAGAGCGCCTTGCCCTCGCCGCCCATCTGGTCGCCGAGGCCGCCACCGCCATCGAGTACGACCGTGGCGAGGAAGAGCAGCGCGAGCAGCGCGTGCACCGCCATCGAGACCAGATAGGAGACGCTGGTCTTGAAGTAGTCACGCCGGAGCCACGGATAGAGAGCTCGGGGAGTCTTCTTCTTGGGGGAGTCTTCGTCCCGGGTCTCGTCGGTCACGCGCCGATCGATACTACCAATCTTTGTCGTCCGGACAAGCGCGAAGGTCCTTTCGAGGGATCCGGCTTTACTTCGCGGGCGGCGGTGGGGCGTTTCGTGCAGGTTCGAGCGTTCGCAGGAACGCGACGATACGCTCGGCGTTCGAGCCGAAATCGCCATCGAGATCGCGCGACTTCGAGCGCATGTCGACGATCGATCCGCTGCCGTCCTCGTGAACTCTGACGACGAAGTCGTCGCGGAAGCGGAAGATCGGGCTGGTGTCGACGCCTTCGAAACAACGGGTGGTGCCGTTCACGTACGTCACCCGCCATCCGGCCGTTGCCTGTGCGCGTGCGATGGCGCGCGCGAACGCGGCGTCCGGCCGCTCGTCGAGGTGGAGCCCACGCACGTCGGGATACGACTTTCGAACCACGTCCTTGAACGATTCGGGATACACGAGGTCACGCCCGACGTTGCCATGCTCGTTCTGCGCGTTCGCGAACAGCGGCGGCTGGTCGAGGTCCGTCGTCACGTCGTTGATCGGCGGCTTGCCGAGCGACCCCATCGTCGACCAGACGAGCGTCAAACCGGCGGCTTCGCTGAGCAGCATCGCGGCGAGCCCGCGGCGGCGCTCGCCGCGCGCGAACAGCAGCAGACCGGCGATCGCGTTCAACAGGCCGAGCGCGCCGCCGATCACGAACGCCAGCGCGCCCCAGAACGGCAGCGCGACCTCGAAGTGTGCGCCGAGCACGCCGAGCACCATGATCGCGACCGCGGCCTGCGCGGTCCGCATCACGACGAGGCCGAGCGACCAGGGCTCGTTCACGCCGCGTGGATCTCCTGTCCGCAGGCGGGGTGAAGCGCGGTCATCCGTTCACGCGAGAGTCGTCGATCGGCATTGACTTCAAAGGGGATTTCCGACGCTTATAGGTCGATCACGTCGTCCAAACCAAGAGGAACGAATCCGCGATGAAAGCGAAGTGGCTCCCGTACCTGGTAACGATCGCCGCCGTCTCGTTGGTCACTCCGACCCGGGCCTCCGAGCTGTCCGAGATCAAGGACACGCAGAAGAAGATCCTCGAGCGGCTGGACGAGCAGGACAAGATCCTCAAGGACATCCAGTCGCGCTTCAACCAGGCCGCGAACGGCGGGCGTCCGCAGATCGACCCGAACAAGGTCTACCAGATCGCGCTCGGCGACTCTTCGGTGCGCGGTCCGAAGAACGCCCCGGTCACGCTCGTCGAGTTCAGCGACTTCCAGTGCCCGTTCTGCGCTCAGACCACGCCGCTGATCGACCAGCTGCGCGCCGCGTACCCGAAGCAGGTCCGCTTCGTCTACAAGCAGTTCCCGCTCGAGCAGATCCACCAGAACGCGCTCCCCGCCGCCAAGGCCTCGATCGCCGCGCGCAACCGGGGCAAGTTCTGGGAAGTGCACGAACAGCCCCTCAAGATCTCGGGTGAGCACACCCCAGAGACCAA
>JACXTT010007017.1_pt1 | contig 15971 bp, 11 predicted proteins | sample 9270951 | NCBI WGS metagenome assembly JACXTT01 (sample SAMN15532306, study PRJNA645909) | rock metagenome | isolation source: weathered quartz diorite | place: Puerto Rico | collected 2017-06-21 | reverse complement strand
GAAACGGAAAACCGCGGGGGGGGGGGGATAAAGGGTGGCCAGTCCCATGGGGGGGGGAAACAACAGGGACGAAATGGGGATGGCGCGCACAGAGGCTCCAGGAACGCCCGACGGGGGAGACCGCCCGAAGACTATCACTCGGGGCCGCGGCCGGTCCAGAAGCCGTCCGGGTCGATCTTGCGCAGTGCCAGGACCTCCTCGTCTGAGAAAGGCCGGGTCATGCCGAGCGGCTGCGCGATCCGCGGGATCCAGCTCATTCCCACGAGCACGTGATCGACCGTCACGCCCGGATAGATCTCGTAGAGGTACGCCTCCGCCAGGGTGCGGTCGAAGCGGAACACCGCGTGCGTCGTGACAATCGCCGTGGGGCCGCCCTCCGGAAGCCCCATGCGCTCGCGAAACCCCGGCCCATCTCCATACCCGGGGCTCGTGCGGAATCGCACGCGATCCACGAGCCGGCGCCTCTCCTGGGGAAGCAGGATCACGGTGCGCCGCGCCAGGGACGCGATGTCCGCGGCGCCGCCGCTCCCGGGGAGCCTCACCGGCTTCCCGGACTCATCGAACACCTCGGTCGAGTTCACGTTGCCGTACCGGTCCACCTCGGCGCCGCCGAGAAGTCCCAGGTCCACGCGTCCCGCCGCCATCATTCCCATCATGTCCAGGGTCGTCGATGCTGACGTCGCGTTCAAGATGTTCGGAGGATCCCCCATCGTGAAGAGGAGCTCACGCGCCGCCTCTTCCCGGATGAGGCCGTTCTCGTACAGGGCCACCGCCCTCGGGGCGTGTGTGGCCTTGGCGACCAGATACGCGAGAAGGGGGAGCCGCGTTCCCACGAACACGGTCTCCCCCTCCTGAATCTCGCGCGCGGCGCGGAGCACCATCCGCTCGCGCGGCGCCACCGCCGCTGATTTCATCCGGAGTGCGCCATGCGGCGCCCCGCTTACTTGCCGCTGAACTTCGGCGGACGCTTCTCGACGTAGGCGTTCAGGCCTTCGCGCGCGTCCTCGCTGGTGAAGAGCTGCTGCTGCAGCTCGCGCTCGATCGCGAGCGCCTCGCTGAACGCGACCTCGAGCCCCGACTGCACCGAGCGCTTGATCCTGCCGACCGCCTTCGAGGCCTTTCCCGGCGGAACGAACTGACGCGCGAATTCCACCACTTTGGCGTCGAAGTCCTCGGCCTCGAAGACGTGATTCACCAGCCCGTACTTCTCGGCCTCCTCGAAGGAGAAGGTCGAACCACTGGCCATCAGCTCGATCGCCCTCGATTTTCCGACCAGCCGCGCCATGCGCTGCGTGCCGCCGGTGCCCGGAAGCACGCCCAGGGTGACCTCGGGAAGGCCCGCCTTGCCGGCGTTTCGCTTGGCGATGCGGATGTCGGCCGCCATCGCGATCTCGAGCCCGCCACCGACGCAATGGCCGTTCAATGCCGCGATCACGAGCTTCGGGGTCTGCTCCAGGCGGTTCAGCGTCTCGTTCGCGTGGAGGCAGAAGAAGTACTTGAACGTGGGATCCGCGGTCTGGAGCATCTTGATGTTCGCGCCCGCGCAGAAGAACTTATCGCCGGCACCCCGGATGACGATGACGTGCACGGCCGGATCGAAGCGCGCTTTCAGGATGGCGTCGTCCAGGTCGCGCATCATCTCGTAGGTGTACGTGTTCGCGGGCGGATCGTTCAGCTCGAAGATCGCGATGCCGTTCTCGGCGCGGTAGCGGACCCGCGTTCCCGCGGCAGGCGCCGTCATGGTCTCCGGTGTCACAGGGGACCCCTCCTTCTTGGAAGTGGGATTCAAATCGCTTGCGGCCTTTCTTCTCGAGGCTTGCAGGAAGCTCGTCCGAGGTCAGCGACCTTCGAAGCGCGCGGCACGCTTCGCGAGGAAGGCGGCGAAGCCCTCGCGCGCGTCGCGCGTGCTCCAGCACCGTTCCTGGGCCTCGATCTCATGTTTCAGCGCTTGCTCGAGAGTATAGCCGAGGGCGAGTTTCACCGACTTCTTGATTTCGGCGATCGCGACGGCAGGTCCGCTCGCGAGCCGCTCCGCCAACGCGAGGGTCTCGTCGAGAAGCTGTTCCACGGGCAGCACCCGCGAGACGATCCCCAGGCGGAGCGCCTCCGCGGCGTCGATGAGGTCGCCCGTCCACATGAGCTCCAGCGCGCGCGAGGAACCGATCAGGCGCGGCAGCGTGTAGAGCGCGCCCCAGTCGGGATGAAGACCGATCCGCACGAAGCTCTGACCGAACTTCGCCTTCTCCGAGGCCCAGCGCACGTCGCACGCCAGCGCCAGGCTCATGCCTCCGCCCGCGGCCGCGCCGTTCACGGCCGCGATCACCGGCTTTTCGATCTTGTCCAGCGCGAGGACGAGGTCCTGACCCGCGTCCACGAGGCCGCGGAAATCCGCGAACCGGCCGCCCTTCGCTATCACCGATTCCATGAACGTGATGTCGCCGCCGGAAGAGAACGCGCGTCCCGCTCCGGTCACGACGATCGCGCCTACCGCGGTGTCGCGCGAGGCTCCCTCGAACGCCTCGAGCAGGGGATCGCGCATCGAGATGCAGAGGGCGTTGAGCGAATCGGGGCGGTTCAAGGTGATGATGGCGACCTTGCCGCGCCGCTCGGTGAAGATCTCGCGCGATGTCTTCACTTCGGCCATGGAGCTCAGCTCAGATCCACCCAGACGCTCTTCGTCTGGGTGTAGAAGTCGAGGCTCGCCATCCCCGACTCGCGCCCGAAACCCGATCCCTTGTAGCCGCCGTAGGGCGACGCCGCGTCGTACATGTTGTACGTATTGATCCAGACGGTGCCGGCCTGGAGCATACGGGCCGCACGGTGAGCCTTCTTGATGTCGCGCGTCCAGACGGCAGCGCTGAGCCCGTAGAAGGAATCGTTCGCCTCCGCGAGCGCGCGGTCGAAATCGTCGAAGGAGATCACCGAGAGCACCGGCCCGAAGATCTCCTCCCGCGCGATCGTCATCGAATTCTCGACCTGGTCGAAGATCGTGGGCTTCCAGAAGTAGCCCCGCCCGTTCCCGACGCGCGCGGGCTCGCCTCCCATCACCAGGCGTGCGCCTTCGTTCTTGCCGATCTCGACGTAGCGGGCGATCTTCTCGATCTGAGCCTCGGAAGTCTGCGCGCCCAGTCGCGTCCTGGGGTCGAAGGGATCACCCTGCGGATATTTCTGGGCGCGATCCATCACCTTCTCAAGCATGGAATCGTGGATTCCGCGCTCCACGAAAAGCCGCGAGCCCGCCGTGCACACTTCGCCTTTGTTCAGGAAGATCGCGAACACGGATCCGCGCGAGGCCGCCTCCTGATCCGCGTCCGCGAAGACGATGTTCGGTGATTTTCCCCCCAGCTCCAGCGAGACTTTCTTCAGGGATCGCGCCGCGCTCTGCATGATCAGCCGCCCCGTGGTGGTCTCACCCGTGAAGGCGATTCCGTTCACGCCCGGGTGCGCGACGAGAGCTGCGCCGGCCGTCGGGCCGAACCCCGGCACGATGTTGATGACCCCGGGGGGAATCCTCGCCTCGAGCGCCAGCTCTCCCAGACGAAGCGCGGTGAGCGGCGTCTCCTCTGCGGGCTTCAGGACGACGGTATTCCCGGCGGCGAGGGCGGGCGCGACTTTGCGTGAGGCGAGGAGCAGCGGAAAATTCCAGGGGACGATGAGCCCCACGACTCCGAGCGGCTCGCGCAGCGTGTAGTTGAGGTAAGGCCCGCTGACGGGGATCGTGTCCCCCTCGAGCTTGGTCGCGGCGCCCGCGAAGTAGTAGAAGATGTCGACCGTCGACGGGATGTCGATCTTCGAGGATTCCCAGATCGGCTTTCCGGTATCCAGGGTCTCGAGCTGGGAAAGCTCGGAGGCGCTCGCCTGGATGAGATCGCCCAGCTTCCAGAGCAGGCGTCCGCGCTCCGACGCGGACAGGCTGCCCCAGGGGCCCTCGAGCGCGCGGCGCGCCGCCTGGACCGCGAGGTCGACGTCGGGAGCGTCTCCTTCCGCGACTTCCAGGAGCGTATCCCCGGTCGCCGGATTGATCGTGCGGAAGCGTTTTCCGGATTGGGCCTCGCGCCAGTCGCCTCCGATCAGCATGCGGCCACCGGATTGGAGCGCGAGCTTGGGCAGGGTGTCGGTCGGATTCATCATCGGGTCCTCTAGCTCGGGTATTCGTACACGCCGCGACCCGCCTTCCTGCCCAGCCGGCCGGCCTTCACGTACTGGATGAGGAGCGGCGACGGGCGGTATTTGTCGCCAAGGGTCCGGTGCAGATATTCGAGGATGCTGAGGCGCGTGTCCAGCCCGACCAGATCGACCAGCTCGAAAGGACCCATGGGGTGATTCAGCCCCAGCTTGAGCGCCTTGTCGATGTCGCGGGCGGAAGCCACGCCTGCCTCGAGCATCGCGAACGCTTCGTTCCCGATGAGCACGTTGATCCGGCTGGTCACGAATCCAGGGGACTCCTTCACGAGCACGGTCTCCTTGCCCATGGCCCTGGCCACTTCGTCTCCGATGCCCAGTGCCAGGTCGCTCGTCTCGAGCCCGCGCACCAGCTCGACGAGGCGCATGCGGTGAACGGGATTGAAGAAGTGCATTCCGAGGAATCGCGCGGGCCGGTCCGACGTCGCGGCCAGCTCGGTGATGCTGAGCGACGAGGTGTTGGTGGCGATCACTCCCTCGCGGGAAAGCCGGGGAGCCAGGTTCTGGTACACCTCCGCCTTGATGGCGACCGACTCGGGGACGGCCTCGATGGCGAGGTCGGCTCCTGTGGCCGCGTCGTAGGTGCTCGACCAGCTGAGGTTGTAGCGCGCCGCGCGAACGGCGGCTTCGTCGATCTCGTTCTTCTCGCGCGCGCGATCCAGGATCTTGTCGGTCTCCTGGCGCGCCGATTCGACTGCTGCGGCGCTCGGTTCCATGACGCTCGTCTTGTACCCGGCGCGCGCCGAGGCGAGCGCGATCCCGCGCCCCATGATTCCCGCGCCCACGACGACGACGGTTCGAATGGATCCCTGCTTCATCCCGCCCCCCCGACCTACCTGGTTGGATTGTGTCCGGACCATGTTAGTTATAGGATGCCGGGGTGACACGCTCTATTCTCGCCTTGGTCATGGCGTTCCTGGTTCTGGGCGCCGAGACCTCGGGATTGTTCCTCGAATCCCCTGTGTGCGCCGCGGTCGACGGTGCGGCGCATGCGGTTGCGCGAAAGCCCCCCGGAGAGGCCACTCCTCCCTGCTGCCGCAGCGCCTCGTGTCCCATGCACGGGAATGGCTGCGGGAAGGCCTCCGCGTGCCCGATGGCCGGGGAAGCGAAGAGGCCCGACCGGGTCCCTGCGAACGCCACGGCTACCGGGGCCGCCAACATCAACCTCTGCGCTCCCTCGTGCGGCGCCGAAGGCGCCCGAATCGTCCCCGGCGCGCCGGATCCAGGAACCCTCGTGGCCACCGACGCATCCATGTTTCGCTGGAGCCCGACCCGGGCTACGACGGTCCTGCCTGAAGCGCTTCCTGCCCGGAATCCCGTTCCCGCCGATCCTCCTCCTCGCGCCTAGCGCGTTTCGTCGCGCGATGAAGCCACGGGGTCCCGGCCCGTTCGGGTCGGGCTGCGATTCCCTTCGCTCCAGGGAGGAGTTCCATGTCTTGCCGTGCATTTCTGATTCTCGCTTGGATCGCCCTCGTTCCAGCGAGCGCGTTCGCGAGCTGCGGCTCCGAGCACTGCCCCATCGACATGGGGATGCTCTGGCAGGAGTCGATGCTCAGCTTCGATCTTTCTCAGCAGTACATTGATCAGAACCATCCGCGCGTGGGCGCCCACGACGCGGCCGTCGGCGCCCTCCCGAGCGGGGAGGACGAGGTCCGCACCTTGAGCCGGATCACCACAGCCCACGCCATGTATCAGCCGGCGGGAGGTTGGACCCTCGCCGCAACGCTACCGTTCGTGAGCCGTTACCACGAGCACATCCACAACAGCGGCGGCTCGTCGGAGCGCCAGCGATGGAGCTTCACAGGCGTCGGTGACCTCGAGGCGCAGGGGTCGCGCACGTTCGGGAGCGGGGCCGAGGGTTCCGTCCGGTGTCACGTTACCGCGGGATTCAAGGCGCCCACCGGTCTCAGGCACGTCGAGACGTTCCAGGGCGACGAGCCGGAGCCGCCGGCCCGCCCGGGGAACGGTGCCTGGGGCGCGATCGCGGGCGCCGGGGCCCAGTGGGCGCTCCCGACGAGGATGCCCGGAGGCGCGTACGGCCTCATGCCGGTTCGGATCAGCGTGCTCGGGCGCGCGAACGGCCGCGGGACCGAGAGGTATCGTGTGGGCTCGGAGCTCCAGACGAACCTCGGCGTGAGCTACCCGGTCACGCGATCGGTCGAGGCGCTCCTGTCGGGGGATTTCCGGGTGCGAGGGAAGGACGACGTGGGGAGCACTGATGCCGAGCCGGGGCACACCGGCGGGACGTGGGCCTTCGTGAGCCCCGGTCTCCGGGTCAGCCCGGTGGCCAGGACCGCGTTCTACGGAATCGTGCAGCTACCGGTGTACCAGCGCGTGAACGGGATCAATCTCGTCTCGGACTTCAATCTCTACATGGGCGTGACCCGCGCGGCCTTCTAGCCGCGCGGGCGATTCCGGCAGGGACGCGGCGCGCTAGAGACGGGGCAGCGTGACGCCGCGCTGGTTCTGATACTTGCCCTTCTTGTCCTTGTAGGAGATCTCGCAGATTTCGTCGCTGCCCAGGAAGAGAACCTGGGCGATTCCTTCGTTCGCGTAGATCATCGCCGGCAGCGGCGTCGTGTTCGAGATCTCGAGCGTCACGTGCCCTTCCCACTCCGGCTCGAGCGGCGTCACGTTCGTGATGATGCCGCACCTTGCGTATGTCGATTTTCCGACGCAGATCGTGATGACGTCGCGCGGGATACGTAAGTACTCGACGCTCCGGCCCAGCGCGAACGAATTCGGCGGAACAATGCAGACCTCTCCCCTGAAATCGACGAAGTTTTTCGCGTCGAAGTTCTTCGGATCCACCCGCGTGCTGTTGATGTTGGTGAAGATCTTGAACTCGTCCGCGATCCGGAGATCGTAGCCGTAGGAAGAGACGCCGTACGAGATCGTCCCCTCCCGCACCTGATTCTCCGCGAACGGCTCGATCATTCGTTGCTCCCGGCACATGCGCCGAATCCACCTGTCGCTCTTGATCATGGAGGTCCCCGCGGAACGCGTTCTTTGCTTGAGGGAATTCACGGACGCATTCTGCCACGACCTCGGCAGCCGGTCCAGACGGGTCTCCCCGAATGAGCCGCGCAAGGGGAGGGAGGTCGCGTATAATCCCTCCCCCATGGAGCGCCGCCTCTACATCGAGACCTACGGCTGTCAGATGAACGTCGCTGATTCCGAGCTGATGCTGGGGCAGCTTGGTCGCGCGGGGTACCGCCGCGTGGAGCGCGCCGAGGAAGCGGACGTGATTCTCGTCAATACATGCGCGATCCGCGAGCACGCCGAGCAGCGCATCTACGGGCGGCTGGGCGAGCTGACGCGATACAAGCTCCGCCGGCCCGGAGTGGTCCTGGGCGTCGCCGGATGCATGGCGCAGCACCTGCGGGCCAGGCTCATCGAGCGCGTTCCCCAGGTGGATCTCGTGGTGGGCCCGGACGGGTACCGCCGTCTTCCCGAGCTGATCGACGAGGCTCGTGAAGAGCCCACGCTGGGGGTCCGGCTGAGCCGCGTGGAGACCTACGGCGAACTCGTGCCCGCGCGCGCGGACGGGGTCCGCGCCTGGGTGAGCATCATGCGCGGGTGCGACAAGTTCTGCACCTTCTGCATCGTTCCCTACGTGCGCGGACGCGAGCGCAGCCTTCCCGCGGACGAGGTGCAGCGGCAAGTGGAGCACGCCGCCGCGGAAGGGTTCCGCGAGATCGTGTTCCTTGGCCAGACGGTGAACGCCTACCGGGACGGGGAAGTGGATTTCGCGGAGCTCCTGATCCGGGCGAACCGGGTGCCCGGGATTGTGCGGATCCGATTCACGTCGCCGCACCCATCCGACATGACCGACCGCGCGATCGACGCCATGGCACGCTGCGAGAAGGTGCCTCCGCACCTGCACCTGCCGCTCCAGTCCGGATCCGACGCGGTGCTGCGCCGCATGCGCCGCATCTACTCGATCGACGAATACGGGCGGCTGGTCGAGAGAATCCGGCGCGCGATTCCGGGAATCGCGCTCTCGACCGACATCATCGTGGGCTTCCCGGGCGAGACCGAAGAGGACTTCGAAGCGACACGCCAGGCAATGGCTCGCATCGGGTACGAGAGCGCCTTCATCTTCAAGTACTCGCCGCGCCCCGGCGCCCGGTCGGCGGAATGGCCCGAGACCGTCGATGATCGCGAGAAGACCCGCCGCATCACGCTCCTCATCGAGGAGCAGAAGGCGCGGTCACTCCGCAAGAACGAGTCCGACGTCGGATCCACAGTGGAGGTTCTGGTCGAGGGCCCGACCAAGCGAACCCCCACCGAATGGTTTGGAAAATCGAGGCACTTCAAGACGACCGTGTTCCCGCACCGGGGGGAGCGCGTCGGGGATCTCCTCTCGGTTCGCGTCGCCGCGGCGACGCCGCACGCGCTCCTGGGTGAAGGCGTGCGGGCTGCCGCGTTCGCGGCCGTGGAAGACGTCCCGGCCTGAGACTCCTCCGGGTGGGCGTCGCGCCCCTCGTCTCCGCGCGTTTCACCCTCCTTCTCGCACTCCTCGTCGCGGCTCCCTGCGCCGCGCACGTGACGCCCCCGGGGCTCCAATACAAGATCGACGTCGTGCTCGACCCGCTACGGCACCGCCTCCACGGCCACGAGACGATCACCTATCGCAGCGGCGCCGATTCGACGCTTCACTCCATCTATCTCCATGCCTATCCGAACGCCTTCCGCGACCACCACACAATCTACGCGCGCGAGGGGGAGCGCTGGGGGGAGGATTACGCGATCCGGCTCGCGACGCCCCGGGAGCGCGGCTGGATGACGATCGACTCGGTCACGGCCGACGGCGCTCCGGCGGCGATCGACCTGGACGAGACGGTCGCCCGAGTCGATCTTCCGCGCCCGCTCACTCCCGGCAAGGAGGTCACGCTTCGGCTCGCGTTCACCGTTCAGGTCCCCAAGCCGATCGCGCGCTTCGGGCACGTCGGGAACAACTACTCGGTCGGTCAGTGGTACCCGAAGATGGTCGTCTACGACGATCTCGGCTGGCATCCCGATCCCTATCACTACTTCGCTGAGTTCTACGGCGATTACGGAACCTTCGACGTCTCGATCACGCTTCCCGATGCCTTCTGGGTCGGAGCCACAGGTTTGCTCCAGAGCGCTTCCGACGGAGACAACGAGATCCCGCTCGCGGATCGCGAGATGGCGCGCGACAGCGTGACGGTGCGCCTTCGCGTCGTCACGGCCGATTCGCTCCAGGAGCGGTGGCCGCGTGCGATGCTGTCGGTGGGTACGGATCTCGAGCCGAAACCTGGAGCCCAAAAGAAAACTCTCGAAGTGAAACGCGAGAAGGGCGTCACCTTGCGCGTGCCTCGCGGCGCTCCCGTGCACTACACCTATTCCTGGGTCGAATCGGAGCGGGCCGAGCGTCGCGAGGCGGATCGCGTGGGAAGCCCGGGCCCGCTTCACCTTCTTCGTGCCGTACACGACCTCACGGTGACCGATACCCTTCGCGCACTTGCGGCGCCAAGCTCACCCAAGGACAGCGTTCTCTCCTCGCTCAAAACCCTCCGCTTCGTGGCGAATCGCGTGCACGACTTCGCCTGGGTGGCTTCGCCGGACTACGTTCGCGCCGACACGACCTGGAACGGAGTCGCGATCCGCGCCCTCGCGTATCGCGAGGATCATGACGACTGGCGGGATCAGAGATCCGACGTCGTTTCCGCGATGCGATTCATGAGCCGTGAAGTCGGCCCGTATATCTGGCCCGCGTTCACGAGCGCCGAAAGCCCGGTGGGGGGCGGCGCGATGGAATACCCGATGCTGATCATGAACGAGCCGGACCTGCCCTCGCCCTGGATCGACCTGCTCGATATCACCATCGCACACGAGCTGGCGCACAACTGGTTCTACGGAATGCTGGGAAGCGACGAGCGCGCGCATCCCTGGCTGGACGAGGGCTTCACGCAATTCATGGAGGACCGCCACACGGACTGGAAGCATCCGCATGGGATCTTCATGAAACGGAGGCGCCTGCCATGGATGAACCCGGTGCGGGACTTCTCGCTCGATGAAGGCCGATACCTGAGCCGGGTCTGCGCGCGCGACGAGCTGCCGATCTCGACTCCGGCGGATTCCTTCCAGGGCTGGCCCCAGTACGGCGCCGCCGCGTACAGCAAGCCAGCGATGATGCTGCACACGCTTCGGGCCTATCTCGGGGACTCCACCTTCAGCGCGTTTCTGCGCGAGTACTACCGGAAGAACCTGCTTCGGCACCCGCGACCTCAGGACGTGATCGAGGCCGCGGAGAAGGTATCAGGAGAGCCGATGCGGAACTGGTTCCGTCCGTGGCTCGAAGGCACGGCGACCGCCGACATCTCGCTCCGGTCCGTTCGCGACGTGACGGTTGATGGGAAGCGGGCCACGATCGTGAGCGTGCGACGACGGGGAGAACGGGAGGAGCCGGTGGTCGTTGAGGCGGAGCGCGCCCATGGAGCGACCGATCGATACGTGATCCCCGCGGGACGCGGAATCGCGAGCGTGGAATTTCGCGGCGCGACCCGCGTGAAACGGGTCACGCTCGATCCGGACCACAGCCTGATCGAGCTGAACCGCCTCGACAACCGGAGCGGGTTGCCTCCACTGGCCCTGAAACCGCTCGTCGATTTCCCCACCTCGGACGTGATGACGTTTGTCTACGGACCGATGATCTGGCAAGGGCGCTCCGAGGGTATCCGGCTGGGCCTGTGGACCGTGGGCCGCTATCTGCCGATGGCCGATTTCCCTCAGGGGATCGTGAGCGCGGGCGGGAACCTCGTGGTGGGGACGCGGCATGGCGATGTCTCCTCCGGCGTCTGGGGCTCGAAGCGCGTCGGCGCTTTGGGTGCGCGCGGCAGGATCGGGCTCGAGACGTTTCGTGACGCCGGGCTCTTCCGCATGGGCGCGAGGGCGGGCAATCTCGTGACCGCGCCGGGTCGCCGCCATCCTTTTCGCGAGTGGCAGCTCGGTCTCGATTACCGTGACCGCTACGACCTGACGCCAGTCGATCCGAGATACTGGTCGCCGGGCACGGGGCTCCATGGAAAGGCGAGGCTCGCGCTAGACACTCAAGGCCCGCGCCGGGCAGAGCACGCGGAGATGGACCTTCGTGCCGGATCCTCCGTCTTCCGGAACGCCGCTTCGGACCCTGACGTTCACTACGAGCGCGTTTCGGTCGAGATGCGCCAGAGGCTCGACCTCTTCACGAGAGGCGAGACGCGCCTCGCCTGGAGGTTCTTTGCCGGATCCGCGTTCGCCCGGCCCCCGCGCGAGATTCATTTCGACGCCGCAGAGGGCAGCCGTCTGGATTCACTCGGCCGCTTCTACCTGAACGATCGGGGACCTCTTCTCGCGTCGGGGCACGACTTGATCCCCGGAGGCGGGGGGCTACGCGGCTACCGAGGCCGTGCCGCGCTGGGAAAGCGCGTATGGGGACTCAACACCGACCTCGAAATCCCGACGTTTCCCTTTTCCATCTTCGCGGACGCGGGCAGAGTTGAGGCCACCGGTCTGGGGGAGCGCGGCACGGCACCCGCGGCGGGGTCCACGGAAGCAGCGGCCAATCTTCTGGGCCGGACCCTGGCGGACGCGGGAATCTCCTACACCCACGGTCCGATCAGGATCACCGCACCGCTCTGGGTAAGCCGCCCGGATCCGGGGCGGAGCCCCTTGCGCTTCCGCTGGCTCTTCTCCATCGAGGCGCTCCCGATTTCATTTTGACTTCCTGGCCCAGGCGGGCGGAGAATCGCGTCGGCAGACCAACGCAGCGCCCCTCGCAGGTATCCAATGAGGAGGTTCGCCGTGACCGTCGAGATCAAGTACTGCCAGGAGTGAAACTACTTACCCCGGGCCTCCAGTTTGGCGGCCGAGCTGAAGAAACGCCTGGGAGTTGATTCAAAGCTGATCCCAGGCGGAGGCGGCGTCTTCGACGTTGCGGTCGATGGGAAGGTCATCTTCTCGAAGAAGGCAGTGGGCCGGCACCCCGAGCCGGATGAAATCATCGGGGCCCTTCAGAAAGCCAAGAAATAGCGAATCATGCGTACGCGTTCATTCCTTGCCGCAGCGCTCTTCTGCCTCGCGACCGCGCCGTCCCTCGCGCCGCCCGGCCTGGCGGCCGCGCCATCCGAAACAGTCCGTCGCGAGACGCTCTCGAACGGGCTCCGGGTCATTCTCGTCGAGAACCACTCGAAGCCCCTCGTCGCGGCCTGCATCGTCGTGAACGGCGGCAGCCGCACCGAAACGCCCGCGCTCTCGGGGCTGAGCCACTATTACGAGCATCTCATCTTCCGCGGAGGCTCGCTCAAGCAGGGCGAGCTGGAATTCCGGAAGCAGATGCAGCGGATTGGTGAGGAGAGCGGCGGCTACACCACCAACGACTACACCTGCTACGGATTCACCGCCCCCAAGCAGAACCTCGACGAAGCCCTGGACCGCTCCGTGGACGCTTGGATGAACCTCAAGCTGACCCAGGAGAAGGTGAACAAGGAGCGGGAAGTCGTGATGTCGGAGTACAAGCAGGGAGAGGACCGGCCCGACTACAAGGTCTACTACCAGATCGAGCGGCTGATGTTCCGCGACCACCCCTACAAGCGGGACACGATCGGGCTCCGTGACGTGATCGAGCACGCCACGCTCCCGACCTTCCGGACGTTCTACCAGGATCGCTACGTTCCGAATCAGATGGTGCTGACGGTCGTGGGCGACTTCGATTCCGCTTCCATCCTGCCGAAGATCTCCAAAGCGTTCGCGCCCTACAAGCGCGGCCGCGACAGCTTCGAGCAGGGCATCGTAGAGAAGCCGCAGACCGAGTTCCGCATGGGCGTGGAGTCGATGAAGACCCAGAGCACCTGGATCCACCTGGGATTCCACGTACCGCCGAGCTCCGATCCCGACGCCCCCGCGCTGACGGTTCTCGCGGCCCTTCTGGGCAAGGGGAATTCGTCACGCCTCTACAAGGTGCTCAAGGAGCGCGAGAACCTGGTCACCGATGTCTCCGCCGATTTCGAGACGCGCAAGGATCCGGGCATGCTCCTCGTCACGGCGGAGCTACCGCCCCGGAACGAGGCGACCGTGTTCGGTGCCGTGCGCGACGAGCTGAAGCGGCTCGCGACGGCGCCGGTCCCCGCCGCGGAGCTGGACCGCGTGAAATCAGGCCTCCAGAACCAGTACGTCTTTGGATCCGAGCGATTCTTCGATCGCGCGAACCGGCTGTGCGTTTTCGCGCTCCTGTCCGACGCCTCGCTCGAGGGGCTATGGCCCTCGCTGATCGGAAGCGTTACGGCGGAGGACCTCCAGCGCGTGGCCCGGAAGCATTTGGCCGCGGATCAGGCCTCGTACTCGGTCATCCGCCCCGTGGGAGGGCCGGGGCCCTCCGAGAGCGACGTTCGCGCGATGCTCGATTCCTGGCGCAAGGACTGGCCGCACGCGGAGGCGATCGCGACCGGACCCACGCTCCTGAAGGAAACGGCGCCCAATGGCGTGACGTTCCTCCTGAAGGAGGATCATTCCACGCCCGTGGTCGCGGTGACCGCCATCGGACGAGGAGGGCAATGGATCGAGCCGGAAGGTTTGGCCGGCGTCTCTTACATGGCCGCGACCCTGATGCGTCGGGGCGCGGGCAACAGGAGCGCGCGGGAGATCTCGGAGCGAGCCGACGCGCTGGGCATGACGCTCACGACCTCGGGGACGGCGGACTATGCCGAGGTCTCCTGGCAGGCTCCGTCCAGGAATTTCGACAAGGGCTGGGCCATCTTCCGCGACGTCGTGGTCTCTCCCACGTTTCCTTCGATCGAGATCGTGAAGGTTCGAGAGGATCTCATCCAGCGAGCGCGCAGTCTTGGCGACCGGCCGTTCGAGTACACGAACGTCCAGTTCCGGAAGGCGCTCTTCCGGAATTCGCCGTATCGGAATCCGGTCACGGGGGACACCGTCTCTCTCGCGAAGATCCAGCCCGCCGATCTGCGCAAAGCGTACGAGACGATGTTCTCCGGCAAGAATCTCGTGATCGCGGTCGTGGGAGACTTCGACGCGCATGCGCTCCGGGAGCGGGGACTCTCGGCGTTCACGAGACTCCGCCCCGGGACGCGAGTCGCGATGGAGGCGCCCCGCGAGGAAGCGCCGACGGAGAGCCGGGCGCTCTTCGTGGACAAGGATCAGGAGCAGGTGACCTACAACACGGGCTGGCCCGGCTGCTCCATCCGCGATCCCGACTACGCGGCGCTTCGTGCCGCAGTGGGGCTCATCGGCGACCGGGTCTTCTTCAAGTACGTCTACGAAAAGGGAGTGGCGTACCGCTCCTGGTTCTACATGTCGGACCGCTTCGGCCAGGCTTCCGCGCAGAACGAAATGGGTGTGACGCCCGCGAATTTTGCGATGGCTTCTTCCGGCGTGCTGGAGGACGTCGCGCGAGTGACGCGCGAGGGAGTCACGCAGGCCGATCTCGAGAGCTCGATCGAGAAGCAGCTTTCACGCTATTACCTGGACGCGCAGGACAATGCCTCGATCGCGGACCGCCTCTGCTACTACGAGGCTTCGGGCCTGGGCTACGAATTCGCGGATCGGTACCCGGACATGCTCCGGAAGGTCACACCGGAGGCGGTGACAGCCGCAGCGCGGAAGTATTTCGCGCCGGGACGGTACGTGCGGGTCGCCGTGGGAAAGCAGGAAGCGGCCGCCTCGGGAAAGGCGGCCACGTCGATGCCGTCGAACTAGGAGCGCCTCGCCTTCGCGGTGGCAATCCCGCATCCCAGCCCGACGATCGCCGAGGGCGGGAGCACGTGCGTGATGGAATGAGAGGAAAGGCCGGCGAGGACCCCGAGTCCCAGCCCGATCAGAACTCCCCAGAGTGCGCCGCGCCAGAGAGGCGGTGTGCCCTTGTTGGCGTAGGCCGCGAGCACCCCGTTGATGATGCCTTGCGCGGACCGCCCCAGAAGGCTCGCCGAGACTGCCGCGGCGGTCCATTCCCCGTGGACGTTGTAGAAGCCGTGGAGCGCCCCGAGGAGAATTCCCGCCAGTACCCCAGCCGTGACCTTCGTCATTGCCGTGCCCTCCCGCCCCCACGGGTTTGAGCCTGGGGCCGCGCGGCAGCGTACCCTCTCTCGAGCGAGTCGTCCAGCCTGTCCCTCACGCCTCTCAGCCGCCCGCGAATCGCCTCTAGATACCTCTGTGACATGACGATAGGTCGTGGTGGCGATTTGGCCCGAATGTAGTGGAGGGTTCTCTCTCGATGGCTCCGATTCGTCAGACCCTGCCGTCGCTTTCGCCGTCCGCGAACATCCCCGGACTCGGCGAGGCGCTTCGAGAGCACTTCGACCGCGCGCCGGTCGGAATCCTCCTGCTCGGGAACGACCGGCGCATCATCGCCGCCAACGAGGCCCTGGCCAAGCTCTCGGGGATCGCCGCGGTGATTCTCCCCGGATCGCACCTCAGCCGGTTCCTCTGGTCGGAGGAGGCGGGGAATCTCGAGGAGCGCATCTTCACCGAGGTCGAACGGGACTCGCGCTGGATCGGGGAGGTGGACTTCCGCTCGTCTCTGGGGGATTCCTCCCCGATGACGCTGGCGCTCTCGAAGATTCCGGATCCCGCGGGCGCGATCGTTCGCTACATCGCCACGATCGTCGAAATGGGGCAGCAGCGCTGGATCGAGGCGGAGTCCTTCCGGCGCGCGCAGGAGCTGGCGGCCTTCGCCGCCATCGCGGTGGCGACGGGAAGCAGCCACGACCCGCAGGAGATGCTGGGCGGGGTGCTGCGGCAGACAGCGGAAGGGTTAGGCATGGAAGCAC
>JACXTT010007016.1_pt1 | contig 15971 bp, 22 predicted proteins | sample 9270951 | NCBI WGS metagenome assembly JACXTT01 (sample SAMN15532306, study PRJNA645909) | rock metagenome | isolation source: weathered quartz diorite | place: Puerto Rico | collected 2017-06-21 | reverse complement strand
GACTTCATTTGGCAGCTGCAGTTTCGATGAACCGCGCGAAGATTTGCGCGCTTTGAATTTGCTGTAGCGACCCGAAAGTCCAACCGGAAACGGCAGGGCCGCTGTCGTTACATCGGCCAGATCCCTCGAATCTCGATTCGCGATTCTCGGACCGCAGCCCCGATTGAACGGTCTAACGACTTACGGATAACTTGATCCAGTATCCAGCATCGAGGATCCAGAATCAGGTCGAACTGCGCTCGTAGGGAATAATCTCATCCCATTCGTTCGCCGAGGAGCGGGCGACAAAGGCCACAACCGGTTCGGTCTTGCTCATGTTGAAGACTTCATGAGGCACACCTGGCTTGATGTAAATGAAGTCGCCGGCCTGGTTCTCCAATATTTGCTTGAGCCCCGGCCCGAATTCGTGGCGCACTTTTCCTTCGATGATGTAGAGAATTACCTCGAAGCCGACATGAATATGGGCATAAGCAACGCCGCCCGGTGGGATTGTGGCGATGTTCGCTGATAGGCTGGTCGTGCCGACATTTTTGGCCGACATGCCCTGTTTATAATGGATGCCGTTCCAATCCCGGCGAGCACCGCCGCCACGAATGGTCAATATCCCATCGTGATCTTCGACCGCGCTGATGTCGACGTTGTATTTGTCGTCCTTCATTTGGTTTTAGACCGAAATCATGACGCCAATTCATCTGGAGAGGAAGCAGTTACTTCCGAAACGAAGTTGACAGTGGAAAGATTTCAGCGCGACTTGATCTCCGAGGCCGAACGCTGAAAGTTCTGGGAGCAGTACGTGAAACTTCCAACCGTCAAAGAGCAACAAAGACTGAAATCGCCGGCGGTGACGCCGCAGGCGCTGGCATGGGATGGCAAACAACTCTCGCTGAGCTCACGCGATCTCGGAACCCTTTATCAGATCGACGCTAAAACGTGGAAAGTGGCCGATGAAATCGATCCACCCGGAATTGTCTGGGCGGCTACATCAACAAATGACGGCTGGCGGTTCACAATCGGGAAAGGACTAAATGACGATCGCTATATCTATCGATATGGCGGCGGCGCGTTTTCCAAATTGTTTGCGTGCCCCGATTTCACCGGCTCTTATCTGAGCTTCGACGGCAAAGCTCTTTACCTGAGCCAGTGGTACGAAAAGCGCATCCTGAGGCTCGATCACAAGGGAACGATTCTTCGCAAGATCGACATCGGCGCGGAAATCTGCGGCCATACCTTTGTCGATGGAATGATTTACGTTCTGCGCGGAGTGGAGAAGCCAAATGAAGATTGGTGCATCGCGCGCCTCGATCCGCGGCAGGAAACGCCCGAGGTGCACGACCTGGCGCGTGTCCCGTTCGCCAGCCGTTCGCTAACATTTGATGGCGAACATTTTTGGTCGAACCATCGGGCGGCGAATGAGACGGTGTCGTTCTCATTGCCAGAGTCGTGAGCTGGTGCGGTTCGTCTCTTCTGCGTAGCGGTTCTATTCGTGACGCGCTTGCTTTCAGGTAGCTTCATTTGGACACTTGCGCGGAAGTTTTTTGAGGACCGCCGCGAGCACAATGATCGGCCTAAAGGATTTTGACTTTTTTATCGGCAGCTGGCGCGTTCATCACCGACGGTTAAAGGAGCGGCTTGTTCACAAAGATGATTGGGAGGAGTTCGAGGGAACTAGTGTTGTGCGAAAAATTCTCGGCGGCCTCGGTAACACGGATGACAACGTGATCGAGCTTCCCAGTGGCACTTATCGGGCGGCAACAGTTCGGACCTACGATCCCTCAAAGCAGCTGTGGTCGATCTGGTGGATTGACAGTCGCAATCCTCTCCATCTCGATCCGCCGGTAGTCGGTCGCTTTGAGAACGGGATCGGAACTTTTTATGCCGACGATGTGTTCAAGGAAAAACCCATTCGCGTGCGCTATCTCTGGACGAGTTCGTCCGCGACGCCCCACTGGGAGCAGGCATTCTCCGACGACGCAGGCAAGAATTGGGAAACCAACTGGACAATGGATTTCGCAAGAACCCAATGAGCGTTCGAATCTGCTGTCCGATAGTGGAGCTTCGGCAATACACTCTCGTGCCCGGCAAACGCAAAGTGCTCATCTCTCTTTTTGAAGAGCACTTCATCGAGAGCCAGGAGGCGACCGGCATGATTGTGATCGGTCAGTTTCGCGACCTGAATAATTTCGATCGCTTTGTTTGGTTGCGTGGCTTTGCCGATATGGCCTCGCGCGCGCAGCAACTTGAAGAATTTTACGGTGGCCCAATTTGGAAACAGCATCGCCAGGCGGCCAACGCCACGATGATCGATTCGGACAACGTCTTGCTTCTGCGTCCCGCGCGCTCGAACGCCGGGTTCTGCCTTGAAAACATTAAGCGCCCACCGCTCGGAAGCAAAGAGAGCTCAGACGGGCTAGTCGTGGCCACAATTTACCATTTGACCGGTTCCGCCGATTCCCTGGTCGAGTTATTCGAGTCCAAATTTGGACCCCTGCTGACAAATGCCGGAGCTTCGATCCTCGGGACTTTTGTCACTGAAAATCATCCCAATACTTTTTCGGCGTTGCCAGTACGAGAGGGTGTAAATGTCTTTGTAGCGTTTTCGCGTTTTGCGAATCGCGAGAGCTACATTCAGTTCGCAGGTTCGATCCCGGTTAAGGAACTCGCAGAAAAAGCATGTGCGTTCACCACAGAAGTACCTGAAACATTGCTGCTCGTACCAACTGCTCAATCGCTTCTGCGAGTATGAGGTGCTGAAACCTAAATCGTTAGGCGAATTTCTGTATTACGGAAATTTTCGGAGCCGATGCGGCCCAGGTCTTTTAGTGATTTTGCGCAGCGGGACACGCCTCTCACGCAGTTGTGGGGCACCGCTTTTCGAGCACAACCAGCGCGATTCCGCCGAGGACCGCGATCGAAGCGACTAGGTAACGCGGAGTAATCGGTTCGCCGAGCAGGAGAATTCCGCCGGTGGCCGTGAGCACGGGAACGCTGAGTTGAACGGTGGCCGCACTGGCAGCTTTGAGGCCAGGTAATGCATTGTACCAGATTACGTAGCCAAGACCCGACGTGATCGCACCGGAGATCGCCGCGAAAAGAACTCCGGCATGATCGAATCGTGTCCCTGGCAACAGACTGATACTGACGAGAGCAGCGAAGGGGATGGCGCGCAGAAAATTTCCAGCGGTAGTGCTCATTGAGTTTGTCTCGTCTTTGCCGCGGAGTGAATAAATCCCCCACGCCACGCCCGCCGCGAGCATCAGGATCGATCCCATTAACGGTGGCGCGGAAAGACCGGGAAACACAAGCACAACAAGTCCGGTCAAGGCCGCGACCAGACCTACGATTTGGATTGCACGTAACCGCTCGCCGCTGCCCAAACCCCAGAGAATCATCGTGGCCTGAACCGCGCCGAACAATAGCAGCGCGCCCGTTCCAGCAGCAAGACTGTTGTAAGCAAACGAAAAACCGGCGGCGTAAATGAAGAGCGCAAGAGCCGACCACCAGTTGCCAGCTTCTGTTTCTTGTCTCTCAACCAAAGGCGAAGCCGTTCTCTCAACTCTCAACTTCTTTGTCGTCTTTTGAACGATCCAGAGCGCGATCGCACCGGAAACGATGCGAACGAAGGTGAAGCTCGCCGCGTCGATGCTGGTTTGCTTCAGCGCCGCCCGACAGAGGAGGGAGTTACTTGAGAAGGCGAGCATCGCCAGCAGCGTTAGAATGAAAACTCGGGCGGAAGTCACCGGCGGGAATTAAGAACCAGAAATTAACAAGAAAGAAGCGCCAATGTTCAGCGTTACCTGTTGGTTAGCTGAAGCCAAGGCGCTGTGTCGCCGTGTTCCCGGGCGTGACCACGCGCAAAGCGCCTCGACACAGCGAGGCGACTACACTTCGCTGGCACGCGAAGTATGTTGAGTTTTATGGTCTATCTGTCACGTCCTCGACTATCGGCGATCGGGCAGGTTTTTTTATTTTGCGGAATGTGTCTGCCTACAATCGCAGCTGGTGACCTCATCATAAAGAGCGGACCGCAACGTGTCAGCCTGATTGAGCTTTACATATCGGAAGGATGCAGCAGTTGTCCACCGGTGGAAAAATGGCTAAGCGGGTTGTGGAACGACCCGCACTTGTGGCGATCGGTAGTGCCGGTTGCGTTTCATGTCGATTACTGGGATCGGCTCGGTTGGAAGGATCGATTTGCGCAGCCTTCCTTTACCGCCCAGCAATATGGGCGTGCCACGGCTGGAACGGTCCACACCCCTGCATTTGTTGTTGATGGCCGTGAATGGCGCACGTGGTCAGCCCAGCCGGAGCAGTGATGGCGCGATACGTTCCCGGCATGAGATTTGAGGAAGGCACTGCGCACGTCGCGTGGCTGGGCTTTGGTTTGGTCGCGGATGTTCGTCGCGGCGAAAACGCAGGCCGCACGTTACATCACGATTTTGTGGTACTGGAAGCATGCGGGCGCAAAACTTTCGCGGGACACCGAGGGAGGTTGGAGAGCGGGCCTTGATCCGCCGCGCCTCACGGATAAGGCGGGTGCGCTTGCCGTGTGGGTGGAAGTAAAGGGTATTCCGGTGCAAGCAGCTGGCGGCTGGCTCGTTGTTCGCTCAGGTCAGTCCTCTGGGAAATAGGGCGTAACTCTCCGATTTCCTAATTTCAATGCGGTTCGCATTGTTCCGATAAGTGTCAGTGCGGTGACTGCGCTCGCCGCGGCGAGCACCGCACCAATCGCCATGATGATTCTGAAGCCGGAGACAAAAGATTCATCGATTGCGCGACGAATGACCTGTCGAGTTGCTCGGTCCTGATTTTCCGGAAGAGTGATTGCCGCGAGCTTTGTGCGTTCCGCACGCAGCGCTTGCCACTCTGACGCGGGCAGTTTCTCACCAGCCAATCGCCGTTCAAGTTTAATACTGAAGACATGGAGCATTACGATTCCGAGAACGGCGATGGCGACGAGCCCGGCGGTTCGCGCGATTGCGTTGTTCACTCCTGACGCGATGCCGGCGCGGCTTTGTACGACTGAACTCATCACCGTGGTGGTAAGAGGCGCCACGCTTACCGCCATGCCCAGTCCAAGAACCACGATTGGTGGAAAAAAACTTGTCCAGTAATTGGCATTGAGACCCGGTATTGTGAAGAGAGCAAATCCGAGCGCGGCAATCAATGGACCAACGATGAGCGGAAGCTTCGGTCCGTACCTTGCCACGAGACCGCCTGACCAACGCGAAAGAAAAGACATGATCAAGATAAAGGGCAAGAGTACAGTGCCGGCTGCGGTGGCAGAGTAATGTTGAACCTGAATTAAATTCAGGGGCAGGAAAAATAGTGTGCCGCCGAGCGCGGCATAAAGAAGGAACGTGAGCAGATTCGCGCCTGTAAAGGTCCGGGAACGGAAGAGCGCGAGCGGCAACATCGGGTGAGGAAGTCGCGCCTCGACGAAGAGGAAAACCACGATAAGCAGACCCGCGGCGGAGAGGACAACAATGATTGATTTATCGGAGAAACCGAGTCGCGACGATTCGATTAACCCGTAAACCAGCGCGCCCAAACCGATCGCGGCAAGAATTGCTCCCCGCCAGTCGACCTGCGTCTTTTCTTCATCGGAAGTTTCTGCGACGTGTCGAAGCGAAATCAGGATGACGGCAAGCGCAAGCGGAAGATTGATGAAAAAGACGGCACGCCATGAAACGTGTTCGATCAGCCAGCCGCCGATCGCTGGCCCGATGCCGGTCGTAATCGCGCTAGCGCCCGACCAGGTACCGATGGCGCGTCCACGTTCTTCTTCGGAGAAGGAGCTGCTAATGATGGCCAGACTGCCTGGAACCAGGAGCGCCGCTCCAAGCCCCTGAAGCGCGCGGGCACCAATCAGTTGACGGATGTTCGCCGCAAGTCCACATGCGACCGAAGCCGCCGCAAAGAGAGCAACGCCAATTAAAAAGACTCGGCGCCGCCCGTAATGATCGCCGAGCGAACCGCCGATGAGCAGCAACGCGGAAAGCAGGAGTGAGTAGGCTTCGATCACCCATTGGACGTCAACTGCGGTGGCGTTGAGACTGGTTTGAAGTGCAGGCAATGCCACGTTAACGACGGTGCCGTCGATAAAAGCCGTGCTGGAGGCGAGAATTGTGGCCGCGAGCACCCAACGACCGCGCGATTTGGAACAGGGGGTCCGCGCCGGCTGCGAGCGAATTATGTTTTCGTCGCAAGGCTCGCGCAGAATCGCCCACATGGCTGGGTAGTGTGTACAAGCAAGCGTGCCAATCGAAAAGCTTTCCTGTCTCCAAGTTGGTGGCATTTGCGACTTGGCGCCGCCCAGTCGTGGCATCGGCATCCTGCCGATGACCAAGCAAAACATCGGCTGGAAGCCGATGCCACTTAATATTCGCAGAACGCCTCGTCAGGATAGCAATACAGCCAACGCTCGCCGGGCTGGGCGGAAGCGATGACGGGGTGTCCGGTGGCGTGAGCATGTTTACTCGCGTGGCGATTCGGCGACGAGTCGCAGCACAGCGTCACACCGCATTTCTGACAGGTGCGAAGATGGACCCATGAATCGCCGATCTTTACGCATTCGGCGCACTCACGGACCTTTGGTTGTTGCACCGATTCGACACCGTCGAGATGAGGGCAGCCGCGATCGTGCATAGTTATTTGCGCTTACTGTTGTTCTTCGACGCCAACCTGAACTGAATCCCGGCGACGGCCATGCCGCCTTCACCGACGGCAGCAGCGCACCGTTTCACCGATCCGGAACGGACGTCGCCGGCCGCGAAGATTCCCGGAAGACTTGTCTCAAGCGGTCCTGGCTGGTGTTTGCTGGAGCGCCACATTGGTGTTTCTGCGATGTCCGCGCCGGTTTTGATGAATCCTTTCTCGTCACGCTCAATTTCCGGTGGCAACCACTCTGTGCAAGGTCGCGCGCCGATCATAGAAAAAACGGCGGGCGTCTTAATTTCGCGGCGCTCGCGAGTCCGCGTGTTCTCCAGCTCGACTGCCTCGAGTTTTTGATCTCCGAACATCCGTCGAATTTCTGTGTGATAAAGAATGTCGATGTTCTTCTGCGCTTGCACTCGACGAGAAAGATAACTCGACATCCGTTTGTTGAGATCGTCGCCGCGAACAACCAGCAACACTTTCGCTGCACCATCGGAAAGAAACATCGCCGCCTGACCGGCTGAGTTACCGCTGCCGACCACAATGACGGTTTCGTTACGACAAATCTGTCCCTCCAGCGCCGTGGCCGCGTAATAAACTCCGACACCTTCGAATTTTTCTCGGTTCTCGGCATCGAGCCGGCGATAGTTTGCGCCCGTTGCAATGAGAACGGTTTTTGCACGCAGAATTGCCGGACAACCTTCAATCTCGACGCAGGCGCAATATTCGTCGTCCGAATTATGCTTGAGCGACAGCGCCTCGGCCGGCGTCGAAAATTTCGCGCCGAATCGATAGGCCTGTAACTGGGCGAGCCAGGTCAGATCACCGCCGCTGACACCGGTCGGAAATCCAAAGAAATTTTCGATGAGCGACGATGAACCGGCTTGGCCGCCGGGCGCGTAGCTTTCCAAAACAACCGTGTTTAATCCTTCCGACCCGGCATATACCGCTGCCGCGAGCCCGGCTGGTCCGGCGCCGACGATGGTCAAGTCGGAAAAAATTTCCATTTCATTTTCGCGCGCCAGCGGGCGCATGAGTCCGGCCACTTGTGCGACCTCACGCAACGACGGCCGTCGCAGCGGCGCTCCACTCGGAGCGATCAGCGTGGGCAAATCGCGATTCGTTAGGCGAAAACGCTTGCTCAGTTCCTGCCCTTGTTCGCTGGCAAGATCGACAACACGATGCGGGATATGATTCTTGTCGAGAAAATCATCGAGCTGGTGCCCATCGCGATCATCGTTGCGCGCTAACACACGAAATCCGGCGAATTCGCGGTCGCGATTCAGACGCCGCCGGCGCATGATCAGCGCGTTGACGATCGTCGTGCTGACCGCAGGAATTTCCGCCAGCGCGCGACGTAGTTCCGTCGCGGGCACGTGGAGTATTTCGCAGTGGTCGGATGTGACGCGCACGCTCGCGAGAGCGGAGGTTCCCTGCAACATCGAGACATCACCGATAAAATCGCGCTCGTGTGCCGTGGCGAGGATTTGCTCCGTTCCGTCGCGCTGCTCGAATGCTTCCAATTCGCCGCGGAGTACAATCGTCAGGCCAAAATCGCGCTGGCCCGCTTTGAAGATCATATCGCCGCGCTTGAGACCGCGCCGTTGTCCCAGCGCCTCCAACAACGAAAGCTGATAATCATTAAGCTTGGGAAACGCGACGCTTTCGGTATCGCGATAAAACTGCTCGTCCTCTTGCTCGTCAGTCACTTGTCGAGTCTACGGCGACGCCTCGCCGAAAAAAGTGGATCGAGAAACCCAATCAATAATCGGCTCGGCCGCCAATGCTCAGTGCCACGACGAGCATAAAGAGCGCGCCATTGCTGGGCGTTGAATGAAGATGGAGCCCAGCGAGCAGCTTCGAAGAGTCGCATCAATTCTTGGTGCGCAATTTCTTCGCCCGACATCGCGCGCGGCGACCAGCGATCGAGCAGAAGCGGCTCGATTGGAAAATCTGCCTTCCGGATTTCGCCACCTTTAATCATTTCAAAGTCATCAACCATTCCTGCGCAGCGTCAACGTCGGCGTGGGTCAATCCGTGGCCACCTTCGAAAAAACGAATCGTCACTTCCGCTCCTGCGCCGCGGAGGAGTTCCGCCAGCCGCGTCGAGTCTGACGCGGGAACGATTGGATCAAATGTTCCCGCGCCCATCCACACGCGCACCAAAGAAAGATTTTGCTGTGTCTCGGGCGCGAGTGGCACCATTGCTCGAAATAAAATCGCAGCTGACAATATCTCCGGACGAAGTAAGAGCATGCTCGCAGCGATGTTGGCTCCGTTAGAATAACCAACGGCAACAATTCTCTTCATGTTTATGCTATAGCGCTGCGCGGCCGCGGTCACAAAATTCGCGAGCTCGTTCGTTCGCATTTTCAAATCTTCCAAATCGAAGACGCCCTCGGCCAGGCGCCGAAAGAATCGCGGCATGCCATTCTCCAACACATTGCCGCGCGGGCTAAGCAGGGAAGCGCTCGGGTCGAGGTTGCGTCCCAGCGAGATGAGATCGCGCTCGTTTCCGCCTGTTCCGTGCAAAAGCAGCAGCGTGCGTTCCGAAGTGCCGGCGACGAATTCGTGAATACAATCGGGCTGCAATCTCATGATTTAACGGGCAGGTGAATCGGCGGAAGGATCTTTTCAATCTCCGAACGCGACGGTTCCAACCACGGCGGAAGTCGCAAATTTGTCCCCAGTTCCTCAAGACTTTCGTCCAGGGTAAAGCCGGGAGACTCCGTCGCGATCTCAAAAAGAACGCCACCAGGTTCGCGGAAATAAATGGAATGAAAGTATGTGCGATCAACTACTGGCGTTACGTTATAACCGAGCTCGACCAGACGTTCGCGCCACTGGAGTTGTTCGGCCTCGTCTTTGGCGCGAAAGGCAATGTGATGCACTGAGCCGGCTGCGACTCGTCCCATTCCAGTGTCCGGCAGACAAAGTAAATCAATGGTTCCACCTGGCGCAGTGTCGTCAGAGGATACGAATCGGAAACGGTTTCCAGATTGGCCGACCAAGCGATAACCGAAGCTATCGGTCAGTAATCGTGCAGTTCTCTCGTAACCTTCCAATGCCGCGGACACACTGTGAAAGCCGTCAAGCGCGTGTTCCGGCGAAATCGGACTTTCTGGCCAGGGTTCGACAGCGAACCGTTCCCTGTCTGCGGGCGACACGCCCACCTCTACAGCGGAGGCGATCAGTTCGAGCAAAAGTCCATCTGGATCGGTGAATCGAATTCCTTCTTCGTCGAGTCGAGAGATTCTTTCCGCGGCAACGTGCTGTCGTTTGAAACGTTCCAGCCAAAAACCGATCGAGTCTGCTGAAATTGCGAAAGCCGTAGCTTCGATCTGGCCGGTGCCGCGAATTCCGCGGCGTACGCCGGGCCACGGAAAGAATGTCAGAATCGTGCCCGGCGTCCCACGTCGATCGCCGAAATAAAAATGGTAGGTAGCCGGGTCGTCGAAATTGATAGTTCGTTTAATAAATCGCAGGCCGAGAAGGCCGACATAAAAGTCGAGATTTCGCTGTGGATCGCTCGCGATTGCAGTTACATGATGAAGACCGCGAATCTTCTTATCCATCAGCTAACGATATTAGTCTGTCGCTCAAGGACATGAACATTCGCCCAGCTGCATTGGCTCCTCCATATCTCCAAAGAGGGAGTCGATATTACCTCATTGGGGCTACTGCAAAATCTCACCGACGCGCAGTGGTCAACGTCTGACGCTCGCCCGATATGCTTGGTAACGTGATTTGCCGCTGCTCGAAACAAAACGGGATCAGGATCGGCAATGTTCCACAAAAGCGGCTTGAATTAAGGACGCCGCAGCAGATCGCTCGGGCCTGGCACGGCAGCGAACTCGACAAATAGGATAGGCTGCCGAGATGAACGATCCAAATGCGGCTTCGACTGAAGAAGCGACAGGGAAATCGGCTGACGTTATTGTTCGCGGCACCGCCAGTGGTTTTTTGCAGGAAGTTGTCAGCGGAAATCATTACTTGCGAGCCGATGAACCGGTGGGTGCGGGCGGAACCGATGCCGCGCCGGGCCCGTACGAGTACCTGCTAATCGCACTGGGTGTCTGCACGTCGATGACCGTCGGGTTATACGCGCGCCGGAAGCAATGGCCGTTGCAGAACATTACTGTCTCGCTCTCGCATTCGCGGATTCACGCGAAGGATTGCGAAGAATGCGAGACAAAGGAAGGAATGCTCGACCGGATCGATGCCAACATCGAGTTGACCGGCTCGTTGACGCCGGACCAACACGCCAAGCTCATGGAGATCGCCGCGAAGTGTCCCGTTCACCGGACGCTCAAGTCCGAGATAAACATCCGGTTGCGTGCTGATCAGCCGGCAACACCGTGAGCCGATCGAACGTTTCCTACGACGTTAACGAATTCACTGGCAAACGCGTTCTCGTAACCGGCGGTACCAAGGGCGCAGGCAAGGCCATCATCCACTCTGTCACCTTTGTCTTGCTTGACCGGGGCGGGAAGTTTTGATCCCAAAATTATTTTTTACTGGCAAAGATTTTTGTTTGCATTCTTAAAAAATCGGTTAAATACTTAACCAGATGGTTAAGTATTCTTCGAGTACCCTGAATCGCACGTTCGCCGCGCTGGCTGACCCGACTCGGCGCCGAATTCTTTCCGAGCTCGCCCGCGGCGATAAATGCGTGACGCGTCTGGCTAGGCCGTACGCCATGTCGCTGCCAGCGGTGTCAAAGCATTTGCGCGTCCTTCAAAAGGCCGGGCTTCTTCGGCGCCGGCGTTATGGTCGCGTCCATGAAATACAGTTGGAAGCCAGACCACTGAAAAAAGCCGCTCAATGGGTCGAGGAGTATCGAAAGTTCTGGGAGGGGTCGCTTGATCGGTTGGCGGCTTATTTAGAAAAAACAAACAAGGTCGCCGGCAAGAAAGGAAAGGCTTGAGCCATGTGTCCACTGTGCATCGCAAACATCGCTGTCGTTGTCACCGGGGCGACCTCGAGCAGCGCCGCCGGTGCCTTTGCACTCGCCAAAATTTTTCGAGAGGCAACAACCAACAAGGAAAACACCAAAACAAGGAAATGTCGCAGAGGACACGAAGGAAGGAGACAAGAGCGATGACGAAACACAAGACTGGGACACGTGAAGAGTGGCTCGCAGCACGACTCGAGCTGCTCAAGGCAGAGAAGGAACTCACACGACGCAGCGACGAGCTGGCACTTCGTCGCCAGGAACTTCCGTGGGTTCGGATCGACAAGAAATATCGATTCGAGACCGACGAGGGAAAAGGAGCCCTCGCTGATCTCTTTAGAGGACGGTCGCAGCTCCTCGTCTACCATTTCATGTTCGGGCCCGACTACACTGCGGGCTGCCCGTCCTGCTCTGCGATCGCAGACGGTTTCAACGGGATCGCCGTGCATCTGATCAACCATGACGTGATGTTCTGGGCGGTCTCTCTCGCGCCACTCCTGAAGCTGCAGGAGTTCAAACGACGGATGGGATGGACCTTTCCGTGGGCGTCCTCGTTCGGCGGCGATTTCAACTTCGACTTCAGTGTTCAGTTAACCGAAGAGCAACAGCGTAGAGGCGGCGCCGAATACAACTTCGAGCGCGAGGAAGTGTGGACTCCCGAGGACTCGGAGGGGGTCGTCGCTTTCGCAAAGATGTCAGGAACCGACCCGGCTGCTTACGTGCGCGAGCGGCCCGGCATGAGCGCTTTTGCGCTCGAAGACGGCGTTATCTACCACACTTATTCCACCTACGCGCGCGGCCTCGACGGTCTCTGGGGCATGTACCAGTGGCTCGACCGCGCACCGAAGGGACGCAATGAAGCGGAGGGCCTTTGGTGGCGTCACCACGACAAGTATTGAAAGATCGACATATGAATCGCGTAACTCATTTTGAAATTTACACGGACGATCCGAAAGCGGTCCAACCGTTCTACCGCGACGTCTTCGGCTGGAAGTTCCAAAAGTTCGAAGGCGGTCCGATCGAATATTGGCTGGTCACGACCGGTGACGACAAGAAGCCGGGAATTAACGGTGGAATGACCCGTCCGCGCGAAGGTCAAAGTCCCGGCACGATCAACACAGTCGCCGTGAAATCGCTCGATCAAACCATCAAGAAGATCGAACAGCGCGGCGGAAAGACTTGCGTTCCGAAAATGGCGATCCCGAAAGTCGGCTGGCTCGCTTATGCCGAAGATCCGGCCGGCAATGTGTTTGGGATCATCGAACCAGATATAAACGTAAAATAGAAGTTATGACTACAAAGACTGAATTAGCTGAACCTGTTGTCATCGAGCGCACTTTCAACGCGCCGGTGGCGCGAGTTTGGAAGGCGCTTACCGATGTCGATCAAATGCGAGAGTGGTATTTCGATTTGGAAGAGTTCAATGCCAAGGTCGGATTCGAATTTGACTTCGCCGTCGAGCACGAAGGCAACAATTATCACCACCTCTGCAAGATCACGGAGGTGATTCCGCAAAAGAAAATCGCTTACACCTGGCGCTACAAAGGTGAGCCAGGCAATTCCCTGGTGACGATTGAATTGTTTCCTGAAAGTAACATGACGCGGTTGCGGTTGACGCACGAAGGTCTGGAGACGTTTCCGAAGACTCCGGCTTATGCGCGGAAGAATTTCGAGGCTGGCTGGTCCGCGATTATCGGTACCGAGTTGAAGAAGGTTGTGGAAAGGAAGCCCGATGACGAAAAAGACTGAACCCGCATCAACGAGCACGATCCGGCCTCATCGCGTTTTGCGCGCAACGCCGGAAAGGGTTTACCGCGCGTTTCTCGATCCCGACGCGATGGCGAAATGGCTTCCGCCTAACGGATTCACCTGCAAGGTCCACCACCTGGACGCCAAAGTAGGCGGCACTTACAAGATGTCGTTCACAAATTTTACCACCGGCAAGAGCCATTCCTTCGGCGGGACTTATCTCGAGCTCAAGCCGTGCGAACGCATCCGCTACACAGACAAATTCGACGACCCGAACATGGCCGGCGAAATGCAGACGACGATCACACTGAAGAAAGTTTCGTTTGGCACGGAGGCGACGATCGTGCAAGAAGGCGTGCCCTCAGTCATCCCTGCCGAAGCCTGTTACCTTGGCTGGCAGGAATCGCTCATTGTGTTGGCGAAACTCGTCGAGGCGGAAATTCCCGATCAACCATGAACGGAGAAAGATAAACATGAAGACACAAGAAAACGTCCGACTCGAAATTAAGCGGTTCATCAACGCGCCGCGCGATCGCGTTTATGCGGCATGGACCGATGTCGAACAATTAAGGCAATGGTTCGGCCTGGAGAAGGTCCGCACTCGCGACATCAGAGCGGACGCGCGCGCCGGTGGAGAGTTTCGCTGGGACCTGGTCAATTCGGATGGCGAAGAGATGACCATGCGCGGCGAATTTCGCGAGTTACAGTCCGGTAAGAAAGTCGTGTTCTCCTGGCAATGGTTGGACGACGAGGATTGGGAAAATCACAGCAGTGTTGTGACCGTGGAACTCTCCGATCGCGACGGCGGCACCGAGCTGCGATTGATTCACGAGCAACTGCCGAACGAACAATCCCGCGATGGTCACAACAGCGGCTGGAACAGCGCGCTCGATAAATTGGAGAAATTCGTCAGCAAGTAATTGGTGCGATGTAAACAACAAAGGAGGAAAGGAATGACAACGGAAGAAGTGGCGAAAAAAGTAGTGGAGTTTGTCCGCAAACAGAAGTGGTACGAAGCGCTGGACGCCTTGTACGATGACAACATCGTCAGCGTAGAAGCGCAGACTCGCGATGGCAGCTCGCCGGAAATGCGCGGGAAAGACGCCGTGCGGGGAAAAATCGATTGGTGGGTCAACGGCATGCAAGTGCACAGCTTCAACGCGGGTGAGCCATTCGTGGCGCACGATCGTTTCGTCGTGCAATACGATGCCGACGTCACGGACAAGGAGTCCGAACAGCGGTTTCAGCTCTCCGAGGCCGGCGTTTACACGGTCAAAAACGGGAAGATTGTGCGTGAAGAATTTCTGCCTCGCGTAGGCAACGCGACGTGACCAGGTTGTCTTGACCAGGGAAGTACCATTTTCAAAACTGCGGCTGGTTTAAAGCCCTCGACTCCGCTCGGGATGACAGTCCCACGGGTTTCGTGAACCGGGGATTGCTCGGCCTAGCCTGTCGGCGACATATATGAATTCGCCCGAGATCCATGCGACATCCGATGAAGCACGAAATGCGACGACCGGTGCGATGATTCGTGACTCAAATTTGTCCGAACCCGCCATCGACGAACAGTTCCGATCCTGTAACGTAGCTGCTGTCATCGGACGCGAGAAACACGACTGCCTTTGCGATCTCATCGGGTGTAGCGAGCCGGCCGAGCGGTACAGTGTTGGAAAACATCCTTAAAACTTGCTCGCCCGCTTCTGAAGAAGCCAGCAGTTCACTCAATCCGGGAGTGTCGGTTAAGCCCGGGCTTACTGCGTTGACGCGGATGCGGCGATCCTTCAAATCCGTTGTCCAGGTCCGCGCAAACGAGCGCACCACGGCCTTAGTGGCGGCATAAACGCTACTCGTGGGCAACCCCTTGCTGGCGACAACGGACGCATTCAGGATGATCGAGGCGCCATCGGGCATCAACGGAAGCGCCTTCTGCACCGTAAAGAGCAGGCCTTTTACATTGATGTCAAAGACCGAGTCGTAATACTCCTCAGTGATCGTGCCGAACGGGGTATACCTCGCGATACCCGCATTTGCGAATACAATATCGAGCTTGTCCTTCTCTCGTTCGATCTGGGTGAAGAGGCGGTCCAGATCGGCAAGGTTCGACACATCCCCTCTGACGCCGGTGACATTTCGTCCGATCTCCTTCACTGCTGCATTTAACCGCAGCTTGCGACGACCCGTAATGAAGACGTACGCGCCTTCGTTCACAAACCGCTTTGCTGTGGCGAGGCCAATGCCACTACTGCCACCGGTAATTAACGCAATTTTTCCTTCAAGTTTATTCATGTACTTCCCTTACGTTCTCATTTTTAAATCGACGGCTGACTCGGTTTTGTAGCGCATCAGTTGTGCGCCGCCGAGTGGGGGGGCCGACGTTATGTTCCAGGGACCTAGCGGCGAAAATCCTCGTGTGTGCAGCGGCCCCAGCACGCCACGGTGAAACAGGAGTGGGGGAGAAAGTCGGCGCTGCATGCGTTCAAATAGCCCGTGTGCGTCTTTTGCCGCGCCCCATCCCATTTAGTTCCGACCTCCACCTCCATTATCCGAACGGCTGGGCCTGACTGGGCTCGAACCAGTGACCCTGCGCTTATCAAGCGCATGCTCTAACCAACTG
>JACXTT010007015.1_pt1 | contig 15972 bp, 15 predicted proteins | sample 9270951 | NCBI WGS metagenome assembly JACXTT01 (sample SAMN15532306, study PRJNA645909) | rock metagenome | isolation source: weathered quartz diorite | place: Puerto Rico | collected 2017-06-21 | reverse complement strand
GTGGTGTGGTGGGTTACCACGTGCTGGCTCGCGCTTTTCGGGCCGGCGCGGTTTCACCACGCGTGTTTCCGGATCACCCATTTGTTGGGCGGTGGGACGTGGACGGGCATTCTGAATCCGTACATCGGCGTGGTGCTGGCGGTTTCATTCTGGCTGCGGGCGCAACGCGTCCACAAGGACAACCGCATCACCGACGCCGACCGCGAATGGGTGCGCCGCATCCGCGATGTGGTGGCCAATCGCGATCAGAACCTGCCGGAGGTGGGGCGCTACAACGCCGGGCAGAAGTACCTGTTCTGGGTCATGGTGGCGACGATCGCGCTGCTCCTGGTGAGCGGCATCGTCATCTGGCAGCCGTGGTTCACGCCGTGGTTCTCGGTCGGCCTCGCACGCGTGGCGTCGCTCGTCCATGCGCTCGTGGCATTCGTGCTCATCGCCGGCATCCTGGTGCACATCTACGCCGTGATCTGGACCAAGGGGACGCTCAGCGCCATGACGCGCGGCTTTGTGACCCGCGCCTGGGCCAAGCACCATCATCCCGGCTGGTATCGCGAGGTGAGCAAGGGCGCGAAGTGACCAAACTCAACGTCATTCAACCCGGGACCATCGAGACGCCGCCGGGCGACATCCCGTTCCTGCTCCTGCCGGAGCGCAATGTTTTTCAGACGCGCGCTGCGCGTCTGGACACTCTGGCCGAAGGCCACACCCTGGCGGAGTACCTCCGGTTCTTGGCGGCGCTGGCGCGCGCGCAGCATGCATCGCTCGCGCTGTTCCGCCACGTCCGGCCGCCGGAGGCGCGGGAACTTGCGCGTTGCCGCGAACACGGGATGCCGCCGCTCGGGGCCAGGGGCTGGGACCGCGGTCCCGTATGGCGCGAGGCGCTGCGCCGTATCCTCACGGAACTCGAGGTCGGGGCGTTGCCGGAGGCGACGCGAGAGACGATCGCGCGGCTCAAGGACACGAACGATGCGTCGCTCGAACGCCTGGCCGGGACGCTGCTCGCCGGCGATCATGATGAAACGCTCGACCGGGCGGCGGCCCCGTTCATCGGCGCGGCGTTGCAGGCGTACTGGCTGCATCTGGTCACGACGCTCGAAGCCGGCGCCTTCGGCCGGCTCGAGATCCCCCATCTCTGCCCAGCGTGCGGTTCCGCGCCCATGGCGAGCGTCGTGGTCACCGGTGCGGACCACGGCCTGCGCTATCTGACCTGCCCGCTCTGCAACATGCAATGGCACGAGGTGCGTATCAAGTGCGTCTTCTGCGAGACGACCAAGGGCATCGCGTACTACGGCATTGAGGGCGGCAGCGACGCGGTCAAGGCCGAGAGTTGCGAGACCTGCCAGGGGTACCTCAAGATTCTGTATAGGGACAAGGACCCGCACGTGGACGCGCTCGCGGATGACGTGGCGAGCGTCGCGCTCGATGTCCTGATGGCCGAATCCGGGATCGCCCGCCGGGGGACGAATTTCTTCCTGTTTTAGCAGACACGCATGCATCGAACAAGAACGATCCTCCTTCTGGCGTTTGTCTTCATGCTGTCTGTCCAGCTCTCGGGGATGACCTGCCTCAATGATTTCCTTCTCATGGGGTCCGCTCCGCAATTGCTTCTCGAACCATTCGCCACCACCCCGGGAGCAGCTCTCGACAATGATCAGTGCCCGTGCCATGTTCTCTTCTCGCAGTCTGATCGAATAAACCTCGAAGCTGACACACTTTCCACTTTCATGGTGCCACCTGCGCCAATCACACCGGTCTTTACGCGCAACCACTCCTTTTTTCACCCTCCCATCCTCCTCTGACATAGCGTTCAGCGTCTGCCCGTTCTAACCGGCGAACTGGAACGCTACATGTCTTCGCAACCAGAACCATTGCGGCAAGAAGGAGTTTATGCGTCTAGCTGTTGTTATTGGTCTCTTTGGCACTTCGTTCATCATGTTCGGTCTAGGTCAGGAAGCCGCACACGCATCGGATCACTGGAATCTGGAAGAACAAATGCCGGCTGAAGTGGAAGACGCCTACGCTTCGGACTATTTAGTTCCCGAGTTGCACTCAATCGTTCGCTATGAACGCGCTCGTCACGGCGGGGACAGTTGGGTGCTCATCCCTCGGTTTGGATATGGCTTTGCGCGCAATTGGCATGCAAGGATTGCCGCACCTTTTTTGATGGGCTCAACAGACAAGACCGGCAGCGGCGATACAGAGTTGGAGATTTTCCACAACTTTCTGTCTGAATCTTTGCACGCTCCGGCATTAGCATGGATCGCCAGCGCCGATTTGCCCACTGGTCGTAACAGCAATGGAGTAGATACGAGGGTGAAGCTTATCGCCACAAAGGGGTTGGGCAACGATTACTTGCTGCATCGTTTGCATCTCAATCTTTCCTGGCTCCATAACGCCGGTCGAGTGGTTAATGAGCGGAAAGATCGGTATAGCGCTATCCTCGGCTACAGCCACTTGCTGCCGAATGATACGGTTCTGGTTGCGGACGTGGTACGGGAACAGGAATTGGAGAACGGCAAGACCGACAATGTTGTGGAGGCAGGCATCCGACGTATGCTGACGACGGGCTCCGTGCTATCGCTTGGCTTTGGAGCCGGCATCGGCCATGATTCGCCTGCGTTCCGCGTCACGATGGGCTTTCAATACTCGTTCTAAAGCACCCTCGACAAACCATTGTAGAGGCGTGTCGAGACGTGCTAGTATTCACGCTATAGGTGGAGCCGTCCTTGGTCCAAGCGCGGAGTCCGCACATAGCGGCTGTCTTGCCGGCCGTCGATCGTGTGCTCCAGATGCCTGCGGTGCAGGCGCTGGCCGCACAGTATAGCCACACCGCCGTCGTCCACGCCATCCGTTCCCTGCTCTCCGACATGCGCCAGGCCATGCGGGAGGGCGCCGCGCCGCCCGCGGAAGCGCGGCAGGCGCCGTTTCTCGCGCGGCACCTCCAGGCCCGCCTCGAGGCCGCATTTCAGCCCTCGCTGCGGCGCGTATTCAACCTCACCGGCACGGTGCTGCACACCAATCTCGGGCGCGCGTTGTTACCGATGGAGGCCGTCGACGCCGTGCAGGCGGTCATGACTCAGCCGTGCGATCTCGAGTATGACCTCGCGCCCGGCGCGCGCGGCGACCGCGACGCCCACGTCGACGCGCTGCTCGCCGAGCTCACCGGCGCCGAGGCCGCCACGGTGGTGAACAACAACGCCGCCGCGGTATTGCTGGCGCTCGCGGCGCTCGCGGCGCGCAAGGAAGTGATCGTGTCGCGCGGCGAGCTCATCGAAATCGGCGGATCGTTCCGCATTCCCGCAATCATGGCGAGCGCGGGCTGCCGCCTGCGCGAGGTCGGCACCACCAATCGCACCCATCTCGCCGATTTTGAGCAGGCCATCGGCGCGCGCACGGCGCTGCTCATGAAGGTGCATGCCAGCAACTACGCGATCCAGGGTTTCACCGCGATGGTGCCCGAGAAGAAGCTTGCGGCGCTGGCGCACGCCAGGGGGTTGCCGTTCGTGGTGGATCTGGGCAGCGGCACGCTGGTGGACCTGAGCCGGTACGGGCTACCGAAAGAGCCGACGCCACAAGATACATTGGCGCGCGGCGCCGATCTCGTGACCTTCAGCGGCGACAAGCTCCTCGGCGGGCCGCAGGCCGGCATCATCGTCGGACGCGCTGCGCTCGTGAACAAACTCAAACGCAACCACCTCAAGCGCGCGCTGCGCGTGGACAAGATGACGCTCGCCGCGCTCGAGGCGGTGCTCAAGCTCTATCGACAGCCGGAGAAGCTCGCGCAGCGCCTGCCGACGCTGCGGCTGCTCACGCGCCCGGCGGCCGACATCGAGGCACTGTGCCGGCTGGTCGAGCCCGCGGTGGTGCAGGCGGTACGCCCTGCGGCGCGCGTGCGCGTTGTGCCGTGCCACAGCCAAATCGGCAGTGGCGCGCTGCCGGTGGATCTGCTGCCGAGCGCGGCGCTCGCGCTCGCACCGCCCAAGCGCGGGCGCGGCGAGGGCACTGCCCTCAGGCAGTTGGCGGCCGCGTTCCGCGCGCTTCCTATCCCGGTGATCGGGACCGTTTCCGAGGGCGCGCTCAAGTTCGATCTGCGCTGCCTGGAGAACGAACGCGAGTTCGTCGATCAGTTGGCGCAGCTCCGGCTCGACGCCGGTGGGAGCGGGGCATGATCGTCGGCACCGCGGGCCATATCGACCACGGCAAGACCGCGCTCATCAAGGCGCTCACCGGCATGGATGCCGACCGCCTGCCGGAAGAAAAAGAGCGCGGCATCACCATCGACCTCGGGTATGCCTTCTGCCCGCTGCCCCACGGCGAGGTGCTCGGCTTCATCGACGTGCCGGGACACGAGCGCTTCGTGCACAACATGCTCGCCGGCGCGACCGGCATCGACTTCGTGCTGCTGGTGGTGGCGGCAGACGACGGCGTGATGCCGCAGACGCGCGAGCATCTGGAGATCATCGATCTGCTCGGCGTGAAGGGCGGCGCGGTGGCGCTCACCAAGATCGACCGCGTGGAGCCGGCGCGCGTGGCCTCGGTTCGGGCCGAGATTGACGCCCTGCTCCGTGGCACGGCGCTCGCAGGCAGCCCAGTGTTTGCCCTGTCGAGCATGACCGGCAACGGCGTGCCTGCGTTGCGCGCGCATCTCGAGGCCTTGGCCGCGTCGCCGCCGCTGGCAGGCGCGGCGGACAGCTGTTTCCGTCTCGCCGTGGACCGTTGTTTCACGATTGCCGGCAGCGGCACGGTAGTGACCGGGACGGTGTTTTCCGGAAGCGTGGGGGTGGGCGACCGCTTACTGGTGTCGCCGTCCGGACGGGAAGTGCGGGTGCGCGGCATCCACGCGCAAAACCGCGCGGCCGAGCGCGGCGTGGCGGGCCAGCGCTGCGCGCTCAACCTGGTCGGCGTTGAGAAGAAGGACATCGCGCGCGGCGACTGGGTCTTGGAGTCCGCCGCGCACGGTCCAACCGCGCGGTTCGACGCGTCTCTCGCGGTGCCGCCTTCCGCGGCGCGGGCGCTCCGGCACTGGACCCCGGCGCACGTGCATCTCGGCGCCGCGGAAGCGATGGGCCACGTCTCGCTGCTGCAAGCCACGGGCATCGAGCCGGGTGGCAACGGCCGCGCGCAGATCGTGCTCGATCGGCCCATCGGCGCGTTGCGCGGCGACCGCTTTATCCTGCGCGACCAGTCGGCCCAGCAGACGCTCGCGGGCGGGGTGGTGCTCAATCCGTTCGCGCCGGCGAGGAAGGCGCGCACGCCCGCGCGTCTGGCGGTGCTCGCGGCACTGGCGCGTCCCACACCGTGCGATGCGTTGCAGCAGCTGCTCCACGACACGCCAGCAGGCGTGGACCTGGCATGGTTCGCGCGCAGTTTCAATCTGCGCGCCAAGGCCGTCGAGACGCTGTATCACGAGACCCCCATGGTGGTGGTCAACGCCGCCGGCGCTGGCCGTTTTGGTTTTTCGCCGCCGCGCTGGGAAACCACGCAGCAGGCGGTGCTGGCGGCGCTCGCGGGCGAGCATGCCCGCGTCCCGGAGGTGCTCGGCCTCGAAGGCCGGCGCTTGCGCCGGCTGGCGACCCCGGAGTTGCCGTGGGAGCTGTTCACGGCGTTGGTCGATCAGATGCTGGCCGGGCGGCGCGTGGCGCGTCACGGCCCCTGGCTGCATCTGCCGGAGCATCGCATCGTACTCACCGGCGTGGAAGAGAAGCTCTGGCGCGCCGTGGCGCCGTTGCTTCAAGCCACGCCGTTTCAGCCGCCGTGGGTGCGCGACATCGCACGGACGCTCGCGGCGCCTGAGCCGCAGGTGCGCAGTCTGCTGCAGCGCGTGACGATGCTGGGTGACGTCTACGAGGTGATGCGCGACCGGTTTTTCACGCGCGAGGCGATCGCCGAGCTCGCGCGCATGGTCACGGAGCTCGCGGCGGAAAAGGGCGAGGTAATGGCGTCGGAGTTCCGCGACCGCATCGGAACGGGTCGCAAGATCGCGATCCGCATCCTCGAGTATTTCGACAAGACCGGGTTCTCGCGCCGCGTCGGCGATGCCCACCGCGTACGCGACCCGACTCTGCTGGTCGAACGCAGCAAGGAAAGCGCCGACGCCGATAGCGGCCGGCGCGAGGCACAGGTTTCCGGAAGAGACTCGCACCCCGGTGGGGCGAACGGACTTCAAATCCGGTAAGGGCCGTCAGCCGGTCCTTGGTGGGTTCGACTCCCACTCTCTTCCGCCAATTGGTGGGTGCGGGAGGGGCGCCTTAGGCGGGGCCCCCTTCCACTATGCATGAGAGGTGCGCCATGTCAGACGTTCGATTGACCAGTTTGACGTCCGGCGGTGGATGCGGCTGCAAGATCGCGCCCGCGGCGCTTGCGGAAATTCTTGCCAAGGTCCCGCACCCGTTCCTCGATCCGGCGTTGCTCGTGGGTATCGAGACCAGCGACGATGCCGCCGTGTATCGTCTGAACGACGAGCAGGCGGTCGTCGCCACCACCGATTTTTTCATGCCGATCGTGGACGACCCGTACGATTTCGGGCGCATCGCCGCGACCAACGCGCTGTCCGACATTTACGCCATGGGCGCGCGTCCGATCTTCGCGCTCGCCATCGTCGGCATGCCGCTCGACAAGCTGCCGGTGAGCGTGATTCAGGACATTCTCGCGGGCGGGACCTCGGTTTGCGAGGCCGCGGGCATTCCCATCGCTGGCGGTCACTCGATCGATTCGGTCGAGCCGATTTACGGTCTGGTGGCGCTCGGTGTGATTCACCCGCAGCGCGTCAAGCGCAACAGCACCGCACGCGCCGGTGACGCCATCGTGCTCGGCAAGGCGCTGGGCGTCGGGATTCTCAGCGCCGCGCTCAAGAAAGGCGCGCTGCCGGAGGAGGGATACCGGCAGATGCTGGCCTGTACCACGCAGCTCAACACCGTCGGCCATCGGCTGCCGGAGATGGAGGGGGTGCACGCGATGACCGATGTCACCGGCTTCGGCCTGCTCGGCCATCTCGCCGAGGTCTGCCGCGGCTCGCGGCTCGCCGCGCGCGTCGCGTTCGAGTCGCTGCCGGTCCTCCCGACGGCGCTGTCGCTCGCACAACAGGGTTACAACACCGGCGGTGCCGCGCGTAACTGGGCAAGTTACGGCCATGACGTGCGGCTGCCGGACGAGCTCGCGCCCTGGCAGCAGGCGCTCCTGTGCGATCCGCAGACGAGCGGCGGATTGCTGGTCACCTGTGCGCCGCAGGCGGCCGACGAGGTACTGGCATTGTTTCGCGACGAGGGATTCGCCAGCGCCGCGGTGATCGGACGGATGCAGACCGGCGCGGCGCGCATTACCGTGGATTACCGGCTGGATTAGCGAAAGGAGACGGCATGTCAGGTACGCGAAGACGCCTGCGGGCGATACTCACCGGTGTGCTGGGAATGTCCATGGTCGTGGCTCTCAGCGCTTGCAAAGAAGACAACGCACGAACCTTCTCCTTCACGTATGAAGCGGAAGTCCCTGCCCAGCCGGCCGGCACCGGCTCGATCGATGTCTTCATTCCACTCGCCGCCACCGATGCCCACCAGACGATCCTCCGTCGCGACGTCAAGGCGAGCATCCCCGGTCGGGAGACGATCGAGAGCCGGTATGGCAACCGGTTCTGGCATGGGCACGTGGAGCGTTCCGACGGGAAGCCCATCACGGTCGTGGTGGACTACATCGTTCAGCGCCGGATGTTTGAGCAGCAGCGGCTGGCGTCCTCCGCCGTCAGAGCGTACAGCCAGAGCGAGCGTGAGGAGTTGGCGCTTTCCTTGGGCCCGGACCGCTTAGTTCCGATCGATGGCCCGCTCATCGATAGGGTGCGAGCCGAACTGCCTCAAACCGATCCATCGCCCCTCGCCCGTGCGCGGGCCATCTACGACTATGTGATCAATAACATGGAGTACAAGAAGGTAGGCGTGGGCTGGGGGAACGGCGACACCTTCTGGGCGTGCAGTGCGCGTTACGGCAACTGCACCGACTTTCACGCCCTCTTCATCTCATTGGCCAGGTCGGAAGGGATTCCAGCCCAGTTCGAGATCGGCTTCCCGATCTCCGAAGACCGGACCTCGGGCGTGGTCGATGGCTATCACTGCTGGACGGAGTTCCACCTGCCCGATGTGGGATGGTTCCCCATCGATGCGTCCGAAGCATGGAAGCGCAAGGAGCGCCGCGATTTCTATTTCGGCACGCAGCCTGCGGATCGCATCCAGTTCACCATCGGGCGGGATCTGGAACTGGGAGACGGCCACACCACCGGTCCGCTGAACTACTTCATCTACCCTCACGTTGAGGTGGCGGGAAAGCGGCTCGATAATGTCAAGCGCTCGTTTCGCTTTTCCGAGATCCCAGGCGCCGATGTCGCCCAGCAGTTAGCCTTGAGAGGATCATCGGCACGGCTTAACCTAGCGACTCCTTAAGGCGCTGCAGTCTCTTTAGGTCCAGCTTGATATAGATATGCTTGTCCTGGGTGACGGTCACGAGGCCGGGCTTGGCCCCGCGCGGCTTGCGGACGTGCTTGCGGTAGGCATAGAGGACTTCGCCCTGGCCGCTCTTGCGGAAGTCGCTGTAGTGCAGCGCCAGCGTCGCGGCGTCCAGCAAGGACTCCTTCCGTACTTCGGCCCCTTTCTCTAGCCTGAGCACCACGTGCGAGCCGGGTGCGCCGCTCGCATGCAGCCATAGGTCGTGGCTGCGCGCGAGGCCGAACGTCAGTTCCTCATTCTCCCGGCTGCTGCGCCCGACCAGGATCGCATCGCCTGCTTCAGTCACAAACCGGCGGAAGGGCTTGGCTGGCTCCTTGGCCTTGCGTGACGGTTTGGCTTTTTGATCCCGCCGGGGCGGTGCTTCGATCGGCAAATCCGCCGGCATGTCGTCCCGGTCGAGCGCGGCCAGGCTCTCCAGAAGCGCGGCGACTTCCGCCTGGGCGACGAGCAGGCGCGGGCGGATTTCCTTCTCGGCGTTGAGGAACTTCCGGTACTTCCGGAAGTAGTCGTCCATGTTGCCACGGGGGCTCTTGGCCTGGTCCAGCGGCAGGACGATCTCGGGTAGCGCGGGATCGAAGTAGTCTGTAACGGTGATGGATGCGGCGCCTTTGAGGATGTCGCCGAGGCGGGACTTCAGCAGTTCTCCATAGCGGTCGTAGGCGCGGTAGCGCTCCGCCCTGGCCAGGTCTGATTCCAACCCCTCAATGCGCCTGCCGACCTTCTTGAGCTTCTTGCGCAGGGCGGACCGGAGGGCCTCGATCTGCCGGGCTCTCTCCCGCGCCTCGTCTCGTTCCTCCACTACCTCACTAGGCGCCGAGCGCCTTCGCGGCTTTTTTCACGTCGCGGGGTTTGACGAACAAGATGGCCGCATAGCGGCCGGCGCCGGCGACGATGGCCTGCAGGGCGGTCACGTTGACCTTCGCGGAAGCGAGCTTTCCCGTAAGCGACGCGCCGGCCCCACGGCGATCGTCTCCTTCGATGAGAAAGCAGGCTTTGGGCCCCTGCACCTTCAGCTTGGCCCACTTGGCGACGGCTTTGAACGAAGCGGCGTCGGAGACCACGAAGTCGAGCTGGGCCTGACTGCCGCGAGGAAAACCGGAGAAGGCCAGCAGGTTCACGCCCGCGTCGCGGAGCGAACCGAGCACGCGCGCGGCCTGGCCGGATTTGTTCGCGGCCTTCATCTTGAAATACTGCGCAAGGCGAATAGTGTCTGCCATGGGTCACCTCCTGGGTTGGACGTTCTTTCTGGCGACGGCCACGCTGCGGCGAAGTCCCTCATGGCCGGCGCGCCGGATCGGGCTGTTGCAGAAGGCAGCGTGGAACTCGTTCGCGGATTGCCGGCCCAGGGCCTCCAGGTCCGGGTTCAACGTCAGGGGCGTGGCGCGGAAGGCCGGCTCCGCCGTCGGTCTCGCCTGGTGGTTGTAGGGACAGACGTCCAGGCAATCGTCGCAGCCGAAGATGTAGTTCCTCACAGCGGGCTGGAACTCCTTCGGGATCTCCCCCTTCCGTTCGATCGTCAGATAGGACAGACAGCGGCGCGCGTCCACGACATAGGGCTCGGTGATCGCCCCCGTCGGGCAGGTTTTGATGCAGAGCGTGCAGGTGCCGCAGAGATCGGCTCCGGACTCGTCGGGGAGCAGGTCGGCCGTTGTCAGGACCTCGCCCAGGAGCAACCAGGAGCCGTATTGCCCGGAGACGAGGTTCGAGTGCTTGCCGATCCAGCCCAGCCCGGCCCGCTGCGCCCAGGCCTTCTCCATGACGGCGCCCGTGTCCACGTAGGCGAGGCTTCGGGAGTCCGGCACCTCCGTCTGCAGGAACGACGCGAGCGATTCCAGGCGTTCCCCGAGAACACGGTGGTAATCCTCCCCGCGGGCGTAGCGCGCGATACGGCCCTGTCCGGGCCTGTCATCCGGCCTGTCGTCGGTGTAGTAGTTCATCCCGAGCGAGACGATGGAGCGGACACCGGGGAGGAGCAGGGCCGGGTTCTTGCGCTTCGCGGCGGTCTGCGCCATCCAGCCCATCTCGCCGTGATATTCTCGCGCGAGCCACTCGGCCAGCCGCGCGGACTCGGGGCGATCGGATGTGACGCGGCTGATGCCCACCGCCTGGAAACCCAGGTCGAAGGCTTGGCGCTTCACTCGCTCCGTGAGGGTCATGGGGCCTTCGGACAATCGAAGTAAACCGTGAATTTGGCGCTGCACTGGCGGTTCTGGCAGGCGCCGCAGGTGCCGGTGACGCGGGTCTTCCAGTCGCTCAGCTTATCGTCGAAGCGGCAGGAAATGCCGGGAGACTTTTCGATATCGGTCCAGTGCATCTTGGTGGACGCGTTGACGGCGACCTTGCAGGTCTGAGGAATGGGAACGTCGCACTGCTTGCCGCTGACGCCCTTCTTGATGTTGGCGACCTGGCATGAGCTGGAGGTCTGCGTCTGGCGTCCCAGAGGCTGGGCGTCGGCCCGGATGGCGGCGATGAGGACGAGCAGAACAAGACTCGTAAACAAGAGGCGCACAGACAGCATGGCATCATGCTAGCAGGTTCAAAACCCGCGGGCAACGGCGATAGCGCCGGCGGCTTCCGTAGTTGCGAAGTCTTGGCTGAGCAACGTTCTAAGGGCCGTTGCGCCGGCAGTGCGTTCGGATTAGACTGCCTGTGCTGAGCAAGCGGGACATTGCGGCCGTACTTTCACCGAAGCGGAGAGCGACATGATCATCAAAGACACTGAGTCGGCTGATATCAGAACTCCCACCGGGCCCATGCGCACGTACATTTTCCGCCCGGCGGCCGATGGCAAGTATCCGGGCCTGCTCCTGTACTCGGAGATCTTTCAGGTCACTGGGCCGATCCGGCGCACGGCGGCGCTGATGGCAAGCCACGGCTTCGTGGTCGCGGCGCCGGAGATCTACCACGAACTGGAGCCGGCCGGCACCGTACTGGCCTATGACGAGGCCGGTGCCGAGCGGGGTAACAAACACAAAATCGCCAAGGAGCTGTCGAGCTACGACAGCGATGCGCGCGCGGCTCTGGACTGGCTCAAGGCCTCGCCGCACTGCACAGGCAAGCTGGGTGTCATGGGGATTTGCGTCGGCGGGCACCTGGCCTTTCGCGCCGCCGTGAACGCGGATGTGCTGGCCGGCACCTGCTTCTACGCGACCGACATCCACAAGCGCGGCCTGGGCAAGGGCACGCGCGACAACACGCTGGACCGGATCGGCGAGATCAGGGGCGAGATGCTGATGATCTGGGGGCGGCAGGACCCCCACGTGCCTCGCGAGGGCCGGACGCTCATCTACAATGCCATGACCGACGCCGGCACGCACTTCCAGTGGCACGAGTTCAACGCCGCGCATGCCTTCATCCGTGACGAAGGCCCCCGGTACGACCCGGCCGCTGCCCAGATCTGTTACGGCATGGCGCTGGAGCTGTTCAAACGCCGGCTGGGCGAAGGGGACAAGCGCGCCGGTGGCCCGTCCGGGCCGACCGAGACCAAACACTAATCCGGGAAGGTGAACTCCTTCAGCTCGACTTTCTCCAGCGCCTGTTTGACGAGGCCGTGGACGTCGAGCCGGGACTCGGCCCGGCGGACGTCTTCCAGCTTGGCCTGAGTGGCGGGGTGGGGGGGGACGAAGAGCCGGCAGCAGTCCTGGTCCGGCTCAATCGAAGTCTCGAAGGTGCCGATCTTCTGCGCCTGCTCCGTGATCTCCACCTTATCCATGCCGATCAGCGGCCGCAGGAAGGGTAGCGTCGCTGCTTCGTCCACGACCGTGAGGTTGCCCGCGGTTTGCGACGCCACCTGGCCCAGGCTGTCGCCCGTCACCAGCGCCCAGCATTTGTTCTCCCGCCCGATTTCCTCCGCGATCCTGACCATCAGCCGACGGTAGAGTACGACTCGCAACGGCGCCGGCGCCGACAGCACGATCTGCCGCTGAATGTCCCCGAAGGGAACCAGGTACAGCTGGGAATGATATTGATGGCGGGTGAGGTGTCGGGCCAGCTCTTCGGCTTTGTCGGCGGAGGCGCGGGTGACGAAGGGATGCCCATGGAAATGGATGAAGCAGGCCCGACAGCCACGCTTCATCATGCGCCAGGCGGCGACCGGCGAATCGATGCCGCCGGACAGCAGGCAGGCGACTTTGCCGGACATGCCGACGGGCAGGCCTCCGGCGCCCGGGAACCGTTCGCAATAGTAATAGGCGCTCGCCCCCAGGATCTCGATGAAGACGGTCAGCTCGGGATTCTTCAGGCTGACGTGCGCGCCGGTGCGTTCCACGACGGCGGTGCCGACGTGACGGTCCACTTCCATGGAGGTCAGAGGATAGGACTTGTCGGCGCGCTTGGTGGTGACGCGGAAGGTATGGAATGGGAGGCCCTGGACGGTCTCGCAGATCGCCGCGGTCATCGCATCGATGTCGCCCGACACGTAATGGGCCGGGGCGAAGTTGGCAAGGCCGAACGTGGCTTCGAGCCGGGACTTGATGGTGGACCACTGAGCAGGGTCTTCCAGCGAAATCCTGATGCGTCCTGCCAGGCTCTCGACGTGGCAACGGCCGATCCCGCGCAGGCCCTCGCGGATGTTCCGCACGAGGCGGTCCACCAGCATGGGCCGGTTGCGGCCCTTCAGCGCGAGCTCATGGTAATGCGCGATGACGTAGTACATGAAGAGTTACTGGCCGAGCGATTCCAGATACCGCTCACAGTCGATGGCGGCCATGCAGCCGGAGCCCGCGGCGGTGACGGCCTGGCGATACACGTGGTCCTGGACATCTCCCCCGGCGAACACGCCCGGAATGCTGGTATGGGTGCCGTCGTGCGTTTTGATATAGCCCTTCTCGTCCAGCGCGAGCTGGCCCGCGAGCAGCTTGGTGTTGGGCGAATGGCCGATCGCCACGAAGACGCCGTCGCAGGGCTTCTCGGTGACCGCGCCGGTCTTGAGATCGCGAATCCGGACGCCGGTGACCACCGGATCGCCGAGGATCTCCTCAACCGCCGCGTTCCAGATGAAGCCGATCTTGGGGTTCTTCCGGGCCCGGTCCTGCATGATCTTGGAGGCGCGGAGCTGGTCGCGTCGATGGACCACCGTAACGCGCGTGGCGAACTTCGTGAGAAAGGTCGCCTCCTCCATCGCGGCGTCGCCACCGCCAACCACGATCAGTTCCTTGCCCCGGAAGAAAAAGCCGTCGCATGTCGCGCAGGTCGAGACGCCGTGCCCGAGCAGGCGCCGCTCGCCCTCCAGTCCCAGCATGTTCGCAGAGGCGCCGGATGTGATGATGAGCGTGCGGGTTTCGATGGTCTGTTCGTCTGCGATCGTGATCGTAAACGGCTTCCGCTTCAAATTCACGGCGGACACGTCGCCTTGCAGGAATTCGGTGCCGAACCGTTCCGCCTGGGCCCGCATTTCCTTGATGAGCTCGGGGCCCATGATGGCGTGGTGGAAGCCGGGGTAGTTTTCCACCTCGGTCGTGAGGGTCAGTTGCCCGCCGGCATGGACGCCCTCGATCAGGATCGGCGAGAGGTTCGCGCGCCCCGTGTAAATTGCGGCAGTCAGCCCCGCCGGCCCCGACCCGATGATGACGACGTTACGCATCGACATAGGATAAATCTAACACAGGGCGCCGGAGAGGTGAAGGGGCAGGTTCAGGCCAGGCGTTTGAGGTCGTCGTAGATGAGCCGGACTTCCTTGCGGAGCTGCTCGAGGGGAAGCGTGCCGTCGATGACGCAGTCCGCCAGTTTGACCTTGTCGGCCAGCGGCATTTGGGCGGCGATGCGCCGCTTGGCTTCTTCCGCCGGGAGGCGGTCTCGGGCCTTGAGGCGCGCCAGTTGGGTCTGCTCGTCGGCGGTCACGACGATGATTTTGTCCATGCGCTTGTGGGCGTCTGCCTCGATCAGCAAGGCGGCGTCATAGACGATGACGGCATGCGGCTCTTTCACGGCGATCCCTTTGCAACAGCGCTCTTGCTCCGCCGCCACGTCCGGGTGGACGATGGCGTTGAGCCGCGCCAGCTTCCGGGCGTCCCCGAAGACGGTTTTGCCGAGACGGTCGCGATCCAGCGTGCCGTCCGGGCGGAGCATCTCGCGGCCGAAGGACTCGACGATCCGCTGCAGGGCAGGGCGCCCCGGCGCGACGACGTCCCGGGCCAGTATATCGGCGTCTATAAGGCGCGCGCCACATTCCACGAACAGCTGCGAGACCGTGCTCTTGCCGGTCGCGATCCCACCTGTCAGGCCTGCCAGCAACATGGCGAAACTCTAGCACATTGCATCGCCGCGACAAAGCCCGGTACAATCCGGCGTCCATGAGCGCGAACCTGCTCGATGAAGCGATGAAAGCCCAGCTGGCCGTGGAGTGGGCGCGGTTCAGAAAGTCGCTCGCCGCGGCGGGCGACATCGGCGACGTGAACCTGGAGGAATGGCGCATCGTCCGGGATCGCGATCGGAAGGGACTGCCGCCGGCGCTGTCCCTAGCGGCGATCCAGGGGTTGCTCAAGCTGGAGAAATCCGGCCTGCGCGGGCAGGCAGTCCGGGGTGGTGAAGAGACGGCGCTTCCGACCATGAAGCAGGCCGCGCAGGCGCAAGCCCATGAAGTCCGGCTTGCGGACGCGGACCACAGCGAGGTCTACGCCGTGCTAGCCTATCAGGCCGGCCGGCGTTTGGGCCTGGATGAGGCGAAGGCGGCGGTGTTCGGCGACGCTGTGGCGTATTTAATGACCGGCTGGATGCAGACCCACGCGGAAGGCAGCAAGACGGACAGGGTCATCATGGAGTTCAAGAAAACGGCGGGCACGCCCCCTGAGGGCGGATTTCTCTGGAGCCAGTTGCAGTCGCTGTCCAGCCGTCAGGGGTTCAAGGCGATGGTAGAGTTGGCTCGGCTGATGGGCACCGCGGTATTCCGATGAGCACGCGGCCGTTCCTCGTGGTGCTGGCGTTTGTATGGTTCCTGCTGTCTGGGGGGGCGTTGGCCGCAGGAAGAGTCGTCATTGTGGCCCAGGACGGGTCCGGGGCCTATGCCGAGATCCAGACGGCGATCGACAATGCGTTGCCGGGCGACACGATCCTCATCAAGCCGGGGCATTATCGGGAGGACGTGGTCGTGCACAGCAAGGATCGGCTGCGTCTCGTCGGTGAATCGCGCGATACGGTCACGATCCTCGGTTTGAAACGGGTCGGCGCGTTCCGGATCGGCAAGTGGCCGTACGGCGCGAACGACATCGAGGTGCGCGACCTGACCATCTCGCAAAATGGCGGACTGGCCGTCGGCATCTTCAACGGCTCCAAGATCCTCCTGTCCAACGTTCATGTCCAGGGGCTGCTCTACGTCCAGCAGGCGAAGGACGTCCGCATCGAGCGAAGCCGGCTCGGCGGCAGCGAGACCACCGGCGTGTCGTTCTCGGATGCCCAGGGGGAAGTAGTCGGCAACGAGATCCGCGACAACGATCACGGGGTCACGGTCGCGGGCAAATCGGACGTCCGGGTGGAAGGCAACGTGATC